>Ga0105045_10000288_pt1 | contig 34324 bp, 34 predicted proteins | sample MAT02_FD_78089 | JGI IMG/M metagenome (GOLD analysis project Ga0105045, IMG submission 78089) | Freshwater microbial communities from Lake Fryxell liftoff mats and glacier meltwater in Antarctica - MAT-02 (megahit assembly) | ecosystem: Environmental > Aquatic > Freshwater > Ice > Liftoff...
ACTAGCGTCGTGTTGCCATTCTTACATGGGTCAAAATTGGGGTGCAATATTAAGGGAAAAGATAGGATTAAACAATATCTTCGCGAAAAAATTTAATTGATGAGTTTAATCGTAGTTGGCACTGTAGCTTTCGATAAGGTGCACACCCCATTTGGAGAATCAGGTCGAATTGTTGGCGGAGCGGCAACCTATATAAGTCTTGCCGCAAGCAACTATGTGGACAGCATATATTTGGTGTCGGTAGTTGGATCAGATTTCCCGGAAACCTTTCTCGGCATGCTCGAAGAGCGAGGTGTAGATTTAACCGGCTTGGAAAGAAAGGAGAATGAAAACTCATTTTTTTGGGAAGGTCGTTACCATTACGACATGAATTCGCGCGATACCTTGGAAACCCAGCTCAATGTGCTTGCATCGTTTGAGCCCAAATTGCCAGAAGGTGCGAAAAATGCTGACTTTCTCATGCTTGGCAATTTGGCTCCGGCCGTTCAAATGGCCGTCATAGAACAGCTTGAATCACGACCGAAGTTAATTGTTCTCGACACGATGAACTATTGGATGGACAGCGCATTGGACGATTTGAAAACAGTATTAAAACGGGTAGACGTGCTGACTATAAACGATGAAGAAGCTCGGCAACTCAGTGGCGAGTACAGTCTTGTAAAAGCAGCTCGAAAGATATTGGAAATGGGCCCTAAAACGCTGGTAATCAAAAAGGGTGAGAATGGCGCTTTACTGATACAAGGCAACCACATGTTTTATGCACCGGCATTGCCGCTCGAAGAGGTAGTAGACCCTACCGGGGCTGGCGATACCTTTGCAGGAGGGTTTATTGGTTACCTCGCTCATACAAGAGATATTTCTTTCGAAAACATGAAGCGTGCGGTGGTAGCGGGCTCGGCCATGGCGAGCTTTACAGTGGAAAAATTCGGTACCGAGCGCCTGCTAACGCTTACGGATGAAGAAGTGGAAGGACGAATCCAACTCTTCATTGATTTGGTTGATTTCGATATCGTTCTTGTGAACTAGCGTTTAGAAAAGATTGTCCGATCCGTTTGCGGCTTCATAGCCGTGATCTATCTGCAAATCTCTACTCATGGCTGCAGCTACGGCTAACTGATCGCAACGCTCGTTCCAAATATTTCCGGCATGACCTTTTACCCACTCAAAAGTAATATCGAAGGCTGGGGCTATCTTTAGGTAGCGCTTCCAAAGGTCCGGGTTTTTTTTACCGACGAATCCTTTTTTAACCCAACCCTTTAGCCAGCCTTCTGCTACGGCATCGACTACATACTTGCTGTCGCTTATCACTTTTACGTTTAAGCCTTTCTGTTTTATAGCTTCCAAGCCTGCAATTACACCGAGTAGTTCCATTCGGTTATTCGTTGTTTTCCGAAATCCAGCCGACAACTCCTTTTTGTGACCATTTGATGACAACATCACAGTACCAAAACCTCCTGGCCCTGGATTTCCGCGAGAAGAACCGTCGCTGTAAATAGTTATTTCCAATTTTTTGATCTGATAAAGCGCTCAATCTGGGAAGCAAAATGCAGGTGTTCCAAGCTAAGTATTTTGGCTTCAAGCGATTCGGGTGTGTCATTTGGAGAAACCTCAGCGCTTGCCTGAAAAAGGATCTTTCCTTCGTCGTAGTGTTCGTTCACCTCGTGTATGGTAATGCCACTTATAGGCTGCCTGGATTCAATAACAGCTCTGTGCACGTTCAAGCCGTACATGCCTTTGCCGCCAAAACGAGGCAATAGGGCAGGATGGATATTGAGAATTCTTTGGCTGTATGCCGATATCATTTTATCCGGAATTTTGAGTAAGAATCCAGCTAAGATTATTAAATCAATATCCCGTAACAGTAAGTCGTCAAGGATGACTTGTGGCTGACTTTTCCAGATCGCATTTTGATAAACCAGCGTCTCGATGCTTGCATTCGAAGCATGCTTCAAAGCGCCGGCCTCGGGCTTATTTGAAATGAGTAAACGGATATCGGCTATCCGACCTTCCGCAAAATGGGCAATTATTTTTTGGGCATTCGAGCCCCCACCTGACGCGAATATGGCTACATTGACCATCTTTTTAAATTCGCCACGATAATTCGAAAGCATGGTGTCAAACCTACTTAAAAACGACGAGTTGCCGGAAGGCGACTTTATACCACACACGCCGGTGGCCTATACGCTGGAAGAGATGGTCTCCCGCTCTGAAGCATTTTACCAGCTTTTGCAGCAACGCCGAAGTGTTCGACACTTTGCCAAAACACCTGTTCCCATAGAAATCCTTCGATCTTGCATCGCTGCTGCTTGCACAGCTCCATCTGGAGCGAATAAGCAGCCGTGGACTTTCTGTGTGATCGCAGATCCGGTGCTAAAGGCAGAAATACGTCGGAAAGCGGAAGAGGAAGAGTATCGCAGCTATAACGGACGAATGAGCGACCAATGGATTGCGGACTTAAAGCCTCTGGGCACTGATCCGTTCAAGCCATTTTTAGAAGATGCACCTTACCTGATCGCCGTATTCAAGAAGGTATTTGACGAAGTGAACGGAAAGAAGGTTCCAAATTACTACGTAAGCGAGTCAGTTGGGATAGCGACTGGAATGCTTCTGGCGGCACTCCACAATGCTGGATTGAGCAGTCTAACACATACTCCAAGCCCCATGAATTTTTTAGCGGAGATTTTAAATCGACCCGAAAGCGAAAAAGCGTACCTTTTAATCCCATTGGGCTATGCCGATCCCGATGCCAAGGTACCCAATATTGGCCGAAAGCCCCTGAGCGCGGTGAGCGCGGAATATCTTTAGCCCGTTTTGTAAATAGGGGTATTATTTATTTCTTTGCAGACCAACTCAAAACACTAACCTGTACTGTTATGTCAGATATTAAATCAAAAGTGACCAAGATCATTGTAGACAAACTTGGCGTCGAAGAATCAGAAGTTACTTCTGAAGCGAGTTTTACAAATGACTTGGGTGCCGACTCATTGGACACGGTAGAGCTGATCATGGAATTTGAAAAGGAATTCAACATTGCTATACCGGACGATCAAGCTGAGAAAATCGGCACAGTAGGTCAGGCCGTTGAGTATATTCAGAACAACGTTAAGTAATTTACGAGGCCATGGAGCTAAAGCGCGTGGTCGTAACCGGTGTGGGTGCGCTCACACCGATCGGAAATAATGCTTCTGATTATTGGAACGCATTGGTGAATGGGGTTAGCGGTGCTGCCCCAATCACTCAATTTGACGCGTCAAAGTTCAAAACCCGTTTTGCATGCGAAATAAAAGGCTTGGATATCAGCCAATACATCGATCGCAAAGAAGCGCGCAAGATGGATCCTTATGCCCAGTACGCCATGGTTGTGGCGGAAGAGGCCGTTAACGATTGCGGCTTGAATCTCGAGCGAATTGACCCCGACAGAGTTGGGGTGATTTGGGGTTCCGGTATTGGAGGAATAAAAACATTCTTGGACGAGGTAACAGAATTTGCCAGAGGCGACGGCACTCCCAGATTCAACCCATTCTTCATCCCAAAGATGATTGCCGATATTGCTTCGGGACTGATCTCCATTAGATACAACTTTCGCGGCCCCAACTATACCACCGTTTCGGCTTGTGCATCTTCTACAAATGCTATTATCGATGCCTTCAATCTGATCCGCCTAGGTAAGGCCGACGTATTTGTAAGTGGAGGTTCAGAAGCAGCGGTGAACGAAGTGGGTATCGGAGGCTTCAATGCCCTTCATGCCCTGTCGCAGCGCAATGATTCGCCGGAAACGGCATCAAGACCATTTGACGTCACCCGAGATGGTTTCGTATTGGGTGAAGGTGCAGGAGCGCTCATCCTTGAGGAGTACGAGCACGCCCGGAAACGAGGCGCTAAAATTTACGCGGAAGTAGTTGGCGGAGGCATGTCTGCCGACGCCCACCACATCACCGCACCACACCCGGAAGGATTGGGAGCCCTAAATGTTATGAAGATGGCTCTTGCCGATGCCCACCTGAATACTTCGGATATAGATTATTTAAACGTTCACGGCACTTCTACACCCTTAGGAGATATAGCCGAAATAAAGGCCATTCGTCAATTCTTCGGTGAAGATGCCTACAGACTCAATATTTCATCGACGAAATCAATGACTGGCCACCTTCTTGGCGCAGCAGGGGCTATTGAAGCTATTGCTTGCATCTTTTCAGTTCAAAACGATATTGTGCCACCAACGATCAACTTTTCGGAGGCCGACCCAGCTATAGATCAAAAGCTTAATTTCACCTTTAACACCGCCCAAGAACGAAAGGTAAGGGCAGCACTGAGCAATACCTTTGGTTTTGGAGGGCACAATACCTCTGCAATATTCAAAAAGTTCGTAGGATAAATCGTTGGTCTTTAAATTCTTTAGTCGTAGAAGTGCACCAAGCTCGAAAAGAGAAAAAGCTGTTGCTGAGCTTGTTAAGCGCTCATTTGATATCGCTTACCGTGACCTAAGCTTATACATGTGCGCCTTGCGACATAAGTCAGCCGCGAGAAACATTCACAACAACCCTGAAATTAGTAACGAACGCTTGGAATTTCTTGGTGATGCCATACTCGATGCTGCAGTCGCCCACCATTTATTTTTACAATATCCTCAGGCAGAAGAAGGAGAGCTCACAAAAATGAAGAGCAGGGTGGTGAGTCGCAGCAACCTGAACCGGATGGCACATCAAATGGGAATTGACAAGTTGCTTGAAACCGATCTCCAGGCCACGCATGCCCGTGAGTCCATATCGGGCAACGCACTCGAAGCGCTTTTCGGGGCGGTTTATCTCGATTTGGGATATCAGAAAACGTATGCAGTAATGTTGCGCTTGCTTCAAAAATATGCAAGCCTCGACGAGGTGGCCTATCAAGAAGCTGATTTTAAAAGCAGGCTTTATGAAGAAGCCCACCGCCGACGTGTCAATTTGCGATTCGACACGCGCAATTTCGGCGATCATCAAGGTGTCAAATCGTTTCAATCAGACGTATATTTGGGCCTAGAAATGCTCGGTTCCGGAAAAGGCGGATCCAAAAAGAAGGCCGAGCAACATGCATCGGAAGCAGCTTTACATAAGCTTAACCTCTGAGAAGCCAATAATTTCATAGCTTCGTGTAATTTTGACAATTAGAATGGCCAAGCTGACCCTTGAGATTGAGGAAGAATACCCGTATTTGATGCTCGGTATCAGTGCCACCACCACCAACTACCGGCTTTGCTGGAACATAAACAAAGTTTTGAGCTTCAACCTTTCGCGCCAGCCAGATATTACCTTATCCAGCCCCAAGGAAATGCCGCAGGACTTCGGAATCTTCACTTATTTCGATAAAGTACTTGGGATCTCCTATCGACTTATTGAGAATCGCTTGGGTCATAAACGGTTCCTTCCCGAAGTGTCAAAAGCAGATTACTTATTCGTTGTAGATGACCGGGGCGAAGAGCTAATGGAAGGCCTGATTGCCGATATTAAATCGATTCGAGCTGTACTCATGGTGTTTCCAATAGACATGGAAACGCTCAAAAATAAACAAAACTTAATGCTTTTAGCATGAATCATAAAAAGACGAAAATAGTGGCAACCATGGGCCCTGCCTCTGCGCCGATTGAAGTGCTGCGCCAACTTATTAGGGCTGGGGTCGACGTGTGTAGAATCAATTTTTCTCATGGATCTTACGAAGATCACGGCAAAACAATCGAAACCATTAGGGCTGTTGATCTGGAGCTCGGCACCAGCACGTCTATTTTGGCCGATTTACAAGGGCCGAAGCTGAGAATAGGGGTTATCGAAGGTGGTGAGATAGAAATTAAACCAGGAGAACTTATCACCTTCACCACGAACCAGGAGCAGGAAAGCAACTCAAAACTTTACATTACCTATCCGGAATTTGCAAAAGATGTGCGCGTAGGAGAGCGAATTCTGCTTGATGATGGCAAATTGGCCCTCGAATGCCGATCCACAAATGGCCGCGACGAGGTAAAGGCAGAAGTAATTTACGGGGGCATATTGCGAAGTAAAAAAGGAGTTAATTTACCAAATACGAAGATTTCGTTGCCCTGTCTTACCAAAAAAGATCTAGCTGACCTCGATTTTGTGCTCGAGTACGACGTAGATTGGATCGGACTCTCATTTGTGCGTTCAGCCCGGGATATTATTGAGCTTAAGCACATTATCAAAACAAAAGAAAAACATGCAAGAGTAGTGGCGAAGATTGAAAAGCCTGAAGCCATTGAAGACATCAATGACATATTGAAGGAAACAGACGCTTTAATGGTTGCTCGCGGTGATTTGGGAGTGGAAATTCCCCTTCAAAATGTGCCCCTTGTCCAAAAAATGCTCGTTCGCAAAGCGCTTGAGAATGCCAAGCCCGTAATTGTGGCAACTCAAATGATGGAGAGCATGATTGAAAACAGCACGCCCACCCGAGCCGAAGTAAACGATGTGGCAAATGCCGTGCTCGATGGCGCCGACGCAGTGATGCTGAGTGCTGAGACTTCAGTAGGAAAATATCCGGTTAAGGTTATTGAGACGATGGTTAAGATTGTGCGGGAAATTGAAAAGGCCGACCAAATTTATCATCATGAGCAGGTGCCGGCCGAGAGCCAGGAAGACCGCTACGTTACCGACTCCATTTGCTTCAATGCCACGAGATTATCGAAAAGGGTAAAAGCACGCGCGATCATTACTATGACTTTCAGTGGCTACACGGCCTTCAAAATTTCGAGCCAACGCCCTGAAGCCGACATCTTTGTGTTCACGGGCAACAAAAAGATTCTCTCCCAGATGAGTTTGGTTTGGGGTGTTCGAGCGATTTTTTACGATAAAATGGTGAGCACAGACCATACCATGGCTGATGTAAAGTACATTCTTAAAAAAGAAAAGCTTTTGCGGGAAGGCGATTTTGTAATTCACTTAGCCAGCATGCCGATGAATGAAGGCGGAATGACCAATATGCTTAAGCTTGGAAAAATATAGTTACCAAGCTCCTTTGAACTGCTTTAGAAAACGCATGTCGTTCTCGAAAAGCATGCGGATATCGCCAATCTGGAAGCGGTTCATAGCTATACGCTCAATCCCCATCCCAAAGGCGTAACCGCTGTACTCTTCAGGATCGATATTGCAGGCGCTTAGCACATTTTTGTCAACCATTCCGCAACCCATAATTTCCAGCCATCCAGTTCCCTTCGTAATACGGTAATCCGTTTCGGTTTCCAAACCCCAATAAACATCTACTTCCGCACTTGGCTCCGTAAAAGGAAAGTAAGAAGGGCGCATACGAATCTGCGTTTTACCAAAAAAAGCTTTCGCGAAATAGGCGATAGTTTGCTTCATATCGGCAAAGCTTACACCTTTATCGATGTACAAACCTTCGATTTGATGGAAGATGCAATGTGACCGGGAAGAGATAGCTTCATTGCGGTAAACCCGTCCAGGAGAAATAACGCGAATGGGAGGTTGTTGGCTCTCCATAACCCGCACTTGAACAGAGGATGTGTGCGTGCGGAGCGCTAAATCGGGTTCGCGGCTTATGAAAAACGTATCCTGCATATCGCGCGCTGGATGATCGGGCGGGAAATTGAGGGCAGAAAAATTATGCCAATCATCTTCAATTTCGGGCCCTTCGGCAATCGAAAAGCCGATGCCTTGAAAGATGGCCTCAATTTCGCGGCGCACCAGATTTACAGGATGCTGCCCACCTATCTTTTCTTGACCAGAAGGGCGACTCAAGTCTGTTCCTCCGGCTTCTGCGTTCGATTTCGAGGCTGTGGTAATGGAAGCAAGGCGCTCTTCGGCCGCAAGTTTTAGGCTATTGAGCATTTGTCCGAAATCGCGTCGCTCTTCGGGGGCAACATCTTTCAATTGAGCAGAAAGTTCCTTTATAAGTCCTTTCTTGCCCAAATACTGAATTCGGAATTGTTCTGCTTCTTCTGCGGTATTGATAGCGAATTCTTCGAGCTCCGCTCGCAGTTTTTGTAGGTCTATGGCCATTTTATTTTTTCAATTGTCATTGACATAAGTACGTCAGAATTAGGCCGATTAGACCGATTTACCGCTACCGTCGCTATGGAGTCTATGATATTTAAGCCATCAATTATTTCTCCAAATACCGTGTAATCTCCATCGAGATGGGGTGTGCCGCCAAGGTTTTGATAAATTGCCATCTGCTCGGGGCTATAGCCCAATGCTGCAAATGGGTTGTTGCTCCGCCAACGGCTACTCAAAGATTGCAATTCAGCCTCCGCAACGGGTTTGCCTTGTACTATATAGAATTGCGACCCTGATGAGGCTTTCTCTGGATTGACCTGATCTCCTTGCCGGGCAGCGGATAAGGCTCCTTTTTTATGAATGTGCTGCGCTGTAATCTCGGCGGGCACCGTATAGCCAGGCCCTCCAACCCCGAGCTGCGCACCGGCATTCGCACCCTTCGAGCTTGGGTCGCCACCTTGAATCATAAAATCTTTAATCACGCGGTGGAAGAGCAGGCTGTCGTAGAAACCTTCGCGAGCCAGTTTTAGAAAATTGTCTCGATGCGTGGGTGTTTCATCATACAAGCGCACCGTCATGTCGCCAAATTGGGTGTGGATCACCACCACTTCTATTTTCTTAGAACCGCCTTCCATAAAGGCCAAAAGGCTTACGCTCATAAGAATCATAGTTAGGCCGATAACATGCCTTAAGTGAATCTGCATACTGTTGATAATTTTCATATTTTTGAGGTTCGCGCTGGCGAATTTAAGAAACACCGACCAATGAAGAATTGTATCTACATATTATTTGCTTTTGTTTTCTGTTTAAGCACTTTTAGCTCCTGCGAAAAAGAAGAAGACACGCTCGTGGAGATTAAAGTTGTAACTATAGAAGGCACTCCTGTTGCAGGAGCCGAAGTACGCCTTTTCGGTCAAGGAACCACGAACCAAGTGGAGACAAGTGAGCTTCGAATCGACCGCACGCAGATTACGGCTGCGAACGGCATTACCACATTTGACTTTTCAGATCTTTATGTGCCGGGTCAAAGTGGGTTTGCGATCCTAAATGTGGAAATCGTAAAGGTATTTCCTGACGGCCCTCTTGAGGAGGAAGGAATTATTCAGATTGTAGAAGAAGAGACTAATCGCAAAACGTTTATTCTGGAATAAGCGTTGCGCTTTCAAAATAGGTCACTATCGCCTTGCGCATCAACAGTTTTTGCTCGGAATCTGTCAAATGGGGTAAGCTTTTGACCATCTCATAATGCGGCCACCGCTCTTCGTCAAAGTGGCTGAAAGCGTAAAACCCAAAGGGTTCTAGCACGGCACAGATGGCAATGTGCATCAGGTTTAGCTTCTCATCTTTGGGAAACCGGAGTCGACCCTGGCCCAGTTCCTGAACTCCAATAAGGAAAAGAATACCTTCTACTTCAAGCGCTTCGCCAAACTGAGCTTCCAGCCTTTCGATTAGCTTTTTCCATCGTGATTCAAACTCAAAGTCCATGGCACAAAGATAGAAGGCTTCTTTCCGCATGCGCAAGGAAATCATTACTTTCGATAAGCCATGCTTGCAAAGATCAACGTAGAGCAGATCCTTTTTCTCGATATTGAGACCGTTCCCTGCACCTATAAATTTAAGGACTTATCGGAGTCGATGCAAGAGTTGTGGGCATTAAAGACCCGTTACATTCAAGAACGCGAAGGGAAAACCCCCGAAGAAGTGTACGAAAAAGCCGGCATTTACGCAGAGTTTGCGAAAGTTGCCTGTATTTCTACGGCCTTTGTTTACCCGGGCGAAGGAAAGCAATCGAAAATCCGGGTAAAATCTTTTTATGGCGAAGATGAATTCGTGATTTTGACCGAATTTGCCCGCCTGCTCGACAAGCATTATGCGGATGAGAACAGTTATCTCTGCGGTCACAACTCCAGAGAATTTGACCTTCCTTTCTTAGCGCGGCGAATGCTGATAAATGGGATTCTGCTCCCGGCGAAACTCGATATAGCAGGATCCAAGCCTTGGGAAATTAAGCATATCGACACCATGGACCTTTGGAAATTTGGCGATTACAAGCATTTTACTTCCTTGCAACTACTTGCTGAAATATTCGGAATTCCTTCGCCGAAAGACGATATAAGCGGTGCAGATGTAGCGCGAGTGTTCTATGAACAAGGCGATATGGAGCGAATTCGCACCTATTGCGAAAAAGACACTATAACCCTTGTACATTTGCTTCATCGATTTAAAAACCTCCCACCCATCAGCCATGAAAATATTGAAGTGGTGTAGTCTAATAATGTTAGCGATCGCCGTAGGAGCTTGTGGAAGCAAACAGGCCGAAAAAGTAACCGAATCGGATTTGTTGCAACTCTTCGGAAAGGATCCCAAATCTATGTTCAGAGGCTCGGAAATGGGCGAGAAGACTGATGCTGTGATGAGTAGGGAAGGAGCGGCATTAATTTTTGCATCCGATTCTTTGCTCGAATACCAGCTATCGTTTTCTTTTGAAGAGGAAAATATTCCATCTAAGATTTACTATAGTTTCGATGAGTTCGGATTGTTCGAAATCCAAGTGGATATGTCGAAGTCAGCCGGTGTGAGTTCCACCCTCCATTCCGATATTGAGCAAATCCTGTCGGAACGGTTTGGAGACGGTGAAAAGGATGGAGCCTATCTGTTGTGGACGACCAACTCTCCGTCTAACCGCCTCGTGGAAATCACCCTAAGCGAAGATCAACAATTAGACGGCAAACCTTTTTTGAGTTTGAATTACTTAGAGCAATTGGACGGTGAGCTCTGAGAAAGCCCTATTAAGCATAAAAAACCTACAAATAGCTTTTGGTTCCGGTGCAACGCAGCAGGTAGCCCTACAAAATCTGTCCTTCGATTTAAAAAGTGGTGAAGTGCTCGGTATAGTCGGGGAATCTGGCTCGGGTAAGAGCCTTACCTCCCTCGCCATTATGGGGCTACTCCCAAAGGGTGCCCGCGTTAGTGAGCAATCGAGTATTCTGTTTCGCACGGCAGATCAAACCGTCGATTTGTTGCGAGTAAGCGAAGAGAAGCGGAGGAGTTTTCGCGGTAAGCGAATGGCGATGATTTTTCAGGAACCGATGACATCCCTAAACCCGGTGATGACATGTGGCGAACAAGTCGCCGAAAGTTTGGTGCATCATCTTAAAACGACGGCAAGGGAAGGTCGAATTCGGACGCTAGATCTTTTTCGTGAGGTAGATTTACCACGCGTAGAAGAGCTTTACGATTCCTATCCGCATCAATTATCTGGCGGGCAAAAACAACGCGTGATGATTGCACTTGCCCTGGCTTGCGACCCTGATTTGATTATTGCCGATGAGCCTACTACCGCTCTTGATGTTACTGTGCAAAAGCGTGTTCTGGAATTGCTCAAGCAACTTTGCCGAAAGCGCGGGGTAGGGATGGTATTTATCACCCACGATTTAGGCGTTGTTTCGGCAATCGCCGATCAGATTTTGGTGCTTTACAGAGGGGTTGTACAGGAAATAGGATCCAAAACACAAGTGCTTGAGAGCCCGAAAAGCTCTTACACGGCCGCTCTTCTGGCTTGCCGGCCGCGGCTTGATGCTCATCCCCATCGATTGGCTGTCGTTTCCGACTTTACGGAAGGAATGACCTCAGACGAGAAGCCTGTTGCCACTGCCGAAAGGGTGGATCAACCAGCACATGGAAGTCCGCTAATTGAGTTAAAAGACTTGCGCGTATGGTATCCGCAAGGGAGAGATTGGCGCGGCAAACCGAAGGCATACATGCATGCTGTCGACGGTGTTAGCTTTTCAATTTACCGAGGCGAAACACTGGGATTGGTAGGCGAATCGGGTTGTGGCAAAAGCACAATCGGGAGAGCCATTGTAAAGCTAGCCCCCGTGCATTCAGGTAGTATTTTCTACGAAAAGGGGGAAATCGGCCAAATGCGGCTGAGCGAATTTGCGCCCTACCGAAAGTCCATTCAGTTGATTTTCCAGGATCCTTATGCTTCTCTCAACCCGCGTTTTTCGCTTCAAGAGACCCTCGACGAAGTGCTTCGAATGCACTTGAAGAACTTGTCTCGGCCCGAACGCCTGTCCCGGATATCCGCAATTTTAAGCAAAGTAGGCCTGCCTCAATCGGCTTTGGCAAAATATCCACATGAGTTTTCGGGGGGGCAGCGTCAGCGCATTTCGATAGCGAGGGCTTTAGTGATGGAGCCCGAATTTATCATCTGCGATGAGTCCGTCTCGGCGCTCGATGTGTCGGTGCAAGCGCAGGTGTTGAATTTGCTGAACGACCTAAAGGAAGAGTTTGGACTTACCTATCTTTTCATTTCCCACGATCTTTCGGTGGTGAAGTATATGTCCGACCGACTGGTGGTAATGCGCAAAGGCCAGATTGAAGAAATAGGTGAATCGGAAGCGGTTTATAAAGACCCAAAGTCGGAATATACAAGGGGGTTGATTGACGCGATTCCGGAGATTTGAAAGTTCTTTCGAAATACGGAGTATAAGTTAGCTCTCACTATTTCGGTTGTTTAAAGGTCAAAAAGGGTCAGCTAGTTTCGCTGAAATCTACGATCAATTTCCCCGCAGTCTTCGCCTTCACTTCATCTACGGTGACCCCAGGAGCCAATTCGCGAAGGATAAACCCTCCTTCGGGGTGAATGTCGAGTACGGCCAAATCTGTAACAATACGCTTTACGCAACGCACTCCTGTAAGCGGGAGTGTGCAGGAAGGTAAGAGCTTGCTTTCGCCGTCGCGGCTGGTGTGCATCATAGCCACAATAATATTGTCGGCACTAGCCACTAAATCCATGGCGCCGCCCATTCCTTTTACCATCACGCCTGGTATTTTCCAATTGGCAATATCCCCATTTTCAGACACTTCCATGGCTCCCAGTACCGTGAGTTGCACATGTCGGCCGCGGATCATCGCAAAGCTGGTAGCTGAATCGAAAAAACTGGCTCCCGCTTTTGCGGTAATGGTTTGCTTTCCTGCATTTATCAAGTCGGCATCTTCTTCGCCGGCTATTGGGAAGGGCCCCATTCCAAGAATTCCATTTTCCGATTGAAATTCGACCGAAATGCCTGATGGTACGTGGTTCGCCACGAGGGTTGGAATACCAATCCCAAGATTTACGTAGTACCCGTCTTGGAGCTCTTGTGCGATGCGCTTGGCTATTCCATTTTTATCAAAGGCCATAGTTCTCAGAATTTGTGATGATCAGGATTGTACCGTACGCTGCTCAATGCGCTTCTCGTAATGAGTTCCTTGAAAAATGCGTTGTACAAAGATGCCGGGTGTGTGAATAGCATTGGGGTCTAAGCCACCAGCAGGAACCAATTCTTCCACTTCGGCGATTGTAATTTTTCCGGCCATGGCCATCAAAGGATTAAAATTGCGAGCGGTGCCCTTGAAAATCAAATTTCCAGCGGTGTCACCCTTCCAGGCTTTTACTATAGCGAAATCTACTTCGAATGCTTTCTCCAGCACATACATTTTACCATTGAATTCGCGTGTTTCTTTTCCTTCAGCCACTTCGGTGCCGTAGCCGGCCGGGGTATAAAACGCAGGAATGCCGGCACCCGTCGCGCGGCTTCGCTCAGCGAGTGTGCCCTGCGGGATGAGTTCTACTTCGAGCTCGCCACTGAGCATCTGGCGCTCAAATTCTTTGTTTTCGCCAACATAAGAAGAGATCATTTTTTTGATTTGCTTTTTTTGTAAAAGCAATCCTAAGCCGAAATCATCAACCCCTGCGTTATTCGAGATGCAGGTTAGATTGGTAATGGATGTTTCAGTGAGCGCCTGAATACAATTTTCGGGGATACCGCACAGCCCAAAACCTCCTAGCATAAGCGTCATTCCGCTCGAGATGCCACGAATGGCTTCGGTTGCGCCACCTTTTATTACTTTATCCATGTGCCTAAATTACCAAGATAATGTTTCCTGCCCACCAAAAATGTTCTGTTTACGCGCGTATTGATCGCAGTCGAGCTCCGTTTGGAGATTTGCTGGCTTGTCGAAAGCTCCTTGATTGAGCGCGATATCTTTGTCCTTAAATGCGTCTTTCATGTAAAAACCCCAGATTGGGAGTGCCATATTGGTTCCCATTCCTAGCTGCAAGGTGCGAAAGTGAACGCTTCGGTCTTCGGCGCCGACCCATACACCTGTGACAAGATCGGGGGTTAGGCCTATAAACCAACCATCCGATTGATTTTGAGTGGTACCTGTTTTGCCAGCGATCTTTATGGAGCGGTCGAAGCCATCGTACCCGCGGTTAGGCAAGTCCATACGCAGGCGAATGGCGGTGCCCATCGATTTACCTTGATGTTTGTTGTAAACCCCGTCAATAGTTCCTTCCATCAAGCTTAGCATGGTATAAGCTGTGCGCTCGTCGAGCGCTTCATTAGTTTGGGGCTGCGGATTATAGATGGTATTTCCATTTTTATCGTCGATGCGAAGTATGTAAATCGGATCGATGTGTACACCCGCATTGGCAAAGGTGGCGTTGGCGGAAGTTATTTCCAAAAGAGAGAGATCCGCTACCCCGAAACACTGCGATACCACAGGATCAATCTTGCTTTTTATACCCAAATCGCGCGCTAATTGTATGATTGCTTCCGGGCCGAATTGCTTCATCACCCAAGCTGTAACCGTATTTACTGAATTGGCAAGCCCCCATTTCAACGAGACCATGTATCCGTAATCGTTGTCAGCGTCAGTAGGTGTATAGTCCTGCTGCAGATTGAAGGTGCCTGCGTGAAAAGTAGTAGGCACTTTTGGTACTTCGTAGCACGGCGAGTAGCCCTCGCGAATAGCTGTGGCATAAACAAACGGTTTAAAGGTGGAGCCAACTTGCCGCTTACCTTGTTTCACGTGGTCGTATTGGAAGTATTTGTAGTCATTTCCGCCTACCCAAGCTTTTACAAAACCCGTTCGGGGGTCGATACTTACCAGCCCACCTTGCAGCATGCCTTTGTAATAAAGTATGCTGTCCATAGGGGTGAGCAGGGTGTCGGTTTCTCCTTTCCAGGAAAAAATGCGCATCGGCACTTCTTGCGTGCGGAAGAAATTTTCAGCTTGTTTTTCGTCGAATGCTTTCCATACTTCGCCGCAGTCATCGGCCTGGCAAATATGCACGTCCATGCTATCGGTTTTCACCAAATCGATATTCTTCCGGCGATGACAATTAGGGCATTCATGTCCAAGCATATATTGATATCGGGGCGTACGACGCATGGCCGATGTCTCAATTTTCTCTATTTCTTCCAAGCCAATATCGTTGGAGAATGGCGGGTGATTGTATTTGGCAACGTCCTTCGTGAATTGACTTTGGAGTTCACCCCCGAAATGACTTCTCAAGGCCTGCTCAGCATATTCTTGCAGACGAGAATCGATGGTGACGTAAATTTTTAGCCCATCGCGGTAAATATCATAAGCTTCCCCAGTGCTTTTTGAATACTTCAATTTACCGTTTTCGTCCTTTTCGGCAAATAGTGTTTTTAATTCCGATCGAAGCACTTCTCGAAAGTAAGGTGCAGGACCTTCTTGATGGTCAACCAATTGAAAGTCGAGGCCAAGGGGTAACGCACATAGCGAATCGAATGCTGCCCGTTCAAGACTTCCGTTTCGCACCATCTGCGCAAGTACCACATTGCGTCGGTGCATGGTGGTGTCAGGGCGACGGATTGGGTTGAAAAGAGCGGGATTTTTAGCCATCCCCACTAGCATGGCTGCCTGCTCCAAGGTGAGTGAATCGGGGGCGGAATTAAAATAAACCGATGCGGCGGACTTCACGCCTACACCTTGATTGATCCAGTCAAACTTGTTAAGGTAAAGCGTTATAATCTCTTCCTTGGTGTATTGGCGTTCGAGTTGAACCGAAATGATCCATTCTTGAAGTTTTTGCTTGAGCCGTTGAAATCCGTTGGCCGGTTTTTCTGTAAAGAGCATTTTAGCGAGTTGCTGTGTAATGGTGCTGGCTCCCCCTTTTTTTCCGAGATAGGCCGCTGCTCTCACGGTGCCTTTTAAGTCGATGCCGGCATGGTCGAGAAACCGTTCATCTTCGGTGGCAATAAGCGCTGTGATCAGATGCTGTGGAAGCTCTGAATACATCACATTTGTTCGATTTTCTTTATAGAATCGCCCGAGAACTTTAGTGTCTGCAGCTATAACTTCTGTGGCTAGATTCGTACGCGGATTGGCGAGTGCAACGGTATCGGGGAGGTCGCTATTCGCAGAAAGGTAAAGCGCGCCCACCAGCATAAATATCGGCGTGAATGCCAATACCCACAGTAAAAGGATGGTTCGTCGGCCAGGCGTTTTCTCGATTTTTTGGGGTTCAGTCATTCCTTTAAAGATGGATTTATTAGAACGTAAAATAAGTGAAATCGGTGTGCCGGATTAAGCACCTTCCTGTTTTTCAATCCGCATTCCGATGTTCAAAATCCCTCCCAGCGTGTCGGTGCGCATGGCTTGTTGAATGCTGAAGGTGTAGTTTCCTTCTATCGGAAAGCGACGGTTATACTGGTACATGATGGCATTGGAATGGTAGCGCTTGCTGCTCAAGTAGCCACTACCCTGTCCGTACCATCTTCCCATGGGGTCGGCCAGCATGAGGCCTATGGTGTCGCGGGCTGACTTACCGTTTGGGAAGGTGGTGGTGAGAAATACATAGAGGTTGCGGTAGGCATAAGCCTCTGTATTGCGCACATTGATGAAGAAGTTGTGCTGGCTTACAGTGTCGGTTACTTGGAGCTCAAAAAGTGCTTCATCGTTTACGGCCCAATGCGCATTTGGTATTTCAGCATTTCTATCGAGCAGGGCATTTCGGTCGGAGCATGCAGCAAATGCCATTAACACTAAAAGCAAGCTAATTCGACCTAAAACTTTTACGCACCGCATGCTGCTTAGGCTTCTGGGTTAGTGGGTTTTGGCGCACCTCCACCCTTGTTCCGATTGCGATTCCGGTTGTTGCGCGATTTATTGGGTACATCATTCCCGGGCGCCGCATCATTACCTGAAAGCTGTGCACTTTGCGGTTTCTGTTCGCTGCGTTCCCCTTTGGGCTTATTGGGTCGCGGTCTGTTCTGTCCTTCAAGCCTTGTTGGCGGGCTATTAGCCTGGCGTTGTTCGCCGTCGCCTGCTTGCGGATTCGACGGTTTTTTGCGCTTCTTTTTTTTCTTCTTGCCAGTATTGTCAAATCGGGTAAGGCTATCTTGACCAACCACATTGGAATAGGCAACGGGGGCTGATTTAACGGGGGCGCTGTATTCGAGCAGGTCGTCGGGAAAAATTTCTTTTTCGTTCATTTCTAAGATGGCCTTTACGCGTTCTACTCCGACTGGGATGGGCGTGTTGGTAGCACTCTCGTCGTAGATGAACCATGCCAATCCTTTGAAAATGTCTGTTTTTAGGTGAAAAGCGACCCCTTTTTTCGTTTTGAGTTTGTTGTAATGCTTTGGATAATGCTTTAAAGCATCCATATAGCTGTCGAGTTCATAATTTAAACAACACTTCAGTTTGCCGCATTGACCGGCCAATTTCTGCGTATTTAAAGCGAGTTGTTGGTAGCGCGCTGCGCTAGTAGATACCGATCGGAAATCGGTAAGCCAAGTGCTACAGCATAACTCCCGGCCACAGGAACCGATGCCTCCGAGCCTGCCGGCTTCTTGACGAGCGCCAATTTGTTTCATTTCTACTCGAACGCGGAAAGTGTCGGCAAATCGCTTGATCAATTCCCGGAAATCGACGCGGCCTTCTGCGGTATAATAGAATATTGCTTTCGTTTTGTCGCCTTGGTACTCTACGTCGCTTATTTTCATATCGAGGCGGAGCAAGGTAGCGATACTGCGCGCTTTGTGCATAGTGTCTTCTTCCATGCCGCGGGCTTCCCGCCAGCGCGACAAATCTTCGGAGGTAGCTCTGCGGGTGATTTTTCGCAAATCACGGGTGTTTTTCAGCGCATTTTTGCGCTCCATTTGCAGCCTTGCGAGCTCGCCTGCGGCGGAAACAGTTCCCAAATCATGGCCTGGATTAGCTTCTACTACCACCGCATCGCCTGGATTTAAACTCAGGCTTGTTCCATTGCGGAAGAACTCCTTCCGGTTGCTCTTGAAGCGGATCTCCACAAATTCAAATGGCGCAATTTGGCCGGGCATTTCCATATTGCTTAACCAATCGAACACGGCCAATTTGCTACAGCCTCCCGATGAGCAAGTACCATTGCTTTTGCAGCCAGCTGGTGTTCCGCCTTTTCCACTCGAACAAGACTCACAACCCATTTTTGAAAATTTTCATGATGTCGAAATTACACATTCGCTTCGGCTTTCGCATTGCGGAATATTCTGCACATGTCTGCACCGAGCTTTAAAAACAGCAACTGGCTATGAATATTGCGCTCTACGAGGTAATGAGCCTTAGAAATCAATGTTTGCATAGCACCCAAGTCGGTTTGGGTCATGAAGGGTGAGAACTTCGAAGCAAAATCCAATTCTTTACTTTCGAGCGCAGTTTTATCGGCACCGGCATACACATATCGGATGCTTTGATCCAGGAAGCCCAGCATATATTCCAAGTATTGTTGTTGATCCTCGCGCGACCAAGTGGAAACTTCTTCGCCCAGTTGCAACAGCACGCCGATTTTATAAGTAGCCGCGGCACGCATCCAAGACGTAAAGATTTCAAAGAAGGGATTCCTGCCTTCATTTTGCTGGGCAAGCTCTGCGGCTAAAAAAAGATTTCCCTGCGCCACTCGAGCCATTTGCTCGGCTTTATCGGTTGGCAATTGGTATTTGCGGACAAGCCATTGCGCTACTTCCGCTTGAGATGCGGTTTCGACACGAATTTTTTGAGCGCGCGATCGCACGGTCACCAACAATGATTCCGGATCGGGAACCACCATAATAATAAGAGTTTTTGCATCGGGCTCTTCCAAGGTCTTTAGCAACTTATTTGCTGAACTTATATTCATGCGGTCGGCCCGCCAAATGATCATCACCTTGTGCCCGCCGTCAAAAGATTTTAACGAGAGAACATGTCTTATCTCTTCGCTTTCTTTAGTCGGAATTAAAGCTTTTTTCTTCCCATCACCCACATGCGCTTCCCAGGCGTGCAGCGTCAGGTATGGATTTTTGGCAAACATAGCGTTGAATTCGCGGAGATAGACGTTTGATGTTTTTGCAGAATCGCTGAGAATAATCGGGAAGGAAAAGTGCAAATCGGGGTGGGAGAGTGCATCAAGTTGGGCACAGGAGCGGCATTGCCCGCAGCGATCATTAGGCCCTGGGTTTTTGCACAATATATAAGCTCCAAAAGCGGTAGCCAAAGCCAAGTTGCCCCCGCCTTCCGCACCGATAAATAGCAGAGCATGGCCTACATGGCCGTCGTGTGCTTGCTTTATCAGATTTGCCTTAAGGCTGTGGTGGCCTACTATATCGCGGAAATACATAATTGATTTTGGGCTACGAAGCTATGAAATACGACGCTTCAAGCGATATGGAAGTTCGATTGGCTTCTGAAAATCATCGGTTTCTATGCTTCAGGTTGCTCACCAATCTTCGTACTTTTACCGCTCAATTTTAAGCCATGCAAGCATTTGATACTTATTCCTTTCACGGCAAGCGCGCCCTGATACGTGTAGATTTTAACGTCCCGCTTAACGATAAACACGAAGTGACGGATCCCACAAGGATTGAAGCTGCAATTCCCACGATAAAGGCTATCGCAGAGCGCGGCGGCTCTGTGGTTCTTATGTCGCATTTGGGTAGGCCGAAAGGGGGATACGAAGCCGAATTTTCGCTGAAGCACATCGTCGGCGCAGTCGAAAAGGCCTTAGGCAGCAAGGTGCATTTTATCGCGGACTGCATTGGCGCAGATGCTACCGCAGCAACAGAAAAACTTGAAGCAGGACAAGTAGCGCTTTTGGAGAACCTTCGTTTTTACAAGGAAGAAACAGCAGGCGACGAATTTTTTGCCGGTCAGCTTGCCGCCCATGGCGATTGCTACGTAAATGATGCCTTCGGCACTGCTCACCGCGCTCACGCGTCCACCACGATCATCGTCAAATTCTTCCCCACCGATAGCATGTTTGGTCTCCTGATGGATAATGAGCTCGAAAGTCTCGACAAGGTGCTAAACAGTAAGGAAAAACCAAGATTGGCCATTATCGGTGGTGCTAAAGTGAGCAGCAAAATCACGATTTTGAAGCAATTGCTCGGAAAAGTTGACGAAATGATCATCGGCGGTGGAATGGCATACACCTTCATCAAAGCGGCAGGCGGAAAAATTGGAAATTCGCTAGTCGAAGATGATTTTCTCGACATGGCCAACGAGTTGGTTGGCGCTGCGAAAGAGCAAGGTGTTAAAATATACCTACCGGAAGATACGATCATTGCTGATGAATTTCGAAACGATGCCAGCACTGACGTATGCGCAACGAATGCAATTCCCGATGGATGGATGGGGCTTGACATTGGGCCAAAAACAACCAAGGCTTTTGAAGAAGTGGTAGGGCGTGCCAAAGTGGTACTCTGGAACGGCCCGATGGGAGTCTTCGAAATGGAGAGTTTCGCAAAAGGGACGGAAGCCATAGCCGATAAGCTCGCAGAAATTACCAAGAAAGGCGCTTTTACATTGGTGGGTGGTGGCGACAGCGTAGCGGCTATCAACCAATTTGGCCTGAGTGAAGAAGTGAGCTATGTATCGACTGGCGGCGGGGCAATGCTTGAATATTTAGAGGGAAAAGGCCTTCCTGGAGTGGCGGCTATTCGCGAAAGCCGAAACTAGATCGACTCTATAAAATCGTCCATTTTCTCCCGCCATTTGCCTGTTTTTAGCTTGGGGTAAAGCGAAGGAACGAGCGATTCGATTGGCTGATACAAATAAGATTCCCCCTTCCAATGAGCGGGAATAATTTCCTGCGTAAGCGGAAAATTCCGGAGAAGAAACAGAAAGCAGCTCAGGATTAAAGCGTATTTAAAACCGCCAAATAGCAGACCGAAAAATTTGTTTACTGGCCCAAGTGCCACGGTTTTCACCGCTGTCTCCAATACCTTGCCGAAAAAAAAGGCTCCGACCAATACACCGATGAAGAGCAATCCAAAAGCTATAGCCAAGCTTATACGCGGGTCGGTATTAAATTTCGTTTGCAGATAATCGGCGCCGACTTTGCCAAACTCCGCAGCGAGATAAATGCCAAGGGCAATTCCCATCAGGGTGCATACCGAAAGAATAAACCCTTTGCGGAATCCGAGAAACATGCCTATGCCTATGGGGACGAGCAAAATAATATCGAGTATCATCAACTAAGGAGGACTCCTTTAATGCCCATGATTGGCACTTCAGTCACATTTCCGACCGCGATGGTTTCGGCAAGAAATACGTACTTTTTATCGTAAAGCTGACTCCCGACATAGAAGCTCACCCAATATTGATTGCTCAACCCAAAAAGTTCGTCCATAATAGGCTCAATTTTCGCGAAGCTCTTTGCAGGCATAAGCTCTATAAAATGGCGCAGCTGCGATGTTTCTACTTTTTCGTCGTTCACCCGGCCGTAGCCTTTGGACGAAACGATGACTTTTTCGAGTTGTACTTCCTTCATATTGATGAGGTAAATGTACCACTCAGGGTCTTGCGTTAAGGGATTTGATTCGGGAATAGCTGCTATGGCTATATTTTCAACCAACGGATCGATAATGTCTTTGATCATCGGCGCGAAATTAAGGATTTAGCTCCCATTCAAAAAGCCGCCCGAGGGCATCGGTCAAGCTTTTTTTAACCGCGCTCATTTCTATTTCGCGGCCTAGTTCTGCTTGCATGGACGTAACCGCCTTATCATCAATTCCGCAAGGAATAATATGATCGAAATAGCTCAAATCGGTGTTGACATTAAACGCCAATCCGTGCATCGTTACCCAGCGCGAACATTTGATTCCCATCGCGCAAATTTTCCGAGCACGGTTGGGATCATCTGCGTCAAGCCAAACACCTGTCAAGCCTGATATTCTGCCAGTTTCGATGCCATAATTGCTCAAAACAGTGATAACTCCTTCTTCGAGATATCGGAGGTATTTATGTATATCCGTGAAGAATTGGTCGAGATCGAGAATGGGGTACATCACTAATTGGCCTGGCCCGTGGAAAGTGATGTCGCCTCCCCGGTTGATGCGGTAGAAATCGATGCCCGCCGCGACACATTCGGTTTCCGAGAGCAGGAGATTTTCAATTTTTCCACTTTTACCAAGGGTGTAAACAGGCGGGTGTTCCACCAGGATTAGGTGATTTTCCGGATTTTTACCATCCGGATTTCCTTCCTTTCGGAGCGCAATCTTTTCAGCGATGGTTTTTTTAAAGATTAATTCCTGTCCGTCCCAAGCATCGCTGTATGCTCGAAGCCCCCAGTCATGTAATTGTACTTGTTTTTCGTGCTTATTCACGATTTGGCTAAAGCCGACTTGAAACGGTCAATAACTGAAATATCAATGGGGTCAATGCCTTCGAGTTCGGCAAGAGCATATGAAATCCAATCGCCCAGGTGAATAAGATAGTAAATCTGTTCAATACGGCTTTGGCCTTTGGCGATTAAATCGACAATGATTTCGGTATGCGTTTTCACCAAACTTCGGGTGAGCTCTACCCGGTTACTCGTGCGTGGATTGTCAAAACTTGTTTTTAAAAACAGCACCGAATGGCCATTTTTAGCACCGGCCCATCCCACCAATTCGTTGTGATTCATCTCTGGCAAAACGTGGTGCCAGCAGAGCATTTTACCGTTTTCGTTTATTTGCTGGCGCAGGCGCACAGCTACAGCTTCGATACCCGCCTCGCAATAGATGATGGGTATAGTATTGCGCAAAGCAAGGGCTATTTCCTCAGCCTGAGTTACGATGGCTCCTTTTTCGCGATGAAGGAGATCGGCAGCAGCGGTGAAATCGCTCTTGAAGCGATTGTCAATTAGGCCATAGGCGTGCAGGGCAAAAAATTGCTGCACGCTATTCCAGCCCAGGCTGGTGCGCGGAGGTTGACCACTTGGAATTACAATAATGTTATAGTGATTTTCCCTTGCCACGCGTTCCATTTCGCCGCCGGCCGTAATGCATACTACTTGCGGTTTCCGGGCCTCAGCCTCGGCCAATGCCGAGAGCGTTTCTTCCGTATTGCCGCTGTAACTAACGGCAATCAGCAAGGTGTCATGATCCACCCAAGCGGGTAAGGTATAATCTTGCAAAAACAAAATAGGAACCTTGCAGCTTTGACTCACTGCGTTTTCTAGAATCCGCCCGCCAATGCCAGATCCGCCCAATCCAGTAATGATCACTTTGTTTACAGGAGCTGTATGGAAGCCAGCAATTGCGGCTTGGCCAATGCGCAGGCCTTCTAGCAAATCGTTAGGAAACTTGGCGATATAGGCTTCCATTTGTTGGAGTGCTTGTGCTATTTGCATGGCTGAAACGGGTGTCGAAATTTGGTCTGCAAAGATACCAAACATCGCCGATCTACCGCCTTGTCAAAATCTTATCTTTGGGCAAAAATCCAAGTAAATGCAGGTTTTGCTCAGCGAACAGGAGCTTATCAGAAGGCAAGCGCTCGAAGATATTCGCGCCTTAGGAATAGATCCCTATCCCGCCCACGAAGTAGAAATAACTCATAAAGCCGAAGATATTCGAAAACGCTTTGCCGAAGGAGTAGCGGAGTGGAAGGAGGTAAAACTTGCGGGCCGCATGATGGGCAAACGCATCATGGGCAAGGCTTCCTTTGCGGAACTGCAAGACCAGAGCGGTACAATACAGCTCTACTTCAACCGCGATGAAATATGCCCGGGCGATGATAAATCGCTCTATAATGACCTTTTCAAAAAGCTGCTTGATCGGGGAGATTTCATTGCCGTAGAAGGCTCTGTGTTTCGCACCCAGGTTGGTGAGATCTCTGTGCACGTGCTGAAATTCGAGCTGCTCAGCAAGTCGATTAAGCCTTTGCCGTTTCCTAAAACCGATGAGGAAGGGCGCACCTACGACGCATTTACCGATCCAGAGCAACGCTACCGCCAGCGGTATGTCGATCTGGTGCTCAATCCCAAAGTACGCGCGACCTTCCTGAAGCGTACACGGATTGTAGATAGCATGCGCAAATATTTCAACGAAAGGGGCTATCTCGAAGTGGATACGCCTGTGCTACAACCCATACCCGGTGGTGCTGCGGCGCGGCCTTTTGAGACCCATCACAATGCCCTAAATATGCCGCTCTTTTTGCGGATAGCGAATGAACTTTACCTTAAACGACTTATTGTTGGCGGTTTTGAAGGGGTTTATGAGTTTTCGCGAAATTTCCGAAACGAAGGCATGGATCGAACCCATAATCCTGAATTCACGGTGATGGAAATCTACGTTGCTTACAAGGATTACAAGTGGATGATGGAATTTACCGAGCAGATGATTGAAACCATCGCCACAGAGACCAACGGAAGTTCCGATACCAAAATTGGCGATAAAGAGATTTCTTTGAAAGCTCCTTTTCGCAGACTTACTATGACCGATGCCATTAAGGAATACGCTGGTGTCGATATAAATGGGATGAATGAAGAAGCTCTTCGTCAGGCATGCCTTGATCGAAAAATAAGGATCGATGCCACCATGGGAAAGGGAAAACTCGTGGATGCAATATTCGGTGAAACCTGTGAGACACACCTTATCCAACCTACGTTCATCACCGATTACCCCATCGAAATGTCGCCACTTTGCAAGCGTCACCGCGACAATCCGGAGCTTACCGAGCGTTTTGAGCTATTCATTAACGGTAAAGAAATCGCAAACGCCTATTCGGAATTAAACGATCCGATCGATCAAAAAGAGCGTTTTCAGGCGCAATTAGAGCTTTCGGAGAAAGGCGACGACGAGGCTATGTTTATCGACAACGACTTCATCAGAGCTTTGGAATACGGTATGCCGCCTACTTCGGGCATGGGTATTGGTATAGACCGTTTGGTAATGTTACTCACCGACAATACGTCTATTCAGGAAGTATTGCTATTCCCGCAGATGCGTCCCGAAAAAGTTGCTGAAGCTCCAAAACCGGAAGTTTTTACCGCCATTGGCGTACCGGCAAATTGGGCAGGTTATTTAATCGAATCAGGGTACAAAAATGTTGATGATCTTCTGGCTGAGAAGCCGACAGTGGTGCATCAAAAATTGAACGGATTGCGGAAAAAGAAAAAGCTGGATATACCAGCCTTGCAATTGGAGGAAGTAGCTGCCTGGATGGCCTAATAGCGCGACCGAGCATCAATCATCTCCTTGGAAATGCGGTAATTGTCGTAAAGCGCTATACCGGCAACGAACATTCCGAAGGATAGAAATAGCAGTACCCAATGCTCCGTAAAAAGGCTGAAGTAGAAGATACAAAGGTCGAAGACCACTAAGGAATTAAAAAAGAGCAGGTTCTTCCGTTTAATGCGTTCGAGCTCATCGAGCGTCGCATGCGCGAGTTTATCTATCGACATTGTTTCCTGTTTCAGAGGTAGCTGTCCTGATACGGGATGGAGGGAAGGAAGGTTCGGGCTGCGGCTAATAGCGTGACGTGCTGAAGAGCCCGTCAGTGATCCAAAAGGCCGATCTGGCTCGCAAATCTTGTCAAGTTAAGGATGATTATTTCTTCACCCGCACACTGTCTATCACAGAGCCGCCATGAATCCCTTCCAGCGTTTCCCAACCATTGAGCATAGCCCCAAATATGGTGTACCGCCCGTTGAGGTGAGGAGTGGAAACGTGGGTAATGAAAAATTGACAGCCCTCCGTATGCGGTCCAGAAGAAGCGTAGCCTAGAATACCCGGCCCAAATTGAAGCGGCGAAAATTCGGAACGGATTACGTAGTCGGTGCTTCCATATCCATCGCCACGGGGATCGCCACCTTGGCTTACAAACACAGGTACCACGCGGTGAAACGGCAGTCCGTCGTAGAATTTTGAGTCGGCCAAAGCCACAAAATTGGACGTGCTTCCCGGTGCGTCATCGATGAGGATGGTCAGCTCCATTTGGCCTTCCGAAGTATAAATAGTGGCTAAGGCATCGCTCGAAACAGATCGCACCAGCTGCCAGTCAATCGGCTTGGCTTTCGGTTTTTCGGCTGTATAAGTCCGCCCGGTTTGAAAGGCTATAGCTTTACGCAACGCTTCCCGGGTTTCTGTTTGGCCGGAGCCGCTGAAATAGTTTGCTGCAGCTTCCATTTCTGCAAGCGGAAGTTCCGAAGACCGGTAAATGGTGGTATCTGTAAATGCTTCCGCAAAAATCGCCGACTGGCTAAGCAATTTCTCTTCAAATGCTCTTTTGGCTCCAACAATAAAATCGCTTTTTAGCCCTGACTCACTTTTTGTGAGCACTGCGTAGGTCTCGGCTGCACTCGTTCCAAGGGGGTCATTGCGGAAAAGATAATTTTTTAAAGTATCGACACCGGCTGGCCAGGAGGCCATTTTTTTGATAATTACAGCTGCTTCAAAAATATTTTCGGTCGGGTCGAAGTATTCGGCCCAGAGTTGTTTGCCTTTGGCGGTTGTTTGTGGATTTTTTAAATAGGCAATCAAAATAGCAGCTCGCACTTCAGGTATTTCTGTGCGACGAAGAATTTGCTCATAAACGGACGTGTCGCTTAGCGCGAAATAATCGGCGATGCGATCAGTGGCTGTCATCGCTACCCATGGAAACTCATCTTCGAGCGCAAGTCGCATTGTATTTTTTGCCTGTTCCGAAAGGTCTCGTCCAAAGGCAGATAGGGCCTTGGCTCTAACCGCCGGCGAATTGTCGCGCTGAGCCATTTGAATGAGAAACGTCTGGTTTTCGGTTTGATCCCAAGCGAGCATTCCAGCCATTACTGCGCGGATTTCCGGGTCGGGCTCCCGATTAATTACATCGCGGATTTCGGAACCAGAGCTGCTCAAATCAAAAATTCGAATACGTGTCAAAATATGTGCGGCAGCCAGGCGGCTTTCTACATATTCAGAGCGGAGGTAGGGCAGAATATTAGGGAGATCATCAGCAGTAAGGTTGCCCGCTAAGCCAGCATAGTACAGTCCCCAGAGTTTGCCCGCATCTTCGGCTTCATCACGCGGATTATAGCTGCTTAAGAAGTCCACCCCACTGCGATTGCTGCATTTGCCAATGGCCTGAAGAAATTCGGCTCGGACTTCAGGCTCGATGGCTGCTTCAAAGGCAGAAACCAGTAAGCTTTGCGAAGTGGTGTTGCCCAATTGACCCACCGCCCAACCTGCGTAGAGCTGCACGTAGGCTTCAGCGTCGCTTAATAGGCCGTGAAGGGCTGGCAAGACTTCGGGCTTGCGAGTCGAACCCATCAATTTGGCGAAGGCCAGTCGATAACCGGCATTGGTACTATTGGCATAGGGTATAAGTGAATCCCAAGCTTCCGTATTTGCCAAATCGTACATATTTCGAAGCACGGCATCATCGAAGAGATTAGGTTCTTGAAGGCTGTCGGTTCTTGGTTCAGAACAGGCCATTGAAAGAGTTAGCAAGAGCAGCAGAATATAAAGTCTCAAAGCGTATAGATTAGATTAAACCGCCTAATCTAAGAACATTTCTATCTTTACCGCCACTTCAAAAACAGGACTATGGATAAGCGCTTCGGCGTGATCGGTGCGGGTTCTTGGGCTACCGCTTTGGCCAAAATACTCTCCGAGAATGATGCGCGATTTAATTGGTGGGTGCGCAATCCCGAGTCTGCGGAGCATATTCGCAAGTTTCATCACAATCCCAATTACCTGCGAGCAGTCGAATTCGACGTGTCCCGCATTATGATTTCTTCCGACGTGAGCGCCGTGGTTGAAGCCAGCGATGTGCTCATCGTCGCGGTTCCATCGGCTTTTGTGCACGCCTCGCTCGAACCGGTCGATCGGGACGCTTTTTCGAAAAAGATTATTTTCTCGGCCATCAAGGGCATAATACCGGAGGTGAAGAGTATTCCGGCGCAGTATTTCCAAAAAGAGTTCGGCGTACCTTACGACAATATTGGGATCATTTGCGGTCCTTGCCATGCCGAAGAAGTGGCCATGGAGCGTCTTTCATACCTCACCATTGCCTGTATGAATGAGGCCAACGCCCGTCTTATGGCCGATAAGCTATCTACGCGTTATGTTAAAACAAGTATTTCCGACGATTTATTCGGCGCAGAGATCGCTGCGGTTTTGAAGAATGTATATGCCATTGCGGCCGGCGTTTGCGGTGGGCTAGGGTATGGCGATAATTTCCAGGCGCTGCTAATGTCAGCAGCTTCGCGCGAAATGGAGCGCTTTCTCGATAAAGTAAACCCCTTTCACCGCGATGTAAAAGAGCCCGCTTATCTCGGCGATTTATTGGTTACGGCTTATTCCAAGTTTTCGCGCAACCGTACATTCGGCTATATGCTTGGCAAAGGATATTCCGTAAAAGCGGCGCAACTTGAGATGGAGATGGTGGCCGAAGGCTACTACGCCACTCAGGGTTTGTACGAAATGAATCGCAAGCTCGAAGTAGATATGCCCATAGCTGATGCCGTCTACAATATCATTTATCAGCGCATCTCGCCGGTGGTGGAGATCAAGATATTGTCGGATAAGCTGGGGTGAAAACCCATCGGATACAACCGATGTTCCAATGCGTAGAACCATTAATCCTAAACTCCCAATGCGTGACAAAACGGGTAATTGCCCGAGCATTATAAAATGCAGCGGAGCGTTAACCCAAATTTGACCAGTCTTTGAATTAGGTCGAAATTAAGGGATAGAAGTTCGCAAGCGAATTAGATTGATCAGTATTCTTGTGGCGTTTACCGCCGTGCAAATGCCCAGATGCGTGGTGGGTTATCGCAAAAAAAACCGCCTTGGGTTTGCCGCAACATAGCAAATTCTTTGAAGGGTATAGACTTCGAATATTGATACGTGCAATACTTTTGACCTGCTAGTTCTAGCCTCCTGCACGTTCCAATTGACTACCTTTAGGATGGATAATTTGCAAGGTAAACCTAAACCCACAATTTTCTGATGAAAAACGGTACTATTCATATTCTTGTCGCAATATTTCTAAGCATCTTAAATTGCGACGTGTACGCCCAAATTGCACCAGATTCTTCGGCGGCGTATCGAGAGTTTACCGATTTGGAAGAAGCACTGAAATTTCCCGAGCAGGTGTACCGCCTAAATCTTAGCAATCAAAAATTAAACGTACTTTCCGATAGTATTTGGGATAAATTTAATAATCTGGAATACCTGAGTTTTAAGAACGATCATTTGGAAGAAATACCGCAAGGAATAGGTAATCTTAAAAATCTAAAAGTTCTTGATTTAAGTGGTAATGATTTTACAATTTTGCCTCAATCGCTTGCCAAATTGGGGAATTTGAGGGAAGTGTATCTAAACGACGAATCAAAAATAAACCTTGATCAAAGCCTCGAAGTATTCAAGAATTTACCCAATCTCAAAATATTGCACCTAGAAAATGACAACTTGGGAACTATTCCCGGTAGCTTGTTGATGTTGAAAAATCTAGAAGTATTGTATCTCAATAACAATCAGTTTTCCGAATTTCCAATGGAGTTAAAAAAGCTGAAAAACCTGACCTATATAGATTTTCACGATAATCAATTTAAACTGAGTAACCAAAATTTGCAAGATCAGGGTTTCGGATTTAGGATAAACTTTTAACCTTCAGTGCAGACAATTTTTAAAACCTGCTTTTTTTCAACCCAATTAATTTCCGGGCTGTACTATAGCTTTCCAGGTCAGGTTGAAATTGGAGAATATCAGTCAGCGAACCTGAAATTCAGTTTTTAAGGTGTAATTCATTTGGCGGAGAATCACCACCCCCACACATCCCACTGCACCGAAATGGCCAAAAAAATCATGCTAAGCAAGGTGAGCGCCAAGATGAATTTCCAAATCCAACGAATCCAAATATCATAAGGGATTTTAGCAATGGCGAGAATTCCCATAGTAATTCCGCTCGTGGGGATGACGATATTGAGCAAGCCATCGCCAAATTGAAAGGCCAATACTGCCGACTGCCGTGAGATTCCCAAAAGATCGGCGAGGGGAGTCATAATGGGCATGGTGATGGCCGCTTGCCCGGAACCCGATGGAATAACAATATTGATGAGCCCTTGCACAATAAACATCACTTGGAGGCTAGCCACTTTCGGCAAATCGCCGATTCCCGACTCGAGGTAGTAGAGTAAGGTATCGATTATCTGACCCTCTTCAGCAACGACCAGAACGCTCCGGCTGATGCCGATGATGAGCGCAGCGGTAAGCATATCGCGCGCTCCTTGGGTAAATGAGCCAAGGGCCTTGGCCATGGGCATCCGAACGATAACGACAGAAACAATACCCAGAGCAAGGAAGAGACCCGATATCTCATCGATGTACCAGCCAAGTGAGCTAGCCCCGTACATCAAAATAATTATGGAGAGCAGGAAAAGAATTACGACTGCCAGACGAGAAGACGTAAATTCTTGTCGCTCCACTTCGCCCGATTGAAAGTCGGAAGGAAAGGGGCAGATAGAAGTCATACCATTATCGAGCTTATTGGCATAGCGCGAAATAAAAAGGATAGCGGCGAGCGTAAAAAACACCCAAACTACCCAGCGGAATGCAGCCCCACTGCCTATAGGTAGCTCAGCTAAGCCCTGAGCCAAACCAACTGTGAAAGGGTTGATAACAGCTCCTGCAAAACCTGCGGCAGCTCCCACAAAGGGTATGGCCACGCCGATTAGCGGATCGTAACCCAATTTTTTGGCAAGGGGAATCGTAATCAGGATAAAGATCAAGGCTTCTTCCGACATGCCGAAAGTGCAACCCGCCAGCGAGAAAAAAGTGACTAAAATTGGAATGAGCCATTTACGCCTGCTGCTTTTCCGCTCAGCAAAAGCAACTACGGCAAGCAGAGCCGCATCGATCGCTCCCGTGGCTGTGAGCATCGAAAAAGCCCCACCCACGAGCAGTACAAATGCGATAATATGTGCCGCAGCTTCCAGCCCTTTAATTGGCGCGACAAGCAAGTCGCCTAAGCCTTGCGGATTAGCATCTACCGATTTAAAGGTGTTGGGAACAACCACTTCACGTCCATCGACTTCCACCCGATCATAAGAGCCCGCCGGCACGATCCACGTGAGTATTGCAAAGCAAACCAAGACGATTGTAACGATTAAAAGCGCGTCGGGCGACTTTTTGAGTAAGGTCAAATTATGGAGTCTTTATAAATCCGATCGTTTTAGCTCGATTAGCCACTGAAAGCTCAATGTAATAATATCCAGCTGTGAATTGGTGGAGCGAAATTAACCATGGCTCGGAATTTTTGGTTCCCTCTTGCAAAATTCGGCCGCTTAAGTCGAAAATCCGATAGGTGGCAATGCCATCGATATCTGCGCTCAACCAAAGCTCACTCTGCGCGGGGTTTGGATAAAGCTTGATCTCTAATTCGTTCAGTGATTCCAGACCTAAGAAACAGTTGGGCTGCGCCGCGTTTTCCGTTCGCGTAAGCACCCCAGCTTCCACATACCAATTCTCCCAGGTACCGCCTACCCCATCGTGCCAATTGGTAAGGTCAAACGTATTTTCACCATTTACCGTGGCTGGAACTTGATAAACCTTTACCGCTTCCTGGCTGCGATTCCAGGTGAGTGGGGAACCCGAGGCGATAAGCTCGGGGCCTTGAGGTCCTTCGCAATTGGGTTGTAGGAAGTAAACCAAATCTTCTTCAAACTCGGGGTATTCCCCGAAAGCACGGGCTAAGCCGAACTCATCAATAGCTATCGCGCCGTATTCGTTTGATGCTATTCCAAGCGGAATAATTCCCTGATCGAAGCCCAATCGCGCCATGAAGGCTACGATACGTCCGTAGCGAATGCGATCGGGATCGTTAAAGTGAGTTTCGGTAATGACGTTTTCCAAAAACGGGACTTCGAGAAAATCGTCGTAGCCGATCACCATTTGCGGGGCGAAAGGATTGGCCAAAGCCTGCTCCTCGGTGATAGTGCCCTGACTCGCCGAAAAATAGGCTTGTCCGAGAATGGCCATTCCCGCTGAGATTCCGCCCACGGGCCCCTGCTTCACATTGATCAAATTATTGATGCCATCTTCAATGGCTGTGCCTTTCCAATAGTCGATATAATCGCCTTGATCGCCACCGGCAAACCAGATGGCTTCTGCATTATTGACTTTTCCAATAACGTACGGATCGCTTGCTGCAGCAGCATTATTGAAAACGATGGTCTCCACACTATTCACAGAAACCCCGAGGTCGCTATACATGTAGTCGTTGTAACCATCGGCACCGCTTGCACGGAGCACAAGTACATCGCCTCCGTTGGCCCGCTCCAGAAACCAGATCATTGCATCGTCGCTTTCGCCGGCGCCGCCCATAAGGCAAATGCCGAACTGTGGCTGGGTGACTATGTCGGTAGCATTCCCGGCAAAATAGCTGGTGTACGACTGGCTGTGAGCTAAATGAAGGCTCATGGACGCGCAGATAGAAAGGATAATTGTTTTCATCATTAATGGTCTAAAGATAGGGTGTCGCCAGGAAGATAGGCGTGAATTACAAGATTTTTAAATCCAATTTGATCGCCAAATCGGGTGATATTTGCGGGCGCGCGGAAGATTAAAACCTGAGCATCGCCAACTACTCTGGCGGTGTGTGGGCTCAGCACCAAAGCGGTAGATTCTTCAATACCAATTGCCAGCGAAAACCCGGTATCGGCCATTGCCGAAATAAGCCGATTGTATCTGCTTCGCCGCACAAAATGCTGATCGACTATCATGCTATCGACTAAGCCGAGCCCTTCGGCATATATGCCATTTCCGTACTTCAAATGACTATACGTTGACTCGTATTCAGACTCCAGCCTTTGGTCACCGGTTATCATCACTTTGCTCATTAAAGCTGCGCCCGCGCTCGTTCCGGCAATGGTTGCACCCTTGCGGTAAGCATCTGTAATGGCAGATTTCGCCTTCGCGGAAACAGCGGACATAAATCTGTTCTGATCGCCGCCCGAAATAAAAATCAGGTCGGCATTTTCGATACTGTCGATCGGGAAAGTCAACAATCGAAGGGAATCTACGTGGAGAATAGGCCGCCGTGTGTGCTCAACGAATTGCAGATTTAAATAATAATAGGCCGAATCGGGCTCGCCACTGGCTTGCGTTAAGACGATAGCATAAGACTTCACTCCAGGCAAAAACACTTCGCACAGCTCCTTCATCATTGCGTCGGGGCGCGAACCACCGCCGATCATGAATAGTGTCCCTTTTGCTCCGATTTCAGAAGAATTATTCGGCTCCTGCTCTTCCTGCTCCACAACGGTGCAACCGAAGAAAACCAAGGTAATAAAGGTGAATATGATTCTTATTGATCCCACCAAAATCGATCTTGCATGGTGGGTGTCGGGCTTGGGAAATTTGGATTTCTCAACCGCTCGCTCTGCGGGTAAATCAACCGGCGGGGTATTTCTCCATTGGGATTGGAGCTGCTCGCCCCGCCTGCATTTGGCGTAAGTGCTGGTATTCCTGTTCGGCGGTAATCCGTCCACGTTTCTGGAGTGGTGAACATGGCTATGTATTTTTGCGTGAGAATGATCTCCAAGTCGTGGTTAAAATCGCCATTGAGCGTAGCCCTTTCGGAGATGTAGGCTTCCACATCGCCCGAAGGTATAACACTATTCGAAACCTGCTGCATCGAGATCGTTATGGCCTCGGTCAATTCGGCTTGGGCCGTCGCTGCCGAACCTGGCTGCGTTCGAGCCGCTATTTCCGCTCTTAGAAATTTTTCTTCCATGTATCCGCAGAGAACCACCGGCGATGCAGGACTCGAAAAATAGGCTCCCGGCTTGCGCTGACCACCGGAAAAAGGAATACTTGCAAACATAGATGGAGCTCTCGGATCGCCCAGATCGGCCAGAAGATCTGTGAAGCTGGGATCAATGTTGGCGTGGGGCGTATTGCTGTAAAAACTCGAAATCGGATTTACGTCGGTTCCTGTGCCAAGGTAGGGATAGGTGAAATCGCTTGCAGCACTTTCGAAACTCGCCATTTGCTGCAGCTCCAAAGCACGATTTGCCGCCTGTGGATCAACCTTGGTGGTGTGCAAGGCATATCGCACGCGCAGAATTCCCGCAGCCCGACTCCAATTTATCAGATTTCCCGCGTAAATCAGATCATCTGGCCCTGGCGTAAAAACGCTGCTCGGCTGATTCAAATCTTCTATAGCTTGCGCTAGAATGGCGTCAATCGTATTGTAAATCGACTTTTGGGAATCGTAAATTGGGTTTGGAAATACCGCTCCTTGCAGGGCTTGGGAATAAGGTACAT
>Ga0105045_10000289_pt1 | contig 34298 bp, 23 predicted proteins | sample MAT02_FD_78089 | JGI IMG/M metagenome (GOLD analysis project Ga0105045, IMG submission 78089) | Freshwater microbial communities from Lake Fryxell liftoff mats and glacier meltwater in Antarctica - MAT-02 (megahit assembly) | ecosystem: Environmental > Aquatic > Freshwater > Ice > Liftoff...
AGCGCCAGTATTTACATCTTCTTTACCTGCTAATCAAACCTACAATGTTACAGCATCAGACTGTAATTTGGTAGTTCCTTTTGCTAAGCCAACAGCTACGGACAATTGTGGTCCTGCTACGGTGAGTTCAACAGCAGTGAACTCTTCGGGAGGATTGATAAATATATTTGATTTGGGTGGTTTCTATCAAGGAACATTCCCGACGGGTATCAATACAGTGACGATTACAGCAACGGATGCGTGTGGAAATATAATAACACATGTATTTACAATAACGATATTAGATCTAATCGCACCTTCAATTACTTGTCCTCCTGCAATTGCTGGACAATGTAGTATCACTGAACATCCACCTTACGGAAATGCATTTTTATTCCAGTTGGCTGGTGGAAACTTGTCAGATAACTGTCAGGTGAATCCTTCATCATTTATCATGCTGTCACAAACAAACAACGGATTATCTTGCCCTAGAACATATACAAGAGTTTATAGAATTTCAGATATTTCTGGAAATTCAAGTACTTGTTCTCAAATCATCGTTATTGATGATACGGTTGCGCCTACAGGAATGGTAGTTCCAGCAAATGCTACTGTCTCTTGTTCAGCTGACCAATCTCCTGCAGCACTTGGTACTGCAAGCGGAGCAGTGGATAATTGTCCATTGAGTTTAACATACTCATATAGTGATGCAAGTACTCAAAACGCGAATCCTGCACTTTGTAGTAATTATACTTATACTGTTACAAGAACTTGGTCAGTGACTGATGGATGTGACAATACTGCTACAGGTAATCAGATCATCAATGTTCAAGATGTTACTGCGCCTATGATTACTTCATGTGTGAACATTACAGTAAACTTGGATGCGAGTGGTAATTATGTATTGACATCAGGTAATTTGTTAACAATACTGCCTAATGCTAATGTATCTGATAACTGTGCTGCAGATGCTAACCTTACCAGAAGTGCAAACATCACTACATTCAATTGTAGTAACACAGGCGCACCAGTAAGTGTAACTGTTACAATTGCTGATCCTTGTGGAAATACATCAACATGTACGGTTAATATAACGGTGATAGAAACAATACCACCAGTAGCAATATGCCCAGTGAATCCTATAGTTCTAGCATTAGATGCTAATGGTTCTGTAACGCTACCTGCTAACTCTATAGGAGATGGAAGTAGTACTGATAACTGTAGTGTAGTTGAGTCAAATATTGCTTATACTTTTGATTGTACTCAAGTGGGACCACAAACAGTAGTGTTAATAGCAACTGATCCAAGTGGCAATTCATCTACTGCAAATTGTACAGTAACGATAGTAGATAATATTCTTCCTACGATTACTTGCAATGCAAATATAACAGTGAGCAACGATTCAGGGGTATGTGGTGCTACAGTAACCTATACAAATGTATCAAGCGACAACTGTTCTGGTCAAACTATATCTCAAACAGCTGGTCAAGCTAGTGGAACTGTATTCCCAATCGGAACAACAACCAATACTTTCATAGTAACGGACGCTTCTGGCAATACAGCAGAATGTAGCTTTACGGTAACTGTAAATGATACAGAATTGCCTACCATTACTTGCCCTACACCAATAGTGGTAGTTAACGATGCAGGATTATGTAATGCAGTGGTCACCTTTACGGTTGGTTCTACAGACAATTGTCCTGCTCAAGTGGTAACACAAACGGCTGGATTAGCTAGTGGAAGCATGTTCCCTACAGGAACAACAACCAATACTTTCTTAGTAACAGACGCTTCAGGAAATACAGCATCATGTAGCTTCACAGTTACAGTTAACGATACGGAATTGCCAACCATTACATGTCCTTCACCAATAGTTGTATCTAACGATGCTGGTTTATGTAGTGCAGTGGTAACTTACGTAGTTGCTTCTACAGATAATTGTCCAGGTCAAGCGGTGACACAAACGGCTGGATTAGCTAGCGGTAGTATATTCCCTCAGGGTGTTACAACCAATACTTTCAGAGTAACGGACGCTTCTGGTAATACTGCGGAATGTAGCTTTACGGTAACAGTAAATGATACAGAATTGCCAACCATTACATGTCCTTCACCAATAGTTGTATCTAACGATGCTGGTTTATGTAGTGCAGTGGTAACTTACGCAGTTGCTTCTACAGATAATTGCCCAGATCAAGTGGTGACACAAACGGCTGGATTAGCTAGCGGTAGTATATTCCCTCAAGGAGTTACAACCAATACTTTCAGAGTAACGGACGCTTCGGGTAATTCTGCGGAATGTAGCTTTACAGTAACTGTAAATGATACTGAAAATCCAGTAATCTCTTGCGAACCTAGTTCAACTAGTAGTACCAATGTAGGTGTTTGTACCTACACGACAGTGGGTACAGAGTTTGATGCCTCATTCGTTGACAACTGCACGGGTGGTACGATTACCAATACTTTCAATGGTGCTAGTACGTTGGCTGGAGCTGTCTTCCCGCTTGGCGCGACGTTAGTAACCTTTACTGCAACAGATGCTTCAGGAAATACAGCAATTTGCTCAACAACAGTTACGGTAATTGATAATCAAGGACCGATTATTACTTGTCCTGCTAATATCACGACCAATACTTCGCCAACATCATGCTTCACTCCATACTCATTCACTTTTGCGCAAATCACAGATAACTGTACTGCACCTGGTGGAATTATAGTATCTATCGTTGGAACGTTGTTGGATAATGGTGATAATGTGCCACTTACAGTAAATAACAATGGTAATGGGGTTTACTCTATAACTGCTGTTAACGGATTGCCAGCGGGATTAAATGAGATTGAGATCACTGCGACGGATGCTAATGGTGTGACGAGTATTTGTGCTTATACCATACAAGTACTAGACGTGTGGTCACCAATCATCACAGGCTGTCCTGCTAATATAGTAGTTTCAGCAGCACCTGGCGCTTGTACATTAGCTGTAGGATGGACGCCACCGACAGTCTCGGACTTCTGTCCTGGGTTTACAGTAACAGTTAATACGGATCCAAATGGTAATACTTACTTCCCGGGATATCAATTCCCTGTAGGTCAGACTACCACAGTAATATATACTGCTACAGATGCAGCGGGTAACGTAACCACTTGCTCATTTAATGTGACGGTGAATGGTACATGTTTACCTCCGACTCCAGATATTGCAGTAGTATTTCAGAACGGTTTTAATGGTATATTTAATCCAAGTCAAACGAAGGATGCTGTGATTAGATTAGGTAATGTTAGTACTGTTGCAACATCAGGTACGATACAATTATTTATCCCTGTTGTTTCAGGTTACACGATTACTTTTGATCCTACGCAAACTACCGCAACTAATCCTAACGGACCAGTTGGTAATGCTACGAATGGTTGGGTAGCATTTACTTTTCCTAACGGGTCATTGTTATTAACAACTAGTAATAGTATAGCTTCTTTGGCTGAATTTAGAGTTGCGATTAAGTTAACTGCGACTAGTTCCATGACTAACTCTGTTCTTAGAGCCATATTAATTGCAGGTTCAGGTGGTGACAATAATGCGGTAAACAATAGTGCTAACGTTGGAGTTACAACATTATAATTTATTTGTGAGATGTACAGGTTTCTGTACATCTCATTTTAAAATCTAAAAATTTAAGTATAATGAAAAATTTAATATTTACATTGTTTTGTCTTTCACCTTTCATTCTATTGAAAGGTCAAGATGTTGGTATTTCGGGGAGTTATAATCCTACTTCTATTCCTGTAATGCAGACTAGTCTTCTAACAGTATCCTGGGACAATTATGGTAATGCTATTCCTGTAGGGAGCGTTGAAGTGACAGTTACATTTCCACAGACATTTTATGATTGTAATGCGACGCCTACTGGAAATTTTATGACATATTTCGCAGATTTTAATGACAACGATAATGATGGTCTATGGACCGGAAGTAATACAGTTATTATACCTGCTTTTGCGCCTGGTAATGGTCTTACATTAATTATGGAAGTATCTGGTATTGCTATCATCCCATCTAATTCTTCGACTCTTTTTAATACGGCATTTGGTTTGTTTAGTGGCTTAACTGATATGTTTCCTAGTGATAATAATTCTGATGCTGGCATAATAGTTACGGCGGCTATACCTATGCCTGTGAAATTAGTGTCTTTTAATGCTAACACAACAGAATGTGATCAGGTGGATTTATCATGGGTTACTGCCTCAGAGAGAATCAGTGATTACTTTGAGGTTCAGCGATCTATAGATGGAAGACAGTTTGTAGCCTTACAAAAACTAAAGTCAGCTAATACCTCTGATGGAGCTAGTTATAAGTTTTCAGACACAGATGTTTCTGGTGGTACTCGATATTCATATAGACTTAAGCAGGTAGATTTTGATGGTAAGTTTGAGTTGTTTAATCCAACATCTGTTAGGACTGCCTATTGTTCTGGTTTAGATCCAAGTATGTCCGTATATCCTAATCCGGCAAACGGTAAGGCATTCATAGCCTTGGAGGGATTTGAAGTGGGTGATAATATTACTTTAGAGATTACCAACAACTTAGGCGAGCAAGTAATGACAGTAGAGAATGCAGCGGTTGGTGTACCGAATGAAATACTTTTAAATACGATTCCGGCGGGTGTCTACAATGTGAGGATCAAAGGGTACGATCAAGTGGCTTCCAAAATGCTTATTAAAGTAAATTAATTTTTTTAAGTTAGTTGTTAAAACTAACTTAGGTATATAACATTTTATTGAAAGCCTGTCTAGAAGATAACTTAGGTTGTTTTAGACAGGCTTTCTTATTTATAGCCTTACTAGCGTAAATACTTTTTGCTAGCGGAAGGTTATGCCGATAGTATATACAACATTGTTCTGTAAACGCTATCTTTTTCATTGATTATTCTTCAAGAAATGTTTCCATAACTAATACTAGGTAAGTATTTTTTGAATTTACTGAGTAAAAAATATACTCCTCTATTTTGGACTATTGTATAAGTTCAATTGGTATTAAAACTTGTGTTTCATTATGGATACCTTTTGTCAAAGTCTATGACTTTGATGTGATGCTGGCTGAAGGTGACAGCTTGTGTCTGAATGACGTTTATCAAAGTCTGCGACTTTGACTTATTACCAATAGCATATAAGAACATGGTCCAATATACACTATCTTTTTTATTGATTATTCTTCAAGAAATATTTCCGTAACGAATACTAGGTAAGTATTTTTTGAATCTACAGATTAAAAAATATACTCCTCTATTTTGGACTATTGTATAAGTTCAATTGGTATTATGGTCTTTAACAGGTCATAATGCAATTTTATAATATGAATTATTTCGTATCGGTCAGAAAACTGATAGAAAAAAATCCTAATGTTACTAGACTTTAGATTATTTCTATGCTACCGCAAGTCATTACTCTTGATAACTTTCAATTGTTTCTTTACAACTTTTTAAATTTTAGCAAAAATATTTTTTTCTTTCTTCGTGAGACTTGCAGAATTTTGCCATCAGTCATAATGATAGTATTTAAATTTCGATGTGAAAAACTTTCAATGAAAGAAATATTAATCAGCATCGAGTTATGTATTCTGATAAAAAGATCAGAGTCAAATATCTTTTCTAAATTTGTCAATGATTTTGACGTGACCACTTTTTTTCCACATGAGATAACTATATCAGTATAGTTTGCATCTGACAAACAGTACATGATTTCACTTTGATCAATAAATTTAATCTGATTTCCTACTTGAAATGCGTACTTAGTATTTGTCATTATTTATGAAGTTTTAAAGATATATTACTGTAATTTTAATAAAAATTTAAGAATGTTTTAATAAAAAATATATAAGTGGTCATATCTTAATGATAAGTGGTCATTTTTTATACATGAGTGTTTATAATTTTACTTTAATTAACAGGTGTAAAATTAATATTAAGATAATTATCGGACGTATAACTTTAGTTATATATTTGTTAGAAATTTTATTTCATATTAAGTGTTTTTAACAATTTACTAACAAAGTAGCACAAAAAACCTTACACTATCATTTATTCTTCTTAATAACCTCACTATATTAATGAAATATCATAATGCTTGACATTAACAGTTGATGTATTTGAATTTCTACGTTTTGAGACTGAATATAAATAGGATAAAATTTGCGTTATTGCAAGGCAATGAACCTTACGTTTTTGGCAATGGTAAATTTAGTACGTGTGATGTTCGCTTGGTGTCATTGAATGTACAACGATACGCTAGACTATGCTGCTACCTTTGGGGATTTGAGTTTCTGGAAGAGCATATTTATACCTGTGAATATCGGAAGCGCAATCATACCACCTACTAATCCTACCACAAACTCGGAGAGCATAGATGGCCATGATGTAGGCATCAGGTGATGAACAGCTTCTATATTGTGCATAAAGATTCCACCAGATACTAGTATCAATGCTAGTGTGCCCACAAAGCCTAGTACTCTGATAACGATGGGCAATAGCCGTATGAATCCGTTGCCGAGAGCTTCTAGCACTTTATTTCCTTTGGATTTGCTGAGGAGCATGAGACCAAAGTCGTCCATTCTGACGATAAGTGCTACCAAACCATAAACGCCTACCGTAGCTATTAGTGCTACCACACTCACTGTGATGATCTGCACCTGTAGACTTTTGTCGATTACGGTGCCGAGGGCTATGATTACGATTTCTAACGACAATATAAAGTCAGTAGTAACAGCAGATTTTATTTTTTCTTTTTCGGGGCTTGTGATTTCTATTTTATAATCTGGACCTTTGGTTGTGGCTGATTTTTTGTGAAAGATCCACTCATAAATCTTGTGTACACCCTCATAAGCTAGATATAACCCTCCTAGGATCAATATATATTTGATTAATATCGGAAAAAAGTAATTGAGTAGGAAGACAATTGGCAATATGATCAACTTATTGATAAAAGAACCCTTTGTGATTGCCCATAATACGGGTAGTTCCCTCGAAGCTACAAAACCAGTTGCTTTTTCGGCATTGACAGCGAGATCATCGCCAAGTATGCCGGCAGTCTTTTCGGTAGCGATCTTGCTCATCATCACCACATCATCCATTAGAATAGCAATATCATCCAAAACTGCAAAGATTCCTGAAGCCATAAGTTACATTTTGGTGCAAATTTACTCCCTTACTTTTAATTATTGTTATTAATCATATTTTTAATTGAGAATTGCTGTTTTCAAAGTTATTTTTGCCGAGTATCGAATGTTAAATTATAAAGCATCGAAGCTCGCAAGCTTCGATGCTTTTACTTTTTAGAGCCCATAGGAGGGATAAGAGATCTATCGGTTATCACAAGTAGTGCTTTAGGTGATTAAAATCGTTACTTACCTATTTTCAGACAGTTAATTTTAATCATTAGATCCATTCACTAGATGTGGATAGACAGGACTACGGTTTTGGAATCTCAGTATGGTATCTTTTACGATAGTACCTTTATCGATATTAATTGCATTTTTGATGGTATCGTTCCATGCAGATCTCCCTGATATTACTGATGGCACATGGACGACCAGCGCTGCCGATATGGATCTGGAAGCACTCTCCCAAAAGTAACTAGGAGTGTGATCTACTGCATAATAATAAACCTTGTCGATGGTAATGATTGGATCTTTGAAGGTGGTGGGCTTTGCGAAATAGAAACCCATATCTTCGTCGCAGCTCACATCTATGATCAGCGTACCTGGTTTGAGGACAGATTTTTCATCTTCTTTGACATAATCTATCGGGTCGTCTGTATCCTGATACGTGCCATTGATGATGATGTCTGACTCGTTGATCAGCTCTGATAGTGGTCGCTCTGAGCCATCGTGTTCTACTACGATCAATCTAGATTCGTCATCGTTGCCTTTTCTGAGTCTAGCATAGTGAACGTCTAGAACCTCTTCTCTCACTTCATGATCTGAACGCTGGATGCAGATCGTGATGTCTCTGAATCCATGTGCTTTGAGTGCGTATATGGCACCTCTGCTGACTGCGCCAAAACTAAATATGATGACCTTTCGCTGGTTGCCGTAGTGGCCATCTATGCCCATCAGTTGCAGTGCATGGATTACAGCACTATAGCCAGCCATCTCATTGTTTTTGTAAAAAGTATGTCTGCCCATTTGTCCATTTGGGTGCCAAACATACATATCTTCAAAGGCTATCAAAGTCAGTTTTTTGTCTATGGCAGTTTGTGTGATTTGGACTTGCTGTGCACAGTGTGGATAGCCCCATAGAGTACCTCCATCTTTGAGCTCCTGAAGGTCAGATAGTATAGGTTTGGCGATGATGACCGAGCCAAGATCTACCAATAGTTCATTTCGTGTCGCTATGCCGCCAGTCAATTCGCTGATTTGGTCGTCTGAGATCTGGAATGGTGCTCCATATCCCTTCTCAAATATAAGTTGTTTGCGGATGTCTTCCGGTAGTCTTTTGAGATGTTCTGGGTGGATAGGAACGCGTCTTTCATCTACTTTTCTGGAAGTACCGATCACTCCCATTTTTAATAAAGCCATACTTTTTATTGGTGTTTAAACGATTTGCAGAGCAATGAAAAGAGCAAAACGTAAGATTAAAATTTTTAAAGTAAGTTTACTTTCTAGCAAACAGGCATTAAGCTGAATGCTGTGTTTATCCATCCGTGGATTGTGATCCAAAAACCATCAATATTTTCCTAAAATACTGCGAAAAAAGGATTGATATAAAGTAAATTATACTATCACGGTAAAGATACAAAAAATAATTTATAAAATGGCATAAAATCATAATAAACGATTTTAGTTGGTGAATATGTTCAAATTGGCTTGCTATCAAGGATTTATACCAATTGGATTTTTAAAATAGTTCAATAGGAATATGAAATAGCATTTGTATAGTTTCTTAACGTAGTTGGGGGCAATACAATTTTTTTCGAGACTATTGGCTGCCAAGGCCTAATCGCAAAATATGGATACCATCAAAATCTGATTAGAAGGGGGACTGGACAAAAAAGGTTTTACATACCATCACTCTGAGATTGATTTCTCTCTGTGTGCCTGACTGATCATTAAAAAATAGCTAAACCAAAAAAAAACTTGCCTTGGGATTTGTACTGCACATTTTATGATTGATGAACTGAGTCCTTTATCACCAAATTTATCTTTTGTATTGGCTCACAGAGTTTTCGCTTCTTAATGCTATTGTATAAAATTTTGGCTATAAACGGAAAGGCCTGTCCCACTTTGTACTTATCGTCAATAGCAATATTAAAAAAAAATAGATATAAAAATTTGAACTCGGAAAATAGTAATTAAGTAATTGATTGAATACATATTAAATGACTAAAATCTCAATACTGAAGAAAATAAGCTTACTGTTTTAAAAATAAACATGATAAAAGTATATGTTAATTTATGGTATTATTTCTCAAAATTAGAAATGGAAGTCCATCGCTTACCCACGTCTTGATTTGTGTCTCGTGTTCTGGCAATTCCATTATCAAATTGCCTACAACAATATCAATATCTCCATCATTATCTAAATCACCTATACTTGATAGCATCCATCTTCCTTTATTTTCTGATGGTAAAGTTCTTTTGTGATACTTACCATTGATATTTTCAAAATAATAAAGCCCAGCCACCTTTGGATAATTTTGATTGGGAAAAAAGGAATTGCAGAATATATCTATATCTCCATCCATATCAAAATCAAAAGCATTGGCCTGATATACACCACTTGCTGGTAAAAAATCGGTAAGTTCAAATTTATTATGCGCTCTATTTAAATAGATTCTTAATCCTTGATAAGGTTTCGCTTTCATCGGAAAATCAGCTAGATCACCATTGAAATACAAAATATCGGGTCTATTATCTTTATTAAAATCTGTTAGTATGAAACCTGACGAACCAAACGTTGGTGAGAATTCCAATAGACGTTCTTCCGTAAATGAGCCATCTTTATTTTGATAAAATACGGACAAATGTTCGTCTCCTTGAGCGAAAAGACCCAAAATGTCCAGTAAACCGTCATTATTCATATCGGCCACCTCTGAGCAGATACTACCAGGTTTAGTGGATAATACATTCTTCACAAAAGTATTTTGACCTTGGTTGATATATAAAGAAAGTTGACCTAACCATTTTCCAAATTCAGAAATAATAATATCATCTTTGCCGTCGCCATTAATATCTTCCACCTGTGCATGTACAGGTCTGCGTAATTCAGTAATTAGCGGTGAAAGTTTATGGTTATTTTTAATATCATCAAAATATATAGCACCTGAAGCATCATCTGTTGGTGAAAAACTTCCCATATAAACCATAATTTTTCCACTTTCATAATCATCAACATCTACAAGACCTTCGATAGGGTTTTTGATACTGCTAATTATATCATAACTACTGTTTAAAATATACAAGGTTTTGGAATGTATGTCTCCCCACCACACTTGTCCTTTATCAACTCGAATCATTGACGTTGAAGGTGGGCTTGAGTAAATTGATGGATACTCAGCAGAAAAAACTTTTGTCATTGGAATTTCTTCTTGAATATTTTTAGCATGAAGTTCTTCTGGTGCTTTCTGGACGTAATAGTTTTCAATGGCTTGCCAAGAAGAAAGTGGTAAGTCAGAAAAATTCATGAAGACACCTCTGTTTTTAATTTCTCGGATATATTTGTTATCAAAAAAATCATCATCAGCAATAATGGTATCTACTCCCATCATTTTTTTCATTCTAGGTAGTATATATTCTTTCCATGTCTTTTTGTCTAATTCATTTGGCAAGGGCAATTTATGACAAACGCCACAATATATTTGTGCCAATTTTTTGCCTTCATGATTTGCGGATATATAATCTTCAGAAACCACAAAAGCTTGAAAAATTATATATAAAACCAGTAAAAATAAAAATGGTAGTGAACTTGCACTTTTATTCATTTTCAACAATATATGCCTTTGGGATACTAGTCAACGACTCCATAAAACTAATGATATCAGAAATTTCACTGTCTTCAAGGTCAAGTGGATCAGAAGAAAGCGTCTGATATTCCAATGGAAACCCTAAGCCAACGCCTCCTCCTTTATTATAGAAGTTCATTACATCCTTTAATGATGCAAATGATCCATTGTGCATATAAGGTGCAGTCTTGTTCACATTCCTGATGGTAGATGTTTTAAAAGAAAACATCAAATGCGGGGCTTCATCTCTTGGTTTGCCGCTGCGGGCTCTTCCAGGATCTGAATCAAGGACCATAGGTGCTGATTCATTCCATAGATCTGGTACACCTAAGACTTCACTTTCGCTTTCTTTGTAGGATGATGGTACAAGACCGCTGAAAGTAGGTATAAAATGGCAAGTGGCACATGCTGCTTTACCAGCAAAAAGATTGAAACCTCGTATCACTTTAGGATCGATATCATAGATCTCTCCACGCATATACTTATCAAAAGGCGAGTCAAAAGATGTTAAACTAGATACGTATGCTGTGATCGCAGCCGTGATAGCATACTTACTTATTTTGATTTCTGGAAATGCTTCAATAAAAGAATTTTTATATTCACCTTGAACCTCCAATCTGTCCATGATATCAATAAAATTACTATTGAATTCATTTTTATCTTTGACGACATGATTAATCTGTCTCGATGGATCTTCTTCTCTTAGGTCATGGAAGTAGCCTTTGGTAAAAATAGCATTTATAAGTGTAGGTGTATTTCTTAGTCCCATAAAATCTTCCGTATTGGTTATTGACTTTGGCAAACCATCAGTAAATGCTTTTTCAGGTTGGTGACATGTAGCGCACGACATCTTACCGTTGTCAGAAAGTATAGGATCATTAAATAATTTCTTTCCCAAAGCAATTACTTTTTGACCGGAAATAACTTTTTTTGGTAATTGTGAATAATAATCCAGATTAAATAATGTGGTAGAAAATAAATGGTCAGATTCATAGTTAATGCCGAATTTTTCATTGACATTTCTTGATAAAATCGGTAGGTCATTGGTCTCCCACTGACTCAATTCTTTAAGGATAGGTGCTACATGATTTTTATAGAAATAAACTCGATCAAAAGTATTAAAATCTGTATTAATGGCTAAATAATCTAATGATTTTTGGCATAATATTGAAGTGTTTTTAGCGTGATGATTTTGTATAAAGCCTAAAGTTAACAGCTCATTTATTCCATTAAAATTATAATAAGAATTATCAATTCCCGTTAAAGAACCAGGTGTGTCGAAACCGGTCAACTGTAGTGTATATATTTTTACCAAATCTTTATATATAGCTCTTTTAATATCAGCTTCGTAGAGATCAGCGGATAAAAATACGGATTTTAAATTTGACAAAGCTGAACTTAAGTCCTTTGTTAATAAAAGAAGCTCTTGCATATCGACTGTTTCTGCAAATAATACTTCATCTATTACTTGCAAACCACGTGGTTCAAGGACATTGATTGTTGGGATACTTTGCTCTACAGAAGGAAGTGGCGCACCATTGACATATCTTTTTACAGATTCTTCACTTATGTAATCTAATAGGAATTGTATCTTTCGATAGTCTGCTTGAACTCGTTTATATTTGTTTTTAATGTCCAATTCCAATGGATCTTTTTCAATAGAAATAATCAATAGATCCAGTGAGGATTGAAGCTCATCATAGTGCTCAATCATCCATTTTTTGATGCTGTTTGGTTTGGTATTTATAAAAGAGGATGTACTCAAAATATAAAAGGAAACCAATAAAAAAGTAATGGTAAAAAATTTTGACATAGGGAAATTTTATTTTGTAAAGGATAATATTGATTGTAAAAATATTAATCATCAAGAAAGCCAATCATCCTGCAAGTGCAAGATGATTGGCTCTTTTCGATCAAAAGATTATAATAATTATTGAACTACAATTTTGTAGATTTGGCCATTTTTAGTTTTAAGGAAATATATTCCTGCGCTCAAGTCGCCAATATATGCATTGTTTGTTTTAGCAAAAGTTTTTAATCTTTTACCTTCGATATTATAGATGGCAAATTCTGTTTCTTCTTCCAAAAAGATTTCTCTTGACGTTGGATTTGGAAAAATCTTCAAAGACTTAAAGGCATCTTTATCTGGGTCTTCTAAATTTGAAACTTTAATCTTGTCAAAACCATGGATTGCAAATGTTAAAGAGTGGTTGAATGGGAAATCATTATTAACATTTGGGTGTTGCACGTTTGTTAAAAGTGATTTTCCATCAGGCGTCATCACGCATCCGGTAATTTCTGCACCTCTTGGTACAGCAGAAATCCTAATAAGGTCGCTAATACTTGCATTTTTTGCTTTCCTCACATCTAATAAGAACATTTCGCATGTCGTGTTATTCACACCAGCTGGTACTCTACCATAAGAAGTTCCGTTAAGATCTTCACAGATGACAAGAAATGATTTATCATCGATCGTGATTACATTCAATCCATCAGGATTAGAAAAATGTTTTTCAGGATAGTTAGCTTCTGCAGGGCTATCATTTTTTCCATACCAAGGACCACCGTCGATAGCTACTCCAATTTCAGATGTTTCTGGATCATAATACCAAACTCTTCCGTATGGATCTTCATAAGCATTGTCTAACGCTGTAGTTAAACCTTGTAATATGGCTAGACTGTCCACGTGTGGATGTACTACACCTCCTTTTGCAGCGCCCGTAATTAATGATTTACCACCATCATCTCTGCCTGTTTCTGTCCAGTAAACTTTACCTGATTTATAGTCTAATGTTACCCATTCATTTCGCAAAAACATAGTTGCACCATTTTCGAGTGCATATCCATTCAGATTGTTTTTTAATGTTTCTATTGTCGAAGGAATTTCTAACCATTTACTACCAGGAGCATCATGTTTGTAAAAATACATTTTTCCTTCTGAAAATTCATTAGGTGTATCTGCAACGAACTTAAAGAAAGCTGAAGGGGCTACATCATTTCCTAAGTAAACAGTTTTTAAATCAGATGAGATAGCGCCTCCTTCCCATCCAGCACGGCCCCAGTTGTATTGTTTTCTTATCGCTTTTGCTTCTTTTGGGTCTATTTCCACCATCCAGTTGAAATTCTCGTACTTTTTAATGCGTAAAGTATCCCAACCTGGAATATCTGATTTTATTATCCAATCTGCTGTATCTCTTACACCATGACCAGCAGTAATTCCTGCCACTCTAATAGGTGCACTGCTTGAAGAACTATTTCCTGAATGAATAGAAGCCGTACTTGATCTGAACCATTCTTCTGCTGTCCATATACGACCATTAGGTGCTATGATACCACCACAGTTCATACCTGTTTCTCCAACAGTATTGACGAAATCAACATTAAAAAACTTACCTTCACGGCCATCTCCTAATTTTTGATCATCTACTATCAGTGTTCCATCAGCTGCTCTCTTAATTTTGAAGACTGTCATTCCACCACCATCTCCTAATCTATCATCACGATAAATCATCTCATGATTTACAGAAACCCAGCCTTGAGAAGCGCCAGAATCGTCAGGTGTTAGCCCTATGAAGTCATGCCACTCCTTAGCTATAGCTCTTCCAGCAGGGTTATTGTATGTTTTAGTGCTTTGAACGATGTCATGACCACCAATAAATAGAACTTGCATGGTTAATGGTGATGGTGGTAATACTACTTCTCTTGGCACATAACCAGTTGGAATCTTGATAGTTTCATCGAATAAATCATCTTGGGCTGACATCCCAAAACAAATGAAAGTTGAAATTAATAATGTAAAAAAACTCTTTTGCATATCTTTAAATTTTAGTGATAAATAATGCACAAAAGTATTTTTATCATGTTAACTAGGTATAAACCAAGTATTATAAAACCATTACCAGGATATTAACTGATTCATAATCCAAAGAAATTAACGGTATCAGCCAGTGCGGAAGGATTTTAATTCTATGAATTTATGCCAATTAAAATCCTGGATTTTTGCTATCAATTTTACTTTAAGTATAACTTTAAAAGCCCTCACCATCGTGAGTGCCCAATCATTAAAAGACACATTAATAATAAAAAGTACGCTATGTACGCTTCAGAAATCCAATATATTTGATGTTTAGTTAAAGCTCCATAGACTACCTGGATTTTACATATCACTGTAATCTATGGAGTTTTGGTCTCTTATGGTATTAGAGATTTGTCAGTACAATAGATTACTTTTCCATCAGCGTATATCGCACTCCTGTATAGAAGTTGCTACCCATCACAGGTCCCCAAACCAATGAACCATCGAAGTTAGGACTAAACGGGGCATCTGCTGCTATGATCGGATTAGATAATCTGAAGTCAAATATGTTTTCACCTCCTGCATAAACTGAAAATCCATTTGCAAAGGCTTTTGTCACCTGTGTATTGCTGATATAGTAGGATGGAGAGTTGTATTCAAGACGGTATTCTATAGGATTGCTGCTAGTGTTTGGGAGCCTTGTCGCACTCATTCTATTGGCTGTGTAGTCTAGTGACCAACCTCGTCCCATTCTGATTTCTACATTTGCAAACGCTCTATGCGGCGATATCAATGGCTTTTGGAGCAATGATTCTCCATACGTAGTCTTGACGTCATTGTACCTATAAGCTAGTCTCAGATCCACCCATTTTGTGATTGGGATTTCTGCTTGTATCTGCATACTGTTAGCATACGATTTGCCGTCGAGATTATAAAACCAGACATCTTGTGGATTGCGATCATAATCTACGACTACTTGATTAGAAAAATTGACACGGTTGAAATCTAGTGAGAGGGAGATTAGCTCATCTTTGACTTTCACCTCTTGAGTCACACTTACTCCATAGTTCCATGCTACTTCTGCATCTAGTCCATAGGGATTGCTATTGTTTTGGGCTACGATATTTATTCTTCTGCTTGACGCAAAAAGGCCGATGTTCTCTGCAAATATAGAAGCTGTTTTTTGACCACGACCCATTGCGCCTCTGATGACAGTAGTAGGACTGGGTGCGTATCTAAGGTTAAGCCTTGGAGTAAAGAAAAGCCCAAAATTGTTGTGGTAATCAAGTCTAGTGCCTGCCACAAGATTAAATTTCTCATTGCCTTTGTAGCTGTACTCACCAAAAACTCCAGGAACCCACTCGTTACGATCGTACTGTGTAGTATTGATAACCTCCTTGTACTGATCCCATTGGAAGCTCGTTCCAGTGCGAAACTGATGATCGGTATTGATGACGATGTTTTGGTAAATCATATTGAAATAAAGTGATTTTTGGTTAGCATCATACGTTCTATTCCCAAAAATTCCCTTTTGATCATGTACCACACCTGAGAACTGCAATCCTAGCGATTTGTGGGGTGTAGCTAGATTTACATAGCCTCTTTTACCCCATACTTCTGCTCTTGTAGTCTCCATGTTTGCTCCCCATATATTAGACCTATCGGACCTTGAGGGGTTGTAATCGTTTTGACCGCTGATATTGTCCATGTAGGATATTTTGACTCCTATTTGCCCTTCCTGACCATTGAGGTCTGTATATTTCCATCTATTGATGACGCCTACTTGTTTGCCTAGTGGCATATCTAGGAAACCATCTTTGTTGCGGTCCTGTCTGTGTGTACGGGCAGATCCGTGCATGAGGGTAGCGGTACTCCAGTTGTCATTTACTGCTGCTTTGCCAAAATAGTTGACTTCATATCTACCGTTAGCACTACTGTAAGCATTGAGGTGCATCTTCTCTTCATGGCAAGGCTTTTTGTTTTCTACATTGATCTGTCCTGTGATCGCTTCAAAACCGTTGATGACTGATCCTGCACCCATATTGAGTTGCATGCTTTCTACCCATGCACCAGGAGTAAATGATAGCCCCGTCACAGTTGCCAGGCCTCTCACATCAGGTATGTTTTCGCGTGTGATCTGAACGTAGCTACCTGCCAGACCTAGCATTTCTATCCTACGAATACCCGTCACTACATCGGTCATTGAGGCATCTATAGCGGGCGTAGTATCGAAGCTTTCTGCTAGGCTACAACAAGCAGCTTTGAGCAATTCTTTACTAGATATGTTCTGTATTTTGACTACATCTAGATAAGAGATTTCGGTGCTTTTGCGTCTATAGCTGATAATTACGCCTTCTATGATGACAGGTGCAGACATGACTATTTTGACATCACCTGGACTTTTGATTATTAAAGTATCGTTTTGATATCCTACATAAGACACGATTAGCTTATCGTTTTGACCGGATTTCTCCAGCTTAAACTTTCCATTCATATCAGTGATACCTCCTTTGTTGTCGTCCATCCACTGTAGGTTAGCGCCTATGAGCGGCAGTAGATCGCCATTCTCTAGAGACTCAAACACTGTACCCGTAAGGAAGTAAGCAGCTGACTTTACACTTTTTATTACAATTGGATGATTTTGATCAGCAGGGTCTTTTTTGTCATCGTGGTCGTTTCCTGTGTGATCTTCATGATCATCTACTGCCTCGTCACCTCTGTAGTGGCAACAATCATGCAGTGCCTCATAAGCTTGCTGACTTGCCTTCTGTCCGTCGATATCATGACCTACAGCTAGTAAGGCTTGGACGAGATCATTTTTTTGAAAAAGTCTTTCATTTACCATTAAACTTAGTTGTTGTTTATCTATATTATAAACAGCATTTTGCACTCCGATGATATCTCTGGAAGTCTGTTCTATACGCGTTTTGCACATACTACATGCACCACTTACGGGAAGATTTAGGGCTGTCTGTGCTGAGATTGCTATGCTCATCGTGATGCATAGCAGGACTATTATAATGTTTCTTAACATGATTAACAAGTTTATAAATTTTAGAAAAAGACCGTAATGAGATCCTATAACCAATAATATTTTGTGTTTAATATTGGTACTATAATTCTGCGACAAAGTGACGATTAACTACTCAAATAAGAACTATAAGAGATCAGATTCGGTAGTATTGGGCACACTTCGCCTTTAAAATTTATAAACTATATTGTGGGAGGATGCACGATATTGTGACTGTAGTCAAAAGAGTACATAGTGTCGGAGGATAGTTTTTCTTCATTGATAAAATCAGCAATGGCTATTTCGCCTTGTTCAGCTGTATGTAGATTGTAAATCAATACTTTTGCACAGCAGGCACAGTGGCACTCATCTCCGCATCCATCGTCAGATGAGTGATCTTTGCGGTTTTTATCATCAGTGTTACAAGATTTAGACTTGGTTTTGCAGCAGCTTTTTGTCTTCTGAAGAGACAAATCAGTCAAATAATGTGATGTAGAGATCTGATGATGTCCCTTATGAAACATCGGTCCAATGCTACAAGTAGCGAAGGATTGCTTTAGTAACAAGATACACAATGTGATTAAAAATACTCTCATCTGCTGCAAAAGTAATGTTTTCTTTTTAACTATGGTGATTGATCGTTGTTTTTAACATATATTTTTTCACCGTTGTCCGATAAAAAAATATAAAAGGGGTGCTCGAAAGCCCCCCAAATGAGTACCATTGTTTTTCAGAAACGTAAAATACTCATGGGTAGAGATAATATGTTTATAGGACAACCCATATTTTCACAACTACTAAATATGATTCCATTTGATAAAGTGGAAAACAAGCTATAATCCATAAATCAGATAGGTATGTTAAGCGATTTACGACTAGCCAGTATTTGATTACTATGCTTTATGGTGTCATGTCTGGGTGCAATTCATTACGTGAAGTCTGTACAGGTACAGTTAGTTTTGGTCAAAAGATTAGTCATTGCAAGCTGGATTACACAATTCCTCGTAGTACATTTAGCGATGCTAACAAAAAAAGGACACCTGACGTATTTGAGTCGATATATGATGATTTAATGAAGGACCTCTATCCTAATTTATCGGGCAGCGGAAAAGAATGGGACAATTTTTGATTATTTGCCATAGACAGCACTACTATTGAGTTATTCTGATCAATATTCGAATGTGTAGATAGAAAATCACACGATGGCAAGAGAAAAGGTGCTATAAAGAGCTATCAGAAGCTTGATATAGAAACAGGTGTGCCAGTCAGAATATGGCACTCTGATGCCACCAGACATGATTCTGTGTTTATAGATATGGAAGGTGTAATGAATCCTAATGAAATCGCTGTTACGGACAAGGCATACAACAACTACGCTCCCTTAGGTGCATGGTGTGAAAAGGATGTGTATTTTGTGACACGATTAAAAGATAATGCAAAGAAAGAGCTTGAAACCCAACTAGATTTATCGGACAGCGACTCAGACTCAGTTTTAGGGGATGTACTAGTAACTTTAAATTATACGGAAGCAAATCAACCTAAATAAGTCGAGCTCAGGCTTGTAAGATATTATAATACAGAAAAAGATAAATGTTTCTGCGTCTTAACGAACCTTAGAGAGATGTCCGCTACTGAAATATGTGGTATCTATAAAAAAGATGGCAAATAGAGCTATTCTTCAAAAAGCTAACGCAAAACTTTCCATTAACTTACTTTTATGGCGATAATAAAAATACCATAAAAATACAAATCTGGTGCACATTGATAGCGTGCTTGATGACCACTTACCTACAATCAAAGCTAACTAAAAAATGAGGATTTTCAAATTTAATAGGAATACTCCAAAAACATCTGTTTTCTTACGTAAAAATGATGGAATTTCTAAATAATTTAGAGAAATACGCTGAAGAATTCCTCCGTATCTAAAAATCAAGAGAGACAAATCTATACAAGCTGCATTAGAGTTCACTTGACGGTAAATCTCAACTCAAAAAATATAGGGGGCTTACTTTTTTAGCCAAAACAGATCATATTTATTATCAATATGATTCTTAGTTTGTTTTGATAGTTTTAAATCTTTATCGACAACAGTAATATTAAATAGTGGTTCAAGAATGAAAGCCTGAAATATATTTTATGTGATAATGAAAAAATATGGGTAAAGATATAGATTTAATTTTTGGTTGCAATTCTATAAATAGCAAGAGGGTAAATGCTTATGAAGCCAATACTGCATCAAAATTGCGAATTAGGATTTTTCCGCTTTTTCTACATCCATAATGGATGAAATCTTCACGTTTGAGTTCGCTCAGTATCCGAGCTACTGTCTGGCGACTAGTATCGGTGAGGTAGGCGATTTCTTTATGCGACATGCCATGATTGATCAGACACTCATTGACACCTATGCGTATGCCTTTATTAATACCCGTCCTACAGATGAAGTTAACGATTCGCTCTTTTGCTTTTTTGAACACGAAGTTTTGAAGGCGTATTTCTAGGTTTTGAAGTTTTAATACTATGCTGCTTAGGATAGCACTTGCAAAACGAGCGTTTTCCATCACCAATTGCTTAAAATGATCTACAGGTATAGCAAAGTAAGTAGCGTCCGCCATTACCTCAGCAAACTCAGATGTCGATGTTTGTTTGCCAAACACATTCTCACCGAATAGTTCATTTTCATAGACGATATCTTTAGTTAGGGTTTTGCCACACGAAGCGATCATACCTAGTTTTATGACACCTTTATAGACGATATATACATACTTGTGTGGAGTATTGATGTCATAAATCAACGACGTTTTGAGGTTTTTGTGTACCTCTACCTCATCACTTAATGTTGCAAGTTGATCCTGCGTGAGTGATTTTAACATTGGTATATTGTTTAAGGCTAAGATTTTCATTGATGTATTCATGGACATTTATTTTATTGCTTTGTGATACTGAGAGGCTAATTTTTATTAACCCTTTTGACAGACAATTAATGGCGTGCTTTACGCTATATATGTACAATGCAAAAAAACATTCCTACCCTTAGTACTAACTAAAAAAAAGTAAATTATTTTTTTTTAAAAATGTATATTATGATAGTATTCGCTTAGTTCACTAAGATTATAAGTCCCTTAATTTTTGGCTTTGTACCAAGCAAATACAAAAACTCCTATCCACACTAATCCTTTAATAAGAAAGAAGAAAAAACCTATCCAACCTATTTTTCTGAGCCAAACCATAATTTTGGATTTATCCATTAAGTTTATTGATTACTATCGTATATTGAAATAAAAATTTTGAAGATTTGTTTAAAAATACCATTAGATTTAGACTAATCTTTCACAAAGTTAGTGTAGTTTTTGATATAAAAAAGGTACGATAATTAGCATGTATCCAAATTTTATTGAATCAAAAGCAACTAAAAATAGATTAATACTTCTTATCTTGTCGCTTTATAGTATGATATGTGGGAAAGAGTAATAATCATTTTGCAGTTTTATCTTAGGGCGGGCACCATTTATAATGTCCAATCTAAGTTTATGTTTGACTTTGTCGTCAATGTGTTAGATGATCGAGATCGTTTTTATGCTTTTGCAAAGGTAGAGCAACAACGGCAACTCCTATTGAAGACGGCACTGACCATTGATGTAGTGGATCACGGGGCAGGGTCACACCATCTCAAAGGCAATCAAAGATCAGTAAAAAGTATAGCGCGCAACTCGCTTTCGCCACGAGCAAAATCAGAAATACTCTTTAAAATAGTTAATTATTATGATATACTTCGAACGCTAGAGTTAGGCACTTCGCTTGGTATTTCGTCTGCTTATTTGGCTATAGCCAATATTAAAAATACGGTTTATACCCTCGAAGGCGACCACAATATCCTGACGATAGCAAAAAAAGTTCATCTAAAGCTAGCACTCAAAAATATAAAGTACTATGAAGGAAGATTTGACCAAAATATTGCCGAAGTGTTAGAAGAGATGAAAAGGGTAGATCTAGCATTTATAGATGGTCACCATAGTGAAAAGCCTACGATTGCTTACTATGAGCAGATATTGCCATACTGTCACGAAGGGAGCATCATCATCCTCGATGATATCCACTGGAGTGCGAGTATGTATAACGCTTGGGCAAATATATCTGGACGCAAAGAAGTTACTCTTGCCATCGAGCTGATGGATATAGGGGTAGTTTTCTTAGATCCTAAACTGTCTAAACAACAAATAGCCTACGTACCACACCGATGGAAGCCTTGGAAGATAGGTTTGTTTGGATGAGTGGATTAAAGGTTTAATAATTGTTATTGATAAACTTTTCGATATTTTCTTTGATACCAAAAATCAACAACAGATCTCCTTCTTCAAAAACGTATGTTGATCTGAGGATTCCATATACCTGCTTATCTATAGCTAGTCCACCGAGGTAATTTTCTTTGCCGTGGCGCTTGATTGTGGTGACGATGTGGATGTTGTAAGTGTTTTTGATATCTAGTTCAGCTAAGGTTTTGCCTACTACCTTTTTTGGGATTATGACTTCTATGATCTCAAAATCTCCATATAAATCCATGCTTTTAGTCGCACCCTTGAGGAGTATCCTATTGGCTAGATCTAGGGCATATTCGCTTTCTGGTTCTATGATTTCATGGATTTCCATGGCTTGGAGGATGGTTTTGTGTACTGGCGAAATAGAGCGTGCGATGAGGCGACCTTTGAAGTGTTTTTTGATGAGTGCAGTGGACGATATAGACGCGCCTATGTCTTCACCGATAGCAATCACGACGATATCAGTATCCGAAAAAGGCAGATGAGCCATAGAAGATTCCTCTGTGGTATCGATGCCGATCGCATGATCTATTTTAGAGCAGATCAGATTCACTTTATTGGTATTGACATCTACGCCGAAGACTTCATGCCCATCTTGTGTGAGTTTGATGGCAAGGTTGCCACCAAAGTTGCCGAGACCAATGACTATTATTTTTTGTTTCATATTTTACTTTAATTATACTTCATTACCTTAGTTAAATTTGATTATGTGCCAGAGAGTAATTTTGATTTTTAGTTGATATATATACTTTCGGGTGGATAATAAGCCGTAGAAGCATCTCTTTTTTTGGACAGTTGATTAAATATTCCGCTGAGGAAAGTCAAAAAAATCACTCTACCTAGAAACATAGTCACCATTAGTACATACAAGCTTTCACTACTCAGCGAGCCTGTAATACCTATGCTGAGCCCTACGGTCGAGTAGGCTGATATGGCTTCAAACATGATATCTTTGAGCGGCAGCGCGGGGTTAAACCAAGATAGCAAAAATGTGGTGGTCATGATGGCGATGATGGACAGGATGATGACTGCATTGACTTGGTTGATGGTCACAGGAGGGATTTCTCTATTGTTGACCACCATTTTATCTTTACCCGTTATCTGATTTATAAGGTTTAGTGTCACGATCGCAAAGGTTGTAGTTTTGATACCACCACCAGTAGATCCTGGAGAGGCACCTATCCACATCAGAAACATAATAAGCACCGTGGATGGAAGTGCCAGATCTGCCATGTTTACATTGTTGAATCCAGCGGTACGAGGCGTTACGGCGTTAAATAGGGCTGTAAATATTTTGCCAAAACCACTGTGGCCTGCTAGTACTCCATTGTACTCTGCTATGTAAAACAATAGCGTGCCTGATAGTAATAGTATCCCTGATGTGATGATTATTATTTTGTTGTTGGTAGTAGTTTTTATGAGGTTGATTGTATTGGGCTGGTATTTTTTGTACCTTAGTAAATGCACTTTTTTAAGCAGATAGGTTTTGATGTGTTTATAATGATTAATCATGACCGAATATCCGATTCCGCCTGTAAATATCAACCATGCTACGATGAGATGAAAACCATAATTGAACCTTACGGGCTCTTCGTATAGGGAATTGGTCATCGTAGAAAATCCACCGTTACAAAATGCAGAAACTGCGTGAAATATTGCAAAAAATGCTCTGTCGCCGCCTAATCCCTCATTCATCGGTACTAACATATATATCAAAATCGCACCAATGGCTTCAACCACTATTGTGATGAAAACGATCTTAAACAATGTACTGAAGATCCGGTCATTGTCCATCTCCTTGATCATATCTCCTATAATCATACGGTTCTTAAAACTAGAATTGGACTTGAAGACTAATGCAAATATATTGCTCACTGTAAGTACACCAAGTCCACCCAACTGTATCAAAATCAAAATTACCGTCTGGCCAAATGTAGTGAAGTCTTTGCCCGTATCTAAGACGGCCAATCCTGTCACTGTAACTGCCGATGTTGCAGTAAACAGTGCGTGGGTAAAACTGATACCTTTTACTGTAGCAGCAGGATGTATAAGTGCAAAAGCACCTAACAAAATCAAAACGATAAAACTTATCACAAACAACAATGCGGGATGTAGATTTGAGTCACCAAGATTTGCGATTTTAAATGAAATACTTACCATTCCTAGCAAAATAGCTAGCGCATGTGATATCAGCGTCGCATCAAAATCATACTTAAATAAGCTAAACTGCCATATCACAGAGGATATAAAAAATAAGGTAGATAATATTAGATATATTGATCTAGAAATTTTCTCGTATATATTATTCGAGGATTTTAGTAATATATAACTAAATGCAATACACAGAAAAGCAAATAGCGTATTGAATGGTTTGAAAAACTTATAGAAAACCATCAAATTATCAAAATCTAAAGCCAACTCAACCATTTGACCTACTAATATCAATATAGATAATCCAAATATTGAATTTGTAATCGAACCAAAGTATTTTTCAACTTTTCTGATGATAAAGTTATGATTCACTTTTTAGTATTAAATATCTAATTATTTTCACTTAATTAAGGGTCAAATGTAGTTTTATTTCTATCTTTCTACCAAAATATTAGCATTAAACTTACGATTTATTTTAAAATATGCATTACGTCAATTGTCATCAATAAGATATAAATGTATTATTTGCTAGTTGTCTTGCACCTCGTATCCAAAATTATTACTATTTTTGTGTAACAAATAAAATGAATAGTGTAATACAAGTTTTTAGATCAACTATTTCATACAAATCAACATAATGGCTTCGATTAAATTCTCCTTTTTATTTCTGTTAATTATTTTAGTAGCTGCGTGTCAGAATGCTCCTGAAACCTTATTTCCACAGCCGACAGATCCTACGGTCGTTCGCTCTTATGAAGGTGAGGACAACGCAGACCAAGAGCTCAAAAAGCGGCTGGCATGGTTTGACTTGATGCATGGAGGTGACGCACATGACTGGCGCAGTGAGGAGGCAGATAACCAAGCTAGATTGTATGGAGATATGAGGAGATCCGGCGTAGGTAATCGTGGAGAAGATGAGACCTTTGCAGAAGCTTATCTACTAGGTCGCTGGCATGAACGAGGTTGTGAGAACAATGCTGGCAATATAGAGATCACAGCTTATGATCCTGAGACAGACCTAGTCTATGGAGTAGGCGGTGGCGGACCTATGTATAAAGGTGATTTCTCAGGTTTTGGATGGCAATTAATCAATGATAAAATCAGATTTTCTAATCCATACCTTCATATCTCACGCTTGACAGGCAAGCCTATGCGCATATTAGCAGTGAGAAATAATTTTCCTTGCTACAGTGACGATGATGGCCAGACCTGGACCAATGCGAAGGGAATAGCTAATACTTCGATTGCCAAACTTTATCAAGGTCATGTGACCAGTGATGATAATGTTTTTGTACTCGCAAAGACCAGCAATAGCGGAAATTTTGGACTTTATGTTTCGTTTGACGCAAGCGAGAACTTCCAAAGAATCCAAATCTTTCAGACCTCTGATCAACGAAATTTAGCACTGGCTATAGACCAAACCAATGATGATATCTATATCATAGAACAGCTAAATGTAAACAATACTAAAATTTATAAATACAATAATACTTCCCTTCAGCTAGAAGTCATCAATCCCAACTCACCTCTCGGGTTTGCAGAGGACGGTCGCGCTAATCTTGCTACTGTCACAGATAAGGGAGTTTTAAAACTATTTTGTTACAATGCGCAGAGTGAATTATACACCTCCACTGATGTAGGTGTTACGTGGACTCGACTTTCTAATTTTATAGCAGATCCTTGGTCTGTAGGTGTATATGTCAGTCCGTCTAACCCAAAAATCATGTTTATGGGCGAAGTCAATTGCCATATTTCGGTTAACGGTGGTAAGAACTGGCGTCCTATCAACCAATGGTTTGATTACTATGCTAATATCAACAAATACCTCCATGCTGATATCATGAGTATCAAAGAATACAAACTCAAAAATGGTAAAAATTTTATACTCAACAGCAATCATGGAGGCATATACAGGACGGACGACTATGGTGCAAATCATACCAATATAGGCATCTACGGGCTCAACGTATCGCAGTACTACGATGTTCGAACTTATCCATCAAATCCATATTTCATATTTGCTGGATCACAAGATCAAGGACAGCAAAGAGGACAACTATCGTCTGAGGGTACAGCTTCATTGCTTCAGAATATATCTGGGGATTATGGTCATATACAGTTCACAGGCAATGGCAAATCTCTGTGGTCAGTCTTTCCAGGTGGAAGTATAGGGTTCTATCTCAATCCACAATCTGAGCGTACACCCATAGCAGGTTATGAGATTGATAGTAATAATGAGACCGTGTGGATATCACCTATCACACCAGGTCCAGATCCTTCAAAAAACGTAGTCATCGCAGCTGGAGGCAGTACGACTAAAAACTCTAACGGATCTTACCTGATCGAACTTACTTATGATGCCGTCTCCGAAGATGTAGTAGCTAAACAACTGCCTTTTAATTTTGGTGTCAGTGGAGGTCAAGTATCTGCCATTACGATCAGCTCGCACAATAGTAATGTGTGGTTTGTAGCGACTACCAATGGACAGTTTTATAAGTCTATAGATAGAGGCAAGACCTTTGTGCGCAAGCAGACTGGACTATCCTCGGGTCACTATCTGTATGGTTCGTGTATCATAGTATCGCCTGTGGATAGCAATGAAATATGGATCTCTGGCAATGGTTATGGTACACAATCTCCCGTATTCGTATCTCGTGATCAAGGCGAAAAATTCACTAAACTCAATGCTGGAATGCCAGGAACTACAGCTTTTAAACTAGCGAGCACACCTGATGCGTCGCTTATATTTGCGGCGACAGAGTCTGGGCCATTCGTATATGTTAGAGCTAAAAACAAGTGGTTTCCTATCATAGGCGCAGAGACACCTAATCAGACATTCTGGAGTGTGGAGTATGTAGATGAGATCAAGACTGCACGATTCGGAACTTATGGACGAGGAATATGGGACTTTGAGGTCAAAGAAGTCAAAACAGCCACTAAAGATGTAGCTGATAATGTCACTAAATCATGGAAACTATATCCTAATCCTGCTACAGATTATATCCAATTGAAAACAAATGGAGAGATTGTAGGTGATGTTTCATTTGATATATTTGATGTAGCTGGGCAGCGCGTTTGTTCTTATGTTGGACAGCCCGATCAGCCATTTTATGTGTCGTTCCTAAGCAACGGATTGTATACGGCAGTGATCCGAAAAGGCAGTTATTCGAAGACATTTAAGTTTCAGAAGTTATAAAAGATTTGTTTTTTGGTGGGTCGAGCCCAAAATGTTTTATATGCTTGTGCTAAAGTAGGATAGAATAGTTTATTTTTGCGCTTATTTTAATAAAACTCACTTAGTCTTGAGCGAACAACGCATAGCTTATCTTCAGGTTCATATCGCCGTATTGCTATATGGATTTACAGCCATACTAGGACATCTCATCACTCTAGATGCAGTCGTACTCGTATGGTGGCGTGTGATGATCACGTCTGTGAGCCTCATTATCGTATTATGGTGGAGTGGAAAAATGAAACCTATACCTATAGAAAAAATCAAACGATTTGGCTCTATTGGTATGGTCGTAGGGCTACATTGGATTTGTTTTTATGCATCTATAAAACTCGCTAATGCTTCACTGGCTTTGATTTGCTTAGCTATGACGTCATTATTTACTTCTTTTTTTGAACCCATGATCCTAAAAACTAAGTTTCAAAAAATAGAAATCTTTCTAGGTATATGCATCGTTCCTGCTATGGCATTGATCGTGAGTGATCTAAGTTCTGATTATTTCGTAGGTGTATTGGTAGGTATTTTGTCAGCGATGCTGGCCGCCTACTTTTCGGTATTGAACAAAAAATACATAACAGACCACGATCCTTATATCATTACATTTATAGAGTTAGGTAGTGCGGCATTGATGATGAGTGTGATTGTATTGATCCTATGGAGTACGACTTCCTATCTCACAGTGATGATGCCTCATAGTACCATGGATTGGGTATATATGATGATCTTATCATTAGTCTGTACTACGCTTTCATTTATCTTGGCACTCAAAGGTTTAAAGCATATTTCAGCATTTGGTTACAACTTGATCTTTAATCTTGAGCCATTGTATGGAGTATTGTTGGCTATATTGATCCTGCACGAGCACAAGGATTTGTCCCCTAGATTTTTTGTAGGTGCTTTTGTAATCATCAGCACTGTGTTGGCTTATCCGTTTTTTATCAATCGATCCAAAAAGAAATTGACCTTAACGTAAACAACTACTAATTTCTATATTTTTAGTTATTACATGACCACGTAATTCTCACTTATGCAAGACACATTACAAGATATATATCAGTATGCGGAGTTACACTCTAGCTTTGAGGATGAAGCATTACTTCATACTATCGAGCGCAACACGCACCTCCGAACCCTCGCTCCTCGCATGATCTCGGGTAGAATGCAAGGTGCTGTATTGCAGTTTTTGAGTAAAATGAAGTCTCCTGACACCATACTAGAAATTGGCACTTTTACAGGATATGCCTCCATCTGCATGGCTGGTGGTCTCAAGTCTGGTGGAAAACTATATACCATCGAGTACAATCCTGAGCATGCTTGCTTAGCAAAGGAGCATTTTGATAGTTCTAACTATCGGGATATCATCGAACTGCTTGTAGGTGATGCCAAAACTATAATACCTGGTCTGAACCAAAACTTTGATATCGTACTCATAGATGCCGACAAAGTGCACAACGAAACTTACTATGAGCTCGTGTTGCCCAAATGCAATTCAGGCGCACTGATCCTCATAGACAATATCCTGTGGAGCGGCAAAGTCCTCAATCCTAGTCAAGACAAGAAGACACAAATCATCCACGATTTTAATCAAAAGGTAAAGGCAGATCCGCGAGTGAACAACCTACTGCTACCTATACGAGACGGATTGAATGTATTGGTGGTGCTGTAATTTATTTTCGTATTAGGTATAATGGACAAATTGGAGGTTATAATCTTATAAATGTTACTTCATAAACACCTTAAAGACGGGCAGTACTTTATCACCAAAATCAAAAATCGCTTGGTTTTCGCATAGTTAACCATGCTGTGATTTTGGAGCATCAAAATCTACCAACTCCGATCCCCATTAGCATATTACAAGACAGCTTTTGTTGTTTTGGTGATGTTATACAGTCAATGTAGCATAGGGTAATAGCATAAAATGTTTCTGCTATGATTATATTTTTAGAGTAGGTTTCTGAGACGGATTGGATAGATGAAGCGACCTTTGACATATCTGTGCTATACAGGATAGGGTAGTAGGAGAAGCTTATGATGTCACAGTCTAAGCTTTTGGTTTTGGACAGGAAGTCCGGTAATCCATCGATTCCTGCGTAGTGGATGATGATTTTTGCACTTGAGTCTTGATATCTCTCCGCCGTTATTCCAGTCTTCATCAGATCTAGAAATTGCGATAAGTTGTTATAGATATCAACCTTAGGATGCACAAAACCATCGTTGATTTCGTTGCCGATCTGTATATAAGCTGGATTTATAGTCGTCATTAGATGTTTATCTATAGTTATGAGGACAAATGAAGACACTTATCTTTTTATTTTTTCTTGAATGTACATATTTGGCGTTCTAATTATTGAATAGGGGTAGGATTATTTATTTCACTGGATGGATCGAAAAGTATAAAGTTAATGATAAAACAATTTTTTTTTAAAATTTAGTATAAAAAATATTATTTTGAAACATGCCATATTTTTAAATGAAAACAGAATATAAATAATTTAAACTTACTTTTTAATTAATTTATATTTAATTTATCTGTTTTTACCAAATCATTCTATTTTTTAAATAAATTTTTGTTTATCTTTTTTTTTATAAAAAGTAAACAAAAAGAAACTTTATATGTATTTTTGTAGAATATTTAATTTTAACAATTCAAACACTTTTTATTATGATCAACTTAGAAGTACTTATCATTCCAAAGGACGATGCAGTTGCATTTACTTTTTTTACAGGTTACATGGCTATGCTAGCAGCATCTATTTTCTTCTTTTTCGAGAGAGGAAGCGTAGATGGTAAGTGGAAATTATCCTTGCTTGTCTCGGGTTTAATTACCTTTATAGCTGCGGTACATTATTTTTACATGAGGGATTATTACTTGGCTACAGGGGAGAATCCTACAGCCCTAAGGTACATTGACTGGACTTTGACAGTTCCTTTGATGTGCGTAGAGTTTTATTTATTGACAAAAGCTGCGGGTGCTAGTAAGTCTTTATTGTGGAAACTTATAGCTGCCTCTGTATTGATGTTGGTTATGGGATACATAGGTGAAGCTTTTAATCCTGTAGGTGGTGATAGCACTCACTCTGTTATTTATGGGGTTTTATCCACAGTAGGATATGTGTATATTTTATACACTGCTTGGATAGGGGAGGTAGCTCAGTTAGCTGAAAAATCTAACAGCCAAGCTGTTAAAAACGGTGTTCGTACACTTGCATGGTTCGTTCTAGTTGGTTGGGCAATTTATCCAATAGGGTATATGTGCATGCCAGGTGGATGGTTAAACGCAGGATTAGGATGGGACGCTAAGAATGTTGACTTATTTTATAACATAGCTGATGCTATCAATAAAATCGGTTTTGGTTTAGTTGTTTATGGTATTGCAGTTTCTGAAACAGCAAAATCAAGAGCGCTGGGTCTTACTAACGGATAAGAATTTCAAAATTTAACTTTATTTCAAGGTGGCCACCTTTTATGTTTTTTTTAAATAAAAATTCTTAAAAGCCTGTTATTAAATGAAGTAAAAGAAAGTTTTTAATTTATCTTTTGTCAAAGTAAATAATATTATAATCATATTTATTAACTTTAAAAATCAGATATTTTCGAAACAAATTTTAGGATAAGATTATTTTGTTTAAGTAGCAAGGGGAATTGTAGTGATATTATTCCCCTTACTTTTTTAATTTATTAGATGATTATTAATCTAGTTTAGATGCCCAACTCGGTTTTTCTTTTTATAGCGGTTTTTCTGTTGTTACTACCTATAGGTGAAATAAATTCTGTTGGATTTCTTCATTCTCTAAATACATTTGCGCTAGTATCAATTTTGATATTTGGCATACCTCACGGTGCTATTGACAATGTACTTTTTATAAAAGATGCAAATGTTTCAAATACCAAATTTATCGTACTGTACATTTTAACTATTGTAATCAATGTAGTTTTTTGGGTGCTTTTGCCGACTATTGCATTTTTATTTTTTATATTGTTATCAGCTTATCACTTTGGAGAATCACAACTCTCACACTATTTTGATAAGTCCCAAAGACAAAGATATATTATTTTTATGACTTGGGGTCTCACGATTTTGGTTGGTATGTTAGCTATAAAGTATCCTGATATCGTTACGATTTTGGACAAAGTTGACGGTTTTAAATACTTATCTTACTATCCTAGTAAGAGTAGTTTATATGTGATTGCTATATCTAATTTAGCATTAACAGTCTTAGGTTTGATTTATATTACATTTAACAAACAGATAAGGCGAACTTCATTAGTATTTGAGCTTTTCATGATTATACTCATTGGATTTTCTTTTTATTTATTTCCGTTACTGGTGGCTTTTGCATTATATTTTGTGATTTTACACTCATTCAAAGTGATGAAGGACGAGTATTCTTTTTTACTAAAAGCTAGAATAATCCGCAATATTTCATCGTTCATTAAACTTTTACTGCCGTTCACATTACTTTCGTTGTTTGGTTTAATTGGATTTTGTATAGCTATATATTTTGATATATTGATCATTGCTTATGAGCAAGTTATTATTATCTTTATATCATCGATTACCTTGCCTCATGCTATAGTGATGCAGCGGTTTTACCTCCAAAACTAGTAATAAAGAGTTCCGGTATGTTGTAATCGTGCCTTAGGTTGATGTTTAGATCTACCGATTATGATGCCATCAATTTCTTTTTCATGATTTGAAATTCCTCCTCTGTCAATAGACCTTTTTCTTTCATATCCGAAAGTTTCATCAGTTGATCCATTTGGTTAGTAACATCATCGTTTTTTACGAAAGTCTCTTGTTTTTTACTCAACTCTTCGGCCATTTGTTTGCCTTTCTCAAATTTTTCGTTGTAGTACTTTTTCAATCTTGTAGGATCAAAATCCAAGAAAGTACCTCCAGTTTCAAAATGTTTTTTGAATACCTCACCTATTGCATACGTAGATGCGCCTGAGAGTGCAGACATCGTGATTCCTCCCAGTATGCTGCCGACACCAGGTATAAACTTGATCGCTCTAGCACCTAGTCTTGCTATACCAGACCCTGTCAGTGAAGCGATGATGGCCTTGCCTTCTGATAGCTTGAAGTCAATGTCGTAGAGCTTGCTCATCTGTCTGATCATATCTAACTGTATAGCACTAACTGCAAAGAGATCTGCTATCGGCACGGGGATAAACCCTGCTCCCATAGACCAAACCATGTGGTTTTTGATGATGGAGTTAGCACTTGTGGTTCTGTTAGATTTAGGTTCGTCGCTCATGGATCTTATGATTTTAGTTAGTATTGTTTTATTATTTATAATCATTATCATATTTTATAAGAATATATAGCCTATTAACAAGAACTAATGCCTTAGAAGTTGCAGAGTCGCCATATAATTCGATTAATCTGCATAAAATTAAGACCAAACTATAACTTCGAGTAAGATATTATAGATATTGACTATCTTTGCATTTTAGATATTGGGAGTTTACAGGGCACATGTCCACAAAGTATAGTCATGACGATTAGAGTTTATAATTTAGGTTTTGAGAATAGTTTTTTTTGTTTATCAAAGTATATAGGGCTTTTATTAGTGCTAATATGCCTCTCTGGAGAGCTCCACAGTCAAATACAATACACTACACTATCTGGGCAAGTACTCGAACAAGTCGAAAACGGTGACTACATCGTAGTGCTTCCACAAATGCCGGCAGTAGATACTATAGATGCTGTGATGCTATCTGATACTTCTTATAAGGATTTAGGTATGGAAATGCTAGTCATAGACCAAAATCCTATAACGAATAAAAATAATAAACAAAATGAACTGACAGACTACGAAAGTCAATTGCGCATTAATATGGAGAATAAGGCTATGGCCAATGAGGTGAGTGAGTGGAAACTGTCGCAACAAATCACTAAACAGATCAGTGCTTATGAGATCAATCTTTCACAAGCTAAACTAACGGATAATGCAAATGATCAAAATGAAGCGGTTAGCAAGTTAAATGAATTAAAAGGAAAGTTGAAAGCTAATCAAAAGCGATCCGAAAAAACATATAAACAAATAGTTGAGATTCGTTCACTATCCGCATTAAATACCAAAAAGAGAAATCATAAACTGAAAGTTCTTGGTGTGGAATTGGAGATGCCTGTAAATAATGACAAATTAACTCCTAGTCCTGAGATCAAAGAGCAGGATAAAAAATTTGCTCATTTGCGCAGCCAAAACTGTACCGTCTCTGTATATAATAAAAAGAATAAAACCTACAGGATAGGATATCAACCGTTAGTCAACTACACTCCCGAAAAATTCAAATCTCATCTTAAAACTAACGACTTGCTTCAAGCATCCATATCACTAGGTAAAGAAAGGAATAATTATACTTTATATTTGGACTTATCCTTGCAGAGTAAGGAGGTGGCTAAGAGTTATGGCGTTATACTACCAGGATATCAAGTGGTCATAACATTTATTAATGGTCAGAAGCTTTCGGCACTTTGTAGTTCGTCACCCACGCCTACTATCGAACCATATACTGCTAGGTCTTTATACAAGGCTAGATATAAACTTTCAGCTGATGATATGAAAAAGATGAAAAAAATCCCGATAGATAAGTTTACGATTCAGTTTGCTTCAGGTCACGAGACATATACTATATATGAAGTCGATGTGCTTATGAATCAAGCTGACTGTCTAGCCAAACTATAACTTCAAAAATTTTATAAAATCGTATAAATGTTAGGATTAAAATTGGCTACGGATCCGTACTGGGTCAATATAGCTGAGAAAAGTATAGATGAGATTCTTACAGATCACGCTTATTGTGAGCAAAAAGCTACTTCTACTA
>Ga0105045_10000290_pt1 | contig 34295 bp, 31 predicted proteins | sample MAT02_FD_78089 | JGI IMG/M metagenome (GOLD analysis project Ga0105045, IMG submission 78089) | Freshwater microbial communities from Lake Fryxell liftoff mats and glacier meltwater in Antarctica - MAT-02 (megahit assembly) | ecosystem: Environmental > Aquatic > Freshwater > Ice > Liftoff...
CGAATTCGATCTCGCGTAATGCGGCCACGGCGCTGTTCGCCTCAGGCTCCGCTGCCACCCGGCGGTTGGCGGTCGGCTTCGGGTCGGAGCCTTTGCGCTCATCAACCTCACCGTCTGCGAGCAGTGGGGTCAGCACGACCGTGAGCGCGCTGAGCGCGAGCGCGGTTCCCAGCACGAGCGGCAGCGCGGCCTCCGGAATTTCGAAGGCCATTACCCCTCCTCGCGGAGGGCCGCAGCCAAGCGGTCCAGCTCTTCCGGCGTGGCGTCGAGATTGGTAGACATTGCGGGCGCCGCGAGATCACGCTCGGCACGCAGCTTTACGCCCGCGTCGGAATTGCGACGCCAACTGCGCAGCAGCGCCCCAATGCCCACGGCGCCAAAGCCGATCGCGGCGAATGGGGCAAACCACGCGAGCAGATTGAACCCACGCTTGCGCGGGGTCATGAGAATGAAATCGCCGTAGGTGCCCGTCATCGCTTCCATGATCTCGTCAGCCGAATATCCACCTTCCACCAGCCGCTTGATATCGCCATGCACGGCCGGCGAAATGCCGCAGTTGAAGTCGGTGGTCCGGCAGGTGTAGATGTCGAGCGTACATGGACATGGGCAGGCCAGGTTGATCTCGAAGGCGTCGAGTTCCTTGCTGGTTAGCTGCGGTACGGCATTGGGCTTGGGCGGCCGTTGCACCGGCTTGTAGGAATCACTCGACATCTCCACAACACCGGCCGACGGCTGTTCATCCTGTGCCGATACGGCACGGGGTAACAACATCCCGACCGCCACGACCGAGAGTCCCGTCCCAGTAATTCGCAGGAAGTCCCGGCGCGACGGTGCAGCGTCAGACGGCGTGAAGTGGCTCACGCGCCCGCTCCCACGAGGGCGCCGGGGTCCGACACCGGCAGCTCCGCCACATACCCGCCCTCGCGCTCCGACTTGATCGCTTGCGGCCACATCACGATCAGGCCGCCGAAGGCCATCACGATACCACCAAACCACACCCACCAGACCAGCGGGTTGAAGTTGATGTGTACAGCAGCAGTATCGCGATCCACCGCTCCGGTGAACACGAGGTACACGTCCTGCTTGAGCGACTCGAGAATCCCGACTTCGGTGGACGGCTCGAACGTCGGCTCGCCGGCGGCGTTCACATGCTGACGCTTTTCGCTGGAAAGAATGCCCATGTTCTCCCCGTCACGCGTCACGGCGAACGAGACCGCGAGCACCTTGCGATTGAGCTGCTCAAAGGACGAGATCCCTTGGCTGGTAAAGACCCAGTCGTGACCGTACGCGTCGGTGGCCGCGATCGACTCGCCCGTTTTCACCGTGGCCGTCACGTCCTTCTTGAACATCAGACCGGCGAAGGCGCAGAAGAGCACCGCCACGCCGAAGTGCACAATGTACCCGCCGTAGCGTCGGCGATTGCGGGCCACCAGACGGAGCGAGGCCGACACCAGCCCCTCGCTATACATGCGCCGGCGGGCACCGATGCCCTTCACGAACTCTTGGGTGATCGTGCCGAATACGAAGCCAGCCAGCATGTACGACATGAGCGCGTACCAGTCCCGCATGCCCAGCCCGACCAGCACGACGAGGGTGGTCAGCCCCGCGCTCACCGGAAAGGTGAACTGCCGGCGCATGTTCGTCATCGAGGCACGGCGCCACGCGATCAGCGGTCCGATGCCGGTGAGCGCGAGGAGCAGCAGACCCAGCGGGCCGTTCACGGAATTGAAGAACGGCGGACCGACGGTAATCTTGTCGCCCTTCACCCATTCGCTGAGAATGGGAAACAGCGTGCCCCAGAGTGTGGCGAAGCAGATGCCGACCAGCACGAGGTTGTTGTACAAGAACGCCGCCTCGCGGCTGACCATGCTCTCGAGTTCGGCCTTCGCCTGCAGGTCATTGAGGCGCGTGCTCACGAGATACGCGGAGAGTGCCGAGGCCAGAATCAGGAAGCCAAGGAACCAGTTGCCCACGTTGGACTGCGCGAATGCGTGCACGCTCTCGATGATGCCCGAGCGCGTAATGAATGTGCCCAGAATGGAGAGCAGGAACGTGACGATGACGAGCGTGGCGTTCCACTTGCGCAGCATGCCGCGCTTTTCCTGGATCATGATGCTGTGCAGGAATGCCGTGCAGGTGAGCCACGGGAGGAACGACGAATTCTCGACGGCGTCCCACGCCCAGTAGCCGGCCCAGCCGAGTTCCACGTAGGCCCACCACATGCCGAGCACGATGCCGATGGTGAGGAAGAACCACGACAGGAGTGCCCAGCGTCGGACGGCACTGAGCCACTCGGTATCCAGCTTGCGCGTAATCAGCGCACCTACAGCGAACGCGAACGGCACGGTGGTGGCCACCAGCCCCAGGTACAGCATGGGCGGATGAATGGCCATGCCCGGGTTTTGCAGCTGCGGATTCATGCCGCGCCCTTCGGCGGGTACCCAATCGAGGCGCTCGTACGGATTGGCGCCGAACGCCAGCGTCATGAGGAAGAACAATGACGTGACCGCCAGCGTCCCCGTGACGTACGGCATGAGCGCCCGGTTCGACCGCCGGTTGGCGAAGACTGCAACGGCCGAATACGAGGTCAGGATTAACGCCCAGAAGAGCAACGATCCCGCCTGACCGGCCCAAAACGCCGTGAACGTGTAAATCTTGGGCAGGTTCGTGCTGGTATACGACGCGACGAATTTGATGGAGAAGTCGTGCGTAAAAAGCGCCGTCCAGATACCAATGGAGGCCAAGAGGGTGAAAGCGAACGTGGCGTACATGGCCCGCTCACCGCTCTTCACCAGATCCGGGCGGCCCTGCAGGCCCCCGGAAAATGATACGGTCGACGACCAGGCGGCCATGAGAAGGGCCACCCAGAGCGAAAGTTCACCTACGAGAATCATGGTGCCTCGCGCGGATGCGCTGGCGCTTTACGCGCGGGGAGTGGCTCCGCCCTGCGGCGAGCCTGGCGTCTGCGGATACTGCTCGGGGGCGTTCTCGTATCGTGACGCACACTTGGCGAGCAGCGTCGTCGCCTGGAACGTGCCGTTCCGATCGAGCCGCCCTTCCACGACCACGTCCACCCCATCGGTGAACGTGTCAGGGGCGATCCCGCGGTATTGCACGTTGTACGTTTGCGTGCCGTCGGTCATCTGGAACGTGAGCGACTGCCCCGACGACTCCCGGACGATGGTCCCGTTGACGACACGCGCGCCGACCTTGACGCCCGTGTTGACGAAACGAGGATTCGCCGAGACCTTGCCGGCGAGTTCCGCCGGCGTCAGGTAGTAGGTGGCCGTCTCTTCGATTGAGCTGGCCATGAGGTAGCTAGCGGTGCCAAGCACCATCACGCCACCGAGCAGAAACTTGTTGCGAGCTTTCACGGGTCTCCGTCCTGGTTATCCGGATTATGATGCCTGAATCATAGTAGAGGTTCCCTCCGGAGTCACGCTAAGAACCACCCTTTGTACAACGCCGTGGGGACCGATTCCGTTCATCCCGTATCGCGAGCCCATGCCAACGCGGACCGAACCGCCCGTCGCCACCCGCCATACGCGGCGGTCACGGCGGCCCGGTCGGCCGTGGGGGTGAAAACGGTGAGACGCCGCGCGCCGAGGAATGCTTCGGCGGTTCCCCACACTCCAACGGCGAGTCCGGCCAGCCCCGCCGCCCCCAGCGCGGTGGTCTCTACCAGGTCAGGGCGCTCCACGGGGACCCCGAGCACGTCAGCCTGAAATTGCATCAGCCAGTCGTTCGCCGCTGCGCCGCCGTCCACCCGTAGCCGATCGAACGGCACCTGCCCGTGCGTGCGCATCGAGCCCAGCACATCGGCCGTGGCGTAGGCCATTGCTTCCAGGGCGGCCCGGGCGAGATGCGCCGGTGTGGTACCGCGGGTGAGGCCCACAATGGTGCCGCGAGCGTTGGGCTCCCAATCCGGCGCCCCAAGTCCGACCAGGGCCGGCACGAAATACACGCCGTCGTTTGCCGAGAGGGAGCGCGCCATCTGTTCGGTCTCGCTCGCCTGCTCCACCACCCCCAGCCCGTCGCGCAACCACTGCACCGCCGCGCCCGCAATAAAGATGGAGGCCTCCAGGGCGTACACCGGCTGTCCCGTGGCGTCGCAGGCAATTGTCGTGAGCAACCCGGTACCGCCGGTGGGCCGCACGTGGCCCGTATTCAGAAGCAGAAATGCCCCGGTGCCGTAGGTGTTCTTGCCACCGCCCGGCTGCCAGCCGCCCTGCCCGAACAGCGCCGCCTGCTGGTCACCGGCCACGCCAGCAATCGGCAACGGGCCGTCGAGCAGCGCCGGCACCGTGGTCCCCACCCAGCCGCTGGATGGCACAATGCGCGGCAGCAGGGCCGGTGGCACCCCAAACAGCGCGCACAGTGTGGGGCTCCACGCACGCGCTTCCAGGTCGTAGAGCATGGTACGCGACGCGTTGGTGTGATCGGTGGCGTGTACCACTCCGCCAGTGAGATGCCAGATGAGCCAGCTGTCGATCGTTCCGGCTGCCAACTCCCCGCGGGCGGCGCGTTCTCCCATTCCGGGCTGCGCCAGCAGCCACTCCAGCTTCGTGGCGCTGAAATACGGATCGGTCACCAACCCGGTGCGCTCGGCGATCATCGGCGCCTGCTCCGCCAACTCTGCACAGCGTGCCGCCGTGCGACGGTCCTGCCACACAATGGCCCGATGCACCGCCCGCCCCGTGGCACGCTCCCAAAGCACGATTGTCTCGCGCTGGTTCGTGATGCCGATCGCCTCCGGACGCTCTCCCGACATCGCGATCGCCTCACGGGCCGCCTCCAGCACGCCGTCGAGAATCTCGTGCGCGTCGTGCTCCACCCAGCCGGGGCTGGGATAGTGCTGCGTCACGGCGCGGGTGGCGCGACCGGTGACCCGCCCATCCTGCGTGATGACCAGACAGGTGGTTCCGGTGGTTCCCTGATCAATCGCGAGCACGCTGGTCATACGCTTCTACTCCGAAAAAGGGGGATCGACGAATCCACGATCCGTGAGATACCCGGTTACCAGCTCGCGCGGGGTGACATCAAATGCCGGGTTCCACACGCTCGCGCCAGCTGGGATGTCACCCAGCTCGGCGCGGTCGCGATACTCAATACAAATGTCCGCGCCGTGCGCCGTCGCGGCATCGATAGTGCTCCAGGGCGCTGCAACATAGAAGGGCACGTGGTGCGCACGGGCCGCGAGCGCCACGCCATACGTGCCGATCTTGTTGGCGACGTCACCATTGGCCGTGATCCGGTCGGCGCCCACGATCACCAGATCAACCGCGCCGCTCTTCAGCAGCGACGCGGCCGCGCCATCGGGGAGCACCGTCACCGGAATGCCGGCCCGTTCGAGCTCCCACGCGGTGAGGCGTCCGCCCTGACGCAGCGGGCGCGTTTCGTCGGCGTACACGTGCACCCGGCGTCCGGCCGCGTGCGCGAGATGTACCGGCGCCAATGCGGTGCCGATCCCGGCGGTGGCGAGCGCCCCCGCGTTGCAATGCGTGAGCACCCGCACGCCATCCGGGAGGAGCGACAATCCATGAGCACCGATCGCATCACACATCGCCACATCCTCAACGCGAATCGCCTCGGCTTCGGCGCGCAGCTTTGCCAGCAACGCGTCGTCCGCCACCTGCGTGGCCGCAGCACACATCCGTTGTACCGCCCATGCCAGATTAACGGCCGTGGGGCGACTGGCGATGAGGCGGCCGGCCATGTCGGGAAGTAGCAGGCGCGCCTGCGAGCCGGGGTAGGCTGCCAGCGTGACCGCGAGCCCGATTGCGGCCGCGACGCCAATGGCCGGCGCGCCGCGCACCGCGAGGGTCCGGATGGCCGAAACGATGTCGTCGAGGGCAACGAGGTCCAGTAACAGCTCCTGCGCGGGCAGGAGGCGCTGATCGAGAATCCGGAGTGCCCGCCCATCGGGCGACCATCCCACGGCGGCGGGGCGAGGAAGACGGGAAGCAGTCACCGCGCAAAGATACAGCGCAGGCTGCCGTCTGCGCCGCACGCAACCGAGTGCCTAGATTTCCGGTTCCCTCTACCCCGCCTGCCCCATGTCCTACGAGTTCCTGACCTTCGCGGTCGCCGAGCGCATTGCCACCATCACGGTCAACCGGCCGGACAAGCTCAACGCGCTCAATGATGCCACCATCGCCGAGCTGGGTGGGGCGATCGACGAAGCCATTGCGCGGGACGATGTCGGGGGCGTGCTGCTCACCGGCGCCGGTCGTGCGTTTGTGGCCGGTGCCGACATCTCCGAGCTGCAGAGCCAGACGCCACTGGAGGCACAGCGCCGGGCGCGGGCGGGCCAGCAGATCTTCCGGCGATTCGAGACCAGTCCCAAGCCCACCATCGCGGTGATCAACGGCTTTGCCTTGGGCGGCGGCTGTGAGCTGGCCATGGCATGTCACGTGCGCATCGCGAGCGAGAAAGCCAAGCTGGGGCAGCCTGAGGTGAAGCTGGGGATTGTACCGGGGTACGGGGGCACCCAGCGTCTGCCGCGTCTGGTGGGTCGTGGGGCGGCCATGCGACTGCTGCTTACCGGGGACATGATCGACGCCGCCGAAGCGTATCGCATCGGGCTGGTGGATCAACTGGTGGCGCCGGAGGCCCTGCTGGAAACGGCGACGGCCGTCTTGACGAGCATGATCGCCAATGCGCCGCTGGCACTGTCCGGATGTATTCAAGCGGTGGATCGCGGTCTGCCGTTGTCGTTGGAGGAAGGGTGCACGATCGAGTCGGATTACTTCGGTCTTTTGTCGAGCACCGACGACATGAAGGAAGGGATGCGCGCGTTCATCGAAAAGCGTGCCCCAGTATTTCACGGGCACTGAGCCGCACCGCGTGCTGCGCACATTCACGGTTCGTCGCCTCGCGTGCTCGCGCGGCTGATCGCGCGGGACTTCCGCAACTTCGCGTCGCTCGATATCGAGGTTCCACCCGAGGGGCTGGTGATCATCGGGGAGAACGGGCACGGGAAGACGAATCTGCTGGAAGCGGTCGCCTATCTTGGCCTGCTGCGATCGTTTCGCGGGGCGCGCGACGCCGACGTGGTGCGTTTCGGCGCCACGGCATTCCACGTGCGCGCCCGGCTCACGCCGCCGTCGGCATATGATAGTGTGAGCCTGGGATACGATCGGAGCGCGAAGCGGAAGCGCGCCACGCTCGACGGGGTGGAGCAGCCGCGCCTCACGGCGGCGTTGGGTGCGTTGCCGTCGGTGGAGTTTTCCCCGGCCGATGTGGCGTTGGTGACCGGAGGTCCGGCGGAACGCCGTCACTATCTGGATGTTGTGCTGGCGCTTTCGTCGCGGTCGTACCTCTTGGCACTGCAGCAGTACCGCGCCGCGCTGGTGCAGCGGAATGCGGCGCTCCGCTTGGCGCAGCGCGACGCGGGACGTGGCACTGCCCACGAGGCCCGCGTGAGTATCTGGGAGCCCGCACTGGCGGAGCACGGCGGCGTGGTGGTGGCGGCTCGGCAGCACTTCGTGCAGCAACACCGTGCGCGCTTTTCCGAGCTGTCGGCGCAGATCGGTGAGCGTGTGCCGGTGAGCATCCGCTACGCCGGCGGCTCACCCCACGATGGCGCCGCCGAGACAGGTTCCGCGACGGCGAGTTCCGCGACGGCTGCGTATCTGCAGGCCTACGCGCAGCAGCGCCCCACGGAGATTCGACGGGGCACTACCTTGATCGGGCCGCATCGCGACGACTTCCAGATCGGACTAGGTGGGCGCGATTTGCGTACCTTCGGCTCAGCCGGTCAGCAGCGGAGTGCCGCGATTGCACTCCGCCTGCTGGAGTTGGCGGCGTTGCGCGAGACGCTCGGCTACCCGCCACTCCTGCTACTGGATGATCCGTTCGCGGAGCTCGATCTGGGCCGTGCAGCTCGGGTGCTCTCGTTGCTGGACGAAGCGGGAGCGGCGCAGGTGCTCTTGGCCGTGCCGCGCGAGGAAGATATTCCGGCGGCCTTTACCCGTTTGGCGCGGCGGACCATGTGTGACGGAGGCCTGACATGAGCGAGCAGAAAAAGCGGAGTCCCACCAAGCTCGGGGACGTGGTGGCGTCGGTGTTGCAGCATGCCGGGCTGAGCGACCGGGTGGCGCAGGCAGCGGTGATTCCCGAGTGGCCGCGTTTGGTGGGTCCGCAGATCGCTGGCGTAACGGAACCGCTGCTGCTGCAACAGGATGGGACGCTGGTGGTGATGGTGAAGACGCATGGCTGGATGCAGGAGCTCTCGCTCTTGGAGCCGGAGCTGCTCAGGTCGGTCAACCGTGATCCGGCGCGACCGGCGGTGCTGCGGCTGCGCTGGATGCTGCAGCGCTGAGTCAACCCCTTGATTAACAACAACTTGCACCATCACCGCCGAGTTGCGTTCGTGGGCGAGGTGCGGTATATTTCGGGGTTGTGTTTGCAGGCCATTTTTGGATCCATCCCCAGGGTTTCTGTACCTTATGGCGAATAGCAGCGAACAGCCCGAGAACGGCTACGGCTCCAGTAGCATCACCGTACTCAAGGGGCTTGAGGCAGTCCGCAAGCGCCCCGGCATGTACATCGGCTCCACGTCGTCGCGCGGCTTGCATCACCTCGTGTATGAAGTGGTGGACAACTCCATCGACGAAGCGTTGGCCGGCTTTGCCGATCGCGTGTCGGTGATTATTCACCACGATGATTCCATAACCGTGGAAGACAACGGGCGCGGCATTCCCGTCGACATGCACCCGGTGGAGAAGCTACCTGGTGTCGAACTCGCCATGACGGTGCTGCACGCCGGTGGCAAGTTCGACAAGGAGAGCTACAAGGTATCCGGCGGTCTGCACGGTGTGGGTGTGTCCGTGGTGAACGCACTGTCGCTGCAACTCAAGGTGTGGATCAAGCGCGACGGCAAGGAGCATTACATGGACTTTGCGCGTGGCATCACGCAGACCCAGCTCAAGATGCTCCGCACCATTCCGGCCAAGGAAACCGGCACGAGGGTGTGGTTCAGGCCAGACGGCGAGATCTTCACCGATACCTTGCGCTATGACTGGAGCACGCTGGCCAGCCGCTTGCGCGAGCTCGCGTATCTGAACAAGGGCATTCAGATCACGCTCAAGGATGAGCGACCCGGCGACGAACGCGAGGAGGTCTTCTTCGCACAGGGTGGCCTCAAGGAGTTCGTAACGTACCTGATCGGCAACAAGAAGCCGGTGCACCAGGATGTGGTCTACATCGATACGATGAAGGACGACATTGGCATCGAGATGGCGTTGCAGTACAACGAGAGCTATGCCGAGAACGTGTTTTCCTTCGTTAATAACATCAACACGCACGAAGGCGGCACGCACCTTACGGGCTTCAAGAGCGCGCTCACGTCGGTGATCAATAAGTACATTCAGGAAAAGTCCACGCTCAACAAGAAAGATAAGGAAACGCGTCTTTCCGGTGATGACGTACGCGAAGGACTCACCGCGGTACTTTCGGTCAAAGTGCTTGAGCCGCAGTTCGAAGGGCAGACCAAGACCAAGCTTGGTAATTCCGAAGTAGAAGGCGCGGTGCGCAGTGTGGTTGCCGAGCTGCTCAGTCAGTATCTCGATGAGCATCCGAAGACCGCCAATATCATCATCGACAAGGCCATGTCGGCTGCGCGCGCTCGCGAGGCGGCGCGCAAGGCGCGTGACCTCACGCGCAAGAAGTCGGCGCTCGATGTGGCGAATCTTCCCGGCAAGCTCGCCGACTGCTCGCTCTCCGATCCGGCGCTCTGCGAGATCTACCTGGTGGAAGGTGATTCGGCCGGCGGGTCAGCCAAGCAGGGCCGGAAGCGTGACTTCCAGGCCATTTTGCCGTTGCGCGGTAAGATCATCAACGTGGAGAAGGCCCGCTTCGACAAGGTGCTCTCCAACGAAGAAATCCGCACCATCATCACGGCGATCGGCAGCGGCATCAAGGAAGAGTTCGATCTCTCCAAGACGCGCTACCACAAAATCATCATCATGACCGACGCCGACGTGGACGGCGCGCACATCCGCACGCTGCTGCTCACGTTCTTCTTCCGGCAAATGCCCGAGCTCATTGATGCGGGCTACATGTACATCGCCCAGCCGCCCCTCTACCGCGTGGCCAAGGGCAAAGAAGAGTTCTACGCGTACAGCGAGAAGGAACGCGACAGCTACGCCGAGCGGCTCGGTGGGCCAGAGGGCAGAGGCACCATCAACATCCAGCGCTACAAGGGCCTTGGCGAGATGAACCCGGAGCAGCTCTGGAAGACCACCATGGATCCGGAAACGCGTACCATGTTTCGCGTGACCGTGGAAGACGCGGTGCTGGCCGACCAGACCTTCCAGACGTTAATGGGTGATGATGTAGAGCCGAGGCGATTGTTCATCGAGACTAACGCGCGGTTTGTGAGCAATCTGGATATTTGAGTGAGCGGGGCCGCTAACGCGATGTTAGCGGCCCCGTTGTTATTGAGCGGGTGCGCACTGTCCGTACCTTGCCCCCCGCTGAGCGAGGATTGAGACGGTCCACGTTCCGATTGGGTGAATTCGGGAGAGCCGTCTAATCGCACCGAACTGCCGACCGTGCTATCCCCATGACAATCAGCGTTGCAATCTCACTGATGGTTGCCATCAGGTAGGCCAGCATTCCGTACCCGCCGCATCGGACTGCGACGCGCAGTGGCCTATACATTCGACAGGGTTGAACAGCATAGACGCACTGATCGCCGCGACCGCGACTCGCCCACGTCATACACTTCAGTTGACCCGGTAAGTCCAGACTGATGTCGACAGCTGTTTCGTTTACACCGTGTGCAACATCTATCTGCAGGAAGCGACGTGGATGTGCAACGTCATCGCGCACTCGCCAACTACGTGCACATAAGGCTGCACTGGAACGGTTTCATGTCACGCGTTCTTAGACCGGTGTGATTTCACACGCAGCCGCGTTTGGTCACGTGTTCGGAAACAGTTCACACTGGAGTACACGGATGTTCGATATCACCGTATCACAGTACGACTTGGTGTACAACGCATTTTCTTTCACGATTGCTGTGATGGGTGCAGCAACGTTGTTCTTCATCCTCAGCCGGTCGCAGGTGGCGCCGGCGTACCGGACTGCACTCGCCGTGACCGCACTCGTAACCGGCATTGCGCTGTACCATTACATTCGCATCTTCGCGAGTTGGGAAGACGCATACGTCGTGACCAACGGCACTCTTGTAGCAACGGGTGTGAAATTCAACGATGCGTATCGGTATGTCGACTGGCTGCTGACCGTACCACTGCTGCTTGTGGAACTGATTCTGGTTATGCGTCTTTCGCCATCTGAATCGTCACGGAAGGCCGTCAAGCTTGGCGTGTTGGCGGCGGTCATGGTAGCGCTTGGCTATCCCGGTGAGATCTCGGGTGACCCATCCACCCGCTGGCTGTGGTGGAGCTTGTCGATGATCCCGTTCTCGATCATCGTGTACGATCTCGCCGTGGGATTGAAGGCGTCTATTGCATCGCAACCTGAATCGGCGCGTGGCTTGATCTCATCGGCGCGCACACTGACTATCGTTTCGTGGTGTTTTTATCCCTTGGTGTTCGTGTTGCCGATGCTCGGCGTGACCGGCGGGAACGCTACGGTTGCCGTTCAAGTTGGTTATACGATTGCCGACATTGTTGCAAAGGCAGGTTTCGGCGTGCTGATCTATTTGATCGCTGCGCGGAAGTCGGATTATGAGAAGTTCGTGCCCGCATGACACACGACGCTGGCGGTGTTTCGTGCGCCGCCAGCGTCGCGGCGGTGCTAGTCTTCTTCATCGCGTTCAGTGGTACTGTTGAACATTTCTTGACAGGAGGCGCACGTGCGTCCTGATGCAGATCTGATTGTGCTCGGTGGGGGATGTGCCGGGCTGAGTCTTGGGGAACGGCTCGCCGAGTCACGGGACGGTGTGCAGCGCACGATTGTGATTGAGGCACGCCCGGCCTATGTGGCAGACCGGACGTGGTGCTTCTGGAGAGCAGCGCCACACCGCCATGATGCGCTGGTGGAGAAGTCTTGGTCACGACTGCGATTGCGATCAGCGAGTCGCTCGGTGCAGGTTGACTGCAGCGCGGCACCGTATCAGATGCTCGATGCCGGGTCGTTCTATACGCGCGCCGAGCGCCTGATTCGGGACTCCACATCAGTTGAGTTAAAGCTCGACACCAGAATCACCGCTGAGCCGCAGCGTCGCGCCGATCACTGGGTAGTCAACACCTCACGCGGAACGCTCACTGGGCGACAGATCATCGATACTCGCCCTTCAGCGAGTCCGCGGGAGGGAGATTCTGTGCTCTGGCAGTCGTTTCTCGGCCATGAAGTCGTGTGCGACGCACCCCAGTTCGACGACTCCACGGCAACGCTGATGGATTTTGCCGGTTGCCTCGACGATGGTGTGCTTTTTCACTACGTCTTGCCGATCTCGCCCACACGGGCGCTCATCGAAACGACCGTATTCGGTCCACGACCTCTTTCGGTGGCAGATCTTGCGCAAAGTCAGGATGCCGCGTTGAACAAGTTGTGTGGCGGCCGTACACGCACAATTGTGCGCAGCGAGCACGGGGTGCTTCCGATGGGCATGAGACCGGCGGCGCCGCTGCCAGGTGGCGGATATGCCAGGGTGGGCGTGATGAGCGGCGGCGCGCGCGCCAGTACGGGTTACGCGTTCCAGCGCATACAGCGATGGGCGCGCCATTCAGCGCGAATGCTCAACAACGGCGGCAACGTAGCCGGACATGCGCCGGATCCACTCATTCATCGCGGGATGGATCAGTTGTTTCTGCGGGTCGTTCGTAACAATCCGGAGGGCGCTGCGGAGCTGTTTTTGAGCATCTTCGGCATGCGTGACCCAATGCACATCATTCGCTTTCTTACGGATTCCTGTTCAGTCCGTGACTATGCTGCCGTGATCGCTGCGCTGCCCACGGGTGTGTTCCTTCGCGAAATGTGGCACGGCATGTGGACGGCAACGGAAAATCGCTTGGAGTTCGTTTGAAGAAGGCGCTGAGGGTACAAGGGCTGACGTTCTGTGTCCTCTCCGCCGTCACTTCGCTCGGCGTTCTGCTCTTGCCGCCACTCACTGACCGCGTCGAACTGGCGCTGATCAGCGGTTTGATTCTGACACTAGGTGTGCCTCATGGCGCGCTCGACACCATCTTTGCCCGCCAGGTATATCGTCTTCGATCGCCTGTCTCGTGGCTGTTGGCTGCCCTTTTGTATACGGTGCTCGCGGCGCTCGTCGTCGGCATCTGGTGGCTGTCGCCTACAGTCTTTCTGTGCGGGTTCCTGCTGGTGTCCATCGGCCACTTTTCGGGTGATCCGGAGCCAGGTGTGAGCATGTTCACGCGGGTCATGTACGCCGGCGCGGTGATCGTGCTACCGTGCCTGCGCTACGAGGCTGACGTCGCGCGGCAGTTCGGGTTCCTCGCCGGGTCGGGCAGCGGTGTTGCGCTAGCCGCTGCGCTCTCCGCGCTGGCGTGGCCCTGGCTCGCCGGCTCGCTTGGTGCAGCGGTTTCCGAATTGCGCCACAACACGAGGGCAAGCGTTGAGTTGCTTGCCGTTGTTCTGCTGGCGGTCTTTGCGCCACCATTGGTCGGCTTCGCCGTATTCTTTTGCGGAATGCATAGTGCGCGTCATGTAATCCGGACGTATCACTATGCGAACAGCAGCTCGATTCGCCTGCTGATCAGCGCGGCACTGTTGCCGATGCTGCTGGTTGTGGTCGCGGCCGTCGTCGGATGGCTGTTTCTGGATCATCGCTCGCCGTCACGTGCTGTTTCGCAATTTCTGTTCGTCGGCCTGGCCGCGTTGACCGTTCCTCATATGCTACTCGTCGAACGGGTGCGATTGTCGGGCTGGCGTCTGGGTACGTCCGCCGTGTGATCGCGCATGAAGTCACGGTTCCGGGGCGACGCCAGTTGTATCGTTCGGCCGCCCCTCGCGCGCGTGAGCAAGAGCCAGAGAGAGATCTACGCGTACAGCGAGGAGCACAGCGATGGCCACGCCGCGAGGCTGTCTGACCAAACGTTTCAGGCCTTGGTGGGTGAGGATGTGAAGCCAAACGTTGTTCATTGAGACAACGCTCGGTTTGTGAGCAATCCGGATATTTGCTTGTTCGAGGCCGCCAGCGCGACGCTGCCCGTAGCGGTGAACGGCACCGCGACGAGCGTTACCATTGTGTTCGTGGCGAATCGTGAGTGTTCGCGTAGCCATAACTGACGCTGCGGGGTACGTCATTCGGTTCAGCGAAGCAGAACCCCAATGTGCGGTGTCTGGTCCGGTGCTCCCGGCTGTGCTCGGCAGAGTAGCACGGCACGTATGATTCGCTCGTAAACGTTTCGCCAGGTACTGTCGGAGTTTCTCACATGAACCACGGAGTCGACAATGCGATTGAACTTGCTGTTGATCGGAGTGACACTCGTGCCCTGCCTGACTGCCTGCAGCGGTCGATCCGATGAGTTTGGGGTGGTGGCTAAGGCTGGCACGCGCACCGCGACGACAGGAACGAAGCAGCCGAATGCGGGATGCACGCCACTCGAACGACGGTTGCCCGAAGTCGCCGACCAGAAGCCGGCATTCCCTGAACAAACACGCGCGTGCGAGTTGACTGACAGCGTGGACTTCGACGTGACCGTCGTCGCAAAGGGGCTGAAGAATCCGTGGGCCGTGGAGCCGCTTCCCGATGGGAGCCTGCTCGTCACCGAGAAGCCTGGTCGCATGCGCATCATCAGTGCATCCGGCGTGGTGGGTGAGCCGCTGGCCGGAATTCCGGCCGTCGATGCACGCGGACAGGGTGGCCTGCTTGATGTGGAGCTAAGTCCGCGCTTCGCCGTGGATCGCATGATCTACTGGAGCTTCGCCGAGCCGCGTCAGGGGGGCAATGCCACCAGCATCGCGCGCGGCACCTTGTCGGCCGACAACCGACGTGTGGAAAATGTGAAGGTCATCTACCAGACGATGCCAGTGTACGACGGCGACAAACACTTCGGGTCACGTCTCGCCTTCGGACCCGACGGTATGCTGTACGTCACCTTGGGTGAGCGCTCCGACACGCCAATGCGACCGCAGGCGCAACGCTTGGACAGTGACCTTGGCAAGGTCCTGCGCCTCGCAGCGGACGGCTCCATTCCACTGGATAATCCTTTCGCTGAACGCACGGATGCCCGACCTGCGATCTGGTCGCTCGGTCACCGCAATATCCAGTCGGCGGCCTTCGACAACGAAGGACAGCTTTGGATCGTGGAGCACGGCACCCGTGGTGGCGACGAACTGAACCGCGTGGAAAGAGGAAAGAACTACGGTTGGCCGCTGCAGGCGTACGGCAAGGAGTACTCCGGCCAATTGCCGATCAGTAGTACAGCGGGTAGCGCACGTACGCAGGTCGACGGGATGGAGCAACCCGTGTATTTCTGGGATCCCGTGATCGCACCGTCCGGGGCACAGTGGTACAGCGGCGATGCGTTCCCAGCTTGGAAGAACAGCCTCTTCGTGGGCGATATGAAAAGTGGTCGCCTCACTCGACTCACCCTGACCGGCAATCGTGTCACCGGCGAGCAGGTGATGCTCGAGGATCGCAACCAGCGGGTGCGTGACGTACGCCAGGGCCCAGACGGTGCGCTGTTCGTTGTCACTGACGAGTCAGATGGAGAACTCTGGCGGATTACCCCGCGTCGCTGAATGCGGCCCGCCGCCAAATCGGTCGCGCTGTCGTCCACCAGCGTTTCTCCGTCGGGACTCGTCAGCGGCTTTGTCTCAGTGCGTGGTGCGCGCAAGCACAGTCGCTGATCATTCCGTACGATGATGCGTAAAAGCTCGACGTCGCCACAGTATTGCTCGTTGTGCTCAGAAGCACGGACCCCGGTTCGATGGTATCCGTCCATGTCAGACCGTAATCTCAGCGCGGCCGTAATGCCCACGGTAGCCACGCTTGGACGGCGTCAGCCCAGAGCAGACAAGAAGGGCAGGTGGAGCGCGTGGCAGGGCTGGCCGGCAATCGCTCGATGGGTGTTGGGGGGCTGAGGTCCCCTAAGGGCAGCACAGATCACACAGAGGTTCAGGAGAGAAAGAGACAAAGAGTTCTCCTTGTCTCTTTCTCTCTTTTGCTCTGTGCAATCTGTTGTGCCGACCCGGTAGATGGTCCTCGATTCTCGAAGGTGAAACTCGATCACCTGTCGAAAAACAAAAGCCCCGCCAGTGATGACGGGGCCGATGCTGTACTCAAAAGCAACCACCTGCGATTACGGCGTTTGTAACTCGCCCCGCGCTTGACGCGACAGCTGCCGCGAAAAACTCAGCGCCACGGTAATCAGCACCGCGAAGATGATCGTGAACGCGAAGTAACAGTTCATCGTGACCGTGGGCTCCATCCCGCCTTCAGGGGTGGGCGTTGCGATGTACATCAACAACCCGTACAGGCCAAGCAACGGCAGGACGGCAGCGGCAGCAACGAGGCTGAGCAGGCGATTGGTCTTCGCAGAGATCATGACAGGGCGTCGGGGGCGCGGAGCGCCGGTGATCGAAAACGGGTGGGTCGGAAACCACCGAGAATATATCGACTAGGGAGAAAAACAGGGAGTGCCTCGTGGGAGTTCCATGCCACGGACTATTCGTACGGCTCGATCCCATCAATAGTGACCCGGTGGGACACCAACGGGAGCGGCGGCTCGGCCTCATCACAAATGGACACAGCCACCCGCAGCGTGGCCAGCCCGCTCTCCACCCCGGCCCGGTCCCGCGCGAATATGGTGGCGAGCGGCTCGCCCGCCCGCACCACGTCCCCTGGGCGGGCGGTGATCACGAAGCCCACCGAAGGGTCGACGGTATCCTCAACCCGCGAGCGTCCGCCGCCAAGCGCGGTGATGCCCCGACCGATGGCACGGGGCTCCACTTGCGCGATCACTCCGTCGCGCGGCGCGAGGTACAGCTCGCACTCGGCCGCCTGCGGCAATAGTCCGGGATCGTCTACCACCGCCGGGTCGCCACCTTGGGCTTCGATGATCTCTTGGAACTTGGCCGCCGCCTTCCCGCTCGAGATGGCCACTTCCATGCGACGCCGCGCTTCATCACGGGTGGAAGCGGCACCGCCTAGCACCAGCATCTCCGCACCAAGGGCGTAGGTGACCGACATCAGATCGGGCGGCCCTTCGCCGCGGAGCGCCATGATCGACTCCTCCACCTCGAGCGCGTTGCCGCAGGCACGTCCCAACGGGCGATCCATCGCGGTGAGCAGCGCCACCACGGGGCAGCCGTAGTCGGCGCCGAGCTCAATCATGGTACGGGCCAGCGTGAGCCCGCGATCGAGCTCTGGCAGGAATGCCCCCGAGCCGCGCTTCACGTCGAGCACGAGCCCGGTCAGCCCTTCCGCAAGCTTCTTGGACATGATGCTGGCCGCAATCAGCGGAATACTCTCCACCGTGGCCGTGGCATCACGCAAGGCGTACAACCGGCGGTCGGCGGGAGCGATTTCGCGTGTCTGCCCGATCAGAGCGCAGCCGAGGGACTCGATCTGCGCGGTGGCGCGCGCCAGCGAGAGGTCGGTGCGGAATCCGGGGATCGATTCCAGCTTGTCGAGGGTACCTCCGGTATGCCCAAGCCCGCGCCCGGACATCATCGGGACGGCCACGCCGAGCGACGCGACCAGCGGCGCCAGTACCAGGGATACCTTATCTCCCACACCGCCGGTGGAATGCTTGTCCACCCTCCCGATCGTCAGGTGCGACAAGTCAAGCATTGACCCGCTGTGCAACATCGCATCGGTCAGTGCGCCAATTTCGTCGCGATCGAGCCCGTTGAAGAAGATGGCCATCGCAAGCGCGGCCATCTGATAATCGGGGACCTCGTCTACGGCATAACGAGTCATCAGCGAATGCCACTCCGCTGGTGAAATCCGTCCGCCGTCCCGCTTTCGCTCAATCAGTGTGCGTGCCAACATCGTGATGCCAACCTACACCAGATTCTTCGTCTCGGCACCGTGCACAGCGGCTAGGCTCCTCGCGCTCTGCATCCTGAGCGCCTCTTCCGTCGCCCTCGACGCACAAAGCGCCGACCAGTTGGTGGCGCTGGGCGACCGCGAAAGTGCAGCACGGCGTCCGGCGGCCGCCCTGCAGTATTTTGAGCGCGCCGTGCAGGCTGAGCCACGTTCATACGTGGCATTGTACAAAGCGTCACGCGACGCCGTGGATGCGGGTGAATTCGAGACGAACACTGCGCTCCGTACCACGCTCTACCGTAAGGCCACGGATTACGCGCGTCGCGCCATAGGGGTCGACCCCACCGACGCCGAGGGGCACTTTCACCTGGCCCGGGCATTGGGTCGCACCGCGCTCACACTCGGCCCCAAGGAGCGTACCCGCTTGGCCGGCGACGTGCGGACGCAGGCCCTGAAGGCACTTGAACTGCAGCCAAAACATCCGGGGGCGTTACACGTGATGGGGGTGTGGAACGCTGAGGTCATGCGGCTGAACGGGATGCAACGCATGTTGGCCAAAGCATTTCTTGGCGGTCAGGTGCTGGGGACGGCCTCGTGGGACGCGGCGATCCAGTATCTGGAGCAGTCGGTGAGTATTGAACCCGACCGTCTGGTACACCATCTCGATCTGGCGCGCGTGTTTCGCGACGCCAATCGCGCAGCCGATGCGCGCTCATCATACGAGTCGGCGCTCCGTGCGCCGCTCGTGGATGCCAATGATGATGTCTATCGCCAAGCGGCGGAATCGGAACTCCGGAGACTGCGCTAGTCAGTCTCCGGCTTCGCGTTCCTGCTGCAGGCGTGGTGTCAGCGGCCGATCATGTTGCGCGCGCGATCGGCGGCCTGCCGTCCGCGCTTCATACCATGGCGCGTGAACTCGCGGGCCGAGCGATCGGCGTCTTCCCAGAGCTCCTCCGCACGCTCCGATCCGCGATTCGCGAAGCGACGGGCTTTCTTGCTGAGCACCCGTCGGGTGTCATCACCGCTGGCCGGGGCCAGTAACAACGCCGTGCCCGCGCCGATGGCGGCGCCGAGTAACAGGCCAATACCGAATGATTTGCGTTCCATGAGAAACTCCTGTTTAAAGTCCGAGTGCGGATGCAGTAGATTGGCAGCCATGAGCGCCGCCCCCTCTGATCCCGAGCACCGAGCCGCCGTCCTGCGCGATCAGCTCGCCCGTGCCCAATATGCATATTATGTCCTGGACCAGCCGACGATATCGGACCAGGAATACGACACGGCCTTTCGCGAACTGCAGGCCGTGGAAGAGCTCTACCCCACACTACGCACAGAAGATTCACCGACATTGCGAGTTGGGGCTCCCGTGCAGTCGGCCTTTGGCTCGCACCGACATCTTGTACGCATGATGTCGTTGGACAATGCGTTCGACGATAGCGAGCTCAGCGCCTTCGAGCAGGCGGTCACGCGCGTGGTGGGTGCCGCGCTCCATGAGAGCGGTTTCACGGTAGAGCTCAAGATCGACGGCGCCGCGGTGTCGCTCACGTACCGAGACGGATTGCTCGAGACCGGCACCACCCGTGGCGACGGCACCGACGGGGAAGACATTACGTTGAATATCCGGACGCTGCGGAGCGTGCCGCTGCGACTGCTCGGCACGGGGCACCCGCCGCTGATGGAGATCCGCGGCGAGGTGTATCTCCGCTTCGCGGGTTTCGAGCGCATGAACGAGGCGCGCGTGGCGGCGGGCGAGCCGGTCTTTGCGAATCCGCGCAACGCGGCCGCCGGATCATTGCGGCAGCTCGATCCCGCCATCACGGCGGCGCGCCCGTTGCAGTTTTTCGGCTACAGCGCGGTGTTGCCCGATGGCACCGCGCCGGCACGCTCGCAGTGGGAGTTGCTGGACCAGCTCACCACGTGGGGCATTCCGGTGGCGCCGCATCGGGCGCGCTGCCTCACCATGGCGGCGGTCAGTGCATGGGCGCGCGTGGTGGAGCACGAAACGCGCGCCGAGCTGGGCTTTGCGATTGATGGTGGCGTAGTGAAGGTGAACGACATGGCGGTGCAGGATGAGTTAGGGGTGCGCAACGACCGGACGCCGCGCTGGGCAATCGCGCGTAAGTTCGCGCCTGATATGGCCGTCACCCGTTTGGAACGAATCGATGTGAGCGTCGGACGCACCGGCGTGCTGACCCCGTTCGCCGTGCTGACGCCGGTGGAGGTAGGCGGCGCGACGGTGACCTTTGCCTCGTTGCACAACGCGGATCAGATCGCCGCCAAAGATCTGCGTGAAGGCGATCAGGTGCAGGTGGTGCGCGCCGGCGATGTGATCCCGTATGTGCTGGGGCCCGTGCCGGAGCAGCGGACCGGTGCGGAGCGCGCATGGCAGATGCCCGCCACCTGTCCACGCTGCGGCACGCCGGTACAGCGCTACGGCGACGACGTGGCCACCTACTGTCCGAATGTGGCCTGCCCCGGTCGCCAGCTGGAAGGGTTGGTGCATAGCGCCAGTAAGGACGCGCTCGATATCGACGGACTGTCGTACGCGCGGATCCAGCAGCTGCTCGATGCCGGGCTGGTGCACGACCTCGCGGATGTGTTTGCTCTCACCAGTGAGCAGCTGGTGACGCTGGATCGGTTTGCGCAAAAGAGTGCGGACAATCTGGTGGCGTCGATCGCCGCGTCGACGCAGCGCCCGTTGTCGCGCCTGCTTTTCGCGCTTGGCATCCGCCACGTGGGGGTGCAGGCCGCCCAGCTGTTGGCGCGGCACTTCGGATCACTCGACGCGCTCATGGCCGCTCCAGCGGCGCAATTGGAGAGCGTGCGGGGTATTGGTGACATCATTGCCGCGTCGGTGGCGTCGTACTTCAGCGAACCCACGTCACGGGCACTGGTGGAGCGACTTCGCACGCGAGGGCTCACGCTGATGGAGCCCAACGCGGTGGTCGCGGGCGGCGCCCTCGAGGGCGCCACGGTGGTGCTCACCGGGAGTCTGCCGTCGTTGTCGCGCGGCGAGGCGGCGGCGCTCATCGAGCAGGCCGGTGGGCGAGTCACCAGCAGTGTCTCCCGCAAGACCACCTTCGTGGTGGCGGGCGACGACGCGGGCAGCAAACTCGACAAGGCGGTCGAACTCGGCGTTGAGGTCATCGACGAGGCGGCACTCCGTCGCCTCATCGGGGGTACCGCGCGCGATTCATGACCGATCTCACACGGCGGGCCCGTACTGTCACCCGGCCCCCGCTTGACGTGACCCGCTCCGCAGGCGAGCGTCACCCTGATATGAGCACATCGATGAGTCCTTCCCTGCCTTTCCTGACCACACGCACGCTGTCGGTGCCGGTGGAGTTCTTTACCGGCCTGCGCCAGGCGCTGCTGGGCGCACACAGCGCGGCGCCGGTCGATGTGGTGCGTGATGCCGGCTACGCGGCTGGGCAGGCGCTTTTTGAGCACTTCGCCAGTTGGCTGGCCGAGCGTGGCGAACATGGGCCAGACGATTTGCTCGATGATCGATTTCCGACGCTGCTCACCGAGTATTTCCAGTCGATGGGCTGGGGGACGGCGCATCTGCATTCGCTCAGCGATGCCGTGATGGCACTGGATGCCACCGATTGGGGCGAGGCGAGTGACAGCGCGCGCGGCGGCTGTCTGGTGAGCACGGGGCTGTTCGCCGGGTTTTTGGGACGGCTCGCCGACTCCCCGATTGCGGTGCTGGAGGTGCCGCGCCCCGACGCGGGCGACGGGGACTGTCGGTTTTTGTTGGGCTCAGTGGACGTGATCGGCTACGTCTACGAGGCGATGGAGCGGGGCATTCCTTACGAGCGCGCGGCCGCCAGCGCCTAGCGCGGGACGCATGGCGGTACGTGCTGAATGGCGCGGCGGCACGGTGCTGCCGCGCTCAGCAGTACTACGGCAGCAGTCCGGCGTACTTGGGGTTTGGGCGGAGTTCATCGCCGATGAGGATTTCGCGATCCCACGGGAGAATGATGGCGCTTTCCGTGGCCAGTCCATGGAAATCCGGCGCAAAGACGCCGGTCCGGAAGCTGACGGCGGTGCGGACTTCCGTGGCGCCGGCGTTTCCGACTGCCGCGACCGCGAGGCGGATCGTGTCGCCCGAGTCGCAGGTTTCATCCACCACGAGCACCCGCTTCCCGCGCACTTCGCTTGGGGCGGCACCGAAGATCGCGGGCGTTTCGCGGGCATTGCCGGCGCGATAGCGGCGCGAGACGAGCATCGAGTGAAATGGGATGTCGAGAATGGTGGCGATGGCCGCACCGGGTACTACGCCGGCGGTGGCGATCCCGACCACGACCTCCGGGCGGTACTCACGAGCGACTTTGAGAGCGAGCGCGCGCGAGAGTTCGCCGAAGAGCGGCCAATCCACGATGAGCACTCCGTTGGCGGGATCCGGGGCGTACGGTTGTCCTGCGGTCATGGTGGCTCCGTTGTGGGATACCGCAGTGTAGCGCGCATCGCGCCTTGTAGGCAACGTGATCGTCCGATAGCTTTGCGATTCAGTCGTAACTGTCCTTGTTCCTTCCTCCGATCCACTGCGAGCGCATGACTTGGTGGCGCCGTCTTGTGGGCGGCACGTCCGGGCGCGATCCGCGCCCCACGGACTTCCTGGCTGAAGCGCTCGATCTCGAAGCGCGCGGCGATTATGCGAACGCCCTGACGTCGTATCGACTCGCTTTGCGCGATCGCCCCGACGATCTGCAGGTGTTGCAGAACATCGCGATTGCGTTCTCGAAAACGAGCCAGCCGGAAGAGGCGATTCGTACCTATCGCCGCGCCCTCCATATCGACCCTGATCTTGCCGGGGCGCATTACGGCCTCGCTTTTCTGCTGCTCAAGCGCGGCGACACCGCGCACGCCGGTCATCACCTGGAGGCATTTCTGCGTGCCACCGAATCGGTGGCACAGGACGCACCGACGGTGAAGTTCCGGGCGCACGCGCAGCGCACGATCGCACAGTTGCAGGGTATGAGCCACGAGTCCGATGGCCCGCGGGATCCGGGGCTGCCCCCCGAGTCCCACGACGGGGGCTACGAGCAGCGTCAGGATCTGCCCGACGACGAGGGATTCCGCGATGACCGAGCGAGGTAACGTGGGTCGCGTCCTATCGATCGTGAGCCAGAAGGGCGGCGTTGGCAAGACGACCACTGCGGTCAATCTCGCTGTGGCGTTCGCCCGCCGCGGCCTCAAAACACTGCTGGTGGACACCGATCCGCAGGGTGCGGTGCGCTACGGCGTGGGGCTGCGTCGGGGACACCCCACGGTGGGATTCGACGACTACCTGCGTGGCGAGCGTGCGCTCCGGGAAGTGATTCTCCCCACCGCGCTGCCCTGGTTGCGCGTGATTCTGGCGGGCAGTGTGAGCGATTCGTCGGACCACTCGGCGTTTCAACGCGCCGTGGGAGAAACCACGGTATTGGCCGACCTGCTCGCGCTCGCGCGGGAGCGCTGCCATGTGGTGGTCGTCGACACGCCCCCCGGACTCGGCGCCATCACCCGGCGCGTGCTCGCGGCCAGCCAGCATGTGGTCGTCCCCCTGCAGTGCGAGCCACTGGCTCTGCAGACCACGCCGCAGATCCTTCGCGCGATCCAGGACGTGATCGTGGAGAACGACGAGCTGACGCTGGAAGGCATTCTGCTCACGATGTACGAGGCGGGCAATCCAGCGGCGGAACGGGTGCTGCACTACGTCAAGGAGCATCTGCCGCAGCACCTCGTGTTCGACACGCCCGTGCCGCGGACCTCCGCGACCTCGGATGCGTTCTCCTCGGGGCAGCCGGTGGTCTTGCGTGAGCCCGCCGATCCGGCGAGTCAAGCGTATATCAATCTCGCCACCATCCTGGCAGAGCGTTTCGCGTGAGTGGGCGCACCGCATGGCGGCGGCGTCGGTGGGGCCTGTTCGCGATCGGGCTGGGCGCTGCCGCCGCCTGCGCTGAAATCGGCACCGGGCCCAACGATGCGGCGGCCATCGAGATGGAGCCGTTCCCTTCACCCTCGGTGGTCATTGGCGACACCCTGCGCAACATCAACGGGGTGGTCGCGCCGGTACGCGCCATCGTGCGCAACGTGCGCGGCGACGTCATCGACGACGCACCGATCCGCTATCTCTACGCCGAATTCAATCGGGACAGTGCGCTGCGCGTGGACTCTGCCACTGGCATCGTCGTCGCGCTGCGCGCGAGTTCCGGCGCCGATCCGCGCGTTGCGGCCCGCGTGGGCGGCTCGCTCCAAGTCCTCCGCGCCTTGGTCGTCACGCAACGCCCGGACACCGTAATCGCGCAACCCTCGCCAGCACTGCTGACCACCGTCTTCCCAGACACCGGACGTTTTCAGGCGACCTCAAACGCTACGCAAGCGCTCAGTGTGGGCATCCGCACCCGGACCAACGACGCGCTCGCCAATGTGAATGCGTGGCCTGTGCGCTTCGAGCTGGTCGCCCCGGCGAACCCAACGAACGACACCAATGCCGTGGCCTTTCTGGTCGACGACAGCGGTCGGCCGAGCACACTCGACACCAGCGACGTTGGCGGTACCGCCGGGCGCCGCGTCCGCGTGCGGGCCCAGCGCTTTCCAACCGGCGCCGCCGTGGAAACGGTCATCGTGCGCGCCGTGATCACCTACAAGGGGCAGCCGGTGGCCGGTTCGCCACTCCTGCTCACCGGAACCGTCCGACGCGGCACGCCCTAGCGCGCGGGTACCGCCTGGCGCACCGTGGCCGAATGGTTGCGATTTAACCGGTGATTCATCGTCCGTCCCCTTTACGGCCCGCCCGTTGGGCGATCACCTTACAAGTCTCTCCCGGCGTAGCCTCTCACGCCGCCGTTCTGCTGCTTCTCCCGCCCCCTGGAGCTGGCGATGACCTCGGTCGCAGCGTCCCGCAATCCTGCTCTTGAAGTCACGCTCTCCGGACTCCCCTCGGCGTCGCGCTATGCCGCCGGCGGGGCGCGTCCGGCACCGGGTACCATCAACCAGCTGTTCTTCGATGCGGTCGAGCGTTATCAGCAGCCCGACGCCTTGCGCTGGAAAGTGCGCGGGATCTGGGAACCTGTATCACACGCGACGATTCTTGAACGGGTGCGACACACCGCGCTGGGCCTCGCGCAGCTGGGCATCGTCGCGGAGGATCGCGTGGCCATTCTCTCTGAGAATCGCCCCGAGTGGCTGATCGCGGACTATGCCTGTCTCTGCCGCTCGATCACGGATGTGCCGATCTACCCCACCCTGCCCGCAGAGCAGATTTCATATCTGCTCAACGACTCGGGGGCCAAGGCGATCTTCGTATCGACCGCTGATCAGGCGCGCAAGATCGCGGCGGTACGTCACGAGGTCCCCGGCGTGTTGCATGTGATCGGCTTCAGCGCCACTCGCGACGATGGCTGCGACCTGACGTTGGCCGAACTCGAGGCGCTGGGCAAGGCGCAGGACTCCGCCGATCGAGCGGCCACCTTCCGGCAGGAAGCACTGGCAGTCAGCCCCGACCAGCTGATCACGTTGATCTACACCTCGGGCACCACCGGGAACCCCAAGGGCGTGATGCTGACCCAGGACAACCTGCACAGTAACGTGGTCGCCACGCGAAACTCGGTACCTGTCTCTATCAGCGACGTCGCGCTCAGCTTCCTGCCGCTCAGTCATATCTTCGAGCGGATGGGGGACTACTACCTGTTCGCCAGTGGGGTACGGATTGCCTACGCGGAGTCGATCGATACGGTACCCGTGAACATGTCGGAGGTCAAACCGACGCTCATGATGTCGGTGCCGCGCCTGTACGAAAAGATCTATGCGCGTGTGGTGGAGAACGCGATGGCCGGCGGCGGCGCAAAAAAGCGAATCTTTCTGTGGGCGAAGGGTGTGGGCGAGCGATGGAGCGATGAGCAGCTGGCGGGGCGTGCGCCCGGCGGCCTGTTGGCGCTGCAATACCGCATCGCGGACACGCTCGTATTTTCCAAACTGCGCGAGCGCACCGGCGGCAATCTGCGCTTTTTCGTCTCCGGCGGCGCGCCGCTCTCGCCGGATATCGCCAAGTTCTTCTATTCGGCCGGGCTCATCATCCTCGAGGGCTATGGCCTCACGGAGACGTCGCCGGTGATCAGCGCCAACACCATCGAGCAGTATCAGCTCGGATCGGTGGGCAAGCCCATAGCGGGTGTCGAAGTGATGATCGCGCCGGACGGCGAGATTCTCTCGCGCGGCCCGCACATCATGAAGGGCTATTACAACCGCCCCGACGCCACCGCCGAGTCCATCGATGAAGGCGGCTGGTTCCGTACCGGTGACATCGGGGAGCTGCGCGACGGATTTCTGCGGATCACCGATCGCAAGAAGGACATCATCGTCACCGCCAACGGCAAGAATATTGCGCCGCAGCCGATCGAGAATCGTCTGAAGGGCAACAAGTACGTGAGTCAGGCGGTGATGATCGGCGACAAGCGCACGTTTCCGGTGGTGCTGGTGGTGCCGAACTGGGATCAGCTTGAGGGATGGGCGGGGCGTAAGGGCATTGTGTGGACCGCGCGCGCCGAACTGCTGGCCATGCCGACGATCAACGCCAAGATGGAGCAGGAGGTCCGGTCGCAACTCGTTGGACTGGCGAGTTACGAGACCCCCAGGAAGGTGCTCCTGCTCGAGCACGACTTCAGCATCGAGCGCAATGAGCTCACGCCGACGCTCAAGGTAAAGCGGCGCGTGATCGACAACACGTATCAGCGGGAGATCGACGCGTTGTACGAGGGCGGCAACTAACGAATCGACACGCTGCGCGCCGATGGCTTGAGGTAGCGGGTGTACCAGCCGAGCAGCCGCGTGTGCCAGTCGCTGAACTCCACGGCAGTGGTCATCGGAATGCCGTGCCCACCGTTGGTGTAGTTCACCCACTCCACCGGCTTTCCCAAGCGGCGGAGAGCGAAGTACATCTCGCGCGTGTTGAGCGCCGGCACGTTGTGGTCCTCACCGCCGGTCATGAGCAGCAGCGGCGTCTTGATGCGGTCTGCGAACATGACCGCACTATGCTGGATGTACTTCTGCGGCTGCTCCCACATCGTTGCGCCGATACGATCCTGCGTCTTCTCGGCGGCGTTGACGTTGCGGACACCGAGCCGTGGGGAGTCGGTGTAGAAGGAGATCATGTCCACCTTGCCCGACACGTTGATGGCCGCCTTGAAGCGGTTGGTCTGCGTGATGATCAGGTTGGTGGCATAGCCGCCGTAGCTGGTGCCGTGCACGCCCAGTTTGCTACTGTCGGCCACGCCCATTTCGATGAGCTTGTTCGCGCTCGCCGTGACACCCTTGAGCCAGGCTTCGCCGGGATAGCCGATGTCGAACGTCACCGACGGCTTCATCACGGCGTAGCCGTGGCTGGCAAGGAACATCGTGGTGGCGTCGAAACCATCGTCGAAGAACGACTCGTACACACTGAACACCGTGGGAAGATTCCGCGCCTCACGTGACGGCACCGTGAGCACGCCAAATTGCGAGCGGCCATCCGCATCGAGGTACGACACCAGTTGCGTCTGCGGCATCACGCGCGAAGCAAATTGCGGATTGCTTTCTACCACCCGTCGCGCCTCGTCCATGCGGCTGCCGGCGAGCCAGAGATCGGCCGGCTGACCGTTGGCCGCGATGGTGAGTGCGAGGCGCGTGCCATCCGGGCTGAGACTGGGCGCACCATACATGCGACCGTCACGGACCAGCGTATCTACCGTGCCGCTGGCCGCATCCACGCGCAGCAGGCCGCGCTCCCACGAGGTGCGCGACGCATATGCCAAATACAGCGTTCGACCGTCGGTCGACCATTCACTGAGTGTGACGCGCGGGCCGCGCACGGTGTCCGTGACGGTGTTCAGCGCTTGGCGCGACCCATCGGCGGTGTTGACCAGCCACAGGCCGGCGCGCGTGGACGCCACGAGAGCGTTTCCGGTGGGCGCGATTCGCACCAGCGTATATCGTTCCTCGCCAGCGCGCGCCGTGCTGTCCGCCGCTGAGTCGGCGCGGGTTGCCGGGCGCACAGCCGCCGCTCGTGGCGCGGGACCAATAAGGCGACGCGGCGTGGTATCGGTGAGACTGGCCACGTAAATCGCGCCATCGTTGGCGTATGCGTACTTGAGGCCGTCGTCGGCCTGTGAGAGTGTGACCCCACGCATCGACGCCACGAGGATGCGCGGTGCAGCGCCGGCCAGCCGCATCATCATGCGGGATTCGCTGCTCGCGCCGCCTTCGTAGTTGGTTTTCGTGGTACGATCCTCGCGCCACGTGATGGCGCGTCCATCGGGAGACGACGTCCACGTGATGATCTGCGCCGCCGGCATCAGCGTATCCAGCGCGCCACTCTGTGGTGTCAATGCCACCACCAGCGCGCGATTGCCCAAGCGCCGGAGCATGTCCCAGCCCAGAAAGGGCTCCGTGCCGACCTGCACACTGATCGGGCCGCCCACCAGTGAGTCGAAGCGCGCCTTGACCTCGGCGAGCCAGCCACGTTCCCGAATGGCGAGCAACAACCTGCCGTCGGTGGTCCATTTCAGCTCGGTGTTTTCCGCAACACGAGCGCCGCCGAGCGCTTGCGTCCGCAGTTTGCGTGCGGCCACGTCGAACATCAGCAGGGCCGGCACACTATCGCGTGTGGCAATGGCCAGTCGTGCGCCGTCCCGACTCCACGCCATACCGCCGATGGTGCGCGGCGCGGTCACGATGGGTAGCGTGTCGCCGGTCAGCGTATTTAGCAGGAGTACGCGCGCGGGCGACGGCCGTGTGTAGCTCGGATCGCCGTCGCGCGCGGCAACGAAGCCCAGCCCATCCCCACGGCGCGCGATGCGAATGACCAACCACCGGCCGTCGGGCGAGTAGTCACCCAGCGAGACGGTGCGCACGTTGAGCAGATCCTCCGGCGTGAGCGGCGTTGGCGGCGTGGATGCAGGCTGCGCGTTCAGCGTGGCGGCAGCAGCGGCGAGCAGAACACCGATCGCCACGAGCGGGCGACGGACGGCAGCGACACGGGACATCTTCACATCCGGGGAGCGGGGTAACGTGGGCTAGATCGACCGAGGGAAAGTGCACCGGCGCCGCCGTGGTAGCGAGGCGCCCGCCGCCGCCGGGCGCCTCGATGCCACAGTTACCGGACCAGGTCCGGATCGCGGCGACGAAGTTCCACCAGTCCGCTGGCCTGCCCGACGGCTTCGGCCACCCAGTCGCGGTCGTCGCGCGCCAGCTCTCGCAGCGTGGTCGGTATCGGTGTCGCCACCGGCGCGACCATCCGGCCACCCGCGCGTAGCGCGCGTACGGCACTCTCCAGAAAGACCGGCGTCGCGTGGGGTGCGTCGATGGCGATTGCCGCGACCGTGCCCACGCCGAGGGGTAACCGCTCAGCTACCTGGAGCACCGACGTTGCGGGGGCCTCGCCGCCGGTCGCCCCCATTGTAGCATTCAATATCGGCGAATTGATGTGCAGTTGCGGCACCGGCACCAAACCAGCCATCGCGGGGCCCAGAAGGGCCCGCTGGCCGACCAACGCCACGGGGACACCCCCAGCGATGACGGCCAGCAACGCGGCCAGCCGCATCCCCTCAGCGGCTGATGGAGTGCCGGCCTGCGGCGATTCTTCCTCGCCCGCCGACTGATGGCGAGGAGCGAAATACGCGATGCCGTCGATGATCGGATATTCGGCGCTGCACACCGGACACGACACGTCGGCATGAATGAGATCGGAACCGACGGCCACGTGCACCATGGCCACCAGCCAGCTCTCGTCGTGGCGCGCGGGGCAGCGAAGGGCGTCGAGCAGGTCGCGTTGCATGCCGTACAATAACCGGCGTGTACGGTGCGGGGCCGATCGCCCCGACCTCAGCTCCGGCTGATACGGAGCTCGTCGATGTTGACCGACGCGGGCCGTGTGACGGCCCAGAGCACGGCGTCGGCCACATCGGCGGCGCGGAGCATGGCCGATCGCGGCGGAAAGCCCGGGGTATTGTCCGGATCGACGGGATCCCAGATGGACGTATCGGTGGCGGCCGGCGCGACTAACGTCGCCCGAACGCCGGAGCCGGCGGTCTCGCTGCGCAGCACCTCGTGCATGGCGCGTGCGCCGTACTTACTGGCCGAATACGCGCCGTTGCCGCCGAAGATGTGGCGATCGGCGACCGAGCCGATCGTGACCACGTGGCCGGCCCCACGCGCCTTCATGGCAGGCAGACAGGCGTGCAACAGGCGAAAGGGAGCGAGGACATTCGCCTGCAGGGTATGCGCAAACGTTTCCGGATCGGTCGCGTCGAGCGGGGCCATCGAAAAGACGCCGGCATTGTTCACCAGAATATCCGGCCCGCCCTGCGTCTGGGCCGCGACCTCGGCCATCAGGCGCTGCACGGCCGCGGCGTCCGTGACATCGGCGGGGTGTGCTGAGGCGAGCGGGCCGAGCTCCGCTGCGAACGTGTCGAGGTCTGTACGAGAGCGCGAGACGAGACATATCTGCGCACCCGCTGCCACGAGAGCTGACGCCACTGCGCGACCGATCCCGCGCGACGCACCGGTGACCAGCGCCGTGCGGCCGGACAACGGCAGCGATTGCATAGTGGAACGGCGCCTCAGTACGTAGCCGACGCGCCATGCGCGAGGCGTAGGAATTCGCTCCGCGTTTTCGCGTCATCACGAAACAGGCCACGCAGCGACGACGTGATGGTGCGTGAGCTCTGTTTTTCCACCCCACGCATCATCATGCAGAGGTGCACGGCTTCGATCACGACGCCCACACCCTTCGGCTGCAGCACCTCGTCGATCGCGTTCGCGATTTGCTCGCCCAATCGCTCCTGCACCTGCAGTCGTCGCGCAAACACCTCGACCACGCGGGGCAGCTTGGAGAGCCCCACGATCTTGCCGTTGGGAATGTACGCGATGTGGACTTTGCCGAAGAACGGGAGCATGTGGTGCTCACACATCGAATACATCTCGATGTCACGCACCATCACCATGTTCTCGTGATTCTCCGCGAAGAGGGCGTCGCCGATGACCTTTTTCGGGTCGAGCGAATAGCCCCGCGTGAGCCACGCCATCGACTTGGCCACGCGGCTGGGCGTCTTGAGCAGACCGTCGCGATCGGGATCTTCGCCAATCAGTTCGAGCTGCCGGCGAACGATCGTTTCGAACTCGGTCATCTCGTCGCCGGCGATAGGCAACTCGTCGAGTTCATTCACATCCACCAGCGTACGCGCCGCCTCGAGTGTCCGGATCACGGCGTTACTCTCCCTGATAGTCGACATAATTGTTCTCGGTTTCCCACAGCCGAAGCTGTACCAGCCGTCCGGGCGAAACCACCGGTGCCAGCACGCGCCACATGGCCACTACCACATTTTCCGTGGTGGGATTGATGCCCTGCATGTAAGGCACATCGATGTTGAAATTGCGATGATCGGTCAGATCGATCACTTCGCGCTCTACCACGCCCCGCAACACCCCAAGATCGATGACGTAGCCCGTACGCTCATCGATCGGGCCCTTGACGGACACCTCGAGCTTGTAGTTGTGCCCGTGCCAGTTGGGATTATTGCATTTCCCGAACAGCCCGGTGTTCTCCTCGTCGGAGAGCGCAGGGTTGTGGACGCGGTGCGCGGCGTTGAACCGCAGCTGGCGGGTGACAGTAACGATCGGCATGCCGTCAAACCCTCGCGAGATGGGGAAGGTTCCCCACGGCGGAACGTACGAAGGCCCCGCCGCAGGGACGGGGCCTCCGAAAAGCACGGGTACGGAGAGGGGATCTTGAAGCCCAAAGAATACTAATAAAGCCTTCACCGCGCGGTCGCCTTCCCCGCACTGGGGCGTGACGTGAACGCAGTCTGTCAGACCTTTCCCAAGGACTTATCGGCTCAAGAAGTAAATCTCTCCGCCCCGACTGCATACGAGTCTATATCGGAGACACACCGTGCGCCACGGGCAAGGTCGTGCGAGATTTCGGCCATGGATCCCTTTACGATTGCAGGCGTCGTCATGCTCCTGGTGTGGGGCGGACTCACGGTCACCACCGAAGCGCCCGGTTGGGTGCATCTGTTGCTCACCGCTGGTGTGTTTCTGGTGATCTGGCGCATCGTCGTCCGGAGCACCCCGTCGGGACCGAAGTCGCCCAAGTGACCGACGCGCCGGAATGCTGTCGACTCGTGCTCAGATTTCCCAGTTCGACAGCACCATGCCGTCGATAGGCGCCGTCTCGGTCCATCCGTAGGCACTCATACGGAGATCGGTCCATCGCACCCGTGCCCCGAGTGCGATCAGTGTGCGGTACCCATCGGTATACTCGCCCTGCACCCGGATCGCCACGCGACGAGTGCCCGTGCGCGTCGCGAGATCGGTCAGGCCGCCGAGCAGCCGCGGCAACTCGTTGCGGCGCGCCAGCACCAACTTGAGCACGCGCAGTTCATCAGTCGTACGCCCTTCCACCAGCGGCGCGGTGTGACATACCGCGAATCCGGCCGGCGATTCGGCCGGCCCCAACATCAGCGTGTCGCCAAGCGCGAGCCGGTCGGTGAGCTCGAGCTCGCGCGTAAAATCGTACCCGGGCATGACGTGCGCCGTGAGTTCCCGACAGGCGGCGATGGCCTCGACCTTGGCCGACGCGGACAGACGAGAGAGCAAGAGCGGCGGCGTATCACCGACGGCCGCCTCGAGGGTGAGCGTGGTGGTGAGATGGCCCGGCACAAAGCCAAGGTTGGAGTAGAAACCGATGTTGTCCATCGTACGCGGCATGGTCTCCAGACCGATCACCTTCACGTTCTGCTGACGCAGCCAGCGCATGCCGCTCTGCACCACCACTTTCCCCACCCCACCGCCCTGCTGATCGGGGCGCACACAGAGCGGACCCATCCACCCCTCCGCGCCGGAATGGTGGACCATGTTGAAGGCCGCGATCTGCCCGCGATTGTCGCGCCAACAGAGCGCGCCGTCGCCGGCATCTTCAATAGCGTACTGCCAGATCAGCGGATTGAGCGGGGGCACGCGCACACCCGCCATCCCGTCGCGCCGGTACCGATCGGTGAAGGCTTCCGCGAATACCGCATTCAGCGGTGCGATGTCGGCCACGGTGGCCACGAAAGGTCCTTCGAGCGAGCGCGCACTGCGCCAGGAGCGTGAGGAGACGGTCATCGATGCGCCCTCACGTGTCGGCCAACATGAATGCGTCCTCTGACGGCTCCGCTTCGCGTGCGTCGCCCGCCAGCGACGAGATACCGTCGGTGACCACGCTGCAGCCGCGCGCTTCATCGAAGCGCACCATGAGCACCCGGTCCAGCCCTTCCCGCACCTGCTCGATATGCGTAATCACGATCACCTGCTCAAAGCGGTCATTGAGACGACGAAGCAGCTCCACCACATTCGCCCGTCGGGTATCGTCCAGCGATCCGAAGACCTCATCCAGAATCAACAGCGAGAAGGCCTGCCCTGCACGCTCGGCGATCATTTGTGAAATCGCCAACCGCAGCACCAAGTTGCACAAATCCTCCTCGCCCCCGGAGATCACGGATTTGGGCAGCCCCTCTTCCAACAGCAGCACCCGATAGTCTTCGTCGAACTCGAGGTTGCTGTACCGGCCATCAGTGAGCCCCTCGAGAAAGCGACTGGCGATGTCAGACAGTTCCGGGCGCAGCTGGAAGTTGAGATCGGTGCGCAGGTCGGTAAGCGCCCGATCGAGCTCGTCGTGCAACCGCTTGTCGGTTTCGAGCGACTCCAGTGTCTCCTGCAGGCGGGCCAGTTCCCGCCGCCCCTGCTCAGCCGCATCAACCGCAGCGCGGGCCCGCTCGACTTCGCCACTGGCCGCCACCGCTTCGAGTTCTGCGCGACGCGAATCGGCCGACGCGCGATCATGGGCATCCCGCACTGCGGAGTAACTGGCCTCGTCCATGCCAAGCGCGGCGCGCTGCGCCTCGAGGTCCAACACGCGTGAACGGGCTGTCTCCCGTGCCGCCAGCACGCGCACCCGCTCCGCCCGCGTGGGGCGTTCCCGATCGAGCAGCGCACCCACGCGCGCTGCGCGGGTCTCCAACTCCTGCAGGCGCGCCACTTCCTCGCGCAGCGTACGGTGCCGCACCGCTTCGTAGCCATGCGGCAAAAGCGCAAGCTGTTGCGTGGTATCGATCAAGCGCTGTGAGGTCAGTGCACGCTGCTCGGCAAACGTGCCCCGTTCGGTGAGCGCCGCCTGAATGCGCGCGAGCCGACGTTCCGCAACCGCCACCTCCTGCTGCGACGCACGACGCTGCTCTTCGAGTGCCTCGATGGCGGACGGCAGACGGGTGAGCTGCTCCGCGCGCTGTCGATAATAATTGCCGTCGATGCGCACCGTCTCGATCTGCTCCGTGAGCAGATCGAGCACTCCACGGTACGAGGCGCCGAG
>Ga0105045_10000291_pt1 | contig 34288 bp, 24 predicted proteins | sample MAT02_FD_78089 | JGI IMG/M metagenome (GOLD analysis project Ga0105045, IMG submission 78089) | Freshwater microbial communities from Lake Fryxell liftoff mats and glacier meltwater in Antarctica - MAT-02 (megahit assembly) | ecosystem: Environmental > Aquatic > Freshwater > Ice > Liftoff...
GCCCGCCCGACACCGACCATCGCACCACGCACAGAAGTCAGCGCGCCCCGGCCGCCCGCGCATCCTCACGCGCCTGACTCGCCGTGCTGTCCGCCCACAACTGCTTCGTCACCTTCAGCAGCACGACCCCGCTCACCGCGAACACACCGAGCAGCATCCACGCCGCCGGCCAGCGCGTCGGATCACCGGGGGCATACAGAAAATTCCCGATCGCGAACAGCGACGACCAGATCACCACACACCCCGACACCCACCCCACGAAGGCGGCCCCGATGCGATTGTCCTGTGCCACTTCCGCATCACTGATGCCGGCGGCCGCGCGGATCTCGGTCCAGCCCGGCCCCGCCGGCTTCACCTTCTGCACGAACGAGATCAGCGTCGCCCGCTCCGTCGCCGGCCCGAAGAACGCCGTCAGCAGCCAGGCCACGGTGGTGATGCCCACCTGCACCATCGTCACCGACGCAAAACCGGCATCGGGCAGGAGCTTCGGCACGGCCAGCGCCGTGAGCAGCGACGCGCCCATCGCCACGATCTCGCACCACGCCGTCACGCGCCACCAGAACCAGCGGGCGATGTACAACAATCCCGTGCCCGCCCCGATCGAGAGCAGCACCTGAAACGCCTGCTGCGCCGACGTCATGCCAAGGCTGATCACGGCGGCGAAGACGTACAGCAAGATTGTCGACAGCCGGCCCGCATTCACATAGTGCGACTCGGTTGCATCCTTGCGGATGAAGCGGCGGTAGAAGTCGTGAATCAGGTACGACGAGCCCCAGTTCAGGTGCGTCAGGATCGTCGACGAGTTCGCGGCCAGCAGTCCGCCGATCATCAACCCCACGAAGCCCACCGGCAGGAACTTGAGCATCGCCGGAAAGGCCGAGTCGTGGCCGATGAGACTCACGTCGGCGTTGGGGAAGGCCGACTGGATCGACGCGAGATCGGGATAGACGATGATCGAGCAGAGCGCCGTGATGATCCACGGCCACGGGCGCAGCACGTAATGCGCGATGTTGAAGAACAGCGTGCCGCCAAGGGCGTCCTTCTCCGACTTGGACGCGAGCATCCGCTGCGCGATGTACGACCCGCCCCCCGGTTCGGCGCCGGGATACCAGTTGGCCCACCAGCTGATGCCGATCGGCAGGATGAAGATCATCAGCGCCAGCTCCGACATGCTGAAGTTCGGGAGCATGTTCAGGATCGGCTGACCGGTGCCGTCAGACACCGACATCACGGGCTGCGCGCTGCCCGCCCCCTGATTCACCTGCAGCGTCGACAGCCGGCCGACGAGCAGCTCGAGACCGAGCCATCCGCTCGCCTCGCCCCCGAGGCGGCGGCCCACCTCGACCAGCGAGAACCAGGCGGCGGCGAACACGGCGGTCATCTTGATGAAGAACTGGATCATGTCGATCACCAGTACGCCCCAGAGTCCGGAGTGCGCGGCGAAGGCGACGTTCAACAGGCCCGTGATCAGGATCGTCTGCCACGCCGGCATCCCGAACAGGATGTTGGCGATCTTGCACGCCGCCAGCGTGACGGTCCCCATGATGAAGCAGTTGAAGAACAGGCCGAGGTAGATGGCCCGGAAGCCGCGCACCACTGACGCCGATGTGCCCGAGTACCGGATCTCGTAGAACTCGAGGTCCGTCATCACACCGGAGCGGCGCCAGAGCCGCGCAAAGAAGAAGACCGTCGCGAGCCCTGTCAGCACGAATGCCCACCACTGCCAGTTCCCCGCCACGCCGTAGCGGCGCACCTGCTCCGTGACCCAGTTCGGCGTATCGGAGGAGAAGGTGGTGGCGACCATCGAAAGGCCGGCCAGCCACCACGGTACGCTGCGCCCCGAGGCGAAGAACTCGGAGGTGCTGGCCGACGAGCGCCTGGCAAGAAAGAGCGCGGGAAGAAAACACACGAGGATCGTCGCAGCGGCGATGACCCAATCGATCCAGGAAATGATCACGGCGTGGAGATTGAGAAGTGGCGGAAGAGGCCTGAATCAGCGTACGATGAATGGCCGCGGTGCGACACCCTCGCGCAGTTCACGCACCATGCGATCGTCGCCCGTCAGTTCCCAGTAGACCAGCGACACCGGGATCATCCCGGTGCCGTTCACCTCGTCGAAGAAGCGCTTCATGGTGAACTGGTCGCCAAGCTGCCGCGCACGCTCCGCCATCGTCTCTTCCATCAGGCGGCCGCCGGTGACATAGCTCGCGCCGTAGCCGGGCTGCCGCAGATAGAGATGCTGCTCGAAGCCCAGCAGCGGATCCCGACGCATCCACCCGCGCGGCGTCCAGCTCACGTGCATGTCGGCGGCCTGCGCCATCGTCAGCTCGTTGCTGTGCGCATACAGGTTGCCCAGTCCGCGGGCCGCGCGGGCGGCGAGCATCGCCCAGACGATCTCGCGACTGCGTGGCGACACATCGTACAGCCCCGCCTGCATCATCCACTCCTCCATCGACGTCGCCATCCCCTCGGCACGGCTCATCCAGACGTTGTAGAGCAGCGGCGTGCGGCGGATCAGGCTGGAATGCGGATGCTCGCGGAAGCGGCCATTGTCCCACCAGTGCCAGAGGTGCGTCCAGAGCGGGATGGGATCGCGATGATAGGTCTGGGCAAAGAAATTGCGCGCATCCGGGCTGGTGAAGGGATGAATCCGCTCGCGCAGCGCTTTGTCCATCCACGGCTCGAACGTGACCATGCCGCGGTCGCGCACGAACGTGGTGTAGCGGGTGATGGCCGCATTCTGGTAGTCCATGTACGCATCGCGCGACTCCATCACCGGCATCGGCGGCAGATCCGTGTTGCGCTGCTCCTCCAGCCGCAGCGACGCGTGCGCACGGGCCAGCTCGCGGCGCGTGATCGTGACTTCCTCCTCCCACGTCAGCGGGACGAGCAGCACGTTCTTCAGGAACCAGGTGTAGTTTGCCTTGCCGATCCCGGACGGGCCGGTCTTCTTCGGCGCTTCCACCGCGAGCCACTCTGTGAACTGCGCCGTCGCTTCGGCCGCGGCATCGATTGCGGCGGCGAGGTCGCCTTGGGTCATGGAGGCCGCGACCGTGCGCTTCTTCAGCTCGAGCAGCGACTCGTGCTGCTCCTCGAAGGTCTTCACCGCACCGACCCACAGATCCTTGGCTTTGCCGCGCGCCAGGTTCACGCGTGCCTGCCGCAGCAGCACCGGTATGGTGCGCAGCTTCGCCGTCAGTTCCGCCGACTGCGCACCGGTCAGCGCCCGCGATGTCTCGAAACGGGTCCGCGGCCAGATCGGGTACTGCCAGAGCCGGATGGCGCCATGAATCGTCGGGCCTTCCTCGGCCGGCGTGTCGCTCTCCTCGGTGCGGATGGAAGCGTAGTACGCCGGATCACGCGACCAGGGCGTGAGCACCGTGAGGTTGTACTGCATGCCGTTCATCTCGGCCCGCACCAGGTGCAGGTCCACCTGCTCGGGGATGCGCCACCCCGTGGTGTCGATCGCCCGCAGACGCGCCTGCATCTGCTTCAGCGCCGAGCGCCGGCGAGCATTGGTGGCCGGTGTGTAGTCGGGAATGCCGTTCACACGCGGCGGCTCCTCGAACCGGCGCCAGTCGGTGAAGAGCGATTCGAGCTGCGAATAGGTGCGGCTCGGCGCGGCGGCAGCCTGCGCCGGCAGCTGGCACGGCGGAGCGGCCACGAGAGCGGCGCAGGCACCGACCAGCAGGCGGGAGAAAAGCATGAGAGTCATGCGGCGGAATATGCACTCGCGGTCGGGGACCGGGATGCCGGCGCCCGCGCCCAAACGGGCCGCGAGCATACCTTGCAGCGCCTGCGGGAACCCACCCGCCCCACCGTGCCACGCACCACGCACCACGCACCACGCACCACGCACCACGCACCACGCGCCACGCACCACGCACCACGCGCCACGCACCACGCACCACGCGCCGCGCACCATCCACCACGCACCACGTCGCCCACCGTGTTCGACATCGTCCTCGTCCACCCCGAGATTCCGCCGAACACCGGCAACGTGATCCGCCTCTGCGCCAACACCGGCGCACGGCTGCACCTCGTCGAACCGCTCGGCTTCAACTTTGCCGACAAGCAGCTCGAGCGCGCCGGCCTCGATTACCGCGACCTGGCCGAGGTGACCATCCACCCCGACTGGGGGGCGTGCCGCGCGCACCTCGGCGAGACGCGGCGCATGTTCGCCTTCTCGGCGCATGGCACGACCGCCTTTGCCACCGCCGCGTTCCAGCCGGACGACGTGCTGGTGTTCGGCGCTGAATCCTCGGGTCTCGGCGATACGTATCTCCAGCAGTTCCCTGCCGCGCACAGGCTGCGGCTGCCCATGGTGCCCGCGCGACGGAGCCTCAACCTCTCCAACACCGTCGCGATCGTGGTGTACGAGGCGTGGCGACAGCTCGGCTATGTCGGCGGGGCGTAGGCGGACGGCACTCCCTGTACGGGCCGGCCGTACCAGATTCCGCAGTGCTGCAGGCTCTCCCCTCTCCGGACCCGGTGTCATGGCTCTTTCCCGTACCGCCCTGCTCCTTGCACTCAGCGCCCCCGCCGCAGCCGCACAGAGCGCCTTCGTGATGGTCAGCGCCGCGCGCAACGACACCATTCAGGTGGAGTCGTTCACACGCACACCGGCAGGCCTCGAGGCCGAGTTGCTGTCGAAGGGCGCGCCACGGCAGGTGTTCTCCAGCGCCATCGGCGCCGACGGGCGCATGGGGGCGCTCACGCTGGCTCTGTACCCCGCCGGTTCCGCGGCCGGTGCGCAACCGATGATGACGGCCAAGGTGGCCTTCGCCGGTGATACCGCGGTGGCCGAGATGGCGAGGCAGGGGAGTCCGCCGGCGACGCAGCGCATCCCCAGTCGTGCCGTCGCGCAGCCGCTGATGAGCACCTCGGTGGCGCAGCTGCAGGTGATGCTCGATGCCGCGCGGCGCGGCACCGCGACTAACGCCACGGCCACCGTCTTCCTCGTCACCGGCGGCATGACGCTCGACGTCGGCTTCTCCAACCTTCGCAGCGACTCGATCACCGCGACCTTCGGTCCGACCGTGTGGTGGCTGCGGGTGGACGCGGCCGGGCGCATCATGCGCGGCGGACTGCCGTCGCAGGGGCTCATTGTGACGAGGGTGGACGGCGAAGCCGCCGGTACGCTCGGCCGCGAGAAGCCGGACTATGCCGCGCCCGCCGGTGCGCCGTACACGGCTGCGCAGCTCGCGATTCCCACGCCGATGGGGCATACGCTTGGCGCGACGTTCACGCGGCCGGCCGGCGCCACGAAGCCGAGTGCCGTGGTGGTGAGCATCAGCGGCTCGGGAGCGCAGGATCGCGACGGATACATCAGCATCGTGCCGGGGGGCTATCGCTTGTTCCGGCAGGTGGCCGATACGCTCGGCCGGCGCGGCATCGCGATGCTCCGCTTCGACGATCGCGGGACGGGCGAGTCTGGTGGGTCGTTCGTCACGGCCACCAGCCGCGACTTCGCCGACGATGCGCGCGCCGTGATCGCCTTCCTGCGGACACGACCCGACGTCGACAGTCGCCGCATCTTCCTTCTCGGCCATAGTGAAGGTGGCATGATCGCACCGATGATCGCCGCCGACGACCGCGCGCTCGCCGGCATCGTGCTGATGGCCGGCACCGGCCGGAAGGGCCGTGAGATCCTCGAGTTCCAGTTTGGCCAGCAGGTGGCAGGCGATCCGTCGCTGCCGGCGACGACACGGGCTGCGCAGCGTGCGCGTGTGCCGGCGATGGTCGATTCACTCGTGGCATCGTCCGCGTGGATGCAGTTCTTCGCCGGCTACGATCCCATCCCGACCGCCCGCCGCGTGACAGTGCCCGTCCTGATCCTGCAGGGCGCTGACGACCAGCAGGTGATTGCCGACGAGGCACTGATGCTCGAACGCGCCTTCCTCGCCGGGGGCAATCGCAGCGTCACCACCGAGATTCTTCCGGAACTGAATCACCTCTTCATCCGCCAGCCCGGCGGCGCGCCGTCGGGGTACGCAACTCTGAAGAGCAATCGTGCCGAGTCGCAGGTGATGGGCATGGTGGCCGACTGGATCAGCGAACGCGCGCGCTGACGGTCTGCACGCGACGCGCTACCGCGACGCGACACCGCGACGCGACACCGCGACGAAGCCATCGCTTCGTGTACCGCCGTACCATGGGTGAATTGACAGGGGCAGTGTCGCGCGTCACGCTTGAGCAGCACCCGCTGACCGCGTGATCCCTCGCCCCTCGGAGTACGTCGTGCCGTTCCGCCGCCTCTGTCTTGCCGCGACGCTCGTCGTCCCGGCCCTGCTCACCGCACAGCCCCGCGTGAGCGTCACGCTCCCGACGGCACGCGCCAGCGCCGCGCAGGACGGCCGGCTGCTGCTGATCCTCTCCGCCGACTCCAGCGCGGAACCGCGCTTCCAGGTGAGCTTCGGGGCCAGCACGCAGCTTCTCTTCGGCACCGATGTCGATGGCTGGGCGCCGGGCAGTGCCCGCACCGTGGCCGCTGATGCATTCGGATTTCCCGTCCGGGCGCTGAAAGACGTGCCCGCCGGCACCTACCGCGTGCAGGCGTTCCTCAATCGCTACGAGACCTTCCGTCTCGCCGACGGCCGGGTGCTGAAGCTCGCGCCCGATCGCGGCGAAGGGCAGCAGTGGGCCGCCAAGCCGGGGAACCTCTACAGCACGCCACGCACGATCCGCTGGGACCCGTCACGTCCCGCGTCGATCGCGCTTTCGCTCGACAACGAGGTCGCGGCGCTGCCCGATCCGGCCACGCGCGAAACGAAGTACGTGAAGTACGTGCGCATCCGCAGCGAGCGTCTGTCCAAGTTCTGGGGCCGCGACATGTTCCTCGCCGCATGGGTGCTGCTCCCGCACGAGTTCGACACGCATCCGTCGTCACGCTACCCGCTCGTGATCAATCACGGGCACTTCCCCATGTCGCTCGGCGGCTGGCGAGAGACGCCGCCGGACACGATGCTCACGCCCGACTTCAGCGAGCGCTTCCAGCTCGCCGGCTACAACCGCATTCAGCAGCAGCTCGGCTACGAGTTCTTCCAGACGTGGACGGGCAAGGGCTTTCCGCGCGCGCTGATGATCGAGATCCAGCATCCCACGCCATACTACGACGATTCGTATGCGGTGAACTCCGCCAACACCGGCCCATACGGCGACGCGATCCAGTACGAGCTGATCCCCGAGATCGAGACGCGGTACCGCGGACTTGGCGCCGGGTGGGCGCGCTTCCTGTTCGGAGGCTCGACGGGTGGATGGGAGTCGATGGCGGCACAGATGTTCTACCCGGAGGAGTACAACGGCGCCTGGGTGGCCTGTCCCGACCCCATCGACTTCCGGCACTACACCACCGTGAACATCTACAGCGACACGAATGCGTACTTCCTGACCAGCCGCTTCAAGCGCACGCCCCGCCCCGCACATCGCAACTACCTCGGCCATGTCGATGCGACGGTGCAGGACATGAGCCAGTACGAGTACGCCCTCGGCACGCACGGCCGCTCGGGTGATCAGTTCGACGTGTGGGAGTCCACGTATTCACCCGTCGGGCCGGACGGCTATCCCGCACGCATCTGGGATCGCGAGTCCGGAAAGATCGACCCGGCCGTCGCCGCGTACTGGCGCGACCACTGGGACCTGTCGTTCATCCTCAGGCGCGACTGGGCCACACTCGGACCGAAGTTGAAGGGCAAACTGCGCATCTATGTGGGCGACATGGACAACTACTACCTCAACAATGCCGTGTACGAGGTGGAGAAGTTCCTGCGCACGGCATCACCGGCAGCCGACGCCGTGGTGGACTACGGCGACCGCGACGAGCACTGCTGGAACGGCGATCACACCCGCAGCAACGCCTATTCGCGACTCCGGTATCCGCAGATGGTGCTGCCATGGGCCGTGGAGCGGATGCTCACGACGGCACCGGCCGGCGCCGACCTTCGCAGCTGGCGGTACTGAGGCGCTGCGCCGCCGCCCCCGCGCGCCGCTGGCGCCGCACGAGATTCAGGAATGCCCGACAGCACCGGTGCGCTGTCAGGCATTCACCGCCGCTTGTCGCGTGGTGGTACCAGCTGGTACACTCACCGTGACACCTCACCCGCCACTGGAGCCGCCGGATGCCGTCTGCACTCACTGAGCCGCTGCCTGCGAACGTCATCGCTGCCGCACGGCGGGGGCAAAAGATCGAAGCGGTCGCGTTGCTGCGGGACCGCACCGGCATTGGCCTCCGTGACGCGACGGATGCGGTGGATGCGTGGTGCGACGGACACTCGCCGCACGTCGAAGCGATCGGCCAGCGCAGCGGCGGCCCGAAGGCCTCGGCAGCGCTCTGGATCCTCGTCGTCGCGCTCTGTGTGGCTCTTGGCGCATACTTTTTCCTGCCGACGCTCCGCTGACTTCACATGGAGCGTGCGGCTGACGACGCCACACTCACACTATCGCATGCTGCCAGCACGATCGCTGCTCTCGACCATCGCCGCCGTCGCGCTCTGGGTCGCTCCGCTGCACGGGCAGGACGTCGCCGCGCCGGCGCAACGCGAGGTCCGCCAGATCGTCACCTTCCTGTTCCAGCCTGGACGCACGACCGAGGCAGTCGCGATCTACGAGCGGCAGCTCAAGCCCATCTACGCAGACGTCATACCGCTGCTGCGTTTCCGCGCGTATCGTGAATCCGAGAGCCCGGAACCGCTCGATCTCGTCGTCGTGAGCAGCTATCGCGGGATGGCCGGGATGGATGCCGCCAACGAGGCATTGCGCCCGCCGCATCGCTCCGGCGGCTCCGCCGTCACGCTCTACGGCACGCTGGCGGCGATGACGCAGTCGCATCACGATCAATTCGTCGAGATGCTGCCGGTCAATGGTGGGACCCCCGACGACAGCGCCGGCATTACCGTCTTCGAGTATCTGCGGGTGCCGCTGCGTCAGCACCAGGCGTTTGAAACGGCGATCCGCAGCAGGATTCAGGACGAGCAGAAGATCGGGCTGTTCCGCTGGTCGGAATTCGGACGCATGCTCGTCAGCGACGGCTGGGACTTCCTGCGCATCTACCACATGCGGTCGCTCGCCGAGTGGCATCGCCATCGGGCGTACGACCGCGCGAGGCTGTATTCGCCAGGTGGCGAGCTCGATCCCACGGCGCGCAAGACGATCATCCTGCGGCAGGATCCACGCCTTTCCGTGCGCTGACGCGCGAGGCGGCAGCGATCCGCCACCGGATGACTGCCGCCTCGGGTCGTACCCAGCACTGCCTACGGGCGGCGGCGGCACCGTCGCGGCGTCAGCGGGCGCCGCCGCGGGGCAGGTCGTTGCGGAAGTCGCGCCGGTCGCCGCGCCGGTCGCGCTTGTCACGGCGACGATCACGCCCGTCGCGCTGCAGGTTCCGCGAGTCGCCACGGATCTCGCGGTGCTCGCGGCCAGTCACCACGCCGTCGGCCCGGGCGTCGCGCACGGTGCCGCGGAGTGCGCGACGGTCACCCCGGATCGCGCGACGGTCACCCCGGATCGCGCGACGGTCTCCCCGGATCGCGTGACGGTCTCCCCGGATCTCGTGACGGTCACCCCGGATCTCGCGACGGTCACCGCGCAACTCGCGGATCTCCTGCTGCGGGCGGGCGGTGGTCGACTGTGCAGACGAGACGAACGGGAATGCGAGCGTGGCGATGGCGGTGAACACCAGAGTCCTGATGTGCATGGGACAGTCTCCTGCGGCGTCTGCCGCGTTGGTCGGTGTACCTGCGCCGTGATGGCGACACCCTGCGGACGCCAGGCCGACCGCGACGTTAAGACACGTCCGAAGCACCTGCGGCTGCGATATCGTTGTGGCAGCCACTCGCCACCCCTCGCCCGCCCCGCCATGCCGCTCACCCGCCGGGACTTCATCAACCGCACCGCCGCCGCTGCCGCGACGCTCTCCCTCACCGAGCAGCTGCACGCGATGCGACTTGCGATACCGGTGGGCCGCCGTTCGGGCGCCGCGACGGCGCGCATCGTGAGCTCCACCAACGGATTGCGTGGCGTGGCGCGCGCCTGGGAGCTGCTGCAGCGCGGCGACGACACGCTCGACGCGATCATCGCCGGCGTGAACATCCAGGAGCTCGATGCCGAGGACGACTCGGTCGGGCTGGGCGGACTGCCGAACGAAGACGGTGTCGTGCAACTCGATGCGAGCTGCATGCACGGGCCCACGCGCCGTGCGGGCGCGGTAGGGTGCATCGAGGACATTGCCACGCCCTCGCTCGTGGCGAAGGCGATCATGGACTACACCGACCACATCATGCTCGTCGGTGCCGATGCGAAGACATTCGCACTCGACATGGGTTTCACGCCGCAGACCCTGCTCACGCCGAAGAGCCGGCAGCACTGGCTGCGCTGGCGCGCCCGCCTCAACCCGGGCGATTTCCGTCTCGACTACGACGATGACATCGCGATCCGTTTCACCCACGGCACGATCAACATGAACGCCGTCAACGCCGCCGGTGAGATGAGCAGCGTCACCACCACCAGCGGCATGGCGTACAAGGTGCCCGGCCGCGTCGGCGACAGCCCGATCATCGGTGCCGGCCAGTACTGCGACCAGAGCGCCGGCGCCGCCGGCTCGACGGGGCGCGGCGAGGCGAACATCAAGGCGTGTGGCGGCTTCCTCACGGTGGAGTTCATGCGGCAGGGCATGGCACCGGAGCAGGCGTGCCTCAAGACGCTGGAACGGATGGTCAGCATGACCGAGGCTCGCTTGCTCGACGGCAAGGGCCGCCCGCGCTACGACATCAACATCTACGCCCTCGCGAAGGATGGGCGCTACGGCAGCGCCAGCATGTACGAAGGCGGCACCTTCGCCGTCGCCGACGACACGGGCGCGCGCGTGGAGAAGGCGGCGTATCTCTTCCGTCGATCCGAGTATCCCACCGGCCCCGTGCCGGTGCAGCGCGCCCGCGCCCGGTGAGCCTGCGCTGCCACGCCGGTGCACTGCTGGCGCAACCCGTGGCACGGGCACACGTTCATGCATCCACCCCAGTGCGCTTCAGCCACTCCCGCTCACACACGATAAGCATGAAGACCCGCACCACCCTCCATGTCCTCGGCGCGGCCGCCGCCGTTGCCACCCTGTCGGCGCTCACCACCCTCAGCGCTGGCGCTCAGCAGACGTACTCGTCCCTGACGATGTTCGGCGACAGCTTCTCCGATGTCGGCAACGCGGCGCAACTGACCGGCGGCGCTGCGCCGCTGCGCTTCTCGAACGGGCCGGTCTGGTCAGACGTGCTGGCGAACAGTCTCGGACGCCCCGGCGATGCCACACCGGCCTTCGTGCTGGCGCGTGCCACCGGCGTGTACGCCATCGGCGGCGCAGTCACCAACCCCGCTTCCGCCACCAGCACGTTCGCCCAGATCGGCCGATGGTGTCTCGCCGTCGGCGGCGTCTGCGGGCGCACCGCCGATCCCACCGGCCTCTACACCCTCTTTGCCGGTGGCAACGACGTGCGGACCGCGGCGGGCCTCGGCACCGACGCATTACGACAGGCGGCCACCGTCACGGCAGCGAACAACCTGATCACCCAGGCTGGCGGACTCCTTGGCACCGGCGCGCGGTCGATCCTGTTTTCCTACCTCCCCGACCTCGGCCTCACCCCCGACCGCATCGGCGGGCCCCAGTCGGCCGCGCTCACCCAGCTCACCAAGCTTTTCAACCAGACGCTCGAGACGGGCATCGCCGGACTGCGGCTCGCCGCACCGAGCACCACCAGCCTGTTCGACCTGCGCCTCGACAATCTCTTTGCCAACCTGCTCGCGTCGCCGGCCTCGTTCGGCTTCACCAACACGAACGGGTCGTGCATCGCCGCCGGCCAGCTGCCGGCCTGCACTGGGTACGTGTTCTGGGATGGCCTGCATCCCTCCACGGCATCGCATGCCTTCGTCGGTGCGGCGGCCTACAACCTCGTGGCAAACGGCGTCAACGTCGCCCTGATCCCCGAGCCGGCGACCATCCTGCTCACCGGCACGGGGCTGCTCGCACTCGGTGGCATCATCCGTCGGCGGCAGCGCGCCGCCTGAGCCGCAACCCGGGGTGCGGCGGTTCGAACGGCGGTCCGACGCATGGTGCGACGGACCGCCGTTCACATCAGCCTCTGCGTCGGCGCTTCGCCGTCGTCGCCAACCTTGCACCGGCGCCATGCTCCATGCCCCAGCGCACCGTGGCGACGATGGGGATCGAGGTACTCACCCCGGATACCTCACGGCCCGCGCGAGCGAGTGGTTTCCGGCGCGTTGTCATGATCACCGTTCGCGCAACGCCGACAACAGCCGCTGCCCGGGACGACCGGTCGGCGGCTGTCCCAGTCGCACCTGCTCCAGCTTCACTGCCGCGCGCACCGGCGGTGTGAGCAGCCCGGTCGGCGCACCGATCGCATGCCCGCGCGCCGCGAGCAGTCGCTGCAGCTCGCGGCGATCGGCCCGTGAGAGCCCCGGATCGTCGGTTGGCCACGCCGCCACGATTGGCCCCGCACCGCGCAGCCGATCGGCGAGATGCGCGATCGCCAGCGCATAGCTCTCAGCCGCGTTGTAGCGGTAGATCGCCTCGAAGTTCGCCGTCACGAGAAACGCCGGACCGGTGCTGCCGGCAGGCCTGAAGAGGCCCGCCGGCAAGACAGGAGAGATCCCGGCGCGGAGCAGCGGCGAGCCATCGACGCGCGTCACGCCTCTGGTCACCCATGCCGAGAGCGGGCGCCGAATCCGCCGTCCTTCGCGGTGTGGGTCGAACACCTGCGCGGGCCCCTGCGGGAGCCGCACCTCGATGCCCCACGGCACGCCCGGACGCCAGCCGGCGATCCGCAGGTAGTTGGCCGTCGACGCGAGTGCGTCGGCCGTGCTGCGCATCAGGTCGCGGCGGCCGTCGCCGTCGAAGTCGACGGCGCGGCCCCAGAAGATCCCCGGCATGAACTGCGTCTGCCCGAAGGCCCCCGCCCACGACCCGCGAAACTGATCGCGCGTGATGTGCCCCCCCTGCAGAATGCGCAGGGCGCCGATCAGCTCGCCGCGGAAGTACGCCTGCCGCCGGCCCAGGCAGCCGAGCGTGGCGAGCGACCGCACCACGTCGAAGGTGCCGGTGCCGCGCCCGAAGTTGCTTTCGATGCCCCAGACCGCCGCCACCGTTGCCGCATCGACGCCAAATCGCTGCTCCACCCGTTCGAACAGCGCCCGGTGCTCGCGCAGCAGGCGCGTCCCATCGGCCACGCGCTCGTCATCGGCCATCACTGCGACGTAATCCCAGATCGGCAGCCGGAACTCGGGCTGGGCATCGAGCTGTGCCAAAACGGCCGAGTCCGGCCGTACTCCGTCGAGCTCGCGCCAGGTCGTGGCCGAGATGCCGCGGGCAACACGCGAGGTGCGCACTGCCGCAAGACAGCGGTCAAAAGTGGCGTCGGTCTGCGCGCCGGCGCCCGCGACCGGGAGGAGCGTCGTCGCGAGCGCGCACAGGGCGAAGGGTTGGGTCAGGCGCATCGACGGAGGATACCGACTTGGCCTGCAGCACGCCTCCCATCTCATGCGTACTGGCGCTGAAGGAGTACGCCGCTGCACCGTACGGCAGCGGCACCGGCGCGCCGCGATGTCCACCCAACCTTCCCACCACGCCCATGACGCGACTCCCCACGCGTGCTGCGGTCCGCACGCTCGTTCTGGCGTCTGCCGGTGCGACGATCCTGTCGGCGCAGCAGCCCACCGCCCGTCCCACCGCCCGACCCGCCGCCGCAGCCACCGCCGCCCCCAGTCCCGCCGAGGTGCTGAAGCGGCTCCGCTGGCGCTCGGTCGGTCCCGCCAACAACGCCGGCCGTATTTCCGTCGTCACCGGTGTCCCCGGTGACCCGCTCACGTACTACGTGGCCGGCGCCAACGGCGGCATCATCAAGACCACCAACGGCGGCACCACCTTCGAGTCGATCTTCGACGAGCAGAGTGCCGGTTCCATCGGCGCCATCGCCGTGGCGCCCAGCGATCCGAACATCGTCTACGTCGGCACCGGTGAGGGAAATCCGCGCAACAACGCCTCGGTGGGTGACGGGATGTACAAGTCCGTTGACGGCGGCGAGCACTGGACGCGGATCGGGCTCGAGAAGTCGGACAAGGTCGCACGCCTCGTCATCGACTCGCGCAACCCGGACATCGTCTACGCCTGCGTGCTGGGTCGCGAATGGGGCCCGAGCGAAGAGCGCGGCGTCTTCCGCACCAGCGACGGTGGCGCCACCTGGAAAAAGGTGCTGTACGTCGACGCGCAGACGGCCTGCTCCGACATCAGTACCGATCCCTCCAACAGCAACATCGTGTACGCGGGCATGTACACGTATCGCCGCTGGGCGTGGCATCTCGAATCGGGTGCCGGCAACACCGCAGTGTGGAAGTCGGTGAACGGCGGCACCACCTGGGAGCGGCTCTCCGGACCCGACCGCATGCTCGGTCTGCCACGCACGGCAATGGACCGCATCGGCGTCGCCGTCGCGCCGAGCGACCCGAGCATCGTCTACGTACTCAGCGAGACGAAGGACGAGGGCGAACTCTGGCGCAGCGATGATGCCGGCAAGTCGTGGCGCACCGTCAACCGCGACCCGAACATCAACTTTCGCCCGTTCTACTACGCCGACCTCCGCGTCGACCCGAAGAACCCGAACCGCGTCTTCACGCTGTCGGGCGGGCTCTATTTCAGTGAGGACGGCGGTCGCAACTTCGCCACCATCGCCCGCGACGTGCACGGCGATCACCAGGCGATGTGGATCGATCCGGTGGATCCGCGCTACATCCTGAGCGGCAGCGATGGCGGCTGGCAGGTGAGCCGCGACGGCGGCAAGAACTGGGACGTGGTGAACACGTTCGCGTTCACGCAATTCTATCACATCAACTACGACATGCAGTCGCCGTACAAGGTGTGTGGCGGCCTGCAGGACAACGGCAACTGGTGCGGCGCCAGCAACTCGCTCTCACCGCAGGGTCTGCGGCAGGCCGACTGGTACAACATCTCCGGCGGCGACGGTTTCTTCACCGTCCCGCGCCTGGACACGCCCTGGATCGTCTTCAGCAACTCACAGGGCGGGATGATCAACGTCACCGACACGCGCAGCGGGGTGCAGAAGACGATCTACCCCTACCCGAATCGCGTCGGCAGCGTCGGCGATGCGATGCTCGGCCACAAGTACCGCTTCAACTGGAATGCGCCGATCACCCTTTCGCCCCAGACTCCGGGCGTGGTGTACTTCGGTGGCAACGTGGTGTTCAAGTCCACCGACAATGGCCTCAGCTGGGCCGTGATCTCTCCGGACCTCACCACCAACGATCCGAAGAAGCAGGTGTCATCGGGTGGCGAGATCGTCGTCGACAATACCGCAGCCGAATTCCATTCGAGCCTGCTCAGCATCGCCCCATCGCCGCTCGACTCGAACGTGATCTGGACGTCCAGCGACGATGGGATGGTGCACGTCACGCGTGACGGCGGAAAGACATGGACGAGCGTCTTCGGCAACGTTCCCGGGCTCGAGCCCGCCGCATGGCTGGCCACGATCGAGGCGTCGCACTTCGAAATCGGGACGGCGTACGTCACCGCCGATCACCATCAGGACGACGACTACACGCCATTCGTCTACATGACGACCGACTTCGGCAAGACGTGGAAGAGCATCCGCGGTGATCTTCCCGATCGCGCCTGGTGGACGCATGTGATCCGCGAGGACCCGCGCAACAAGAACCTGTTGTACGTCGGCACCGAAGCCGGTGTCTGGGCGTCGTGGAACCGGGGGACGACATGGGTGTCGCTGCGCGGCAGTCTGCCCGTCACGCCGGTGCGCGACATGCAGGTCCACCCGCGCGAGAACGACCTCCTGCTGGCCACGCACGGCCGCGGCCTCTACATCCTCGACGACCTCACACCGCTGCAACAGCTGGCCGAGGCACAGGCGAGCGACGCGATGCTGTTCGACGTCCGTCCCGCCATTCGCTGGTCCACGTGGAGCCGTGACGGCAACCTGGGCCAGCGCCGCTACGCCGGTGAAAATCCGCCGATGGGTGCGACGATCTCGTACTACCTGAAGGCGCAGCCCGAGGGCGAGGTGACCATCGAGGTGGCCGACGCGGCCGGGACGCTGGTGCGTCGCTTCCGCCGCGTGATCGACGAACCGGGCGTGAACCGGATCACCTGGGACCTGCGCGAAGACGCGGCGGCCGGCGCTGGCGGAGGTGGACGTGGTGGTAATCGCGGCGCCGCACCCGCCGGCCCGCCGGCCGACACGTCGCTCAAGGCCGTGCGCGAACGCCGGCGTGCGGCGGCAGCGGCCGAAGGTGGCGCCGGCGAGGAGGAGAATTTCTTCGGCCCCGCCTCCGCCGCAGTCGTCCCCGGTACCTACCAGGTCACGCTCATCGTCAACGGCAAGCGACTCACCAGGCCGGTCACGGTACAGAACGATCCCCGCATCGAGATGACACCGGCACAGGTGGTGGCACAGCACGACGCCGCCAAGGCCATCGAGGCCACCCAGGCCCGCGTGGCACGCGTCATCAGCGGTGTCGACGACCTCGCGCGGCAGCTCACCTCCATGCAGGTGACGCTCCGCGCCAGCCGCGAGCCGAACAGCGCTGCCGCACTGACCGAGATCGACGGCACGATCAAGGAACTCCGCATCTTCCGCGACTCGGTGCTCGCCCGACCGCTCGCCGGCCTCGGCTACCGCCAATATCCGCGGTTGCGCGAAGAGGCGCAGACGATCAGCGGGATGATCTCACGTCCGCAGTGGCCGATCACCGCTGGTGAACAGCTTCGCTCCGGCGAACTGGTGGTCGAGACCGACGACAGCCAGCGACGGCTCGACACGATCGTCCGTGACCGCATCGGCAAGATCAACGACCTGCTGAAGGGCACGCAGCACGTGATCACACCGAGCGCGCTCCCGCGCGTGGTGCAGTAGCGAGCGCGCGCTTCGACGCCGTGTCGCGGACGATCTGGTTGATCTGACGACGCGTTCGATGCGACAGGAGAGGACGGACCAGCGCCCCGGAAGCATCGAGCGTCCGGGGCGCTGGCCGGTTTTTCATCTCCCTCTTCATCTTCCCTGCCAGCAAGAGCGATCAGCGCGGTGCCGCCCCATTGGGAGCATCCATATTGATCACGCCGCACGCAACGCGTGTACCGGAGTTGCCGGACGGGTCGGTGCGACGGTCGTCACCTGCGGTATGCACCACGATCGAGGCGCCGTCACCGTCGAGCAACGGATTCATGCCCCGCAGCGAGCCGGCAGAGGTCACGACACGCACCGTGGCGTTACTGTCGGCGCCAACGGTGATGTTCTGCAGGTCACCCTGATGCGGTCCCTGTGCGTTCAGGGTGCCGTGCTGACGCTGCGTCGGGTTCCAGTGGTCGCCGGCCGACATGAATCCCGGCGCCTCGCAGCGGCCCGCCATGTGGATGTGGATGCCGTGCCTGCCTGGCGCCAAGCCACGCAGCGTGCCCGTGATCGTGATCGCCTGCTGCGCATCGGCGAAGTTGAGCGTGCCGAGGTCGCGTCCATCGGCCGATCGCACCGGTGCGGTGCCGCGCGCTCCGGCGACGAGTCCGATGACACTGTCCGCCGAACTGCGCACGGTGTTCACGGCCGAGTCACGCATCTTGCCTGCCGCCATGCCGAGCGAGTCGCTGGTGGACCGCCCCGCGTCGAAGATCGAGTCACGTGTGCGACGAACGGAAAGTGCGATCGAGTCGGTCACGTTTCGGCCGGCGGCAGTATCCACGCGGCCAGCAACTGTCGAGTCAGTGGGCGAAGGCGAACTGCGGCCGCTGCCGGTGTAGCCTGAATTGCTGGAGCAGGCGACGAGCATCGCTACCGCTCCCGTGCTCAGCACATGGTTGAAGCGCATCAGTATCTCTCCGAAGAATCGTGGCCGTGCCGCACGCACGGTGCAGCTCACAACGATCGCAGTGGTTGGTGTGACCAAGGTCGTGCCGTCCGCACATCCGGAGTGCCAGATCTGTACCACCGCAATACCACCGCTCGCTGATCGCGGCCGCGACCGTGGACCTGCCGCGAACGCTGCAGGCACTGCGCCGACAGGCACGGCACGCGACGTCTGAGCTACTCGAACACCGAGGCCAGCGCACACCGGAAACCCGGCAGGAGCTCCGCGTCCTCGAGGTCTCCATCGGCGGGCACAATGCGTCACCATTTTCACGCACCTGCCATCACATCACATCACACCGCCGGCCGCACCGGCGTCAGCCACCCGAACGTGTCCGGCGCCCGCCCATTCGCGATGTCCAGAAACGCCGACTGCAGATGCTTCGTCACCGGCCCGACGACGCCGGTCCCCACCTTGATCCGGTCGACGCTCCGCACCGGTGTCAACTCGGCTGCCGTCCCGGTGAAAAAGACCTCGTCGGCGATGTACAGCATCTCCCGCGGGATCACCTGCTCACGGACCACCAGGCCATCGCGCCGTGCCAGCCGCATGATGCTGTCGCGCGTGATCCCGCCCAGCAGCGACCCATCCAGCGGCGTCGTCACCAGCGCACCGTCCATCACCAGGAACACGTTCTGCCCCGAGCCCTCGCTCACCGTCCCACCGGGACTCAGCGCGATCGCTTCGGCAAAGCCGTTCGCCAGCGCCTCCATCTTGATCAGCTGCCCGCCGAGATAGTTGCCGGCGACCTTCGCCAGCGACGGGACCGTGTTCGGCGCAAAGCGATGCCAGCTCGACACGCAGGCATCCACGCCCAGCTCCAGCGCATCGGCGCCGAGGTACGCGCCCCACGGCCAGCATGGCAGGTACACCTCGATCGGGCTCGCAAACGGCACCATCCCTGCTGCGCCGTAGCCGCGCACCACCATCGGGCGCAGGTAGCACGAGTCGAGGTCGTTCTTCATGACCAGCGCACAGCACGCTGCCGTGAGCTCGTCGAGAGTGAACGCGAGCTCCATCCGATAGATCTTCACCGAGTTGAAGAGCCGCGTGAGATGCTCACGCAGGCGGAAGATCGCCGGGCCGCTGGGGGTGTGATAACAGCGGATCCCTTCGAATGCCGACGACCCGAACTGCATCGAGTGACTGAGCACGTGCACGTGCGCGTCGGCCCACGGGATGAACGCTCCATCCCGCCAGATCCACTCGGTTGCCGCAATCTGACTCATGTCGTGCCCTGATTGATGGTGAATGCCAGCGTCGTGCAGCGCGCGCGCCGTCTGCGTGCGGTGGGGCGCGATGCGTGTGTCATGTGAGGCGCTGTCCTGGGCGCCATGTCACAGCGGCTACAGCAGCGTGTTCACCGCGCCGCCGTCCACGAGGATTGCCTGCCCCGTGATGAACGCCGCCGGCTCCGACGCCAGGAAGGCGATCGTCGCGGCACACTCCTCGGGCCGGCCCAGCCGACCCGCCGGCGTCTGGGCCACCCAGCCGGCAAACACCGACTCGCGCGTGGCACCCGTGCGCTCCACGTTCGCCGCCGCCAGCGCGTCCAGCCGCTCGGTCGCGGTGAAACCGGGCAGCACCGTGTTGATCGTCACGCCATCGGCCGCGACTTCGTTGGCGAGCGTGCGCAGATAGCCTGTCACCGCCGCGCGAAGGCTGTTGCTCAGCACCAGTGACGGCACCGGCTCCTTCACGGCCTTCGACGTGATGCTCACCACGCGGCCCCACTGCCGGTCGCGCATCCCCGGCACGAATGCGCGCGTCAGCTCGACCACGCTGCGCAACAACAGCTCCCCCGCTTTCGTCCATGCCGCCCAGTCATGCGCCATCGCCGGTCCGGTCGGCGGGCCACCGGTGTTGGCGATCAGGATGTCCACGTGCCCGTAGCGCGCCGTCACCTCGCGCACCACGTGCTCCACGCCCTCCATCGTCGACAGGTCCGCCACCAGCGCCAGCACTGGTGCACCCTGCGCCTCGAGCTTCGCGGCGGCGGCCCCGATCGCCGCCTCGTCACGCGAACAGATCGCCAGTGAACACCCCTCACGCGCCAGCGCCTCGGCCACCGCGAACGCAATGCCCCTGCTCGCCCCGCAGACCAGCGCGACGCGCCCGCGGATCCCGAGCTCCATCGCTACCTCGACCCGCTGCGGATGTACGCATCCGTGCCATCCAGCCAGTCCTGACGCGGTGGATTGAACACGTCCATGTCGAGCGTGTCCTCCAGCGCCTCGGCACGGTGACGCACCATGCCGGGGATCACCAGCACCTCACCCGGTGCGACATCGACGTACGTGTCGCCCGGTGCATCTGCGTGTGCGCCGATCCAGAAACGCAGCCGGCCGGAGATGATGTACGTGAACTGCTCGTTGATGTGGTCGTGCGCCGGGACGATGGCCCCCTGCTTCAGGTGCACGTGGGCCATCATCGTCGTTTCGGATGTGATGAGCTGGCGGCTGATCAGGGGCGTCAGAACCTCGATGGGGACGCGGTCCCAGGACTGGTGGCGGACGTCGGACATTGGGGCACGCGGGCAGGAGAGTGACGTGGAGCACCGGGCTCCACGCAAACTATTGCCGACCGACGTCGCGCGGTGCGACAGTCACGTGCAGGCCATCGGAGATCGCTTCGCCAATGAACGCTCGAACCGCCGAACCAGCCCCACGACGCACATGCCCGCGTGCGCGCCGCCGGGCTGTAGATTCTGGCGCATGACGACGGCCCCACGCACCCGCTTCATGCTGCGCTGCGACAGCGGGGCGCATCGGGTCGCACTCGACCCGGCCCGCTACTGGCATCCCGTCGGCTGCCCGGTCTGCAAGCGCCCGATCGACCGCCGCCGCATCCGCCGCATGGGAGCCTTCCTCGCCGGCCGAGCCCCGCGATCCGGCGTTCGCTTCGGCGGCGCATTTCGCCTCGTGCCGCTCGACGGCCTCGCGCTGCTCTGGGCCGTCGTCATCCTGCTCGTCACGCTGCTGCTGCACACCGTGGCCGACGCATGGTGGCCCGCCACAGTCCTGCTCTTTCTCGGGCGCTGGCCCTGGCTGCTGCCGGCATTCCCGCTGTTCATGGCCGCCCTGATCCTCCGCCAACGCCGCGCCGCCCTCATCACGCTCGGCACCACCGTCCTCGCCCTGTTCGGCGTGATGGAATTCTCGCTCGGCCTCGGACGGTTCGTCGGTGACTCGGACCCCGATACCCGCACCCGCATCATCACGTTCAATGCCGAGGGCGATACCCCCGAAACAATCCAGATCGCCCCGCTGGTTGCCGCGTGGGACCCCGATGTGCTCGCGGTGCAGGAGTGCGCCGAACGCACGCGTGCGCAGCTCTCCAGGATGCCCGGCTACATGACTGATGTCGGCTACACCTGCCTGGTCACAAAATTCCCGATCGTGGCCATCGATTCGCTGCGCCGAACCACCTTTGCGAAGGCCGGTGGTGTCGGCTACGCAAAGCGCTACCGCCTTCGTGCGCCGTGGGGCGAATTCGATCTCACCAACGTTCACCTCGATACCCCCCGGAAGGCGTTCGAGACGCTCATGGACGGTCGCGACGACGCGACTGGGCTGATCGAGGAAAAGACCGCCGTCCGCAATCTCGAGTCGCGACTCGCGCGACGACTCGTGGATCAGGGACCGGGCCCGCGACTCGTCGCCGGCGATTTCAACATGCCGACGGAGAGCTCGATCTTCCGCGAGCACTGGAGCTCGCTCACGGATGGCTTTGCGCATGCGGGAATGGGCTTCGGCTCTTCACGCCTCGCCGGCTGGATCCGGCTCCGGATCGATCATGTGCTCGCTGACGAGGGCTGGGTGGTCAAGTCGGCGCGCCTGCTACCCGACTACGGCTCCGACCACCTGCCGGTCATGGTCGAGGTCGAGCGCCGACGCTGAGTCAGCGCGGCATGACGCGGCCACCGCCCGCTGTACCGAGCCGCACCTGCCGGCCGGTGCGCGTGATCACGATCTGCGGCAACAACGCGTCATCATCCAGCAGGTGACCCGTCAGCGAGGCGCTGCCGAGCACGCGGGGCGCGATGGCTCCTGCCGACAGCGCGGCGTCCGGCAGCACGTAATCGTCGTAGGCCTCCAGCTCCACCGTCCAGCCGAGATCACGCAGCGTCGCCACCGTGACGGCCGAGGTGACCTGTGGTGTCGTGATGAGCGTGGGGGACATCAGTTCACCACCGAACGCGTTCGCCCGCCAGTGGCCGCGCACGCGCACCTGCACCGGTACTGGCCGGCCGGCGAACTGCGTGTGGTTGGACAGTCGTGTGAATGCCGTCAGCGCGGCCGGGCCCGAGAAGATCGGATCGGGCGCATTGCTGTCGCCGTCGAGCAGCGTCGCCAGGTCGCCGAAGAACCAGACCGTGCCGATGCCCAGCACATGGCCGACCTCGTGCTGGATCAGGTCGTCGAGCTTGCGATCGGTCAATTGAGACCAGGTCCGTACGTTCAGCGAGATCGTCCCGAACAGTGGCAACCCCGTCGCACGCACCACGCACGGCCCGCCCTGACCGGCCACCCGGGGCGCCAGTGAGTCGAGCGTGATCAGCACGCGCAGGCCGGTGATGAACTCTGCCACCCCGACCCGGTTGCGGCATTCGCCCGCGGACAGGCGCACGAACTCACCCGGCGGCGCCGCGCGGATGATGCTGCGCCACCGCTGCGTCACTCGGGCCATGCTCTGCTGCACCCGGCCGGGGAGCGGGTTCTGGGGATCCCCATCCACGATGTCGAGACGAAACTCCGACGGCCCCTGTGCCGTGACCGTGTCACGTGCCGTGAGCGCCCCGTAGCTGGCGCGGACCACGGCGCGGCCTGCACCGGCGCCGATGACGTACCCGTTGCGAATGAGGATCGGGCCGAACGGCTCCACCGAGAACACCGCGCCGCCTGGCGGCACATCCTGCCCCGACCCGGTCTGGATGACGAGCGTATACGGCAGGCTGTCGCCGATGCTCACCACCCGCGCCTCGACCACGAGGCGAAACGTGGTCACCGCGGCCAGCCGAACGGTCAACCGCCGCCGCGATGTGTCGCGCCCGACGATCGCCAGCAGGTCAGCCTGCCCCGGACCGCGCAGGGTGACCCGCGCTCGCCCAAGGGCCAGCGCTGCCACGACGGCGACCGTCGAGTCGGTGCTGCGGAACCGCGGCGCCACCTCCGTCAGCGGCACGCCGGCCGGGGTGGTCACGTCGGCACGCAGCTCCACCGCGTCAGCCATGGTCACGGTGTCGGGCGACACGATGCGGAGCGAGAGGGCCCGCGAGACGATCCGCACCGTCCGCGTCGCCGTCACCCCCGACGCCTGCACCGTCACCGCCACCGTGCCCACGTTCCGGCCATGGATCGTGCCGGCGCCGCTGATCGATCCGGTCGTCGCATCACTCGACGTCCAGACGGTCAACTGCGGCTCGACCGGTGTCCCCTCCCGGTTCACCGTTCTGGTGCGTGCCATCAGCGAGTCGCCCACCAGCACCGAATCGGCATCCACCAGCAGCTCCACGCGCGCCACTTCGGTGAGCGGGAGCGGCGGGGTGCTGTCGGTCGCGCCACGACCGCACGATCCCAGCGCGAGCAGCAGCGCACCCGCTGCCACCCCACGACCAGCCATGTGGATCACGCTATCGAGAAAAGCCGGCACGTTGGTAAGTTAGAGGGCCACACACCTGTGCAGATACCGAGCTGAACCGACCTGATGCCGTCCGTACCGATGTCCGACATCCCCGCCCCGCCCGAGACGCCGGCGTACGACCCTGCAGCGGTCGAGTCCGCCTGGCAGCGACGCTGGGACGAACGTGGCACCAACGCCCCCTCGCTCGCCTCCGGGACTGACCCTTACTACCAGCTGATGATGTTCCCCTATCCGTCGGCGGAGGGGCTCCACATCGGCAACCTGTTCGCGTTCACGGGCGCGGACATCCACGGCCGGTTCCAGCGGCTGCAGGGTCGGACGGTCTTCGAACCAATCGGTTTCGACAGCTTCGGGATCCATTCCGAGAACTTCGCCATCAAGGTCGGGGCGCACCCCGCAACCCTGACGCCGCGCAACGTCGAAAACTTCCGCCGTCAGCTCCATCGCGCCGGCCTCATGGTCGACTGGACCAAGGAAGTCGTCACCAGCGAGCCCAGCTACTACAAGTGGACGCAGTGGCTCTTCCTGCAGCTCTACAAGCAGGGCCTCGCCTACAAAAAGGCGGCGGCCGTCAACTGGTGCCCGAGCTGCAAGACCGTGCTGGCCAACGAACAGGTCAAGGACGGCCACTGCGAGCGCTGTGACTCCCTGGTGGAACAGCGCCTGCTCGAACAGTGGTTCTTCCGTACCTCGAAGTACGCCCCGCGCCTGCTCGACAACATCGCCACGCTCGACTGGAGCGAGACCACGCGCCAGGCGCAACGGAACTGGATCGGTCGCAGCGAGGGCGCACACGTGACCTTCCGCGTCGCCGACGCCCACGACGTCACGGTCTTCACCACCCGCCCCGACACGATCTTCGGCGCCAGCTGGGTAGTGCTCGCCCCCGAGCACCCGCTCGTGCCGCAGATCGTCACAGCGGCGCAGCGCGCGGCCGTGGACGAGTACCTCGAGCGCACCAAGACGCAGGACGTGGTGTCGCGGAAGGTCAGCAAGCAGAAGACCGGCGTCTTCACCGGCGCCGTTGCCGTCAATCCCGCCACGGGCCACCCGATCCCGGTCTGGATCGCCGACTACGTGCTCATGGAGTACGGCACCGGCGCCGTCATGGGCGTGCCGGGACACGACGAGCGCGATTTCGAGTTCGCGCAGACGTTCGCGCTGCCGATCGTGCGCGTGGTGGCCGGCGCCGACGCTGACGCGAACGCACCGCTCACCGAAGCCTACGCCGCCAAGAGCGACGCCGACCGGCTGGTGAACTCGGCGCACTTCTCCGGCATGCCGGTGCCACAGGCGAAGAAGGCCGTGGTGGCCTGGCTGGAGGAGCGCGGCAGCGCCGTACCGGTGGTCAACTATCGGCTCAACGACTGGTGCATTTCGCGGCAGCGGTACTGGGGTCCGCCGATCCCGATCATCTATTGCGACAGCTGCGGCCCGGTGCCGGTCCCTGAGGACCAGCTCCCCGTGGTGCTGCCGCTGATCGACGATTTCCGCCCCGACGACAGCGGCATCTCGCCGCTGGCGCGCCACGACGAATGGTATCGCGTACCCTGCCCGCAGTGCGGCATCATGTCGCGCCGCGAGACGGACGTCAGCGACACCTTCCTCGACAGCGCCTGGTACTTCCTGCGCTACCCGAGCGCCGACCGTACCGACGTGGCCTTCGACGCGGCGCTGACCAGGAAGTGGCTGCCCGTCACCACCTACATCGGTGGCAACGAGCACGCCGTGCTGCACCTGCTCTACTCGCGCTTCATCACGATGGTGCTGAAGGATGCCGGGCTGATCGACTTCGAGGAGCCGTTCACCCGCTTCCGCGCCCACGGCATGATCATCCGTGACGGCGCGAAGATGTCCAAGTCGAAGGGCAACGTCGTGAACCCCGACGAACTGATCGACCGCTGGGGCGCTGACAGCTTCCGCACCTACCTGATGTTCCTCGGGCCGTACGAAGAGGGCGGCGACTACCGCGACAGCGGCATCACGGGCGTGCGTCGCTTCCTCGACCGCATCTGGGCCTCGGTGCACGACAGCGTCAGTACCGGTGCGGTCGACGCCACGGTGATGCGCAAGCTGCACGCGACGATCAGGAAGGTCACCGACGACATCCCCGCCCTCGGCTACAACACGGCCATCGCGGCGATGATGGAGTACGTGAACGTGTTGCGCACCGGCGAGCGCTCGGTGCACCGCGACGAGGTCGCGCCGCTGGTGCAGCTCGTCGCCCCCTTCGCACCGCACATGGCCGAGCAGTGCTGGGAAGTCCTCGGCCACACCGGCTCGATCTTCGACGCCGGCTGGCCCACCTTCGACCCGGCCATGCTCGTCGCCGACACGCTCACGATCGCGGTGCAGATCGCCGGCAAGACCCGTGGAACGGTGCAGGTCGGCCGCGACGCCACCCAGGACGTCGTCTACGCGGCGGCCATGGAGGAACCGAACATCGCCAAGTTCGTCGCCGGTGAACCCAAGAAGGTGATCTACGTGGCAGGGCGGCTGCTGAATATCGTGGTCTAGCGCCATCACCACGGAGAGCGTTCGCGAGCGCCGCGGCGGGACGGAACGGAGGCTTACCGAGTGCCCGGCGTCCGCGCCACGATCATGATCCACCGGTGATCGATGCGCGTCTCCTGTTCGAACACGACCGTGAAACCCGCCGCTTCCAGCAAGCGTCGATACGGATGAGAAAAGGAGAATTCGATCCCGTGGGGCCGGGAATGAATCTCGGTCGCCACGTCGAAATCGTCCGCGACCGGTTCGGTCAGCACGAGCATGGACGGCGCCAGCTGTGCGGCGAGATGGCCAAATACGGCCGTGAGATCGTCGTGGGTGAAGTATTCGAACACGCCGCCGTACGCCATCACGATGCTGCCTGGCAGCGACGCACGCAGTAGCCACGGGTGACCGTCAGCCGCCTCGAATGACAGTCGCGCATCATCCACGTAGGCCGCTCCGTTCCGCGCGATGATCCCCGTATTGATGTCCAGTCCCGTCACTCGTTCGAGCGATGGCAAACGGCCGGCCACATGCTGCAGCACGCGACCATCGCCACAGCCGATCTCGATCAATCGACTGAACTCGCCTGTCTCCGCAGCGGAAACCATCGCGTCGACCACGGGATAGTGCGGTCCCAGAAACCACGCGTCGTACCGCTCCGGATACGCGGAGTAGAATTGATCGCCCTCAGCCCCCCGCCAATAGCCAGCCAGCTTGGACCGCAGGCCACCCCAGTCACCGGTGCTCGCGGCCCGGTGCATCTGCGCCGCCGAGACGCACTGTCCGAGCCGGCTCGCCATCGCCTGTGGCTCTGCCGCGGCCACTGCCCGCGCCAGGTCAGGCCGGAAGAGTTCCGCAGTGCGTCCAAGACGAATCTTCAGCCAGCGTTTCGAAATCATCGATGTGACGGGGAGCGAGCGTATTGGCCTCTTCACCGTGAGCCATTCACGTACTCTGTCGCTGGTCACTGACGGTGCGCAGCCAGCAATGGCAACTCCACCTGACGCGGGCAACCATTCGCTCGCCAGCCGGTGTCAGACCGACGATTCGCTGACCGGCGCATGTCGCGGCGGCAGTATCCACGCCGGAGACCCAGATGATCACCCGCCCGCACATCCGTCGCCTCGTCATCCTCACCGCGCTCTTCACTCCGCTCTCCGGCGCCCTCGGTCAGAGCCGCGAACCGCGCCCACCGGCGCCAGGGCGGGCCATCGTCCTCAGCGGGGCGGCCAGTGGACGCGGCGCCATGCTCGGCGTCACCCCGCGCGCCTCGACCGGCGCTGCCGACACGCTCGGCCTCCTCATCGAGGACGTGGATGAGAACATGCCAGCCGCACGCGCCGGGATCCGGCGCGGGTCTCGCCTCGTCTCCATCGATGGCGTGAATCTCCGCCTCGACCCCGCCGACATCGGCAATGGCGCCGCCGAGCGCATCCCGGAAGGTCGGCTGCGACGCGCGCTGGCCGACAAGGCACCCGGCGACCCGGTCACGGTCGTCTCACTCACCGATGGCCGCCGTGAGACGACGCAGGTCACGCTCGCCGAATCACCGATGGCACGCACGATCCGCACTGCAACGACTCCGTTCGCTGGGCGACGCGTGCTCGGACTCGGCTTCGCCACTCGCGGCTCGGCCCGCGACACCGCCGGCCTGCTGATCACCAGCATCACCATCGGCAGCGCGGCCGAGCAGGCCGGCCTCAGCGAAGGTGATCGCCTCGTCAGCATCAACGGGGTGGACCTGCGCGTCCCCGCCGCCGATGCCGGCACACCCGAGGCGACCGACGCGCGGGTGGCACGCCTGCGCCGCACGATCGAGTCCGCACGCGATTCCGAACCCGTCCGACTCGACGTCCTGAGCGACGGGCGCATCCGCAGCATGTCCGTGACGCCCACCCGCGAGCGGGGCTGGAGCTTCAACAGTGCCGACATGGCGGCGCTCTCCGGCACCCTCGAATCGACGATGCGGGTCGGCGTGGATCTCGCCGAGGCGACGCGGGCAGCTTCCATCGCCCGTGCCGAGGTCTCCCGTACCCGCGCTCAGCTGCAGCGCGACCGCGCCAGCATCGAGCGCGACGCAGCGAGCGTGGAGCGCGACGTCGCGAGCGAGGAGCGCGACAGAGCGGACGCGGAGCGCAACCAGGTCGACGTGGAATTCAACGTGGCGACGACGCAACTCGAGATGGCCGGCACCGCCCTCCGCGACCTCGCGTTCCCACCGCACCCGCCCGAGGCGCCGACGGCCCTGCGCGGTCGCACCGATGGCGCCACCCTTTCCCTTGCCGGCATCACGCTCGCCGTCGTGGATCGCGACTTCGCACGGCAGTTCGGCCGCGGCGCGGAAGACGGTGCGCTGGTCGTGCGCATCCGGCGCGACTGGGATCCCATCCGCGCCGGTGACGTGCTCCTCTCCATCGACGGTCGCCCCGTCCGCACCGGCGACACCCTCGACGTCACGATCGACCGCACCCGTGCGATGCGCGTCGAGCTCCTGCGGAATGGGCGCCGTCAGACCATCACGCTGCCGCCGTCGCGCTGACGAAGGTCTGTGGCGTGGCGGCATCGTCAACTCCGTTCACGCAGAGGGGCGGAGCAGCGAAGTGTTCGGCGCCGTGCTCGAGGGTTCGTGTCATGCGGCCCTCGCCACCTCCGTGCCTTCAGTCGTCCGTGTGAACGGAGTTGACGATGACAGCACGACGCAGACCCACGAGCACGGCACCGAACTCGCTGCCACTCCGCCCCTCTGCGCGAGCAGCGTCGACGATGCCCGCATCACGCACCGGTCAGTGCCGCACCAGATTCCGCCCGTCGCCCTTGGCCCGGTACAACGCCGTATCCGCCGCCGAGAGCAGGTCGTCCACCGACGTGATCCGCGGCGCCGGAAAGAGTGACACCCCGATCGACACCGTCGTCGCGAGCGGGCCGTCGGTCCCGCCCGCGAACAGTGCGGACTCGACGCGCTCTCGCAGACGCTCGGCGAACGTGATCGCACCGTCCAGCGAGGTCTCCGGCAGCACCACGACGAACTCCTCGCCGCCGTAGCGCGCCACGAAGTCGGCGCTGCGAATCGCGCTGCGCAGAATCTCGGCCGTGTCCTTCAACACGCCGTCGCCCACCAGATGGCCACGCGTGTCGTTGACCTTCTTGAAGTGGTCGAGGTCGAGCATCAGGACTGCCACCGAGTGTCCGTAGCGTCGGGCACGATCCAGCTCCGAGACCAGTCGATCGGTGAGGGCACGGCGGTTGAGCACCTGCGTCAGCGGATCCGTCTGCGCCAAGGCCGCGAGGCGCACGTTGTCGGCACGGGCCACCTCCAGCAGGTGTGCCCGCTGGATGGAGGCCACGGCAGCCTTCACCACCGAATCGGCGAAGGTCACGTCCTCGTCGGTCAGCAGCGATTCGCCCACGCCGCGGCGGAGCAGGAACACGCCAGCCTGCTGCCGGTCGATGAAGAACGGCAGCGCGATCACGCTGCGCGTCGGCACCTCGGTGCCCTCGCGTTCCCATCGCTGGCGGAGTTCCGCGAACAGCGGGTGCACCATCAGGTCGGGGATCAGGACCGGCCGTCCCGCTTCGAGCGCCACCCGTACCTCGGGGTACTTCTCGAGGTCGAGCGGGATGTTGCGCACGGATGGATCGTCGTAGGCGGCCGGCACGATGGCGGACAGTTCGCCTGGCCGCGCCAGAATCACGGAGCAGCGGAAGAGGCCCAGGGCGCGTGCGACACGTCGCACCAGCACATGGTAGATCTCCTCGCTCGAGAGGTCGGCGCTCACCTCGCGCATGATCGCCATCACCGTGCGGCCGGCCTGCGCCTCCTCCCGCGCCTGGACGAGCGCGACCTGCGCGCTCTCGAGCTGGCGCCGGGTGACGTCGAGGGCCGAGCGGCTGCGCAGGTTGGCACCGATGCGCGCCAGCAACTCGCCCGAGCGGAGCGGCTTGCGCAGCACGTCGGTGGCGCCGCTGGCGAGGGCACGCTCCACCACTTCCTCCGGTGGGCGCGACGACGTGACCAACACCGGCAGGTCGAGCCATCGCGGTTCACCCTTCAGCGCCGTCAGCGTCTCGGGGCCGCCATCCTCCAGCAGCTGCCCGTCCATGAGCACCAGATCGGGCTCGAAGTCACGCGTCGCATCCACGGCGGCGGCGCAACTCGTCACCCCGCGCGTGTCGTAGCCGTGCTCCCGCAGTACCCAGGCGATCGTCTGCCGGACGGCCGGGTCACTGTCAGCGACGATGATCCGAGGTGCTGCCACCGTCGCGAGCGCCTCGGCGGAGAGAGAGAAGACAGGGGATGCGGTCATCCGTGAGACGTCCGACGGGCAGGTTCGGTCACAGCAGCACCGCACGCACCCGTCGGTCGACCCCGGCGATCACATCGCGCCGGCTTCTCCGTCGGTCCCACCGCCTTCCCCTGCTGCGCCATCGTCGGCGCCGCCTTCCTCGCCATCCTTCTCCTCCGGCACCACGCGTGCCACTGAAATGACCGAGTCACCGTCGTCCAGCGCCACCAGCTTCACACCCTGCGCGTTCCGTCCCGTCTTGCGCACCTCCGCCGCCGACGACCGGATCAGGATCCCCTGTTTGGTGATCAGGATCATCTCGTCCTCCGGCAGCACCTCCATCAGCGCCACCACGTTCCCGGTGCGGTCGGTGCGGTTGAGCGTCAGAATACCCTTGCCGCCACGCTTCTGCACGCGGTACTCGGAGACGTCGCTCACCTTGCCGAGCCCCTTCTCCGTCACGACCAGCAGCGTGGCATCGCGCTTGATCACGACCATGCCCACCACGAAGTCCTCGTAGCGCAGCTCGATGCCCTTCACACCCGTCGTGTCGCGGCCCATTTCGCGCACGTCACTCTCGTGGAAGCGGCAGCTCAGCCCGAAGCGCGTCGCCAGCACGATATCGTTCGTGCCCGAGGTCTCCTGCACGTCGATCAACTCGTCCCCGGCCTCGATCTTGATCGCCTTGATGCCGTTGTTGCGGACGTTCGTGTAGTCCGACATCCGCGACTTCTTCACGGTGCCGCCGCGTGTGCTGAAGAACAGGAAGCGTTCGTCCTCGGGCGTGATCTTCTCGAGATCCTTCACCGGCACCACCGCCCGCACCCGCGTCTCGGGCGAGACGTTGATCAGGTTCACCATCGGCTTGCCGCGCGCGCTCGTGCTCGACTGCGGGATCTCGTACACCTTGAGCCAGTACATGCGCCCGTCGTCGGTGAAGATCAGCAGGTAGTCGTGCGTGCTGCCGATGTAGAGGCGGCTGACGAAGTCCTCGTCCTTGAGCCCCGTCCCGGTCTTGCCGCGCCCGCCGCGACGCTGCCGCTTGTACAGCGACACCGACGTCCGCTTCACGTAACCCGTGTGCGAGATCGTGACGACGACGTCCTCCTCGGCGATCAGGTCCTCGACGCTGAACTCGCCCTCGTCGCTGACGATCTCGGTCTTGCGTGCGTCGCCGAACGTCTCCGCCACATCGTTGAGCTCCGACTTCAGGATGCTCATCCGGCGCTCACGGCTGCCGAGGATGTCGCGCAGGTCGGCGATCAGCGCCTGCACTTCCGTCAGCTCCTCCTCCAGCTTGTCGCGCTCGAGCCCCGTCAGCTTGGCGAGGCGCATGTTGAGGATCGCCTCGGCCTGCCGTTCGGAGAGACCGAATCGCGCCTGCAGGTTGGTGCTCGCCGTGGGCGTGTCCGACGCCGCACGGATGATGCGGATGACCTCGTCGATGTTGTCGACGGCGATCTTGAGCCCTTCGAGGATGTGCTCGCGCTCGAGCGCCTTGTCGAGATCGTACTGCGCGCGGCGGGTGATGACTTCGTGGCGGTGGTCGATGTAGTGCTGCAGCACCTCGCGCACCGGCATGACCTTCGGCACCAGCTGGCGCGTCTTGGCATCGGGCACCAGCGCCAGCATGATCACGCCGAACGTGGTCTGGAGCTGCGAGTGCTTGAAGAGCTGATTGAGCACGACGCGCGGAATGGCGTCACGCTTCAGCTCCATCACCATCCGGATCCCTTCCTTGTTCGACTCGTCGCGGATGGCGCTGATGCCGGCCACCTTGCCATCACGAACGAGGTCGATGATCTGCTGCTTGAGCCGTTCCTTGTTGACCTGGTACGGGATCTCGGTGACGACGATCTGGCTCTTCGTGCCGCGCTCGTTCTCCTCGATCACGCAGCGGGCACGCACCTGCAGGCGCCCCCGGCCGGTCTCGATGTAATCCTTGATGCCGGCGCGGCCGTAGATGAAACCGGCCGTCGGGAAGTCGGGGCCGGTGATCAGCTTCCGGATCTCGTCGGTCTCGATGGCCGGGTTGTCCACCATCGCGGCGATCGCCGCCGAAACCTCGCGCAGGTTGTGCGGCGGGATGTTGGTGGCCATGCCGACCGCGATGCCGGTGCTGCCGTTGACCAGCAGGTTCGGCAGGCGCGAAGGCAACACCTTCGGCTCTTCGCGCGTGTCGTCGAAGTTGGCGCCGAAGTCCACCGTGCCGCGGTCGATGTCGGACAGCATCTCCATCGCGATGCGCGTCAGGCGCACCTCGGTGTAGCGGTAGGCCGCTGCGTTGTCGCCATCGATGCTGCCGAAGTTGCCCTGCCCATCCACCAGCGGGTAGCGCAGCGAGAACTCCTGCACCATGCGCACGACCGCGTCGTACACGCTGCTGTCGCCGTGCGGGTGATAGCGACCCAGCACGTCACCCACCACCGTCGCCGACTTGCGATACGGCCGGCCCGCCGTGAGCCCGGCCTCGTTCATGGCGTACAGCACCCGGCGATGCACCGGCTTCAACCCGTCCCGCACATCCGGCAGCGCGCGTGAGACGATCACGCTCATCGAGTAGTTGATGAACGATTCCTTGATCTCCTCGTCGATCATGCGAGGCAGAATGCGATCGCGGGACACTGGACCAGTCATGCGCAGGTAGGGAAAACGTGACCGACGCCGGTCGCGCCTGCGACGCGACGCCGGGAATGCAGGCTACGGAACGAAAGAAAGAGTGCCGGGCGGGCGACGATCGTGCCCCCGACGCCGGCCGGTCGTCGTCAGCCCCAGGACCGGGCGATGACGAGCAGCAGCCAGGTGTTGCCGACGCGATGGAAAATGTACGTGCCGCCACCATTGCTGGTGGACAGCGCCGTGCCGTCCCGATGCTCGATGGGACGGTGCACCGTCACCGCGGCGTACTCCTTCCACAAGATCGTGGCCGACACGCGCGTGTAGGCCATGATCGCACTGCTGTCCTCCAGGGCCCGCGACGGCCAGTATCGGGCACGCAGCGCCGACAGCCCTCGCTCACCGAAGACGAGATTCGGCGCCTGCCCGCGGACGCTCGGCAATGCGAGGCCCGTCACCACCGGCACGACGTACGCCGCGGTGTCACCACGCGTGGTCACCACGCACCGTCCGCTCGCCGCATCGCTCACGTGCTCCGTGAGCCCCGCCGCGATCGCCTCGCGCCCCGGCTTCCCGCTCCACACGTCCCACCGCGGCCGCTCACGCCCCATCTCCCACAGCACCACGGTGCGCAGCAGCTCGTGGCCCTCGGGCGTGTCCAGCGGCGCATCGACGGCGTAGACCTGGATCAGCTTCTCCAGCTTGTCCACGAGCTCCGCCGTCGCCTCGCGCATCGCATCGGTGCTGTCGCGCGGGAAGGCGCGCAGCCAGCCGTCGTTGCAACGATCCTGCCCGATGTCGGTGAAGTCCGATGCGCGCAGCAGGCTGGCGCGGTAGTCGTGCGCGAGTTCCAGCGCCGCCTCGAGCTCATTCTGCGGCCCCCGCCCGAGGAGGGTCACCGCAGACGACGTCAGCACGCGCGGCCGCACCCCGGTGTCCGGCAGCGGCGCGGATCGCCAGCACGCCGACAGCGCACCCACCGCGAACACCGCTCCCGCGACGGAATACGACCTGGTTGACCGCCCCCTGCGCACGCGTCCGCTCATTCCTGAAAGATACAGTCCGCGCCCGCGTCAGGACAGCGGCGACCGCCCTGCCGAACCGACCGGAGGCGCCTCCTCGAGCTCGTCTGCCAGCTCCTGATCGATTTCCGCCTCCTCCGCCGCCACCTCGGCATCGATCGCCGCCTTCTCCTTCTGGTAGCGCGCCCACCAGGAGCGCGTCACCTCCCCCGCCAGCTCACGATTGCCCAGCCCGAAGGCCAGCGCCAGCGCCAGCGCCACAGCACCGAACAGGATCGCGAAGGCCGTCGTCACGATGTCCGTCGCCAC
>Ga0105045_10000292_pt1 | contig 34239 bp, 32 predicted proteins | sample MAT02_FD_78089 | JGI IMG/M metagenome (GOLD analysis project Ga0105045, IMG submission 78089) | Freshwater microbial communities from Lake Fryxell liftoff mats and glacier meltwater in Antarctica - MAT-02 (megahit assembly) | ecosystem: Environmental > Aquatic > Freshwater > Ice > Liftoff...
CGGCCCGTGCCGGTCTGAATCAGGTTCGTCATAACCGTTGGTATGTAAAACTCGGCTTTGGGCGAGTCGATATTGGCGATGGCGTAACTTTCGAACTGCTTCTCGATCAGCGGAAATACGTTGGGCTTAAAGCCCCAGAAATTCATGGACACGGGCGTATCGGGAGCAAGGGGCGTTAGGCTGTCGGCTTCCTCGAACACAATCTTTGGGTCGGCGGGATCGGTCTTTTCTTCGTAAATTTTTGTTCGCTCAATCACCGACGTCAGGTGTCCGTACGCGTCAACGGCGCACACACCCCGCGAGACCGACCCGTGTTCTGACAGCGTTTTCTGGACCTCGTAACCCACCATAGCGTGCAGGTCAGGTTCGGTGTCCGTTTGCAGGAAATCACCGATGAGCTGAAAAGCCTCGCGTCCGTAAAAATCGTCGGCGTTGATAACCGCAAACGGTGTGCTGACGTGATGCCAGGCGCAAAGCGTGGCATGACCCGTACCCCAGGGTTTTGTTCGGCGCACCGACCCCGCTTCTTCCGGCACAAACGAATCAAGGGCCTGGATGGCGTAATCGACCTCAATTTTTCCGGCCAGTTTTCCCCCAAATACGTCGTCAAAATCAGCCCGTAGTTCTTCGCGGATGATAAATACTACTTTGCCAAAACCAGCCCGGATGGCGTCGAAAAGCGCATAGTCGATGATTGTCTCGCCGTGAGGACCAAACTGATCGAGTTGTTTAACACCTCCGTAGCGGCTGCCCATACCGGCAGCCAAAATCAAAAGAGTGGGTTTCATAAAGCGGTTATTAGTTTTCTGACCGCCAAAAGTAAGCAAAAGGCTGTGGGGCGCCTATCAACACCGGCTCATCCTGAATGCAGCCTATAAAATCCCCGTTTAACAAAATTTTATCCGAACAAGGTGCAAGTTTATAAGTTGTTAGTATAACTTTGTGCATAACAATAGTTGTTATAACAATTAATCACTTCGTCAGCAAAAGTCCGGCCCGTCCGGCTGGATGCATTTACAAACCAGCCGGACGGAATCGGCACAACCGCCATGCCATTCTACCACACACTCGGTCAGATTCCCCTCAAACGCCATACGCAGTTTGCTAAACCGGACGGCTCGTTGTACTACGAGCAACTGTTCGGTACGGTGGGGTTTGATGGCATGTCGTCGCTGCTGTACCACACGCACCGGCCTACGATGGTACGCGAGGTGCTGGAGAGTGTGGACGTAACACCGAAACTGGCGGTAGAGAAGAATATGCTGGCCCGTAAACTCATTGGCTTTCAAATTGAGTCAACTGCCGATCATGATTTTCTGGACAGTCGGGTGCCGCTGCTGATGAACAATGATCTGATTCTGGGCCTGGCTCAACCCCAGCAATCGCTACGTGACTATTTCTACAAAAACGCCGATTCTGACGAGTTGCTGTTTGTGCATCGCGGGTCGGGAACGCTGCGCACACTGTTCGGGCAGATTCCGTTTGGCTACGGCGACTACCTCGTTATTCCGCGCGGGGTGATTTATCAGATTGACTTCGATACCAGCGAGACGCGGCTGCTGTACATAGAATCGCGCACGCCCATTTACACGCCTAAACGGTACCGCAACCACTTCGGGCAGATGCTGGAACACGCGCCCTTCTGCGAACGCGACATCCGCCGACCTCAGAGCCTCGAAACGCACGACGAAACCGGCGATTTTCTTATCAAGATCAAGAAACAGGGATCGCTGCACTCGCTGGTGTATGCCAGTCACCCGTTCGACGTAGTGGGCTGGGATGGGTACAACTATCCGTATGCCTTCAACATCCAGAATTTCGAACCGATAACGGGGCGGGTGCATCAGCCGCCCACGGTACACCAGACGTTTCAGACCGATACGTTCGTGGTTTGCTCGTTCTGTCCGCGCCTGTTCGACTACCACCCGCTGGCTATTCCGGCTCCGTACAACCACTCCAATATCGACTCCGACGAGGTTATATACTACGTTGATGGCGATTTTATGAGTCGCAACGACATTGCGCCGGGCCACATTACGCTGCATCCCGGCGGCATTCCGCATGGCCCCGCGCCGGGCGCGATGGAGCGCAGCATCGGCAAAAAAGAAACCGTTGAATACGCCGTCATGGTCGATACATTCCGCCCGCTGATGCTGACCGAACAGGCTATGACGATAGACGACGGGGTGTATTACAAATCATGGATTGCGTAAAAACTCATCAACAAACGCATGGAAACGCTCGAATCAACTCAAACAGAAACAACAACGGACTTTTTGCCGCTCAACGGCACGGATTACGTAGAAATGTACGTGGGCAATGCCCGGCAGTCGGCGCATTATTTTCAGACTGCGTTCGGCTTCCAGCCGCTGGCCCACGCCGGGCTATCGACGGGCCTGCGCGACCGCGAATCGTATGTGGTGCAACAAGGAAAAATCCGGCTCGTACTGACCTCACCCCTGCACGGCAATTCGGAGATGGGGCGGCACATTGACCGGCACGGCGACGGCGTTAAAGTAGTGGCGTTGTGGGTTGACGATGCCACGCGGGCCTTTGCCGAAACCACGAAACGGGGGGCCAAACCCTACATGGAACCCACCCACGAGCAGGACGATACCGGTTACGTGGTGCGGTCGGGCATTCATACCTACGGCGATACAGTACACGTCTTTGTGGAGCGTAACGACTACACGGGCCTGTTTTTGCCCGGCTACGAAGCCTGGAACCCGGCCTACCAGCCTGCCGACGTGGGTTTGAAATACGTGGATCACCTGGTGGGTAACGTGGGCTGGAATGAGATGAACCCCTGGATGCAGTTCTACGCCGACGTGATGGGGTTTCAGCAACTCGTCAGTTTTGACGATAAAGACATCTCGACCGACTACACGGCTCTGATGAGCAAGGTAATGAGCAACGGCAATGGCCGCGTCAAATTCCCGATCAACGAACCTGCCGAGGGCAAAAAGAAATCGCAGATTGAAGAATATCTGGATTTTTACGGCGGGCCGGGCATTCAGCACATCGCGGTGGCTACCGACAACATCATTGACACGGTATTGGCTCTGCAAAGCCGGGGCGTTGAGTTTCTGACTGTACCAACGGCCTACTACGATACGCTCGGCGACCGCGTGGGCGAGATAGACGAGGAAATGGCGACGCTGCGAAAACTGGGCGTACTCGTTGACCGCGACGACGAGGGGTACCTGCTCCAGATTTTCACGAAGCCCATTTGCCCGCGCCCCACGGTATTTTTCGAGATTATTCAGCGCAAAGGAGCCAAATCATTCGGGAAAGGTAATTTCAAAGCCCTTTTCGAAGCCATCGAACGCGAACAGGCCCTGCGGGGAACGCTATAGATGACCTGTAGAGACGCATAATTGCGTCTTACCGCCGGACGGTTTTTGCTGACGCCAATAAGACGTCAGACGGTTTTTGCTGACGCCAATAAGACGCAAGGTATTGCGTCTCTACAAAAAAATGACGCAACAATACAACGACTATACCCCCGACGAGCAGGCAGTTTGGGAACTGCTGTTTCGGCGGCAGATGGAACGCTTGCCGGGCCGGGCAAGTCGGACGTATATGGACGGGATTGTGGCAACGGGTTTCCCGAATGCCTGCATTCCTCATTTCGAGCGCGACCTGAATCCGCGCCTGCTGCCCATTACGGGCTGGCGCGTGGTGGCCGTGCCGGGGCTGATTGGTAACCGCGAATTTTTCGAACTGATGGCCAACCGGCAGTTTCCGGCCACGACCTGGGTTCGCACCCGCGATCAGCTCGATTACCTGCCCGAACCGGATATGTTTCACGATACATTTGGCCACGTACCCGTGCTGACCAACCAGCACTTCTGCGATTTTTTGCAGGCACTGAGCCGCATTGCCCTGCGGTTTGTGGACCATCCCGAAGCCATCGACATGATTTCGCGGCTGTACTGGTACACCGTCGAGTTTGGCCTGATTCGCGAAAATGGCGAATTGCGGATTTACGGCGGGGGTATCCTGTCATCGCCGGGCGAAACGGTTTATGCACTGGAAAGCGACGTACCACAACGGATGCCGTATAATGTGGCAACGCTGTTGCAGACGCCATACATCATCGACCATTTTCAGGAGAAGTACTTTATTATCGACTCCTACGAGCAGCTGTTTGATTCGATCCCGGAAATAGAAACTGAGCTGGAACGTTTGCTGGTCAGTGCATAAAAGCCATTAGGTTCGCATCATTCATTGTCATTTATTGCTACTATTGACCAGAAATGACGGCAAATGCTAATCCATGACTTTTCACAATGACACACCCTTCCGACAGCCGGGCCTATTTTTTCAAGATCGACACCACTATTAAAAAGATCAGAACGGCGTTGCAGCGGCAGTTCAACGACGCCGGTTTTGACCTGACTGTTGATCAATGGGTGGTAATCGACCACCTGTTTCGCAACCCTGGCATCAGTCAGAATACGCTGGCCGACATGACCACCAAAGACGCGCCCACCGTTACGCGCATCATTGACCTGCTGGCTCAGAAAGGACTGGCCGAACGACGCCTGACCGACAATGACCGGCGCAAGTTTCTGGTCTATCTCACCGAAGCGGGCGAAGCCAAATATCACGAAGTGTTACCCATTGTCTCGGCTATGCGCCGTAAAGGCTGGGGCGACCTCAGCGAAGGCGATTACCAGCATTTTATCCGCATCATGGATTCGATTTATCAGAATGTGAGTAGGTAACGTAGCCCGGACGTCCACGTCCGGTAGCCGCCAGCAGCGGCTAATCCACCAGCTACATAATTAGCCTTAGGCTACCGGACGTGGACGTCCGGGCTACTTTGATGTACGGAATTTTCAACTACGACATTGCTGACCGGCGCGTGGGCTACAAACACGCCAACCATATCCTTGACCTCGAAGCGGTGGGACTGTCCGGCTATTTCAGCGACCTCGGCATCGATGCACGGGTCTTTGCCCGCCCAGTGCTGAACGATTTTATTGCGCTTGGCAAACCCGCCTGGCTGGCCGTAGGCAACCGCATCCGGCAACTCCTGGCCAACGACGCAGCCGCGCTAACCGACATCCGGGAGCAGGTCCTGATTCCTGAGTCGCAGGCCACGCTGTACCTGCCGGTGCGCATTGGCAACTACACCGATTTTTACGCGGGCATCCACCACGCCGAGAACGTAGGGCGCATGTTCCGGCCCGGTGGCGACGCGCTGCTGCCCAACTACCGGCACATGCCGGTGGCGTATCATGGGCGGGCGTCGAGCATTGTGGTGTCCGGCACGTTCATCCGCCGGCCAAACGGTCAAACGCTGGGAGCCGACGCACAGCCCATGTTTGGCCCCTCAAAAACACTGGATGTTGAACTGGAACTGGGGCTGATCATCGGCAAAGAAAACCCGCTGGGCGAACCCGTTTCGGTGGCCGACGCCGAAGACCATGTTTTTGGCTTGACGCTGTTCAACGACTGGTCGGCGCGGGATATTCAGCGGTGGGAGTACCAGCCGCTGGGTCCGTTTCTGGGTAAGAATTTCGGGTCGAGTATGTCGGCCTGGGTGGTGCCGCTGCACGATCTGGAGCCGTTTCGGGTGGCCGGACCAGTGCAGCAGCCCGCACCCCTCCCCTACCTACAAGCCGCGCAAGCCGGGCATTTTGATCTGGAACTGGAAATCGTACTGCACACCGGCAGCGACCGTGGCGACGGACCGGGCGACGTAATTATCAGCCGCACCAACGCGCGGGAGTTGTACTGGTCGTTTGCGCAGATGGTGGCGCACCATACCGTGAACGGCTGCAACCTGCAAATTGGCGATGTACTGGCCACCGGCACCATCTCGGGCAGTACGCCGGGCAGTTACGGCTCGCTGCTGGAGCTGAGCGAAAACGGCACCCGTCCGCTGTACCTGCCCAACGGCGATACGCGCACGTTCCTGAACGATGGCGACGCCGTAACGCTGCGGGGTTGGGGCGTGGCAAACGAACGGCGCGTTGACCTGGGCGATGTTCACGGAAAAATAATTCCGGCGTTGCAACCAATAAAATAACGCCGGGGTCTATCTGTCAAACCAGATTCATTATGCGTCAGCTTCTTCTTTCCCTCATTGGCCTTGCGCTCGCCGTCAGTCTGGCCGGCTGCGAAAACTGCGGTCCGTCGGCAGAGCCAATCATCACGTTGTCTATCAGCCGGGGCAGTTTCGTATCAATTGATACGGTCTATTCGCCCGACAGTCGTAGGCCACTGCCCAAACAACCAAAGCGAGACACGGCTATACCTTCCCTTCAACTCAAACTGCCCATTAACCTCAACGCCGACAGTACCCGATATGTGGTGCAAATAGATGGGCGACGTGATACAGTAACCGTTTTTTACGACCGCAGAACGGCGTATCGAAATAAAAAATGCGGCTACGTACTGGATTTGTACGAACCAAAGCAAGGCCCGCAGGGACGCACGACACGGGGCAAAGTAGCCCAGGTAAGTTATCAGCCGAATTCGGATGGAGGGTTCGGTAGATCAAGATTAGATACCAGTATTTCAAACCGGATAGAACTATGAAAACTGCGCTCTGTATTATCATTCTATTCGGCTCACTACCCGCAATTGGTCAGTCCGTACAGCGTCCAGTGCTGATTGGCATTGACGTGGCCAAACCGGTGCTGTCGCTCGTTACGCCTGACCGGCCCCAGTTCCGGCTGGCTGAGGCTACCGTTAAGATTCCGATTGCCAAAGGGCGGTATTTGTCTATTATGGGGGGCTACGGTTCACTAAATTCCGATGCCGTATCACGCACCGTACTTATCAACGCACAGGGTGGGTACGCGAAACTCGGTACCGAAAAAATTCATCCCGACGGGCTGGTAACGGGCTGGCATGGGCTGGTGAGCAGCGTACATGAGCAGGGAGCTTTTCTGTTTAAAGGACCCGTTTTTGGTGACTATTCCGAACCAACCTTCACCCGGCAGCGCGTGTCCGTTGGGTTTGAGGGGCATTTGGGCTACCAGCGTACCCTCTCCAATCACTTGATTTTCCGGGTATCGGGTCGGGTAGGCATGGCGGGTTTGTTCGGCAACCGTGTCGATGATATAAAAGCAGTATTCGTTCCGGGACTTGGCTATGTCATAGGCGATCCGGTTGTGGTCGGGTTTGGGTTGGGGCTGCACCTGTTTTTCCGAACCAACCCGCGCCCGGTTGCCGTTTCTCTGCCATGAACCAGACCATTGACCCTGCCGACCTGAAGCCCCACGAGTTTTACCGGTTGCTGAACAGTGCCGTGGCACCCCGCCCCATCGCATTTGTCAGCACCATTGGTGCCGACGGCCACGTCAACCTCGCTCCGTACAGTTTCTTCAATGTATTTGGGTTCAACCCGCCCATTCTGGTGTTTTCGCCCAGCCGCAACCGGCACGGCCATAAAAAACACTCCCTGATGAACGTCGAAGAAGTGCCGGAAGTGGTGGTCAACGTGGTGAATCACCGGATGGTTGAGCAGATGTCGCTGTCCAGTGCGGAGTTTGACCGGCACGTAAACGAATTTACCAAAGCGGGCTTTACCGAGGTTGCTTCGGAGCGCGTCCGGCCCCCGCGCGTGCTGGAGTCTCCAGTGTCGTTCGAGTGCGTAGTGCGGCAGTTACTGCCCGTTGGCGACGGACCCGGTGCCGGTACGCTGGTTATTTGCGAAGTTATGCTGGCCCATGTAAACGAAGCCATCCTGACAGAAAACGGCACGGCTGACCCACATAAACTCGACCTCGTTGGGCGGCTCGGTGGCGACTGGTACGTTCGGGCGAGTCACGACGCGCTCTTCGAGGTAGCCCGTCCGCAAATGGGCATTGGCATTGACCAACTGCCCTCCGGCATCCGCCACAGCAACATCCTGACCGGCAACGACCTCGGCAAACTCGGCAGCCTTCCGGTACTGCCCAGTGCCGAAGAAATCAACGGCTACCGTCAGTCCGGTGTATTGGATGAGTTGGTTGCCGAAGCCCGTACCGGTTGCCAGCACCTGCCCGATCTGCTGCACCTCCGTGCAAAGCAACTACTGGCCGAAGGGAAGGTGCAGGAAGCGTTGCTGACACTGCTGGCGGTGTAGCGCGGGCGGTTCGCGTTACAAACCAAACTCGCGCATCCGGTCGGTAGTGAGGGCGTTTACGGTGTCCCACGCAAAGGGAAGCCACTGACCGGTATTGTCTTCGTAAAGTTCGGTAGCGGCTTTGCAGGCAAAGAGTTTATAGTCGAATTTCGGGTTGCCTACGACCAGATAACCAGGATAGTAAAACGCCCTGCCGGTTTGCTGTGCGTACTGTAGCTTGAGCAGCATCAGGTATTTGCCGAGACTATGCCGGGCGTACTGTGGGTCATAAAAGTTCAGGATACCCATAATACTGTTAGTACCATTGTCGAAAATACCGACGGCAATCAGCCGCCCGGCGTCCCGAACCTCAATGAGCTGTGTATCGAAGCGGTTGTGCACGTCATCACCCAACAAACAATCCTTGACCGATGCAAACGTTTCGAAATCCAGACTGGCGCGGTAGGTGGCGTAGAGCGTTTCGAGTTCGCGGGTGAGGGCAAACGGTTTCGCCAGAGCGGTAAACGGCTCGTTAATGCGCAACAGCCGGTTTTGTTTGGGGCCGTACCGAACATCTGATAGTACAATACGCAGCCAGAAGGCAGACAGAAATCCATCGTTGGAAGGAACAAACTGGCAGGTAAACACTTCCTGCCTCATTCGGAAGTAGCCTTCACTCAGCCACATATCCAGTTCGGGTCCCCGCATTTGTGCAATTCGTTGATTAAGTCGGCGTTTATTGGCAGTGCCGTAGTTTTACGGGAAACCTGATCCATGATGAAACAATTCGTCCTGCTGACGCTCTTTTCGCTTGGTACACTGCCCGCCCATAGTCAGTCAGAGGCAAAGACGGCGTCGGCCAATCGGCGGGCTATCCTGCAAACGCTCAAACGCCAGACCGAAGACTGGAACACGGGCCGCATCGACAAATTCATGGACGGTTACTGGCCCTCGGACTCGCTGACATTCGTGGGCAAGGCGGGCATTACCTACGGCTACCGCGCCACCCTCGACAACTACAAAAAACGCTACCCTGACCGTGCCTCGATGGGTACGCTCAAATTCGACATCCTGCAACTCGATTTGCTGGGTTCTGACGTAGCGTATGTCATCGGGAAATGGCACCTGACCCGCCCTAAAATTGGCGACGCAGGCGGCCATTTCACCCTCGTCTGGCGTAAGATAAAAGACCGTTGGCTCATCGTCAGCGACCACACAGGCTAATGAGCGAATGAGTGAATTATGAATGAGTGAATAGGGCTGACGCGGCTGGCCAGACGCCGGAGGTATTCGCTCATTCACTCATTCGCTCATTGGTTAGCTGCGTTGGTTCTTTGCTGGACAGGCGTTCGCGGAGGGCGGTAACGGGCCGCTCAAAGAATTTGAACAGCAGTGTAGAAGATACCAGAACCAGTAGCCAGAAAACAATCACTTTTATCCAGCCCACCGCCAGCGAAGTAGTAGGAATGCGCTCCAGCCCGTTTATCATAATAGGCGTCAGGTTGAGCAGATACATCGAGTACGAAATCAGGCTGACGTGCGTAATGGCGCGGGCAATACCAAACCGCGCCCACAGCCCGGCAGCCGTTCGCCAGTTGTCCATGTACGGCATGAGCAGGGCCATACTCAGGCCAATGGCCGGAAAATACAGCGTCCGTTTGTACATCCCGTAGGCGGGGGTAAGTCCCCAATTGTAGTAATAGCCAATGATGAAGACAGACGACGAAAACGCCACCAGCCCCGTCAGAGTAAGGCCTGTTATAAGCAGCTGGCGGTTCAGCCGTGTGTTGGTCCAGAGTTCAGGAAGATACTGCTTGACGTAAGCGGCCAGCACGCCGTACGAAATGGCATCCAGCCGGGTCAGCACAATACCCCGAAAACCGAGTTCGCCGACACTGATAGGCGTTTGCAGCGCAATAACAATCCGCAGCAGGTTAGTGCCGAGAATAATGGTCAGGATGGTGGCCAGCACAATACGCCGGTGTGACCAGCGGTTTTTGAGGGTCGCGTGCAGCATCAGCAGCACCAGCGGCAGGGTAATGTACGACCACTCTTCGATGGCTAAGCTCCAGGTTTCGGGAAAGAAATCAGGGATATAGGTCGCGAAGTTTTGTAGAAACAAGACGTATTTCGCCAGGGTTGGCCCGGGGGGCAGCGTGTGGTGCATACCGCTTCGCCACGCCCGCAGCAGAGCCAGCACCACCAGACCACCCAGCACCAGGTAGTAGTTGGGCAGAGTTCTGAACCAGCGTCGGGTCCAGAAGTTGAGCAAAAGCCCCCAATCAAACCGCCCGTTTTTTTCGTAGGTCCGAATCAGAATTCCGCCGATCAGAAAGCCACTCAGCACAAAAAACAATTCGACGCCGTCGGGCAGCAGGAAATGCCAGAACGCGCCGTCATAATACTCGTTGAGCGCAATAGTAGCGTGAGCATCTACCACAATCAGGATGGCAGCCGCCCTCATCACGTCCAGCCCGAACCCCCGCTTAGCCGATGCCCCCAGCGAAAAAAGTTGATAAAGCATATTGAGTGCAAAGGTAGGCGGGGGAATTATGAATGATGAATTAATTATGGATTCAGAAACTACCGACCTTTACGGGTCAGGCACAATCATTCATCATTCATCATTAACACCGTGCAGCTAAACGACGAATACCACTACCCGTTCCGGTTCTCTCAGGCCGATGTCATTGATTTTTCCCGCATTACGGGTGACAATAATCCATTGCATCTCGATGCTGACTACGCAGCCACTACGCCTTTTAAACGGCCTATCATTCACGGGATGCTATCGGCCAGTGTCTTCACCAAAGTACTGGGTACGGAGTTTCCGGGCTACGGTTCGATTTATCTCGGCCAGACACTGGAGTTTCTGCGGCCTATGTTCGTAGATACCGATTACGAAGCTGCGTTCACCGTCAAAAGCCTCGACCCGGCCAAACACATTGCCGAAATTCTGGGCGAAATCCGTGACCGCAATACTGGTAAACTTACCGTGCGTGGCATTGCGCGGCTCATGCACAAAGAGGCTATTAAGTGACCAACAAAAAAAACCGCCCAACAGACTGTTGGGCGGGTAATAATGCCTGCGGTCAGAGCGACCGGGTCAAGGGCAATTAAGCCTTCTCGGCGCTGTTCTTGGCGTCCTGAACTTCCGAACGGATGGTCTGGGCCATCGTCTTCAGTTCCTGCATGCCTTTACGAACACGGGTACCGGCAGCCTGGTTGTTTTTGTCGTAGAATTTATCGAAATCTCCTTCCAGCGACATGATTAAGTTTTTTACTTCTTCGAAGCGTCCCATAATTTACGTAGGGGTTTATTAAGGTGAAAAATGGCCTTTAGACCGCTAAAAACGCGGTTTTCGGCTGAAATTTAGTCATTCTGCGATACAGCGCAATAGCTGAGTCAACTTTTTAGCTAAAAAATGCAACTTTTCTCCTAAAAACCTTATTCCGTGGCCGCTTCTGCCGATACTTCGAGCGTTCTTGGGTCCGTAATGGCCGATTCCTGCCGATATGAGCCATTTGCCAGTTTCTCCCCCATTTTCGAGAACGCATCCAGCGTATAGGCTACGTCGTTCAGGCTGTGGGAAGCCGTGGGAATAATCCGCAACATAATGGTGCCTTTGGGTACAACCGGATACACTACAATCGAGCAGAATACACCCATATTCTCGCGCAGATCAATAGTCAGCGCGGCCACTTCGGCAACCCCGCCCTCGATATTCTGCAAAAATACCGGCGTTACCGGCGAGGTAGTCTCACCAATGTCAAAACCACGCTCGCGCAGCCCACTTTGCAATGCCCGGACGTTCTCCCAGAGTTTGTCGCGCAGTTCCGACGAACGCCGGATCAAGTCGAGCCGCTTCAGTCCACCTACCACATAGGGCATGGGCAGGGCTTTGGCGTAGGTCTGCGACCGCATGTTGTACTTGAGGTACATGATGATATCGTGATCGCCGGCAATGAAGGCACCGATGGCGGCCATTGACTTGGCAAACGTAGAAAAATAGAGGTCGATACCATCCTGACAGCCGAGCATCTCGCCCACGCCCGCGCCGGTCTCGCCCATGGTGCCAAATCCGTGCGCATCGTCAACCAGCAGCCGAAACTCATAGGTATCTTTCAGGGCCACAATTTTATCCAAGCTGCCTACCTTACCCGACATACCAAAAACGCCTTCGGTAATGACCAGAATACTGCCACCCGTTTCGGCCACCCGGCGCGTAGCCCGCTGAAGGTTTTTCTCCAGACTGGCCATGTCGTTATGGTTGAACTTGTAATAGTCGCCCATTTTGGCTTTGTGCAGCCGGATGCCGTCGATCAGGCAGGCGTGGCTTTCAGCGTCATACACGATAACGTCGCGGTGATCTACCACGGCTTCAATGGCCGACATAACGCCCTGATAACCGTAGTTGAGCAGAAACGAGTCTTCTTTCCCGACAAACTCGGCAAGTTCGTTCTCGAACTGCTCGTGCAGGTCTGAGTTACCCGACATCATCCGCGCACCCATCGGGTAAGCCAGGCCCCACGCTTCGGCAGCTTCGGCGTCGGCCTTCCGGATTTCAGGATGGTTGGCCAGACCGAGGTAATTGTTCAGACTCCAGTTCAGGACCTCTTTACCGCGAAACCTCATACGGGGACCGAGTTCACCTTCAAGCTTCGGAAAAGCGAAATAATGATGGCCGTTAAAGTCGCGGGCCTGCCCACCAATGGGGCCTAAGTTCTGGCGTAGTTTCTCAAATAAATCCACTTTACAGTATCATTTAACGGGCTAAGACCCTGTTCTTAAAGCTATAAGTGCAAAAGTACGGTTATCTGCCCGCCCGACAAAATTGCGTCCGGCAAATTCAGGACCGGGATTGTGTTGTATTATTGTCATTCTACCCCACCGGGGCAAATTCGTTTCTTATGCCAGCCATCAACAAACTCTTAGTTGCCAACCGGGGCGAGATTGCCCTGCGCATTATGCGGACGGCCCGTGAAATGGGTATCAAAACGGTAGCCATCTTTTCCGAAGCCGACCGCAACGCCCTGCACGTTCGCTTTGCCGACGAAGCCGTGTGCGTAGGTCCGGCCCCATCGGCAGAGTCGTATCTCAAGATAGACACGATCATCGACGTCTGCAAGCGACTTGACGTCGATGCCATCCACCCAGGTTATGGTTTTTTGAGCGAGAACGCCGGTTTTGCCAGAGCAGTGCGGCAGGCCGGGCTGATTTTCATTGGCCCCTCGCCCGAAAGCATCGAAATTATGGGCAGCAAACTGGCTGCCAAAGCCGCCGTGTCCAACTACGCCATTCCGATGGTACCCGGCACGCCCAGTGCCGTAACGGATCGGGCCGAAGCCAAACGCATCTCGGCGCAGATTGGCTACCCCGTACTTATCAAAGCCTCGGCGGGGGGTGGTGGTAAAGGAATGCGGGTGGTGGAAAACGACGACGAATTTGACGAGCAGATGGACCGCGCTGTGAGTGAAGCCATCTCGTCGTTTGGCGATGGGTCGGTGTTTATCGAAAAATACGTTACCTCGCCCCGGCACGTAGAGATTCAGGTTCTCGGCGATCAGCACGGCAATATCGTACACCTCTTTGAGCGGGAATGCTCCATCCAGCGACGCCATCAAAAGGTGGTAGAAGAAGCCCCGTCGGCCATGCTGACGCCCGAAATCCGGGAGGAAATGGGCAATGCCGCCGTGAACGTAGCCCGCGCCTGTGGCTACTACGGGGCCGGTACGGTGGAGTTTATCGTGAACGACGCGCTCGACTTCTACTTTCTGGAAATGAACACCCGGCTCCAGGTCGAACACCCTGTTACCGAACTGATTACGGGTATTGATCTGGTACGCGAGATGATCTACATTGCCGAAGGCAAACCGCTATCGTTCCAGCAGGAAGACCTGAGCATGACGGGCCACGCCATTGAACTGCGTGTGTATGCCGAAGACCCCGCCAACAATTTCCTGCCCGACGTTGGCACACTCGATACCTACATCAGGCCACAGGGCAATGGCGTTCGGGTTGACGATGGGTTTGAGCAGGGCATGGCCATTCCGATCTATTACGACCCCATGATTGCCAAACTCGTCACCTACGCCGACACCCGCGAGCAGGCCATCCAGAAGATGATCCGGGCCATTGACGAGTATCGGATTTCGGGCGTGCAGACTACGCTCCCGTTTGGGCGGTTCGTGATGGAACATGACGCCTTCCGCAGTGGTCAGTTCGACACCGGTTTCGTGAGCAAGTATTTTAGCCCCGACAAACTAACGCCCCCCCCCAACACCGATGAAGCCGACCTGGCCGCTGTACTCGCGGCTTACCTGCTGGAGAACGCCAAACCTGCTGCCGGAGTAACGACAGGGAATACGTTGCCAACAACCGCCCAAAGCCGCTGGAAAACCAACCGGACCAGCTAAGCGAAAAGGACGTGTCTTTGAGTAAAACACGAAAAGACTTGCAATGGGACTCAAAGTAGTTGTTCACGAAGCCTAAGAAGGCGGCTATTGGGCTGAGGTTGCTACCATCCCGGGCTGTATGACGCAGGGCGAAACCTTCGATGATCTGCGTCAAAACATATATCAAGCAGTGGAAGGCTGTTTGTCGGTTGACTTGGATGAGTTAGTTACCGATAGCAAGTCCAGAATCCTTGAAATTGCCGTATGAAACAGGTTTCAGGCAAATCGCTGTGCCGCACTTTGTGAAGGGCTGGGAACTGAAACGAGTTAATGGTAGCCACCACATCTATGTTTTCTCTGGTCGGCCCGAACGCCTTTCAGTACCTGTTCATGGCAATCAACCTCTCAAACTGGGCTTACTGAAATCTCTACTAAAAACACCAGGTATTGACGAGTCAGGTTTGTAGTAGTGAACTAATTGCAAACGATGTCCCTGACTGACGCGCGGGCATCGGCGATGTCAGCCGCCAACACGCCCGGACAGCCTGTTGCCGAGTTGATGTAGTCAGTGGCCGCTTTCTTGTACGCTTCGCAGTTGGCCTTTGTAGCACTGTTGGAGAAGGCTACAGCGGCTGACGTGAGGGCATCGGTCCGTTGCGAAATAGCACCACAGTTGCCCGGCGCAACAGTATCTTCTCCTTTCTTACAGCTTCCGCCCAGCAAAATAAGCGAAAGAAACAGCACGGCTAATCGGGTGATTTTCATGGCAGTTGACTTGATTTTTGTGTATGTATGGCCGAAAGTTCTGCCCTAATTCAGACTATGGCGGTAAACCATTGAGCAAACGGTTTCTTCGTTTAGCGAACGGTACAACGCCCCATTTCCCAGCATCTGTTAACCGCCATTCGGTAACTTTGGGGAGGTACGGTCTTTTACTCAAAAACATCTCCATGAAAAACAACATGCTCTTCCTTGCTGCCGCCCTGCTTGTGTTCGGCTGCAACAGCACCAAATCAAGTAGTCAGGCCAGCACCGAAAAAGGCTGGACCAGTCTTTTCGACGGTAAAACCCTGAACGGCTGGCGGGCTGCCGAAAACCCGGCTACGTTTAGCGTTGCCGACGGGGCCATTATGGTGCACGGCCCACGGGCACACCTGTTCTACGACGGCCCGGTGAACAACCATGACTTCAAAAATTTTGACTGGAAAGCCACCGTAAAAACCATGCCCGGTGCCAACTCCGGCATGTTTATTCATACGATGTATCAGAACACAGGCTGGCCCGGCAAAGGCTACGAAATTCAGGTGAACCAGACCCATACCGACTGGCGCAAAACCGGCAGCGTATATGCCATGCAGGACGTAAAAGAAACGTTCGTAACCGATGACGAGTGGTACACCGAGCAGATTACCGTGCAGGGTAACAAAGTGACCATCCGCATTAACGATAAAATCATCAACGAATACACCGAACCTGACAGCGTGAGTCGGTCGGCCAGCGGCAAGAAACTCAGCAACGGTACCATAGCCCTTCAGGGACACGATCCCAAAAGCATAGTCTATTTCAAAAACATCATGATCCGGCCACTGCCGTAGAGAGGTACAGGGGGTGTGGGTGGTAAAGAGGTAATGAGCGTGTGATGCGGCTGAAAAACTATCTGGTAGAATCCGGGTTTATTTGACAGCACAATTCCCGACAGCACTATGTACAAGTACGACACCATGACCGAGGCTATGGAGACCCTCCAGCAGCGCGGCTATACGCAGCAGTTTGGCCCTAAAGGCGACTATCTGGAAAACACCACGAAAGACGTAAAAGTGAAAAGCAATGAGTTCGGCGTTGACGAGTTTTACCGCTTTGAAGGCCCCTCCGACCCCGGCGACGAGATGACGCTCTACGCTATCTCGTGCAAAAACGGTATGAAAGGCGTGTTTGTGGCCGCCCAGGGTACCTACTCCGAAGAGGCATCGCCCGAACTGATGGCCAAATTCAACGTATCGAACCGCAATGGCGTCAACACCGATGGGGCCGTAGAACCGATAGACGGACTTCCGACTGGCGGTAACTGATTTTTTTCATATTTGCAACAATTCTACCCGGAAAATTAAGATATTTTCCGGGTTTTTCACTATCTTTGCGGCCTTTTAGAGAAAACTAAGCAGTCGCATACGTACCGACAGACCATGAAATTATCCGAATTTAAGTTCGATTTACCCGAAAGTTTAATTGCCAAATATCCGGTTGAGCGGGGAGACTCTCGGCTGATGGTCGTTGACCGGAAAACCAAATCCATCGAACACAGGCAGTTTTCGGATATCCTGAGCTATTTCGACGATGGCGATGTGATGGTTATCAACAACACCAAGGTATTTCAGGCCCGCCTGTACGGTAACAAAGAAAAAACCGGCGCCAAAATCGAAGTGTTTCTGCTGCGCGAGCTGAACCGCGAGATGAAACTCTGGGATGTACTGGTTGACCCGGCCCGTAAAATCCGGGTGGGCAACAAGCTTTATTTTGGCGACAGCGATCTGGTTGCCGAAGTAATCGATAATACAACATCGCGGGGCCGTACCATCCGGTTTTTGTTTGACGGTACTCATGACGAGTTCATGAAATCGGTTGACCAGCTGGGCGAAACACCGATTCCACGCGAGATGCAGCGCGAAGCCGAGCAGGCAGACCGCGAGCATTTCCAGACCGTTTTTGCCGAACACGTAGGAGCCGTTGCCGCGCCTACCGCCGGGCTGCACTTTACCCGTGCCATGATGAAGCGGATGGAAATCAAAGGCGTCCACTTCGCGCCCGTTACGCTGCATGTGGGACTGGGTACGTTCCGGCAGGTTGACGTAGAAGACCTGACCAAGCACAAAACCGATTCCGAAAATTTCCGCATCCCGGCAGAGTCTGCTAAACTGGTCAATACGGCCCTGGACAGTGGTCGGCGGGTTTGCGCGGTGGGTACTACGTCGCTCAAAACCATTGAGTCGTCCGTGTCGGCCAACAGCCGGCTGAAACCGGCAGAGGGCTGGACCGACAAGTTTATCTTCCCACCCTACGAGTTCAAGATTGCCAACTCGCTGCTAACGAGTATGCACCTGCCCGAGTCGATCCTGATTATGATGACGAGCGCGTTTGGAGGCCATGAGCTTATCAAAGAAGCCTATCAGGTAGCCATCAAAGAGAAATATCGCTTCTTCAGCTACGGCGACGCCATGCTGATTTTATAAAGTTGATGATAAGATTTGCCATCATCGTGGCCGGGGGCAGCGGAAGCCGGATGCAGTCCGATGTGCCGAAGCAGTTTTTGCTGCTGAACGGTAAACCTATTCTTCAACATACGCTGGAGCGGTTTCTGACCGTTCTTCCCGCCGAAAATATCATACTTGTACTGCCAGCCCGCGAACGCCAAACCTGGCTGTTGTTGTGCGGGCAGTATGGTTTTCAGGCCCCTATTCATCTCGTTGACGGGGGAGTGTCCCGGTTTCAGTCGGTTCGTAATGGGCTGGCATTCCTGCCTGACACCGACGGAGTAGTGGCCGTGCATGATGGTGTTCGTCCGCTTGTGTCGCCAGAAATCATCCAGAACAGTTTTGACGTGGCGGCCCGGCTGGGTTCGGCAGTTACCTGCGTACCGGCCAAAGATTCGGTGCGGCTCGTAGGGGCGGACGGTAGCAGCCGCGCCGTTGATCGGGCCAGTGTGCGGCTTGTACAAACCCCCCAGACGTTTCGGCTCGACTGGTTTCGGCGGGCGTTCCAGACCGATGAGCAGCCCGGTTTTACCGACTGCGCCAGCGTTCTCGAACACGCTGGTTTTGCCATTACGCTCATTGACGGCAGCTACCAAAACATCAAGATTACGACCCCGGATGATCTACCGTAAAATCAGTATGCACCGGGGTGACGCCTTCAGAACAGCTCAGCCAGAATTCGCTCCAGACCAGGTACGGAAACGTACATGTTCTCTTCCAGATCCTGCTGCCCCGGGTCATTTTCGGAACCGTACGAATAGGCTGAGTAACGCATATCCATGATCTGAGCCAGGTAGCGAAAAAAGCCCGGTACGTAGCGCGGTGAGAAAAGTTCGAGCAAGTGTGTGCCGGGTTCACACCAGATTACGTTGGTGAACGAAGCACCATGCGGCCCCAGAATAAACGACGCATTTTTGTACATACTGACCTGCTCAGCCAACGACCGGGGTTCATCGTAAATGATGGTAAAGTCATAATCACGAAGCATTGCAATCAATTCGTCTTCGTTAACCACCCGCCTACGTCCGGCACGGCTGATATATACCCGATTGTAATGGGTTCGAACGGGTTTCAAACTGGCCTCAACGGTTTTTTTTAACAGCATCATATCGGCCACGTTAGGATAGATCCAGTCGCCACTATTGCCCAACACGTATTGATTGGCGCGAACACGCGTGACGCGGCTGTCTATGGTCCGGCTGCTGTCTATGCCGAGCAGGTCCAGAAAGTCGTGTTCGTAATGCGTATCGAAAAGCGGGTAAGCCACTATGGCCTGCCGAAAAACGATATTCGGCAGGGCTTCTTTCATTCGGCACAATTTGGCCGCCACCAGAATCATAAAGTCATAATAACCGCCAAACCGGACGCCATTGAGCGAATGACTCCACGGCGCCAGCAGGGTGTCGGTGTAGCGGGTTCGGCGGGTGTCGGGGAATAGACTGGCCCAGATAATACCGCGCTGGCCTTCGTAGTCTGTGCAGAGTGCCCTGCGCTGATAAATTACCCCACCCAGTGGCAGAAGCAGCGTATGATCGGGCGGATCATTGAAACTCCATACGTAGCTGGGTTCTGAAATGGCACTGTCCTGCGTAAACATGGTCTTATCAGGATCGGCAGCATCAGCTACTCGTGGCAATTCTACCCAGTCGGGTGAGCTGAATGCAATAATCAGCGGTTCGAGAAACGCAATGGTTTCGTTCTTACTCAGCAGATTAAATCGGAGTAAATGCAGCAGGCGCAGAATTGGCTTATTAAACCGGCTGCGCAGCGCGGTGAGGGTTCGTCGGCGCAGGATGGAGACAAATGGGAATGGCACTGATAAGGGGTGGATTGATGGCTGTCTTTTTTAGACTAAATTAACTCCCTCCCGTCAGGTATATCGTCAATATATTTTTTCGCTAAAAAGCCAGTGCGTGTCTGGATACCGTAAACAAAGTACGGTATCCAGACACGCATTGGTTCAGTTCAGGTTTCTCCTCTAATTAGTCACCTTCTCGTTCTCTCCCATATTGGGAGTATTACCGGTGATGGCAGCCGCTGCCTGCTGAAACAGACGAACCATAGCGCTGCTGTTAGCATCCCAGTATTCGGCCATGTTGGTGTGTACCCGTAACAATGTCAGTTCCGGGTCATCTTTCCCGTCGGGAAACCAGGCTTTGGCCTGTGGGTTCCAGAGTTCGTTTATTTTAGCCCGGTCATCAATTTCGTCGGCGGTGCCGGAGATAGACACGTAACTGGCATCGCCAACGTCGGCAAAGGCCAGATTCACCCGGCGTTCTTGCTGCTCGATCTGATCAACTTTAGGCGACGATTTTCTCGCGAAAAACCAGATAGTTGCCGACTCATCCATCTCAAGGGCGGCCATTGGCCGACTTTGCAAATGGCCGTTTTCGTCAACGGTGGTCATCATAGCAATGCGAATGTCGCCGATTAATTCGCGGACTTTTTCCAGTTTTTCGTTCGTTTGTGGTTTTGTTTCCATGGTAGAGGATGGTTAGTTGTAAAGTGTTTCCCGAAGGTCGATACCGTAAAATATGGACGACGGCGTGGGCTGACGGTACACCGGTGTTGTATCAGGCTGATCGGTCATCTTTACCAACAGAACGCAGCTCAGAATAGCCTGCTGGCACATGGCATACACCTGCCGACAGGCCGCCGAATCGAACTGGTTGACTTCCTGAGCACATTTAGAACATACTTCAATGCACGCCTTCGCCATCAGCCGGGTGTTTTCGGAGCCGCGCACGTATAAAACGGCCAGCTGTCGGCATACATCGGCACAGTCGAGACTGAGGATGATACTACGGTAAAGCTCTTCGGAATTGGCGGCTCCCGAACAGTCGGTAGCAAACGTGTTGCACAGGGTTGAACACCCGGTCAGGTCGTCGTAGATGTTTTTCTTCCAGTTCATTATCAGTCAGGTAAATGGCGTACACGCTTATTGTATATAGGGGCGGACATTACCTGCATCACCCGGCTTTTGCAAAGTCCGGTTGCAGAGCGACCACTGGCGGGCGTCGGCAACGCTCTGTGCAACAATAGCGGCCTTATCGGTATGTCCCTGCGCCATAAGCTGGTTGGCAATCTCAATTGCCTTTGCTCTGGTACTGGAGTTAAGTGAGCGCATGGCTGCCGGGAAGTGCGTATCTGTCCACATGTGAATAGAGAGTTGTTCTCAATCACATAGCCTATATTATGCCACACTCGTACTTGGTAATTTTCAGTACGTTTTCAAAAAAACAACTAACTAACTGACAGTCCTTTATCTTCTATACAAGCAGTGGATTATTCATATGCAGCGGTCAGGACCAGGTTCTGTAGGTGGGTAATTTTTGGGGAAAGTGTGTAATTATTTACCCGCCTGCCACAGGAAAAGCTACCCAATCTGGTCGGGTAGCTTTTCCTGTGGCAGGCATACTTACTTCGGGAAATACAGCCGGAAGGTGGTTCCATTGCCCAGCGTACTTTCTACCTCAATGGTACCTTTATGGCTCTTCAGAATATTTTGAGTGGCCGTTAGCCCCAGGCCCATACCGCCCGACTTGCCGGTAAAAAACGGGTCGAAGAGACGTTGCCGGTCTTCTTCAGATATACCACCCCCGTTATCCCTGATTTCAACGCATACCCGTTCATTTTCCGTGCAACTGGTGCTCACTTCGAGTACGCCTTTTCCGTCCTGCATGGCTTCAACGGCATTGACCAGAATATTGAGCAGAGCCGTTTTTACCTGATCGCGGTCAATCAGGGCGGTGCAGTCGTGGGTCGAGAACGATGTTTTAAGCCGCATTTGCTTTAGCTTCACCCGATCACTCACGAGCTGAAGCGTTGATTTGACGACGGCGTTGAAGTCCTGCTTCTTCCGTTCCAGCTCACGGGGTTTGGATGAGTTGAGCATCTCGGTAATCAACTGGCCAATTCGGTCCACGTTGCGGCCAATGATGTCGGTAAACATGGTAATGTACTCGTCGTCGGTATTCAATTCGTCTTTTAGCTGCTCCAGAGCCAGACTCAGGTTAGTGAGCGGATTGCGTACCTCGTGGGCGATGCTGCGGGCTATTTTGCCGGTCATGGTTAGTTTTTCGGCCATAATCAGCTCCTGTTGCGCCCGTTTCTGCTCAGATATATCGCGCACAATACCCTGATACCACTCCGGTCGTCCGGCCACATCCTCAACCGCCCAGACCGATATGAGACAGATTATCTTACGGCCCTTTCGGTCGAGCAGCACGGTCTCAAAATCTTTAATCTGGCCATATTCCCGTACGTTCAGGCGTAGTTCGCGCAGTTGGTCGAGGTTGGCAAACAGTCGGGCAGGATTCATTTTCTGCAACTCATCGCGGCTGTAGCCCAGGAGCCGCTCAACGGAGGGGTTAGCATCCTGAAAGTGCAGGTCTTTGGACACAACAAAAATGGCGTCGATGGATCGCTCAAAAAGGGAGCGGTACTTGTCTTCTTTTTGGGCTACTTCGGCCAGCACTCCGGCCTGCCGAAGCGCGTATCGGATGCTGCGTCCCAGCAATTGCGCGTCAATGCGGCCTTTGACCAGATAGTCTGCAGCTCCCTTTTCAAGGGCCGACTGGTCAACGGCCAGATCGTCCTGCCCCGTCAGCAGGATCATGGGCGCGTGGCAACCCAGCGTAAAGGCTTCCTGAATCAGGTCGGTACCCGTAAAACTTCCTAACCGGTAGTCAATCAGATAGACGTCGTGCTGCTGACTGGCAACGGCGGTTAGGCCCTGTTCGTAGCTGTCAACCCAGTCGAGCCGGATGTTGGCGTTTTCGCGGGCCGATACAAATGCCTTCGTCAGCATGTAATCGTCTTCGTCGTCTTCAACCAGCAGAACGCGAATGAGCGGTTCCTGTTTTGTCACGTCAGGATGAATGGGTACCGGCAGGGTCATAGCAAAGAAATTAGCTCAGGGGAGTTTAACGATGTCCATCCAGTATAGTTTGAAAGCATCCGCGATTTCGACCAGCCGGTTGAAATTGTATGGTTTGACCACGAACGAATTTACGCCCAGACTATAGGTCTTCAGCACATCTTCGTCGGCAGAGGACGTACTCATCACCACTACGGGCAACCGGCGCAGGACCGGATCGGCCTTGATTTCGGTCAGGGCCTGAAATCCATCCTTGCGGGGCATATTCAGGTCCAGAATCAACAGATCAGGATAGACCGGCTGCTGACTGTCGTAGCGGCCATCCTGCCGAAGGTAGTCCATGAGATCTTCGCCATCTTCCACAAAATTGATGGCATGGGTAAATCCGTTCTGCCGAAACGCCCGCTCCATTAACAGGCGGTCATCAACATCGTCGTCGGCAATTAGAATGGTCATACTGATAGAGGTACAGCGTTAATTGATTGAGAATTCGTTTATGATGAAAAGTTAAGTAGATCCTTACCAATTGACCAGCACGTATTTCAACGGAGAAAAACGCCTGCCTGTTTATACATGTTAATTATAACATACGTTAGCTACAAAACTAAACAATTCTACGTCAAAACATACAGTAACGCTTAGAATATACGTCATTACTTATCAATCGGTAAAAAATACGCAAACGGCCTGCCTAAAGTAACAAAGCGGTGGTACCAGAATTCAATCCTGATACCACCGCCTTGTTACTTCACAAATGCCCACGCGGGCTACTTATTTAGCCTTCAGGTACGCAAATGGAATCACCATTTCTTCGAGCGAGACGCCCCCGTGCTGGAACGTGTTGCGGTAGTGATTGACGTAGTAATTGTAATTGTTGGGATACGCAAAGAAGTAATCTTCGAGCGTAAACACGTAGGCCGTTGATACGTGCGGCTTGGGCAAAAACAACCGCTCCGGCTTACGACCCACAAACAGGTGGTTATCGTCGAAACCGAGGTTCTTGCCCTGCTTGTAGCGCAGGTTGGTATTGGTTTCGCGGTAGCCCACAATTTTGGCCGGTTTCTGCACCCGAATCATACCGTGATCGGTCGTGACAATGAGCCGCCCGCCATTATCGGCCACTTTGCGCACAAATTCCAGCAACGGCGAATGTAAAAACCACGACCGCGTAATGCTGCGGTAAGCCGACTCGTCGGGAGCCAGTTCTTTGATCATGGCCATGTCGGTGCGGGCGTGGCTGAGCATATCCACGAAATTATACACCACCACGTTCAGCTGATTCTGCATCAGGTTATTGAAGTTGTCCACCAGCGATTTACCCTGATTCACGTTCAGGATTTTGTGGTACGACATTTTGGCTTCCACCCGGCTTTGGGTGAGCTGCCGGCGCAGAAACTCTTCTTCGTGGGTATTCAGCCCCTCGTCTTCGTTGTTGTCGTCGTTGACCCACAAATCGGGGTGTTTGCGTTCCATCTCGCTGGGCATCATGCCGGAGAAAATGGCGTTCCGCGCAAAGCTGGTGGTGGTGGGCAGAATGGAATAGTACGACGATTCTTCTTCGACCGTAAAATATTCCATAAGCAGCGGCTCCAGCACTTTCCACTGGTCGTAGCGCAGGTTGTCAACCAGCAAAAAGAACAGCGGGCTGTCGTTACCGCTCTGGTTCACAAGCGGAAACACCTTTTTGCGCATCAACTGGTGCGACATGATGGGTGCGTCCATTTTGGGGTCGTTGAGCCAGTCCTCGTAATTCTCCATCACGAATTTGCAGAACGTAGCGTTGGCTTCGCTTTTCTGCATGGTCATCACCTCGCCCATGCTCTTGTCCTGCGAGGCATCGAGTTCCAGTTCCCAGTAGATGAGTTTCTTATAAACGTCCGCCCACTCGGCGTGGTCCATGCGGTCGTTATACTGCATCATGATGTTCCTGAAATCCTGCTGGTAGCCAATGTTGGTCCGTTCGGTCACGAGCCGTTTATTGTCCAGAATTTTCTTGACCGACAGCAGAATCTGGTTGGGGTTGAGTGGCTTGATGAGGTAGTCGGCAATTTTGGAGCCGATGGCTTCCTCCATAATGTGTTCTTCCTCGCTCTTGGTAATCATGACTACGGGCAGGTTGGGCCGCATTTGCTTGATCTGCGCCAGCGTTTCCAGACCGGTCATGCCGGGCATCATTTCGTCCAGGAAAACAACGTCGTAATTGTGCTGTTCTACCTGATCGAGCGCGTCGGCTCCGCTGTTTACGGGAGTTACCTCGTAGCCTTTGTTTTTCAGGAAAAGAATGTGGGGTTTCAGGAGATCAATCTCGTCGTCGGCCCAGAGTATCGAATAGGTTTGCATAGTGCTGTAGGAAAAGGCGGCAGGGTATTGTCGCCGTACATAGTTAAACGGCAAACGTCCGGTTCTGTTCGGGTGGTTCGGTTCTGGCCGAATCGGGCAGGTATTTAAGAAGAATTAACAGCCCGAAATTGCGCTGACTACTGTGCGGTTTGAGCTTAAGAATGCCTTTCTCCGACTATCACGGCCAATTTTGCGTTAATTTTACGATCAGTATCCGCCCCGTTCATTTCGGCGAATTCTATTCTGCTACTAACCCATGATGAAAAAGTTAATCGTTGCTTCTCTTCTGCTGATGGCAGTTGCGTGGTCATTCAATACGGCTCAGGCCACCCCTTTTCTACCATCCGCTGCCCCTGCCGACTCGATTGGCATCGAAAAAAAAGACGGTAAGCGTTACATCCTGCACCGGGTCGATGAAGGGCAGACGCTCTATGCCGTAGCCCGGCGGTATGGCCGGTCGGTAGCGGAAATCAGAGCCGCTAACCCCGACATGGCCGACGCCCTGCGCTACGCTCAGGTGATTCGGGTGCCGATACCCGACGAGTTGTTGAGTCGGAAAGAAGCCAAAAAACTCGACAAGGCCATCCGCGAAGACGAGAAGATGAAGAAGCGCGAAGCTAAAACCGACGCCAAACCCAACCCAACTGTCGGGGGTGCGGCCATCCGACCGCCCGCCCCTACCACCAAACCGGATAAACCCGCCCCAAAGAAGGAAAAGGACCCCAATGATCCGGCGCGGAGTGACCCCACAAAAGCGGGTATTCACGTGGTGGCACCGGGGCAAACGCTGTATAGCTTAGCCGTTCGCTACGGCGTATCGCAGGAGGATATGCGCAAATGGAACGGGCTAAGTAACAATAACATCCTGATTGGTCAGGCTCTGATCGTATCTGAACGCGCCAGTCAGGACCGCGAACCCAGCGCACCAGCCTCCACGCCCGAACCAAAAGCAACCCGCCCCACCGAACGTACCGAATCCAAAACGGACACCCCGACAATAATTAGCAGGACTGCTGAGTCTCCCAAACCTACAACCGCACCGGCAGACCGGCCCGAACCGGAGATTTCACTCCCCTCGCCCGGCAATGACGCCCCCATGCCCACGCGCGGACGCCGTCAGTCGAGCAGTGGCGTGGCCGAGATGATCGAGAACGATAATTCCGGGAAATACTTAGCCATGCACCGCACGGCTCCCATCGGCACACTGGTGCAGGTCCGCAACCTGTTCAATAGCCAGAGCATGTGGGTGAAAGTAATAGGCCGGTTACCCGATACGGGTGTGAATGACAAGATTCTGATCAAACTCTCGACGCAGGCTTTCGCGAAACTTTCGCCCCAGGACAAGCGTTTTCGGGCTGAGGTCAGTTATATGACCCGGTAAGGAATACCCGGAGAGGAACACCCTATACTACACAGCGTTATGAATGAGACAAAAGAAGAGCGGATTACCCGTCGGCACCGCGAACGCGACGAGCAGATGAGGAGTTCGGCGGGGTTCCAGACGTTCAATGTCATGTTCGTGCTGGCGTATCCGTTCATTGCCGTTTTCACCTTTGTTATGTCAGCATTGCTGTCTGTTTTTTCGGGTATCTCCCGCGCTGTTGCCTGGGTAGTTAGTGGCGGCAGGAGCAGGTGACCATGAATGACGATCTAAAAAAATTTCTGGATGCGAAGGCCGATTTCTATAATCGGCCTTCGTTCATTGCCCGCGACCCCATCAGCATCCCGCACCGATTCAGCCGCAAACAGGATGTCGAAATTATGGGGTTCTGGGCAGCGGTGCTGGCGTGGGGACAACGGCCCGTCATTCTCAAAAAAGCGGCTGAACTGATCGAGTTGATGGATGGCAGTCCCTACGATTTTGTCCGCAACCATCAGGACAGCGACCTCAAGCGATTTCTGGCATTCAAACACCGCACTTTCAACGCCACTGACGCGCTGTATTTTCTGCACTTCTTCCGGCAGTATTACCAGACTAACGACTCGCTGGAAGATGCGTTTCTTGTTGGCGAAGATGTGCTGCTACCCACCGTCGAAACCAACCTCATCGCTTTCCACGACCGCTTTTGCTCCGACCCGTTTTTCCCGACCCGCACGCGCAAACACATTGCCACGCCCGCCCGCAATTCGTCGTGCAAACGGCTGCTGATGTTTCTACGCTGGATGGTCCGGCAGGACGACAACGGCGTTGATTTTGGCATCTGGACCCGGCTCCGGCCCAGTCAGCTGGTGATTCCGATTGATGTACACGTCAACCGCGTAGCCCGGTCGCTGGGAATGCTGACCCGGCCACAGACGGATTGGAAAGCCGCGCTGGAACTGACCGAAACGCTCCGCCAATTTGACCCCACCGACCCGGTTCGCTATGATTTCGCCCTGTTCGGTCTGGGCGTGGAGGGGGAGATGTAAGTACGGGAACTCGTCGAAATTACGGTGTGTAGTCAGGAATGGGTCGATTTGGTATATTGCCCCCACAAACTTTGGTACTATGCTTCGACTTGTCTTTGCCTTCCTCTGCCTATTCATTGCCTTTTCTGCCTCCGCCCAGCCCGCCCGCACCCGCCAACCCGTCGAGATTATCCGCGACCGCTGGGGCATTAACCACATCTACGCCAAAAATGAGCATGACCTGTTTTTTGCGCAGGGCTACGCAGCCGCGCAGGACCGCCTGTTCCAGTTCGAAATATGGCGCAGACAGGCTACCGGCACCGTGGCTGAACTGCTCGGTCCGCAGGAAGTGAAGCGCGACATGGGTACGCGGCTGTTCAAATTCAGAGGTGACCTGAATCTGGAACTCAAGCATTATCATCCGCGTGGGCCGCAGATTGTGGGCGCGTTTGTCGAGGGCATCAACGCCTACATCACCGAGATGCTGAAAACGCCCGAAAAGCTGCCGTTCGAGTTTAAGGTGCTGGATACCAAACCCGGCCTGTGGACACCCGACGTGGTCATCAGCCGCCACCAGGGTCTGCTGGGCAACGTCCGCGAAGAACTGGACTACGGGCGGCTGGTGCAGCTCCTCGGCCCCGATAAAGTCCGCGAACTCAACTGGTTTCATCCCAAAACGAAAGAGTCTGAACCTGATCTTACCCTGCGCGTGGATGGCGAAGCCCTGTTTCTGCCCATTCTGGGCATTTACGAAGCGTTTCGGTTGCCCATAAAATATCCCGGTGGAAACATCGGTCCTGACAAAGTAGGGCAAACAACCCGCGAAATCAATGATTTCTTCGACGTAGAAAAGCAGTACGTCGGCTCCAACAACTGGGCCATTGCGGGTACCAAAGCCGCCAGTAACTTTCCTATGCTGGCCAACGACCCGCACCGCGCCGTCACGACGCCCTCGCTCCGATATTGGGTGCATCTGAACGCGCCGGGCTGGAACGTCATCGGCGCGGGCGAGCCAACGCTGCCGGGCATTTCCATCGGCCATAACGACCACGGCGCGTGGGGCCTGACCGTATTCGAGACCGATAATGAAGATTTGCTGGTCTATGACCTCAACCCAAAAAACCGCAACCTGTATAAGTTTCGGGGCAACTGGTTGCCAATGAAAACCCGCACCGAAACTATTCCCGTCAAAGATGGCAAACCCGTAACGGCCCGGCTGCAATACACGCGGCACGGACCAGTGGTGTTCGTCGATTCGATACGCAACAAAGCGTATGCCGTGCGGGCGGGCTGGATGGACCGGGGTTGCGCACCTTATCTGGCCAGTTTACGGATGAATCAGGCCAAAAACTGGACCGAGTTCCGGCAGGCGTGTGCGTACAGCCGGTTGCCCGGCGAAAACATGGTTTGGTCGGACAAAACCGGTACCATCGGCTGGCAGGCGGTGGGTCTCTCGCCCATTCGGAAAAACTTTTCGGGACTGGTACCCGTACCGGGCGATGGACGATTTGAGTGGAGCGGCTACCTGCCCATTCAGCAACTGCCGCACAGCCTCAACCCCAAAGAAGGCTTCATCGTCACGGCCAACAATAACCTGACGCCCGCCAACTTTCCCTACCGCAATGCCATTGGCTGGACCTGGGCGGGGCCGAGCCGGGCGCAGCGCATCGAAGAAGTCCTGACCGACGGCAAACGCAAAAACTTAGTCGATTTCATGGCGTTACAGGCCGATTACCTTTCCGTTCCGGCCCGGACGCTGGTGCCGCTGCTGCAAAATCTGGCCTCGCCCAACAACGCCACCGAACAGGCATTGAGTTACCTGCGCAAGTGGGATTTTCAGCTCCGGCCAGAGTCCGTAGCGGCCAGCATTTACGTAGCGTGGGAAGGGCAGTTGAAAGCCGAAGCCGCCAGCCGCGCTATTCCCGACGTGGCCAGGCCCTACCTGCGTTCGCTGCCGTCTAAACGGGTCATCGACTGGCTCGTAACGCCCGGCCCGCCCCTGTTTACGGGCAATACCGTGGCCGCCCGCGACAGTATGCTGCTCACCTGCCTGGACCGCGCCGTAACCGAACTCACCGACCGGCTCGGCGATAACCCCGACGACTGGAACTACGGGCAACGCAAAAACAAGCACATCACCATCAAGCACCCGCTCAGCAACGTAGTGGACAAAGCCACGCAGCAGCGCATCGACCTCGGCCCCGTGATGCGGGGCGGCTATGGCGAAACGGTCAATGCCACGAGCAACGGCCTGAACCAAACGCACGGCGCGTCGTTCCGTATTCTGGTCGATACCGAAGACTGGGACAAAACCCTCGGCATCAACACCCCCGGACAGTCCGGCAACCCCGACAGCCCCCACTACGCCGACCTGTTCACGCTCTGGGCCGAAAATGGCTATTTCCCCGTGTTCTTCTCGAAAGAAAAAGTAAAAAGCGTAGCGGAGAGTAAGACAGTACTGAAGTAGGTCGCTGACGTAGCCCGGACCTCCCGGTCCGGTAGCCGTAGGCTAACACAGTAATTACGTAGTAAGCCATTCGGCTACCGGACCGGGAGGTCCGGGCTACTTTAACCACACTAATTATGATCACTCACTACGACCGCTATTTGCCACACATCCTGCCACCGGGCGAGACGGTATTCATCACTTTTCGACTGCACGGTTCGCTGCCAAAAGAAGTCGTTGATCGGCTGATGAATGAGCAAAAAACAACCGAATTGCAGATTAAGCAGGGATTCCCAGATGAGTCGGCAGCTCAAAAACAGGCACTTCTAACCAGCAGAAAAGGCTATTTTTCGAAGTTTGATACCTGCCTTGATACATATGCAGAAGGTAATCACTGGTTGACGCGTACCAACATTGTCAACATCGTAAAATCCGCGATTCATTATCATGCTGACAGGCTGAGTTATGAACTCCACGCTTACTGCATTATGTCAAATCACGTTCATCTGCTTGTAACGATTATGGAGAGCGACACGTCGTTTTTTGCTATTCTGAAATCGCTCAAAAGCTTTACGGCCCGTAAAGCCAACACACTACTCCAACGCACTGGCCTTCCCTTTTGGCAACCAGAAAGCTACGACCACGTAATACGCACTAATCAGGAATACAAAAACGTCATTGCCTACATCCTCAACAATCCAGTAAAATCAGGTCTGGCTGAAACGTGGGAAGACTGGCCGCACAGCTACTGGGTAGAACGTAGCCCGGACCTCCCGGTCCGGTAGCCGTAGGCTAACACAGTAATTACATAGTAAGCCATTCGGCTACCGGACCGGGAGGTCCGGGCTACATCACCGGGCTACTTCGTTACCTTTGCAATATCATGGATATTCAGGAAGACCTTAGTAAAACCATTCAGCGCGCCATTGCCGAACTGTATCAGCAGGATATGGGCGAGGTGACGCTGCAACCCACCAAAAAAGAGTTTGAAGGGATTTATACCTTCGTTACGTTTCCGCTCACCAAAGCACTACGACAGGCCCCGGCGCAAATTGGGCAAAGCATTGGCGGGTGGCTCGTGGACAACAGCAACCTCGTCAGCAGCTTCAATGTGGTGCAGGGATTTTTGAACCTCAGCATTGCCGATACGGCCTGGCTTGGTTTGCTCGGCGAGATGGTTAGTCAGCCGGACTATGGCGCGGGTACTAAGCGCGGACAGTCGGTAATGGTCGAGTTCTCATCGCCAAATACCAACAAGCCGCTGCACCTCGGCCATTTGCGTAATATCTTCCTCGGCGATTCGGTAAGCCGGATTCTGGATTTTGGCGGGTACGACGTGACCAAAACGTGCATCGTCAACGACCGGGGGGTGCATATCTGCAAGTCGATGCTGGCGTACCGGATGTTCGGGAACGGGGAGACACCGCAACTATCAGGGCTGAAGGGCGATCACCTGATTGGCAAATATTACGTCCTGTTCGACAAGGCGTACAAGGCGCAGGTGGCAGAGATGATCGTGGAAGGCTCGACTCAGGAAGCCGCCGAAAAAACGGCTCCACTCATGCGGGAGGTGCAGCACATGCTCCGGCTCTGGGAACAGGGCGACCCCGACACCGTAGCCCTCTGGCAGAAACTCAATAACTGGGTCTATGCCGGTTTCGACACAACCTACAACAGCATCGGCGTTGGCTTCGACAAGACGTATTACGAATCCAATACCTACCTGCTCGGCAAAGAAGTGGTGGAAGAAGGACTGGATAAAGGCGTTTTCTACCGCAAAGACGACAACTCGGTCTGGATTGACCTCACCGGCGAAGGACTGGACCAGAAGCTCGTGCTCCGCGCCGATGGTACCTCCGTCTATATCACGCAGGACCTCGGCACCACCGACATGAAAGCCGCCGACTTCCGCACCGACCGGCAGATTTGGGTGGTCGGCAACGAGCAGGATTATCATTTCAAGGTGCTGTTCGCCATTCTGCGCCGGTTGGGTCGTCCCTACGCCAGTGAACTGTATCACCTCAGCTACGGCATGGTCGATTTGCCGACGGGCAAGATGAAATCACGCGAGGGGACCGTGGTGGATGCCGACGACCTGATTGCCGAGACCGTGGCCGCTGCCGCCACATCCGCCGACGAAGCCGCCAAAGGCAAACTTGATGCGTTCAGCGACGCCGAAAAAGCGGAGCTGTTCCATTTGCTCGGCATGGGTGCACTGAAATACTACCTGCTGAAAGTCGATCCGCAGAAACGGATGCAGTTCAACCCCGCCGAATCGGTTGATCTGCACGGCAACACCGGCCCGTATATTCAGTACGTACACGCCCGCATCCGGTCCATATTACGGAAGGCCGAAGAGACGAACCTGCCCGTTGGTGGCCCGGTGGTAACCGTGGCGCTGGATGACGTGGAGCAGCAGCTTATTTTCGGGCTGGGTCAGTTTCCGCAGCGCGTATCGGAAGCCGCGCAGGATTTGGCCCCCTCATACATAGCGCAGTATGCCTACGACCTGGCCCGGACGTTCAACCAGTTTTACGATAAGCTGTCGATCCTGAAAGAAGAAGACCCCAACAAACTCCAGACCCGGCTCGTACTGGCCAACGCCGTAGCGGAAACCATCAAACGGGCAATGGGGTTACTAGGAATAGATGTTCCCGAACAAATGTAGCCCGGACCTCCCAGTCCGGTAGCCGTAGGCTTAAAAACGCGCTAAACTGTTAGCCTACGGCTACCAGACCGGGAGGTCCGGGCTACATCACCAGTACATAAGACTAACAAAAGACCATGAAAAAGTCCCTTATTTTCACCTTACTTGGCGTCGCGCTGGTCGTGGCCCTCACCAGTTTCATGTCCATTACAACCCTCGTCAAAGGTCTCTTCAGCGACAAAAAAGCGTCGGCAGCGGCCCCCGCCAATGCAGTGGCCCCGGCCAAAACACTGTACGATTTCACGGTCAACACCATCGACGGCAAGCCGGTGGCCCTGAGCGCGTACCGGGGCAAAAAAGTCGTTATTCTAAACGTAGCGTCAAAATGCGGCTACACGCCCCAATACGCCGATTGGGAGAAATTCTACAAAGAACACAAAGACAAAATAGTCGTGCTTGGTTTCCCAGCCAACAACTTCGCCAGTCAGGAATCGGGCAGTAACAGCGAAATCGCTACGTTCTGCCAGAAAAACTACGGCGTTTCGTTCCCCATGTTCGAGAAGGTTTCCGTACTGGGCACCGATCAGGCTCCGCTTTACAAGTGGCTCTCGACCCCCGCCCTGAACGGCTGGAACGATAAAACACCCACCTGGAATTTCTGCAAATACGTCGTCAACGAAAAAGGCGAACTGACCAACTTCTTCGCATCGGGCGTAAAGCCGAACGACGCCGAGTTTAAGAAGGCAGTAGGTATTTAATTGTGAACGAGTGAATGAGCGACGGTCCGGCGGTCCGGTGAGTGAATACCTCCGGCGTCACTCAACTGGCGTCAGCAACCCGCATCGGCGTACCGATTCACTCACCGGAACGCCGGACCGTCGCTCATTCACTCACCGGAACGCCGGACCGTCACTCATTGACTATGAAGTCCTGGATTGCTGCGGCTCGTCCGCGTACGTTGCCGCTGGCGTTGGCCAGTATTATTCTGGGTAGTTTTCTGGCCGCATCGCACGATCCGCTGGCGGCTGGCCATTTCGGCTGGAACATTGCCCTGCTGGCCGCCCTGACCACTATTTTCCTGCAAATCCTGTCCAACTTCGCCAATGACTACGGCGACGCGGTATCGGGCAAGGACACTGAACTGCGGGTGGGCCCGCGCCGGGCCGTAGCCACCGGCGACATCACCAAAGAAGCCATGCTGCGGGGCATTATCATCACGGCGGGGTTGTCGCTGGTGTCGGGCGTGTGGCTGCTGGTCGTGTCGCTGTACGGAGCCGGGCGGGGGGCGTTTTACACGCTGCTGGTGCTGGGATTGCTGAGCATTGCGGCTGCGGTGGGCTACACCAACGGCAAACGACCCTACGGCTACGCGGGCTTCGGCGACATTGCGGTCTTGATTTTCTTCGGCTGGGTGGGCGTTCTCGGTACGTATTACCTGCACACGCTCACGTTCCGGCCCCTGCTGCTGCTGCCCGCCACGGCGGTGGGTTTGTTTGCCACGGGCGTGCTGAACATCAACAACATCCGCGACATCGAGACCGACACGCTGACCGGCAAAAAGTCCATTCCAGCGCGGCTGGGGCTTGGGCTGGCTGTTCGGTACCATTGGGGTCTGCTGCTGGCGGGCATGGCCTGCGCCGTAGCCTACTCGTTCCTGACCGACGCCACCCCGGTCAACTACCTCTATCTGCTGTCGTTTCCGCTATTTCTGCTGAACGGACGGGCCATAGCGACGCACAAACGGGCGGCAGAGCTAAACCCTCGGCTGGGTCAGCTGGCCCTCACTACGCTGCTGTTTGTGGTCCTGTTTGGACTGGGGCAGGTGTTGTA
>Ga0105045_10000297_pt1 | contig 34059 bp, 11 predicted proteins | sample MAT02_FD_78089 | JGI IMG/M metagenome (GOLD analysis project Ga0105045, IMG submission 78089) | Freshwater microbial communities from Lake Fryxell liftoff mats and glacier meltwater in Antarctica - MAT-02 (megahit assembly) | ecosystem: Environmental > Aquatic > Freshwater > Ice > Liftoff...
CAAAGACATAAATATTTCTAAACTTCCCGTTTCCAAAGATCATAAGAAGTTAGAGCTTTCTGATTTCTTCTCGAGAGAAGAAAGAAGAATTTCCTTATTTTCCCTAGCGCTCCGAATTGCTGAGCTGATCAATTCCCAGGCTTTTTTCTTTCGCATTGAAAATAAGATCTCTCGCATGATTAATATTTCTATCTACAGGAAAAGCATCAGCTAAGTCCCATTTTTCAGGAAATTGTTTTATCAAAATTTCTTTATCGACTATATGCAGAGATTTCACACCAACTTTTCGAAGTTCAGAACAGATTTTCTCGCCAGCTTTAAAACCAGCGTCGTCATTATCAGGCCAAATAACTACTTGTCTTCCATATAAATGAGTCCAATCTGATTTTGAAACAGCAGAGGCACCTCCACACCAAGTTATACAAGTAACTCCTTCTTTGGAAAATAGTTTGTTTGCTGTATCAGCAGTTTTTTCCCCTTCTACAATTAAAATTAGATCTTTAGTATTCTTAATGACTCGAGATAAATTATAGATAGGTTTTTTATAATCTTGATAACCTTTCAAAGACCAATAAGATTTTTCTTCGCCTTTCTCTTTTCCAAAGCTCAGTGGAAGTATACTTTTTTTAGTCGTATTTTCCTTATTTGCTAACCTAAGAATATAAAAAAGTATTGCTCAAACCTTAAAGAGGCAATCAAAGAGCATTCTTACTTTCATACAAAAAACAGTAATAGAATTCTATAATAGAGCGTCTGCTCCATTCATATCTGAAGCCTTTGGGTTTTAATCATTATTTTTCACCTCTCGACGAAAGAGGAGGTGAACATTTACAAATGATGAGCTCGAGTCAAGAGTTATAGAGTTGATTACATTATGTCTATTAATGAAGAGTATTTTCTATAATATCTCAAAATGTTTTTAGAAATTGCAGTTTATGAAGGATGCATTCAACATTTGTACAAAATTTTTAGCTAAATGTTAAAATTTTTTAAGCTCATTTTTTTAGTTAACAAAATTCTTTTCGCATTGTGCCTGTACTACTTGCAACAAATTTCTTTGTATTTTAAAATTTTATTTGCAGTTTAAATTGAAAAAAATGCAAAGAAAAAACTATTCATAAAAATTTTTTTGTTTATGGTTGGTTTTTACGTTTTTATATATTTTTTTGAAATTTAGTAAGTTTTGACACTTACAAGGATTAGGTCTAATGAGAATTTCTAAGCTTTTATGGATATTTGCCCCTCTATTTTTTCTATCGCATCATTTGTTAGTTAATAGCCAACAAACAGTGATAGAAAATCTGAGTACTCCTTTAAACAAACCAGAGGAGTCAGAGGTATATTCAAAAAATTTTCATCTCGCTTATACCATTTCTCAGGATTCGAATCGCATTACCCCGATTGATTTGCAAACGGGAGTAACCGGTTCTCCTATCCTATTAGAATATAATCCAAAAGCATTAGTTTTCTATCCTACTGGCCAACGGATGTATATTATTCCAGAAAATTCCAATCAAATTATTGTTAGGGAACTTTTAAAAGATAATGCACAAACTAGCATGAGTTTTGAAAATTCTCCAAAAACCATGATTGTGGATTCTGAAGGAATAATGGGTTATTTAATTTATGAAAATAGCAAGCAATTAACACAAATCAATTTAAAAACGGGTGAAAAGCAAGATTTAGTTTTATTATCATTTTTTCCATTACATATGTGCCTGACAGCCGATAATCAAACTTTGTATCTATCAAGCCAAGATACTAATGAGATCACTAGTATTCATTTAATATCCGGAAAACAACAACCTGCTATTTTTATGGATACACTCTCACATGGGTTGATTCAAGACAGTGATGGCAAGGTCGCGTCTATTAGTTTAGATACGCCACATAGTTTAAATCTAATTAAAATAGAAAATTCTCAAAGTATAGAAAATCAAAAGAAAATTGACGTAAAAACTCCCTTTGAGTCGATTGTTACAAATATAAATGAGGGAGTTGCTTATTTAACTTATGCCAATTCTAATGAAGTTATTCCGATTGATTTAGTTAAAAAAGCGAGCTTATTGCCTATTTATTTAGATCATAAAGTTAAAAGTCTCACCCTCTATCCCAGACAAACCTTAACAGCTGCTTTTACTACCAAAATAGCTCCTATAGGTCAAGAAAGTTATTTTAATGCTTCATCCAGTCAGCCATTTAGAGGAGTTATTACAGACTACTTTTGGAATTTTGGAGAGGGTCAGTCATTTAATTCTTCAACTCCTTTTGCTAGCTATACCTATCAAAAAGCTGGGATATACACTGTTGAATTGACTGTAACAGAATCCATGGAGAACTTTCCTTTCACTGAAATTAATCATGAGTCAATTGACAAGACGATTCCTTTAAAAGTAAAAAATGCGAAATTTATTCAGGTTAAAGTTGCCTCAGAAACCAAAAAGCTGAAGGATAATAAGCTGTTAGATGTTGCAGCACAGATATTAAATTCTACAACCACAACGATCACTTCTTCAATCAATCCATCTGTTTTTGGTCAAACGGTAACTTTTACTGCAACAGTTACGAGTACTGGCACGCCTACAGGTGTCGTCACATTTTATAATGGAGCGTCACCTATTGGCACACAACCATTAAATGCTTCAGGTATTGCGACTTTATCTATTTCGAATCTTGGGGTAGGAAGTAATTTGATTACAGCTACTTATGAAGGAGATATTACGAACGATATTTCTACATCCTCTACTTTAACTCAAGTTGTTGATGAAGCAAATACGAATACAACCTTAACCTCTTCTGTAAATCCTTCAGTTTTTGGACAACCGATTACGTTAACTGCTACAGTTACTGCTGCGAGCCCAGGAGTAGGTATTCCTACAGGCTCCATCTCATTTAAAGATACAGGAGGGGTCATTGGAACGGCAGCGCTTGTCAATGGAGTTGCTACACTAGTTGTTTCTAATTTAGCTATTGGTATTCATCCCTTATCAGCCACCTATGTTGATGATACAAATTTCTTGCCTTCAACTTCTGCAGATTTGTCACAAACAATTAATAAAGCTAATACAACAACAGCTTTAACGTCTTCTGCTAATCCTTCTCTATTTGGCCAGCCAATTACCTTGACAGCTACAGTTGCGCCTGTAAGTCTAGGAGCAGGTGTTCCAGTGGGTACCGTAACTTTTAGAGATGGAGTTACCAATCTAGGCACGGGCACTTTAAGTGGAGGAACAGCTACATTTGTCACATCAAATTTAAGTGTAGGTGCACATACCTTATCTGCCGTCTATTCAGGAAATTTAAACTTTAATGTATCCACTTCAGCCAATTTGACCCAAACAGTTAATAAAGGCACAACAACCACAACTTTAAATTCTAACAACAATCCTTCCATTTTTGGTCAAGGCGTGATCTTAACGGTAAATGTAGCCGTTGCAACAGGTGCTGGAACAGTGACAGGTACAGTGACGTTTAGAGATGGTGCAACAACAATAGGCACGGGAACAATTTTAAGTGGTGTAGCAACTCTAAATATTTCTAATTTAAGTGTAGGAGCGCATAATTTAACTGCTGTTTATGGGGGGGATACTAATTTTACAACCTCCACATCACCGATTGTTAATCAAGTTGTTAACCAAGGCAGTACGAGTACAACCTTGACTTCTAGTGCTAATCCTTCAAGTTATGGTCAGCAAGTGACACTTACAGCTACAATAGCGGTGACACAAGGGGTTGGAACTCCAACAGGTTCTGTCACTTTTACAGAAGGAGCTGTGACTTTAGGAACAGGAACTTTAAACGCAGGGGTGGTCACTCTCAGCATTTCTAATTTAAGTGTAGGTTCTCATATAATTGTTGCGACTTACAGTGGGGATGTAAATTTTACTGGTTCAAATTCAAACCTAACTCAAATTGTTGATCGAGCCACACCACTAGCTACAGTAACGTCTTCATTAAATCCGGCGCCTTTTAGTACACCTATTACTTTTACTGCTTTAGTCAAGGCTCCAACAGTTCTGGGTACTCCTACAGGTACTGTAAATTTTTATGAGGGAGCGACATTGCTTGCTACCAGAACACTTGTAGCCGGAGGAGGCGCAAATACCGGTACAGCGAATATATCAATCTCTAACTTAACTTCCGGGACACAAACGATTACAATTACATACATTGGAGATGGGAATTTCTTTAACGTCACCTCACCGGCATTAAGCCAAGTAGTTAATCAAGATATTATCACTACGACAACTGTCTATTCGAATTCGCCTAATCCCACTTTTTATGGACAGCCGGTTACTTTAAGGGCAAACGTCGTCGGTTCGATTGTCGCACCGGCTTTTCCGCCAACGGGTACCATTACATTTAAGGAAGGAGCAACTGTTTTAGGAACAGTACCTCTTAGTCAAATTTCTGCAAATACCTCAACAGCAACTTTAACTATTTCAAATTTTTCGACGGCAACGCATGTCATCACTGCAGTTTATAGTGGTGACGTGAATTATCCAGCCTCTACTTCTGCTACACCACTCAATCAACAGGTTATTCCCGATGATACCAAAACAGTTTTGTCGACCTCTATAACACCTGCAAAAGTAGGACAAACAGTTACTTTTACGGCTAATGTAAATGCACAGGCTCCTGGAGCAGGCAATGCAACTGGTGCTGTTCAATTTTATGATGGAAATGTATTAATAGGTACAGGAACGTTAGCTCCCAATGGCGTAAATACCTCAACAGCAACCTTAGCAGTCAATAGCTTAACTTTAGGTTCTCATTCAATTACAGCCTTTTTTAATGGTGATACAAATTTTAATCCCTCAACTTCGAATACGATTGCTGAGGTCATCACTCAAGCGAATTCAGCAGTAGCTCTAACTTCATCTTTGAATCCTTCTTCATTTGGCCAATCGATTACATTAAGTGCGATAGTCAGTGCAGCAGCTCCCGGTTCAGGTACTCCAACAGGGACAGTAACCTTCAGGGAGGGCGCTACTGTACTTGGCACAGGGACATTGAGTGGGGGAGTCGCGACTTTTTCTACTATTGCTTTATATCCTGGTACTCATAATTTGACTGCAGTTTATGACGGAAATGCTAATTATATCGGTGCAATTTCTCCTATCTTAGCACAAGTCGTGATCAATACTTTACCTACTATTACCACAATTACCTCTGCAAGAAATTCTTCTCCTGTTAATCAACCTGTTACTTTTAGTGCAAAAGTTACTGCAATTACTGGCACGCCTACAGGCTCTGTACAATTTTTTGATGGAGGAGTGCTTTTTGGTACGGGTACTTTAGTTAACGGGGTGGCAACTGTTACTGAACCCGCAGTTAATTATCCTTCATCTCCAGTTACACACACGATTACAGCTAAATATTTAGGAGACGCAAATTTTGATCCTTCAGATTCTGCTGCCTTTAGTCAATACACTGTTCCAGTGAACACAAGTGTTGTTTTGACTTCCAATGGCACTTCTACTCAAGGAGGCGCTATCTTTACGGCGACAGTTTCGCCTGCTCCTCTTTTAGGTAATGGTACAGTAAGATTTTACGAAAATGGAGTCTTAATCAATGGAACAGTTAATTTTGATCCTGTGACGGGTATAGCTACTCTCGCACCTACTGACTTGCGTTTTATGGGTCGCAATATTCAAGCCATCTATACAGGTGATCAGCTTATAGATGCTCAAGCCTATTCCAATATTATCACTCAACAAGTTCAGCAAACAAACATGTTGCCTACTGCTACAACTGTCGCCTCTTCTTTGACAACAGCATATGTTTGTCAAAATATTAACCTGTCTGCAACCGTAGTAGCCACTCAAGGATTTTATATACCAACAGGAGATGTCACATTTTATGACGGAACAATTGAAATTGGTACTGCGATATTAGATGTCAACGGGGTCGCGACTCTACCTGTTGATACATTAGATGTGGGCAATCATAAAATTTCGGCAACTTACAATAGTGATTCTAACTATGCTTTTTCATTTTCTACTAATACTGTCACCATTACTGTAATTGCTAACAATACCACTCTGAATTTGAGTTTACTACCAAATTTAGCTTCCACTCCTTATGGACAGACTTTGCTTTATACAGCACAAGTGACAGCGCAATTTGGAATAGCTACCGGGAACGTGACTTTTACTGCTGATTCAACAGATGTGCGTGTTGTGCCTTTAGATGCAAGTGGCCGAGCAAGTTTGACTATTAATACGCTTTCTGTTGGTAGCCATACAATGGTGGCGACTTACATCTCTGCTTGTTGCTCCGATTGTTTTACTTCCTCTACCGGAAGTGTGACAAATACTGTAACAAAAGCAGCGCCTGCTTTAACGCTTTCCTCTTCTGCTAATCCCTCTTTATATGGAAATGACATTACATTAAATGCGACTGTACTTTCTTCAACGATTGGCATGCCAACTGGTACAGTCACATTTTTCAACAACTCGATTAATCTTGGTACTGCAATCCTAGTTAATGGACAAGCCAGTCTACTTGTAAAAAATTTACCTGCAGGTGTCTCTGTTGTGCGAGCCACTTATAGTGGAGATTCCAACTTTATCACAATTAATTTTCCTTCTTTTGTTCAAACTGTCAATAAAGCTGCTACCGTTACAACATTACTCCAATACGATGACAATCCTTCGGAGTTTGGTCAAGTAGTGACTTTGAATGCCATTATTTCGTCTGTATTTCCTAAACCTACGGGTACAGTAACTTTTCAGAATGGCGTCGTCATTTTAGGTACATCTTCTTTAAATGGAAGTGATACTGCAAGTTTAGATGTTTCTAACTTAAATTTAGGCGCAAATAATTTAACAGCAACTTATAACGGAGATGCGAATTTTAATGCTTCTACATCGCCAGTTCTAGTTTCTAATGTTGTGCAAGCTCCCACATATATTGTAGTGAATTCTATAGTGCCCACTCCAACTACTTATGGAACATCTTTCACATTAAACGTCTCGGTTATATCTGAAAATTTAGGGCTAGGTAATCCAACAGGAACAGTTACTGCTTTTTATGGTCCTACTGTGGTAGGAACAGGTACATTAACAAATGGTGTAAGTTCTTTTGTAGTGACAGGGGTTTTACCAGCTGGTAACCAAACACTTATTTTAAACTACTCTGGAGGTGTAAATTTTACAGCTTCAAGTCTCCCCTTTACACAAATTATTAATACAGTAGCTTCGACAATTTTGTTGGCATCTAGTGCTAATTCATCTGTATATGGGCAACCCGTGAATTTGACTACCACAGTTAATTCAACGGGAGGAACGCCCACAGGTACTGTTTCCTTTTTAGATGGGACAACAACACTAGGAACTGCTACTTTAAATGCAACTGGCGCAGCTTCCCTTGTTGTTTCCAATTTATCTGTTGAGACACATTCTATAACAGCTGTTTATAGTGGTAATTCTAACATTACAACTTCTACTTCGACTGTGTTGAGTCAAGTAGTAAACAAATCCAATGCAACAGCCATGTTAGTTTCAAGTACACCGCCATCAGTTTTTGGTCAACCAGTTGTTTTTACAGCCACTGTGGGAGCTACAAATCCTGGAAGTGGAACTCCAACAGGTTCGATTAATTTTAGAAATGGGGCTGCAAATATTGCGACAACTACTCTAAATAGTTTAGGTCAAGCTGCAATTAGTACCTCGACATTACCAGTGGGAATTAATTCGATTACAGTGGTGTATGCTGGAGATACAAATTTTAATGGAGTGACTTCGACAAATATTTCGCAGCAAGTGAATAAGACTTCCACTACAACATCTGTGACGTCATCACCTAATCCAGGAAACTTAACTAGTACAATTTTATTGAATGTAACGGTAACACCAATTAATACAATTACAGGAACTCCTTCTGGAACTGTACAAGCATATTATGGATCAACTTTAGTCGGTACAGGAGCTTTAAATTCTGGTACAGCGACATTTGGGATTTCAAATTTGCCAGCAGGAACTTCTGACACGGTTGTTGTGAAATATTTAGGTAATATAAGCTTTTTAGCTTCTTCAGCTACTCTGACTCAAACTATTTTGCAAGGTGCGACGACGACCACCTTGACATCTTCTAGTAATCCTGCAGTTTATGCAGAACCCATCACATTTACAGCTAATGTAGGATCTATAAGCGGAAACCCTACAGGAACTATTTCATTTTTGGATGGGACCACAACTTTAGGGATGGCATCTTTAAATATAGGGGGAAGTGCTTCAATTACTGTTTCTAATTTATCCGTAGGTTCTCACCCTATTACGGCTGTTTACAGCGGAAATACAAGTTTTTCTTCTTCTACTTCATCTTTATTAACTCAAGTAGTTAATAAAGCTCCTACTACGGCTGTACTTGCATCTATTTTGAATCCTTCTTTTTTTGGAGAAGCAGTCATTTTAAATGCTCTTGTCTCTTCAAACAGTCCCAGTACTGAAACCCCGACAGGAACTGTCACATTTAGAAATGGCGTTATCACAATAGGAACTGCAACCTTAAATAATTTAGGTCAGGCCTCTCTTTCTATAGATAATTTACCGATCGGTACACAATCGCTGACAGTTGTTTATAATGGGAATACTAACTTCTTGACCTCTACTTCAACAGCGGTTAATCAAGTTGTCAATCTAGCTGCGACAATGATTACTGCCACTGCTTCGCCAAATCCGGTTAATTTTAATGCCCCGGTGACTATTACTGCTAACGTAACACCTATTAATGCGAATACAGGAGTTTCAACCGGTACCGTACAAGCTCTTTCTGGCTCCACTGTTGTTGGTTCGGGTACATTAACTGCGGGATCTACAACATTTACAGTGACGGGGTTACCTACAGGTACAACGAGTTTAGTAATTAAATATTTAGGAAGTACAAATCATTTACCCTCTTCTACAAGTCTAACAGAAAGTGTAAATTTAGCTACTGCGGCTATAACGCTTACCTCATCTGTAAACCCATCAGTTTTTGGACAACCCATTACTTTGACTTCGACGGTCACGAGTGTGGCACCCGTAACGGGTACTGTAGCATTTTTGGATGGTACAACTGCCCTTGGCACGGGTACATTAAATGCAAGTGGCACAGTTACATTGACCGTATTTAATTTATCTGTGGGTACACATGCAATTACAGCAGTTTATAGTGGTAATTCAAATGCTGCAACCGCTACTTCTACAGCTATTAGCCAAGTTGTTAACCGAGCCAATACGACTGCTATTTTTTCTTCCTATTCTAATCCCTCTACAATTGGCGAAGCTGTCAATTTGCGTGCAGTAATTCTGCCAATAAGTCCAAGCTCTGGAACACCAACTGGAACAGTGACATTTCAAAATGGAGCAACTGTATTAGGGACGGTTACATTAAATAATGGCGAGGCGCTGTTATCTCTTTCAACTCTACCTTTGGGAATAAATGCGCTAACGATTACTTATAATGGTGATACAAATTTTAATACGTCGACTGCTACACTGAATCAAGTTGTTAAACAATCCGCGACAACAATTACTGCAACACTTACTCCCAATCCTATTAATTTTGGCAGTACTACAACGTTAAATGCAACAGTTGCGGCTATCAATACAGCCTCTGGTATCCCAACTGGAACTGTTAATGCATTTTATGGATCAACTCAAGTAGGTTCGGGAACTTTAAATTCAAGTGGGGTGGCTTCATTCACTGTGTCTAATTTACCAGCCGGGGTATCCAGTATTGTAGTCAGGTATACTGGCGATACAAATTTTTTACCTTCTGCAACTCCAGTAACAGTAACAGTCACTGCTTTAGCTTCAACGACTACGCTCACTTCATCTGCTAATCCTTCAGTTTTAGGTCAACCGATCACTTTGACAGGAACTGTTTCGACATCCTTAGGTACCCCAACAGGTACTTTATCATTTTTTGATGGAACAAACGTTTTGGCTACAGTCGCTTTAAATAGTTCAGCCACAGCTTCTGTGACTATCAATAATTTAACAGTTGGAACACACCTTCTGACTGCTGTTTATAGTGGCTCAAATAATGCTCAGATTTCAACTTCTGCTATACTTAGTCAAGTTGTCAATAAAGCTGATACTGTTTCAACAGTGACGACAAGAACTAATCCTTCCGTATTTGGAGAAAATGTCACGTTAAGTGCTTCAGTTGTTGCAAATAGTCCAGGCTCGGGCATTCCAACAGGGACAGTGACTTATAAAAATGGAGCTGTAACGATTGGAACAGCCACTTTGAATAACTTTGGGCAAGCTACGCTGACTGTTTCCAATTTTCCGGTTGGCACCCAATTGATTAGTATTGTTTATAATGGCGATCAAAATTTTAATTCGTCAACTTCATCTATCATTAATCAAGTAGTGAATAAAACAGCAACGATCACAAGGGCAATTTTAACACCTAATCCTATTATCATTGGCGAACCTGTAAGTGTTTCAGTTACAGTTCAACCCATTAATATAGGTTTGGGGATACCTTCTGGAAATGTTAATGTTCTGTATGGTTCTACAGTTTTGGGCACAGGTACTTTAGATGCAAATGGTCAATTAACACTAAATCTAAATAATTTACCTGCGGGTAACTTGAATTTGATTGTTGAGTATTTAGGGGACGCGAATTTTTTACCGTCTTCTACTTCTTTATCAGAGACAATTAATCAAGTGGCTTCGCAGACAACGATCACCTCATCCGTTAATCCAACAGTTTTTGGACAAGATGTTATATTCAGTGCTATAGTTACTAGTGATACTGGCACTCTTACCGGTTTTGTTACATTTTTAGATGGAAATACAACAATTGGTACAAGTTTACTAAATATAAGTGGGATAGCACTTTTAACAGTTAACGATTTGGCTGTAGGTTCACATAGTATTACTGCTGTTTATAATGGCAATGAAGCTATTGCAAGTTCGAGTTCAGATGCAGTCGTGCAAATAGTTGGTTTGGCCAATACTTTAACACGACTCACTTCAAGTGAAAATCCTTCCTTTTTTGGAAATGCTGTGACCTTTTTTGCGAACGTTTCAGCTACAAGTCCAGGATTAGGAACGCCAACAAATACGGTTACGTTTAGAAACGGCACAACAGTTTTAGGTACTGTTCCGGTAAATGATGGCGGTCTAGCTATATTGAGTTTGATCGACTTACCTGTTGGCACCAATACAGTTACTGCCACTTACAATGGGGATACAAATTTTAACACTTCAACTTCATCTGATTTAATTCAAACTGTTAATCAAGCAGCCACTATTATTGAAGCAACGGCTTCGCAAAATCCAGTCGCATTAGGTGATGACTTTGCTGTAGAAGTAATTGTACGTCCTGTTACCAGTGGTTTTGGTATTCCTACTGGCACAGTGGAAGCTTATTATGGATCGACACTTTTGGATTCAGAAATATTAGATGCTGCCGGAGCGGCGACATTTACAATTGCAAACTTACCAGCTGGCGTTTCTGGGATTATTATCAAATATTTAGGAGACGAACAGTTTTTTGTTTCATCCACAGCATTAACAGAAAGTGTAACAGCTACAAGTTCAATCACTACATTAGATTCTAGCAATAATCCGACTAGTTTTGGTGAAACAACCACATTTAATGTAACAGTTACCTCGCTTGCAGGAGTCCCAACAGGTACTGTTGCTCTATTTGAAGGCACAACAGCATTAGGTATTGCCGCTTTAAATGATAATGGAGAGGCTGCATTTATCTTAAGTGACTTATCTGTAGGTATACACGATATTCAGGCTATTTATAGTGGTTCCTTAAACATCACTGGTTCGATATCAAATGTCGTCACTCAAATTGTAAATACATCTGATACAACGACCACTTTAATTTCTTATCTAAATCCAGCAAGTTATGGAGAAAATATTGTCCTTCAAGCGACTGTGCAATCGTTGAACCCTACAACAAACACTTTTACTGGTGCGGTAAGTTTTTATGAAGACATCGCGCTGCTTGGATCCGTAACTATTCAAAATAATGGACAGGCTTCCTTAATTTTAAATAACCTTGCGGTCGGCACACATCCAATTACCGCAACTTATGAAGGTAGTACAGATTTTGAAGCCTCAACTTCTGCCGTCCTTACTCAAACGATAGCAAAAACACCGACATCTATAAATGCAACTGCTACACCAAACCCTGGAAATTTAGGCAGTCCGATTACTTTAAATATTGAAGTGTTTTCAATAAAAACAACTTCAGAAGTTCCTACAGGAAATATTGAGGTTTATCTAGGTTCACAACTCCTTGGTGCAGGTACTCTAAACAATGCAGGTCAAGTAGCTATCACTTTAACTGATCTACCTGCAGGAGTTTCAACCATTATTTTGAAATATAGTGGCGATGATCATTTTATAGCTTCAACGACTACAATTTCTGAAACGATTAATCGCAGTCTTTCGTCAACAGATTTAACCTCTTCAATTAATCCTTCAAAAATAGGACAAGAAGTTAACTTTATAGCGACAGTGACAAGTGCATCAGCTACACCTAGTGGGACAGTTTCTTTTTTCGATGGAGCAACTACTTTGGCAACAATAGCTCTAAATAGTAATGGTATTGCTTCCTTTAGCACTTTTGATTTAGCATTAGGAACACATTCTGTTACTGCTGTCTATAGTGGTTCAAATGAACTCACAAGTTCTACGTCAGCGATTGTTGAACAAGTTGTTGCAAAATCGGATACACAATCGACTCTTACTTCAATTAACAACCCTTCCTATTTTGGGCAACCGATTGTGGTGAACGCTTTCGTTAATGCTTCCGCTCCTGGCAAAGGAATTTCAACTGGAAATGTGACATTCTTAAATGGAGCAGATGTTCTGGGTACAGCTCCTTTAAATACTCTTGGGCAAGCATCTTTAGTTCTATCAGACTTAGCTGTTGGTATTAACTCCTTAACTGTCATTTACAATGGCGATACAAATTTTAATACGTCTACTTCGTCTCCAGTGAATCAAACAGTTAATCAATCTGCTACGCGTATTACTGCAAGTTTGTCACCTAACCCTACAATTTTTGGTGAGCCTGTTGAGGTAAGTGTAGCTGTCTTTCCTATTAATATAGGCACAGGTATTTTTCCTACAGGCGCTATTGAAATTTTAAATGGTTCTGTTGTAGTGGGTACTGGGATGTTAGATGCTAATGGTAAAGCTTCTATTGATATTACAAATTTACCTGCAGGAAACACTAATCTTATCGTCAACTATTTAGGTGATGATAATTACTTGCCTTCTTCAATTGCATTGACCGAAACAGTTGATCGCATCGCATCTACTACGACGGTCACCTCTTCTATAAATCCATCAGTGTATGGCCAGCTTGTATCATTTAATGCAACAGTGACTTCAACAACTGGTATACCAACCGGTTTTGTTACTTTTTTAGATGGAAACACTGTTATCGGAACAAGTGCGTTAGATAACTCAGGAGTCGCTTTAATATCTTTATATAATCTCTCAACAGGAACACATACGATTCAAGCTTCTTATGAAGGCGATATGATGACTCTGAGTTCAATTTCAACACCTTTGACTCAAGAAGTAAATTCATCAGATGTATTAGTGGAGCTTTCTTCTAGTGAAAATCCTTCATTTTTTGGAAATGGAGTTACATTTTACGCATCTGTAATTGCCGCAACTCCAGGATTTGGTGAGGCAACAGGGACGATCACATTTAGTGATGGGATCACAATTCTTGATACTGTTTCCTTAAATCAAGGGGGTCAAGCTATTTTAAGCCTATTAAACTTATCAGTAGGCTCACATTTAATTACTGCCACCTATAGCGGCGATACTAATTTTAATAGCGCGGCTTCTTTGGAGTTAAATCAAGTAGTTAATCAGGCAGCGACTTTAGTTCTTGCAAATATCTTGCCAAATCCTAGCTCTTTGGGATCTAATTTAACTTTAGATGTCACTGTTAAACCTATAACAAGTGGATTTGGTATTCCTACTGGAGTGGTCGAAGCTTATTATGGATCAAATTTATTAGGAACAGGTACTTTAGATAATACAGGTGCCACAACCTTTACGGTGACCGGGTTACCTGCCGGAGTTTCAGGAATAATAGTTAAATACCTTGGAGATACTAATTTTATTGTGTCTTCAACAGCCTTATCAGAATCAGTAACTGCAGCAAGTTCATTGATTAGCTTAACATCTTCCAATAATCCCTCTTATTTGAATCAACCGGTGACATTTAATGCTAGCGTGACTTCTGTTACTGGCACACCTACAGGTACGGTAGCATTTTTTGAAGGAAATACTGCTTTAGGAACTGCCACACTAAATGCTAATGGAGAAACATCGTTGACACTGACAAATCTTTCAGTTGGTACGCATGCCATTCGAGCCATTTATAGTGGCTCTTTAGAAACAACAAGTTCGACCTCTAATATAATTGAGCAGGTTGTAAATGCTGCTGATACAATTATTTCGCTAACTTCTACGCCTAATCCGAGTACGTACGATGCCCCTATTTTATTAAGTGCCAATGTAGATGTAATTGACTCAGAAATTAGTACAATTAATGGAACGGTAACTTTTAATGAAGGATCTACAGTACTGGGGACAGCTGTAACTAACAACAAAGGTCAAGCAACTTTAGCACTTTCTAATCTGCTAGTAGGTAGCCATACGATAACAGCAACTTTTGTAGGAAATAATCAATTCAATACGTCTACTTCTCAACCTATCGAACAAACTATTCTTAAGGCAGCAAGTCTTATTCAAGTAACGGCATCGGCTAATCCGATTAACGTAGGCGAAATGGTCACATTAACCCTAAATGTTTTACCTTTACCTAATAGTTTAGCCATTCCAACAGGTGTGGTAGAGGCGTATGCCGGTGCAAGCCTGTTAGGTTCTGGGACATTAAATGCAAACGGTTCAACTTCAATCGTTATCTCAAACTTACCAACTGGTAATAATGCGATTACGCTACATTATTTAGGAGATGCTAATTTTATAGACTCTACAACAGTTTTTGTTGAAACAGTGGATGCTTTGGCTTCGACTCTAGTTCTGGTCTCCTCTCCTAATCCTTCAGTATTTGGAGAACCCGTTGCGTTTACTGCGACAGTTTCAGCTACAGCTAGCGCGGTTTTAGGCACTGTTTCTTTTCTAGATGACGAGAGAGTGTTAGAAACAGTTGTATTAAATAATAGCGGGATTGCCTCTATGGTTCTTACAGATTTAAGCGTAGGAACTCATACGATTAGCGCCGTTTATAATGGTACGGATAATCTGGAAAGTTCCACTTCAAATGTGATTGATCACGTTGTGACCAAATCTGATAGTAATACAACGGTAATCTCAGGAGATAATCCGACTTATTTTGAAAATTCAGTCACTTTTTATGCTACTGTGGCTGCAACAAGTCCAGGGGCAGGCACTCCAACCGGTTCTGTCACTTTTAGAAATGACACGACTATTTTGGGGACAGCAAACTTGAACAATGGTCAAGCTATTTTAAGTGTTGCAGACTTGCCTGCAGGTGTAAATCTCATTACAGTTACATATATTGGAGATGCAAATTTTAATGCCTCTATCTCACCTTTATTGAATCAAGCGATCAACAAATCTGCGACTATTACACAAGCAGCTATCACAACCGATCCTATTGTCGTGGGAGAGCCTATTACCATTGTTGTGGCAGTCAAACCGATTATTTCTGGGATGGCCATGCCAACCGGTAATGTCAATGTAACAAGTGGAGGAGTAGTTTTAGCAACCGGTACTTTAGATGCCAATGGAGAAGTAGAACTAGATATTGCTAGCTTGCCTGCGGGGAGCGCCGATTTAACTGTCAATTATTTAGGTGACGCTAACTTTTTAGCCTCTTCTACCTTAATTTCCGGTATTGTGAGTCGTGTAAATTCCACTACAACTCTTACAACTTCTGTTAATCCTAGCTTTTATGGACAAGAGGTGACATTCACTGCAACAGTCACTTCAGTAGGAATAGCAACTGGCTTAGTTGCGTTCTCTGATGGAGATACAGTGATAGGAATTCAAGCCTTAAATAATGTGGGTATGGCTACACTTACAGTAGCCAATTTAGCATTTGGTATGCATAACATTACTGCTAACTATACGGGCAATGCTTCTATTAATGAATCGACTTCAGATGTACTTATCCAAAATGTGATTAAAACTAATGTGGCAGTTGCACTAACATCTCTTGAAAATCCTTCATTCTTTGGAAATGCCGCAACTTTTTACGCAACAGTTTCATCTGACTTAGGGATGCAAATTCCTACGGGGACTATCACCTTTAATGATGGCGCTGTTGTTCTTGGTACCATGCAATTGAACAATGCAGGCCAGGCATTATTGAGTTTGCTAGATCTAGCAGTAGGAACTCATGAAATTACTGCCTCTTATAGTGGAGATGTGAATTTTAACACAGCAACTTCAGCAGAACTCAACCAAGTGGTAAGAAAAGCTGCCACGCTATTAGATGCTAATATAGCCCCTAATCCTTCATCGCTAGGCAATAGTTTAACAGTTAATTCGCTTGTTAGACCTGTAACTAGTGGTTTTGGTGTTCCAACTGGTACAGTTGAAGCCTATTATGGAGCAACATTAGTTGGCTCTGGCACTTTAGATAATACTGGAGCCACTTCCTTTGTTGTGACAGGTTTGCCAGCAGGTGTATCAGGAATTGTGGTAAAATATTTAGGTGATGCTAACTTTTTTGTCGCCTCCACTTCTTTAAGTGAATCTGTGACTGCCAGCGCCTCTGAAATTACATTGAATTCTGGAAATAATCCATCCTCATTAGGGCAACCTGTAACTTTTGATGTGGCAGTCACATCAGCAAGTGGAATCGCAGCCGGTACAGTTGCTCTTTTTGAAGGTGTAAATGCATTAGGGACAGCAACTTTAAATGCAAATGGGCAAACAACCTTCACTTTATCTACTTTATCAGTAGGTACACATGCTATTCGAGCTGTTTATAGTGGCTCTCTAAACATTACAAGTTCGATTTCCAATATAGTGAATCAAGTGATCCTTCCTTCTGATACAGAAATCACTCTTGCTTCTTTACCAAATCCGGCTATTTTTGGTGCAACAGTTACCTTAACTGCTGATGTCGCTTCAGTAAATCCAATAGTCACTGGATTTACTGGTAATATTATTTTTAGAGAAGGAACGACGGTATTAGGGACAGTTGCTGTGAATGAGAATGGGCAAGCTTCTCTTCCCTTATCTAGCCTTGAAGTCGGCACGCATATCATTGAAGCTGAATATGTAGATGATAGTAACTTTAATTCTTCCTCTTCTGTTTTGCTCAGTCAAATTGTGATTAAAGCAGCAACACAAATCACTGCTGCAGCCAATCAGAATCCTATCAACCAAGGGGATAGTGTTGCTCTAAATATTAACGTGAGTTCCATTCAAGGGGGCGAGGTTGTTCCTACAGGAGTAGTTAATGTTTATGCGGGCTCGACTTTATTAGGTTCGGGAACTTTAGACTCAATCGGTAATACAACTGTTGAAGTGAGCGGTCTGACTGCAGGGATGACAACTATTACTTTTCAATATTTAGGAGATACAAACTTTATTAAATCTAGCACAACATTAACTGAAACTGTGCTGACTTCAGAATCGGTGATTACTTTAGCTCCTTCCAGTAATCCGATCGTTTTTGGGGAACCTTTACAATTAAACGTGACTGTCACTTCACCTTTTGGAATTCCTACTGGTACTGTTGCATTTTTTAATGGAGTCACACCCTTAGGAACAGCTACATTAGATGAATTAGGAAAAACCTCCTTAATTGTCTCTGATTTGCCAGCTGGTATTCATTCTATTCGTGCCGTTTATAGTGGCTCGGCAACAATCAAAGGTTCTACCTCAACGCTATTGAATCAAATTTTAGAAACAGCTGACACCACAACGACTCTTAGTTCATTCATTAATCCCTCTGTATACGGAGAGACAGTGACACTCACTGCTAATGTCGATGCAAATGTTTTTGGAATAACAGTTGCCAATGGGAATGTTAATTTTTATGAAGGAACAACTTTATTACAGAGTGTTCCAGTTAATAATAATGGTCAAGCAGCTTTAGAGTTAGCAAACCTAAGTGTGGGAACACATAATTTTACAGCTCAATTTAGTGGGAATTCTAATTTTAACCCTTCTACATCTTCTATTCGTAGTCAAATAGTGAATAAAGCTGCTACACAAGTTCAAGTAACAGCCTCACCTAATCCGGCAAATATTGGTCAAGAAGTTGAATTAGCTATTCAAGTTTTGTCTATACCCGAAGGTACGGTTATCCCTACAGGAACGGTAACTGCTTATGCGGGATCTACTTTATTAGGTTCGAGTACTTTAGATGCAAATGCATTAGCTTCCATCACTTTTTCAAATTTATCTGCGGGTAATACCACTATTGAAATTTATTACTCAGGAGACGTAAGTTTTAATGGATCTTCTATAACAGTTGTTGAAACGGTCATTTCTCAAAATTCTACTACGGTCTTAACGTCGACGCCTAACCCTTCGTCATTCGGTCAACAAGTTACTTTGACAGCATCGGTAACAGTGGCTACAGGTATACCAATGGGTAAGATAACGTTTTATGATGGGTTAACAGCCTTGGCAACAGTAAACTTAAATAATAATGGAGAAGCGAATTACTCTTTATTTAATTTATCTGTAGGATCACATGCCTTGACAGCTGTTTACGAAGGAACAAATGATAATTTGAATTCAACATCTAATAGTATTCAACAAATTGTCAATCCCACTACAGCGACTATTGATTTGACTTCCTCTCTCAATCCTGCTGCTTATGGAGATAAAGTGACGTTTACAGCTCAAGTAAATGCTCCTTTAGGTGTTGGCTTTCCAACAGGGACAGTCACTTTTAAAAATGGCCTGACAATTATTGGGGCGGAAGCACTTAACACTGATGGATTAGCAGTTTTATCCTTATCTAATTTACCAGTAGGCTTAAATGAGATTACAGCTGGATATGAAGGCAATGGGAATGTGGCTTCTATAATTTCTTTACCTTTAACGCAAACGATTAATCCTGCAGATACTTCTACATTGATTACATCCTCCTTACCAAACCCGTCAATATTTGGCGAACAGGTCACTTTTTTTGCTACAGTTGTGGCTGAAAATGCAATACCCACAGGGACTGTGACATTTTTCGATGGCCCTAATGCCATAGGAACAGCTCAAATTTACAATGGTCTTGCAATTCTATCCACCAACTCACTAGCTATTGGCACACATGGAATTACAGCAGTTTATAATGGCACACTGAATTTTAATGAATCGACTTCCGTGGTGCCATTAATCCAAATCGTTAACATGAATGGCCTAACTGTCACCACTTCTACAGTAGTGACTTCAAGTTTAAATCCATCTACATATGGGGAACCGGTTACTTTTGATATTACTGTTTTTCCTCTCGTTCCAGGAGGGATACCCACTGGAAATGTAGAACTTTATTACGGTTCAACTCCATTGGTTGTGTTACCTTTAAACAATCAAGGAAAAGCTACCTATACTACAGCCACTTTGCCTGCAGGCAATTTACAAATTGTGGCAGTTTACTCGGGAGATAATGATTTTTCTGCTTCAACTCAAACTCTTTCGCAAGTCGTTAATCCTATTACAACAAGCACACAAATTATCTCTTCTGATAGTACATCTGAATTTGGTCAACTGGTTACGTTCACAGCCAAAATTACTTCAGCGGCAAGTATTCCGAATGGAACTGTCTCGTTTTATGATGGAGTCAACCTCTTAGGAACAGTATTATTGGACGGTAATGGCCTTGCGAATTTTTCAACCACAGCTCTTTCGACTGGTAATCACCAAATTATAGCAACCTATAATGGTGAAAATAATTTTCAAAGTTCAAGTGGTCAACTCACGCAAAGTGTCAATGCCACTGCAACTTTCACGAATATTTTAAGCTCAACGCCTAATCCTGCGCATGTAGGAGAAAACGTGACCATTATTGCTTCAACTCTTGCAAATTCTGGAATACCGGAAGGGTTGGTGAACTTTTATGATGGAAATATCCTTTTAGGGACAAGTGCACTAAATAACGGATTTGCCATTTTTACTACGTCCTTATTAGCGGCCGGTCCACATAACATTCAGGCAATTTACCAAGGAAATTCGAGCTTTAATTCGTCTACTTCGGCAACTTATGTTCAAAATGTGACTCAACCATTAGAGATGACTAGTACTAATCTAGTTTCTTCGCTTAATCCTGCCAATTCAGGGCAATTGCTAACTTTTACTGCGACTATTACTGCTGCAACTAGCGTTCCGACAGGGACAGTCACGTTCTATGATGGCGCTTTAGCATTGGGTAATGTGCTCTTAGATAGCGTTGGAAAGGCGATCTATTCAATTTCTAATCTAGCCCCGGGCTCTCATAATATTCAAGCCGTGTATCAAGGAAATAATAGTTACACTTCTTCAAACGCAACAATTCAGCAAATGATTGATGCAGCGACGACAACGACAACACTTGTAACAATTACTCCAAATCCAGCAAATATTGGAGAAACCATCACGTTTATAGCTTCAGTGAATTCAGAGACGGGTCTACCTACTGGAACAGTTAGTTTTTATGATGGAACGATTTTATTAGGTACAACTCCAATTTTTAGTGGTTTAGCAATTTTTACCTCTTCACAATTAGAAGTAGGTGCGCATGCTATTCAAGCTGTTTATAATGGTAATGCGAATTACCAGCCTTCTACTTCAGAAATCTATATAGAAAATGTAAAACAACCGCTGTATTTGACAGTGACACAACTTTCTTCTTCAGTCAATCCTTCTACTGCTGGGCAACCTATCACACTGACTGCTAGTGTCGTTTCATTAATAGGAAATGCAAGTGGTACTGTCACATTTTTTGATGGTAATGAAGAGTTAGCGACTGTGGCAATCGTGCAAGGGTCTGCAATTTTTGTTGCAAATGGGCTTTCTGAAGGTGCACATTTACTGACAGCTAAATATAATGGCGATGCCACGCACAGTGCTTCTTCGTCTAATACAGTTGAACAAATTGTGCAAGCTTTTGCACCTTTTGCAACGATTACAGAAGTCACTTCATCTGCTAATCCTGTCAACGCTAATCAGCCCTTTACTTTAATAGCATCAGTCAACTTCATATCAAGTATCAATCCTACGAGTAGGGTATCTTTTGATAATGAGTTGACATTTTTAGGCTCAGTAATTTTAGTCAATGAATTGGCTAATTTACCTGTATCAGGATCAGGTATCAAGCCTACGGGTAGGGTATCTTTTTATAATGGATTGACATTCTTAGGCTCAGCACCCCTAGTCAATGGATTGGCTAATTTACCTGTATCAGGCCTCCCTGTGGGGCAATATGCTATCACAGCTGTTTATGAAGGTAATGCTGAATTTCAATCTTCAACTTCACTTAATTATACTGAAGTTGTTACAGCAGCTATATTACCCACAACAATTCAGCTGACTAGTTCTCGTAATCCAGCACTACAGGGGAAAAAAGTAGCTATTAAGGCAGTAATTGGCTCTCTAGGTAATCCGACAGGAACAGTGACATTTTTTGATGGAGTTAATGCAATTGGCGCGGTTATCGTGGAAAACGGTAAGGCAACATTTATTACCAGTGATTTAAATGTGGGGACTCATGAAATTACAGCCTATTACAATGGAGATGCTACTCATAGTCCTTCTGTCTCTAATTCAATTATACAAGTGATAAAAGTTAATTTACGCCCTCATATACCACAAGCAGGAAAAGTTTATCAAATAACCAAAAAAGAACAGTGTCATAAAGTTGCAAGTAATGTATTAACTTGGAAACCTCCTAAATCAGGTCCTGCACCGACACACTATATTATCTATGCAAATGCTCAACTGACAGAATTAATTGGTCAAGTTTCAGCTAAAGATGCTTTAATCTATGAAGATAAACACCCAGCTAAAACTGTAAAATTTTATTATATTGTTTCAGTGAATGAGCATGGTTCATCACCTGCTCTTCGAGTTGCAGTTTATAAACATTTTGTTCATTCTGTATCCTCTTTTTCTGCACCTTTTGAATTGGACAATGATCCAATTCTAAAAGCAGATGCTGAATTTTTTACTGATAAAATTAGTAGGTTATTTGACGAGTTAGCAGGTTGAGTAAATTATCTAAAATAATGGTTTCTAAATAAAAATTAAACCCTATCGAATAAATGAAATTAAAAAGTCTTTTTTTATATTCATACGAACAGCTTCTCAAAAATAATCAAAAGCGTGTAGGTGCTTTAATTTGCATTGAAGATGAAAAAAAACAAATGAGTTGGGGAGAAGTAGCCCCATTACTTAATTGGAGTAAAGAAACCTTACAAGAATGTATTGCGCAAATCCGTCAAAAAAAATCTTATATTTTAAGCATAGACTGGTCACTTTCAACATTTTTGGAAGCTATACAAAATTTAAAACTATTACCAGCTGTAGCCTTTGGTTTAGAATCTGCAGTTCTTACAATTCTTGATCCTATTCAAAATATATCGGTACCTGTGAGTGCTCTGTTCTATGGTTCTTATCAAGAAATTATACGGGAAGCGCAATTAAGACACGCAGAAGGTTTTAAATCTGCAAAACTTAAAGTTAGCCAACTAACATTTGAGGAAGCTGCAGATGTCATTCACAAGTTAAAAGATCAATTTCGTCTAAGAATCGATGTGAATCGTGCTTGGTCCACTTCTAAATCTTTGCAATTTTTTTCAAAATTTCCATTAGACAGTTTTGATTATATAGAAGAGCCTTTTCAAAACCCGCAGGACTTACATTTATTCAAACATCCTTTAGCTATAGATGAATCATTTCCTGATGATTTTTCCCTGAAAGATTTAAAAGCGATTCCTATGCTTAAGGCTTTAATCTATAAACCTACAATACAAGGAGGTCTTGCAAACTGCCAAACACTCTATCAATGGACTCAAGCACATCATATTCGTTTTATTATAAGTAGCAGTTTTGAGAGCGAAATAGGACTAATGCAGTGTGCTGCACTTGCGCAAAGATTATCAGTAAAATCAGCTTTAGGATTAGGAACATATTTTCACATAAAAGACTTAATTTCACAAAATTCTCTGCAATTTAAATTCTCTTATTTGAGAATTGAAACGGCTATTGAACCACAGATGGAAAAAATTTCAAAAATTTTTTAGTTTTAAATTTTTTGTTGGTTTTATTTTTAGTTTTTGTTAAACTATAGATAGAAATTTTTCTGAGCTATAAAGGAATTATTATGGAAAACTATCAATTATTAAAATATCGAGATCAAACCCTTGATCTTTTGTGTGCTATTTCAAAATTCTCAGTTTCTTCTTTCCATTCCCATCATCATCATCATCATCATTGTCCTCATCATTTTTGCTAATTAGCAAATTTTCTTAGGCATTTAGCTTAATTACCCAATTTTTTGTTTTACATCTTTATGCGTTGAGTTTGCTTATTTTAGCATACGACAATTTTTATTTTTCAAGCAAACTACGCGCGCAGTAGAATTTATTATTTAATTATTTTTATTTTAGGTTACTTATGAATATTATTTTTTTTATTTTTATTACTATTTTTTTACAAATAGTTTGCCTATACGTTGCTAAACAATCCTCAAAAAGTTTGGATAGCCAAGAAGATTATTTTTTAGCAGGGAAAAAATTAAAATTTTTCCCTTTGGCTATGACATTTGTAGCTACTCAAATTGGCGGGGGCCTTATTCTAGGGTCTGCAGAAGAAGCTTACCGCGTGGGTTGGATTGCTATCTTGTGTCCAATTGGATGTGTAGTAGGTTTACTTTTATTGGGAGTGGGTCTTGGAAAAAGACTGGCACAAATGCAAGTTTCTACCATTGCCCAAATTTTTGAAGTGGCTTATGACTCTGCAAATCTCAAGAGAGTCGCATCTTTACTATCCATTATTTCATTATTTATGATTTTGATCGCTCAAATTATTGCTTCAAACAAATTTATGTTAAGTTTGGGAGTAGATAACAAGCTCTTATTTTTTGCATTTTGGGGGATTGTTATTTTTTATACTTCTTTAGGCGGTTTAAAAGCTGTAGTTGCTACAGATATTGTACAAGCTTTTTTCTTTATTGCAGTTTTTGTTATTTGTATCGGCTACATATTTTTTACATCGGACATCAGTTTAGCGCAAACATTTAGCAATCAAATTCTTACTACTCAAAAAGATGTAACAACTTCTCAATTATATGGTTGGTTACTCATGCCCTTACTATTTATGTTAATCGAGCAAGATATGGCTCAAAGATGTTTTTCAGCATTAAACGATAAAATTGTTTCGAAAGCTACCTTAAGTGCGGGTTTAGTGATTTTACTTGTGGCATCTTTTCCCGTCTATTTAGGAGTTTTAGCTAATCAAATGGGACTTGAAATTACTGGAAATACCAGTATTTTAATGACAGTCATTCAAAAGACATCCACACCATTCTTAACAGCTCTAATGGGAGCGGCTATTTTAGTCGCTATTATTTCAACGGCTGATTCTTTGTTGAATGCGATCAGTTCCAATATTTCGCAAGATTTTGTTTTCATTAAACAGCGCCCCGTCTCTTTTTCACAAAAGTTAACGTTATTGATTGCCTTGTTAGCGATCTTTTTTTCTTTTTACTTTGATCGTATTTTGGACTTATTACTTGTAAGTTATGAGTTATCCGTCAGTTGTCTATTTATTCCGATTTTTATTTCATTATTTAAAACCAAAGGAAACAAGCAATCTGCGTGGTTAGCGGTCATATTTGGCGGATTAGGCTTTGCTCTTTTTCGTTTAATTTTGACAGATTTACCTCGAGAACTGTTAAGTGTCTTATTATCTCTGACAGGTTTTGTAATTGGGGAGTTATGGGTTGTTATGACCGTAGCTAAAATAGAAGAAAAAGATTACGTGGCTAAAGAGCAAATGAGTTTGCCTTAGTTAAAAAAAGAGTGATTGCAACTTGATTTGCAATCACTCTTAAGATTTAAAAAGGATCAATAGAAATTTATTTAGATAAGTTTATTGATCCTGTCACAAAATCCATCAGAAGAGCAAGAAGACTCGCTAGGAATTTCTCTTTTATCCTCACAGAAACTGGAGCTGAAGTATTTCCAAATGGGTCAACCAGTTATTTAAGTCTTTGGGATTTTTAAAACGCAAAAATTGTTGCCGGGCATTAGTATTTTTAAACAACAGGCTATAAGAGTTTTTTCGACGCTTATAAGTGCTTATTATCCATATTAACAAAGAATTTGAGGAGAGAAAAGTACGGTTAAAAGTCTCAAAATTTCCATTACAGCAGGGTTTTTTAAAGAACATGCGCCTCAAAGACCTTTTCAAACCCTGATACATGCAACGCATAAATGCATAATCCAACCAAATAATCGTATCCGCTTTCTGTAATAGTTGAGGCTGAAACTTAGAGTAGTTTCCACTAATAATCCAAGAATTTAGTTCTAAGATTTCGCCCATGACATGATTAAAATACTCGGGATTTGGTTGCCAATTTGGCAACCAGTAATAATCATCGAGATCAAAGTTCTGAATATTCAAAAGCTTTTCTAGCTTTAAAGCTAAAGTACTTTTACCACAACCGCTTGTGCCTACAATTAAAATCTTTTGCATCTTAATATCCCATTTGCAAGGCAAATAATGGGAGTAGAATCAGGGCCACTTTTTTGCCTAAAAAGGTTTTATTATAAAAAAAGATGTTAAAGAGCGTTAACGCGATCAAACCTGGATAGCAAACTTCCAATATAGGCCCTAAAAAAGCGGAGATACCGTTAAATTCAAAAGTGGAAACAAAAAATGTAACAATTAAAGTACCTGCTAAAACCGTCTTATAATGCACTTTATTTTGAAAAACTTCTTTTTGCATAAAATCAGAAAAAACTGCACTCAAAGCAATCGCTGTCGTCAAACATGCCAAAGCAATTGTGGTGCACGCGAGGTATCCCGCATAGGGACCTGCAATTTTAATTGTCAGAGCGCTGAGTAGTTCGTCACTTCTGCTGATGTTTAAAGCAGGCGCATGAAAAGCAGCTATGTAGCTAAAGCCTATATAAACAATAGCCAACAAAGAGGCACCTACAAAACTTGCCTGAATGGTTAATTTTAAATAATTTTTAGAGTCTGTATCTTGACCCCGTTCTTTAGTTTTTAAAATAGATATAATCGTCGATGAGAAAAAAAAGGCTGCCATTAAATCCATCGTATTATACCCCTCTTTTAAACCATGCCAGAAGAAATTCACATCAGAACTGGCATTCAAGGCATAATCAGCAGGCGTTAGCAAACCTTTAACAATAACTGAAAATAATAAAACTAAAAGAAGGGGGGTTAAAAAAGTTCCAAGCAAATCAAGTAATCGATTTTTGCGAATTGTCATCAAGTAAACGATTAGACAGGTGAATGCACTAAATCCGAGGGAAGATAGACCTGGAACTAATGTTTTTAAAGTAGCATAGGATAAAGCAATACATCGAGGTATTGAACCTAGTGGCCCTAAAAGAGTGAGTAAGGTCAGTGTGATTAAAAATCCAGGAATCTTCCCTAATCGACCAAAAAATCGACGATAATTCCCATCATATAAAATCATGGCAACCACACCCGTAAATGGCATAAGTACAGCAGTGATTAAAAGACCTAAAATAGCTGAAAAGTTATGCTCACCGGCGTACTGACCTACCACAAGAGGGAAAATAATATTTCCAGCCCCAAAAAACATTGAAAACATTGCGAAACCAGTGGAAATAGCTTCGGATTTGATAAATTTATTCATACTAAAAACTCCATTTATTAATGATTACACACAATGAATTGCGAAAGATTTATAAGTGTCAAAAAGTTAGAAGGGGAAATTAGATAAAGTGCGCTTAGCACACGACAAAACAAAGAGGTGTAGATCTATTAACAAGACTTAAAGCAAAAGACTTGAAATCAAAATAAGTATAGAAAATGTTAAATATTTGCATGGAAAAATATGATATAGTAATAAATTTATCCAAGTATATTTACTTTAAAGAATTAAATCAAGACGTCAATCCATGAAATCTTTGACTGTTTGCACAAAAATATGCGGTTTTTCCAGCATCGGCACATGTCCAACTTGTGACAAAGAGATGAGTTTCGATTGAGAGATGTATCGGGCTAATAATTTAGAGTCAGAAGAACATAAGCGATCTTCTTTTCCCGATATAATCAAAGTTGGGGATTGGATTTGATGCAACCATGACCTAGAATTAAAAGATAAAAGCGCCTCAAGTTGACGCCGATAATTTAAAAAACTTTGCGGGTGCTGAGATTTACCTAAAAAGCCTTGCGTAATTTCTTGCATTTGTTCTTTATTTTTACGGAATTCTTTAGCAAAAAGAAAAGGGACCGCTCTTTTTAAAAGTCTTTGCGGATTGATTCCACAAGATCTAAGTGTAAACAGCAAGGCTCCTAACAATCGATTAACGCGACTCACTTTAACCAATGAATTGCAAATGATTAATTTGTTAATGCGCTGGGGATGAAGATAAGCCATGGTTTGTGCAATAGTTCCTCCCATAGAGTGTCCAATCACGGTAGCTTTTGAAATATTCAAGAAATTCAATAAATTAAACGCGTCGTGAGCCATTGTCTCAATTGTAATAGGGGAGTGGATACTGTCGCTTTGTCCGACGCCCCTATTATCAAAGAATATCACGCGATAACTTTTTTTTAACTCATCTAAAACTAATGTCCAAACACGTGAATCGCAATTCAAACCTGCAATCAATAATAGAGGTTCTCCCTTACCCTGATCTTCATAATAAATGTTCGTCTCTTCTATTTTGAAATGCGGCATTCTGTCTCTTTTATATTAGGTATTGAAGTCCTGTGGTTGGTTTTTTCGAGTCACATAAGTCATCCCTGCTGCTAGTAATAAAGCAGCGCCAAACCAACCCCATCTAATTACTTTTGCAATATCAATTCCTTGAACTTCATTCCATACATTTAGCATTAAGATCAAGGATAAAATTGCAGGAGCAAAATATTTTAAACAAATGACATAAAAACTTTGGCTGTTTTGTGGCCATAAACGTTCCTGAGAATCAGAAGGTTGACGAAAGACAAATACTAGAATTAAAACCAATCCCCCAATTAACATATTTGTACCAAGTAACATAGGGACAAGAGCATCGATTAGATAAGAAGCATTTCCCATGCAGAAGAAACAAGCCAAGCCCATCATACTAAGCATCACCCAAGTCACAGCTTTATAACGGCTGATTTTAAACTCAACTTCCACATTCCCTGCAATACTTTCAATTATGGAAAAAACCCCTGTCATTCCTGCGATAAACACACAAAAGAAAAAGATGGTGCCAATTAAGGGTGACAAGGCACCAAATGTATGTAAAATTTTTGGAAATAGAATAAATCCAATTTCAAAAGCGGAATCAGAAGTTAGAATGGAATCAAATGGAACATTTTGAACAAAACTAATATGAGCTAAGCATCCAAAAATGGCAAATCCTGCTACAAAAGAGACGAAGAAATCTCCAAGAGCTACCCATATCATTGCGCGGATAATATTTGTTTTTTGATCCGTATGTCTGGAATAACCAATTATAATCCCAAGACCTAAAGACAAACTAAAAAATAATTGGCCAAAAACATCTCGCCAAAGTGAAATATCTTTTAATTTTTCAAAGTGAGGATACAAATAGTAATACCAGCCTTGCATCCCTCCTGGTAAAAAACAAACGACTAAAGCAAAAATTGTAATAATGACTGCCAATAAAGGCATAAACCAAGAGCAGATTTTTTCAATACCATCTTTTACCTGTCGCACTAAAATCAACCACGCAGCTATTGAAACAGCAAACGTTGCCAACAAGATAGGAAATGAAATAGCACCAAATTCGTGAATACTAGGAGTGATTTTTAAAAAATCATATAAAAAAAAGCTTTGTGAATCTTCTGGTATCATGTTAAAAGCTGCAAAATAGGTATAGGCAGCAGAATAGCCCGTCAACACAATGTAAAAGGCTCCGATTGTCAAACAAGCAATGACAGATAGCCATCCAAACACCTTAGTGGTATGTCCCCATGTTTTGGTGTACGCTGTGACTAAAGGCAACTTCCACTTATAACCAATTAATCCTTCAAGAATTAACATGGGAACACCTAATAAAAGAAGAGCTAAGATGTAAGGAATTAAAAATGCCCCACCCCCATTTTTATAAACTTGTGCACTAAAACTTAAGATATTTGCAAAACCTACGGCAGAACCAATTAGTGACCAAATATAGCCAGCTTGCGATTTCCATGTTGTGGTTGTGGGGGGATTAGACATTCAATTCTCCAATAAACATAAAGATGATTTAATTTTGGTCTGTTATTTATTTTCTACAAAACTTAAGTCATTATAGCACTGCCCTAAGTTAATTAAAAGAAATAATATCTATAATTAAGCTTGTTTATAAAATAACTTTATTGATTAAAAACATTTTTTTATTTTAATTATTAAAAAAACAAACTAATTCTTATTAAAAGAAGTGCGATGAAAACAAAAAAAAATAATACGGAGATAAAATTTATTAGGAATTAATGCGAAACGCTACTAGCTACCGCTGTTGAGCTTTTAGGTCGCTTAGAGAGGTATATAAATGGAATAAGAAGTAAAAACATCCAGCCTCCCATCCATGCTAAATCATTTAATGCTAGCATATAGGCTTGTTGTTCAGTTAGTCGGTCTAAAAGATTGGTAGTGATTTCAGATGTAAAAATTGGATTTTGGTTTTTTAAGTAGTCATAAAATTGCATTACTTGTGTTTGATAAGAGGTAAGAGAGTCAGCAAGACGCGCATGATGAAAAATTTCTAAACGTGTCCATATTTGAATGGCTAAAGATGTTCCAAATCCACTGCCAATCAAAATACGTACGAAATGAAAAAGTCCGCTTGCACTTGGATATTTTTCTTTAGGTACTTCACTTAATGAGAGTTGGGTCAATGGTAAAAAAAAGAAAGCGACTCCAAAGCCTTGAAAAAAACGGGCTTTCATTATCGTGGATAGGTTAACTTCAGTGATAAAATTTGCTTGGTAAAAAAAACCAAGAGAAAAAAGAAGGAAACTAATGGCGATAAAGTTTCTTAAATCCACGCGGCTCATCATTTTGCCTAAAGTTGTCGACAGAAAAAGGGGAGCGATACCAATGGGAGCAACCGCTACGCCTGCCCAAAAAGCATTATAACCCTGTTCTGTTTGTAACCAAAGAGGCACTGTCACTGTACTGCCAAAATAAATTAGAAAACCTAAGGTCACACAAATCGTACCAATGACAAAATTTCTATTTTTAAAAAAAGAAAAATCGACAATGGGATATTTTTGAAAATAAGTCCAAATTGAAAAGTAAATCAAAGAAATGGCGGCAATTACTGTTAAGGCAATGATGATATTTGACTCATACCAATCTAAATCCTTCCCTTTATCCAGCAAAATTTGAAGGCTCCCCACTCCAATTGTCAATAGGATAAGGCCTGTCCAATCAATAGGATAGCGTTGAATTTCACTTTCTTTTTCTTTTAAAAAATACCAGACTACACCCGCTGAAAAAAGTCCGATGGGGACATTAATGTAAAATATCCAAGGCCACGAATATTCGTCTGTTAAATATCCACCTACAATTGGACCAATAACAGGAGCGATGATAACCACCATTGCCCAAAATCCTAAAGCGGCTCCTTGCTTTTCAGCAGGATTACTTACAACGAGTAAACTTTGAGAAAGAGGAATTAAAGATCCGGCTACCGCGCCTTGAACTATCCGCAAAAATACCAACATGGCTAAACTACTAGCCAATCCACACAAAAATGAAATCAAAGAAAATAAAAGTACAGACCAGACAAATAAACGCACTCTTCCAAAATAATTTGTTAACCAGCCCGTTAAAGGCAAAACAATAGCATTACTTGCGGAGAATGAAGTAATGACCCATGTTCCTTGATCAGCGCTCACACTTAAATTACCCGCAATGTAGGGAATTGCAACGTTTGCAATAGATGTATCTAAAACTTGAATGAATGTCCCTAGCCCAATTGCAACATTTAGAATAAAAAGTTTTCCGCGCGAAAGCTCTTCATTCTTCGTCATCTTCGTGCTCGTTGGAGTCTATTAATAAATTACGCTGAATGACATTTTGCATCATTTCTTCTACTTTTTGCATATCTAGGTCAAAAATTGTTGTAGTGGAAATCGGAGTGGTTTGAATAATATGCGCAAGTCTGGGTAAATTCTGGTTCGTAATATCTATGTCTACTTCCGCTGAAATGCCCATTCGAATAGGGTATTGTTTCACCATTTCTGGATCTAAACTAATACGTACTGGAAGACGTTGAACAATTTTAATCCAGTTACCAGTCGCATTTTGGGGAGGTATTAAAGAAAAAATGCTGCCTGTTCCTGAAGCTATGCCCAATACTTTTCCTTCAAACATCACCTTTGAGCCATACATGTCAAAACTGACTGTAGCAGGCTGACCCACGCGCATAGAAGTCAGTTGAGTTTCTTTATAATTAGCATCCACCCAGACATAATCTGTAGGGATAATTGCTAATAAATTCATTTGTGTCGTCACTCTTTGTCCCACTTCTACAGCTCTTTGTGCGACGTATCCTGTGGCAGGCGCATAAATAGAGCAATGTTGCAAATTATAAAAAGCAATTTTTACTTTAGCTTTTTGCTGTTCTATTAGCGAATGTTGCTCTAAAGGGGTGTTACCGGCTGCTGCTTGAGCTGTTTCTAATTGCCTTCTGGCAAGTTTATAGTCCGCTGCTGCAAGGGAATAATCGTCTCGTGAATGCACAAAATCTTCATTTGAAACAGATAAGGGGTGAGTTTGATGTAAATACAAGCGATTATCATAATTAAATTTTGCTTTGGAAAGAAGAGCTTTTTTACTTTCTACATTCGCTTTGCTTACTTCTACATAATTATAAAGCTGTCTGACTTGTAACACGATAGTTGCCAGCGTTGCCAATTCTTTTTGTAATTCTATTTCTGCTTCAGTTGGATCTAAACTAACGATTAACTGACCTTCATTAACTAATTGAGTATTGTCGCAATAAAAAGAGATAACGGACCCTGCTACAGTAGCATTGACATTAATTTTATTTCCGTTTGAGTAGGCATCATCCGTAGATTCGTGAAATCGGAAGTAAAGTAACCATAAAGCTAACCAAGCTAAACCTAAGAGGATAAAAAGAAGTGTAAATCCCCATAACAATTTTGAGCGAGAATTTTTAGGTAAGGGTTCGGTTGGGGATTTTGGCTTTTCTTTAAATTCTGTATATGGAATTACTGCTGTCAAAGGATATTTATCTTCGGGCGGTTCTGTACTATTGCTCATATCTCTCACCTATACAATAAGATTTGCGACAATAGCAGGAAAAAAAATTAATAAGTAGATTCTTGTGAATCTTTTTTTGATTTATTGAAACTAGAATCTGTAAACTGCACGAGTTTTAATCAAAAAGCGTGCAATGAGTTTTTGAAACTTAAGATAGTTTTATGAAGACTGTTCCTCTAAAGCTTTATTGATGATAGCACCTAAAGCATCTAAATCTGCACTTGGCTCGTAGCCATCCATTAATTGATTATTTATTAAAGAAAGATTATGAGATTCTTGTATTCCAATAAAAGTTCTTTTTATATTCGAAATTGCAGGCTGCTTAATTAATTCCATTGCTAAACTTGATTCTTCTGATATAACTCCATCGTGTACAATTAACTCTTTATCTGTAATTTGACATAATTGCGAAACATTTGCAGTTTGAATAATAATTTGCGGAATATTTGCATTTTCCAAATCTTTTGCTGTTTGCATATTCCAACCTACAAGTTGAGTCGCACAACCCATTAAATATCCCATAGAACGCGATTTAAAATCTTTTTTTTCTAATAAATTCTGTGCAGTTACAAATACGCTACTAAATGCTCGACTTATTACAACAACCGTTGGTGTAGTTCTTTCATTGTTTTCTGTTTTTTGTATTAAATGATCTTTCATGGCATTTGCGACAACTGCTCCACCTATAGAATGACCATAAGCAATAATTTGCTTTGCTTTTAAACCATTTTCGTCTTCCAAAAAGTTTAAAAAAGCTCGGTAAACTTTAGACATCATTTCTGAATTAGGTATTCCCTCACTCAACCCCACACCCGCATAATTAAAAACAATTGCATTTGCTTTTGTCGTGGCAAGGATGCATTTAACATCACTATTCGATAAATCCAGATGTTCTTCATAATACTGAGCATTTCCATTAGCCGCGAGTAACCACTTTCCATTACTTAAAGTTTTTTCCGTACCTATTAAAGCTGCGTCGATAACATTTCCATCAACTTGAATACTAAAACGTTTATATCTAAACTTTTCTTTATTATATTTGTCCTGTATATCGAATTCTTTTCTTTTTTGATCAATATCTAACAGTTCTGCAAATTCTAGTTGAGATGCTGGCAAAAAAACAGCCTGTCCCACCTTATCATGTATTGCTTTATGTAAAGAAAGTAAAGGATAAAAAAAAGTCGAAGATATTTTTTTTATCGTTGTTTGCTTTTCGCTATTCCATTCGTAACAAGTAGGTAATGCTCTATTTTGTGCAAAATCTGTTCGAGTTGAGTTAAAGTACTCCTCACTTGCAAAGTAAGCAGGACTACTTTGAAGAAAACTATGAACTGCAGAAAGTGGATTCATGAAAATTTCCTATAGGTTAATTTAATTTATTACAACTATAATGTATAAATATTAATTTAAAATTAAGAAAAATAATGGTAAATAATAGACTTCTTGTGTAATTAATTTTTTGTTATTTTCTTCTTCTTTATGAGGAGAGAAGACGAAAAAGGTGATCTGTATAGCCTTTGGTAACGGCAAAAAGCATGATTTCAAGTTGTTTAAAGCGAGCAAAGTACGTTGGACAAAAGAACGTATAGGACTGACAGATAGTGGGTATACGGGCATAAAGAAATTTCAAAAGAA
>Ga0105045_10000298_pt1 | contig 33984 bp, 23 predicted proteins | sample MAT02_FD_78089 | JGI IMG/M metagenome (GOLD analysis project Ga0105045, IMG submission 78089) | Freshwater microbial communities from Lake Fryxell liftoff mats and glacier meltwater in Antarctica - MAT-02 (megahit assembly) | ecosystem: Environmental > Aquatic > Freshwater > Ice > Liftoff...
CGCCCCGGCCGACCTCGCGTCGCCGGGGCTTTCTCGTCGCTCGAGAAACGTCCGGCGCGGGGAACCAGGTGGGTCCGCCAAATCACAGCAGGTGGGTCAACTTCTGACCAGCACTGAAGCGCGATCGCTAGAAGAGCGCGACGGCGTCCCTGGTGGATCGCATGGCGGATGAGGAGATGCTTCCAGTGCAGATCAACTGGTGGGTCGCGGTCGGTTGTGCGGGTGGCTGACAGCGCGGATGATGGGGTGGCTGAGTTGCGGGAGGGAGACTGTGGAGGGAGCCGTGTCCGATAAGCAGCCAGGGTCCGTGTCCGGTCCGTGTCCGATAAATTGGGCGGCCAGGGGGTCCGTGTCCGATCCGTGTCCAATAAGCGGGGCGTCAGGGGGTCCGTGTCCAATAAGCGAGGGCGACGGGGGAGGCCGTGTCCGATAAGCAGGGTGATGCGGGCCGGGCGGGACGCAGGCACAGGGCGTCACGCGACGGGCTCCCGAGTGCGACCGCACCCGCCGTGCCGGCGATGTCGCCGGACGAACTCGGGGTGTTGCTCGCGGCGCACTGCCGGCACGCAACGACGGAGCTTCCCCCGGGCCAGCCCGGCGTGATCGGCGACCATGACGGGCTGGCCGTGGAACTCGCCGCCGCGGCTGGACGCGAGCGGCGAGCCGTGGCGGCGGTGACGGCTGGCGGCGCTTCGAGTCGAACACGAGCGGATGTCCACGGCGGTCGCCGTGGCTGAGGAGACGGCGCGGCAGAGGGCCTCCGAGCACGGGCTGATCGCGCGGGTGTTGGCGGACGAAAGGCTCGCGAACGAGCAACTACACGGCGAGCTGGCGGCGCTTCGCCGAGACCTCGAGGTTGCACAGGGATCGTCGGCGGAGCGGCAGGCGATGCAACCGCTCGACGCCCTGCAGGTGGCGATCCAGCAGTTTCAGGCGGGGCGGCAGCGGCGTGCCGACCTCGCAGCGGGACGACATCCGGACCACGGCCGACTCGTGGAGGCGGAGGCGGCCCGACGTCAGGCGGTCGCGGTCGCGGATGCACTGCGGGTAGAAAATGCGGAACTCAGGACCGAGCGGGACGGTCTTCGCGCCCGATGTGGTGACCTGGAGTCGGGCTCGGTGCGGGCTGCACTCGCGGATGCCGAGCAACGGCTGACACAAGCGCATGCGGAGCTGGGGGGGGTCCGCCAGCACGCGGAGCGCCTGAACGGGCTGCTGAATCGAAAACGGGAGGTCGTGCGCGATTTGCAGAAAATGAAGGATGCGCAGGAGGTCGAACTCGCGGAGGCGAACGCCGAGCTCATGCTTCGGAAAACGGGTGCGCCTCATCCGGTGACTGTCGTGCTCGCGCGCGGGTTGGCCTCGCAGGCAATCCAAGCAGCTCAGGCGAGGCGGACGCCGATTGACGCCGAGGACTGACCGCGCCGCGGGTGGGTCTAATAGGTGAGACGAAAAGGACGAGCACAAGGGGTCAGGCGCCGACCCGGGCGCTGTGATCGTATCCCCGGCGAGCGCTGGCTGCCGGCGGTTAACCGCGAACTGCGCGCACAGGGGCTCCCAACATCGCCGCCGGCGGCTCAGCGCTGCCGTCGCGCTCGGCACAGATCTCGGTATCGAGGTCGAAGAGCTTGACCCTCTCCCGCGGCCCCGCGGAGCATGTCACGGGTGAGTGCGGTGCAATCGTGAAGCGAATAGGAGATGGGACTGGCTCGGCGGCAAGCGATCGGCCATCGCCGGCAGATAGAGGGCGTCGCTCATCGCCCAGCCTATTTGCCGCGCGTGAGGAGCGAGCGGACCCGGTGCAGAGCGACGCGGAGTTCAGCACACTGGCGGGCGTGCTCCGCTTCGCTCTCGCGATCGGCGCCCTGCAGCTCGCGGCATTGGCGGAGGCGGGACGCCGAGAAAAAGCCGAAGCTCGCGTGGACGTGGGCGGTCAGGTAGACGGTCCCGGCGGCGACCACCTCGGGCGAGACGTCGATCGACGCGCCGTCCGTGGCAGTGACTTGGGCAAAGCCGAGGGGCTCCCCTGGGGCGTGGTCGCCGGCGTAGGCGTAATTCCAGTGGCCGAACTTCGTCCGGTATTCGGCCGTGAGCATCCAGGTGTAGTGGAACCGCGTCCGCACGTCGACGCGGTCGCGGAATTTGCCCCTGCCGTCGCCGACGAGGACGAGCTCGCGACCTGCGTTCAGGTCGAGGAAGACCAAAAACGGCGCGCCGGGCTGGTCGTACGGCAAGTGCTTGTACCAACTGTGCGCGCCGACTACATACGCGGCGAAGCTCTCCGTCTGCTCCGCCGTCGGGATCGGCAGCGGGGCGATGAGCTGGCGGTAGCGGGAGGGCGGCCGCGAGGGGCGAGAGAGGAGCTGATGGAGCCATGCGCGCATCGGCGAGATTGTAGGCCAGATCTGGCATTGTCGGCACAGTTTGTCCGAGAAGCTCAGGTGAGGTGAACGTTGATGGATGCCGAGGACTGACCGGCACGGCTCATGGCGCCGGCGACAGGCGCACCATCCACACGCCCGAGCGCTCTCCGTCGACGACCGTATAGCGGAAGATGTCGTCGCCCAGGTCCCAGGTGGACCAGACGGACGTGTCGACGACTTGGCGGTCGATCAACCGCTCCTCGCGCGTGTCGAAGTCCGCGAGGATGAAGTCGCCGAGGCCATCGTCGTCGATGTTGAGCGCGGAGAGCACCCGCCCTTCGGTCAGTCGGTAGTACGGGGTGACGCGATCGGCGAGGCGCGAGGGCGGCGAGCCGTCGAAGGGCGCGAACAAAAGCGGACCCGGCGTCGAGTCGGACGGCACCTCCAGCAGCATGAGCCCGTCGGGCTCGCGCCCGACGATCGCGCCGTTGTCAAAAAATGGCGTGGCCGAGCCCGCTTCTCGCAGGTCGGCGAGGTAGATCGGTCCCCTCCACCACCGCTGCAACAACCAGCGGCCATCGGCGAGTTGCTCGAGCGGGAACACGTTGTCGTGGATGTCCAGGAAACTCAGCGTGGGTAGGAAATAGACGCGCAGCGGGCCGCGGCTCAGCATCAGCGGGACAAGGCCCAAGTCGACCCAGGCGAGCGGCGAGTCGAAGGGGTCGAGCCAGGTCGTGGTGAGGGGCACGTCGTCGCCGATCTCCCGGTCGCGTAGGAGCACCAGGCCCTCGGGAAACTCGCTGTCCTGGTCCGTCCTTTCCGCGCGTTGCCAGAGGAGGTAGCGACCATCTTTCGAGATATCGAACTCACGAACCTCGGTCTGCTCGACCGTCGCGGCGCCGCTCGGCAGGTCGATCCGCAAGAGGGTGCCGTCTGTGGTGAGGACGAACACCGCGTCCCCGCGCGCGCGTACCCTCGACTTGACCGTGATCGGGTACTCCGGGGTGACGTCCGGGTCCAGCAACCCGATCGGCTCCGAGGTCTCACTGCGGGCGTCACCCGGGTGCGGGTGCAGGGTCAGCGCGGCGGGGCCGTCGCCCTCCGCGTCGATGGAGACGAGCCCCTGCGGGGTGTCGCGCGAGAAGCAGTCGACATCGGCATAGACGACGTGCGGGGGCTGCTCGCCCGAGGGGTCGATGCTGACGATGTCACGCTGCTCCGTGCGGCAGCCGAGCAACACCCCGGGCCAGCGGTCGTCGGCGAACAAGTGGATGACATCGTCGGCGATCCGGCGCGGAGCCTCACCGCAGGGCCCGGTCGACCACAACACGGTGTCGCTGTACGTGACCACGTCGGCCTCGGTCTGCGCCCGTGCGGTGGTGTAGAAGACCCGCTCCTCGAAGCGGTAGAGGCCGCCCAGGACCACCTGGTCCGGCTCCAACGCGACCAGACGAACCGGCCCCTCCACGCCGCAGACCTCGCCAAACTCGGCAAGCTCGAGCGGCTCGGACCCGCAGCTCACGAGGCCACACGCCAGGATGATCACCCCTGGCCATTCAATCACTCTGGAGTACGACGACATGGACCACGAACTACCGCGAGCGCGAATAACCTATTTCCGCGCCCGGCGATGCGGCCCGACGTCTGTGGGCCGGCGACGGTCAGCCGAGGCCAAGGCGCCGCTTGGCAGCGGCCGTACGCTGTGACCAGCGGACTGGGTGCGGCTGAGCAGGAGCATGGCGAGGCCGCCCGCCACGACGAGCGCGCCCGAGATCAGGAGCGCCGTCGCGGGGACATAGTTCGGCTGCGCGAGCGGCAGTGGCTGGTTCATGTCGTCGTATTTCTGGTCAATGCCGTTCTTGGCGGTCAGCAACAAGAATGCCCCGGTGGCGAGACCCCCGCCGCCAAGTGACATGACGATGATGCCGCCGACACGCAGCCCCGAACTGCCTGGCCTGACCCGCGCGACCACGTCGCCGCCGTAGTCGGAGAGCGAGAAATCCCGCGACTTGACGACGCCGTCGCCGTTGAAGAACGACTGGCCCTGACGCCCGTCGATGATCTGGTCGCACGGCGCCACGCAGACCGGGCGTGACGTCGTACCGCTGCTAAAACCGCGATAGTTGAACCCGGAGAACTCGCCGGTGACCTCGTACAGCTTCAGGTCGGCGGGGCGTGTCAGCTCGATATGCAGGCGCGGCGCGCCGGGGCTGAGCTGGATCGGCTCCGGCGGGTCATCCTGATTGGCGGCCACGGCCGGCGCCGCCGGCTCGGCCGGCACCGTTAGCTCGGTCCTCACGCCGTTGCGCTCGTAGCTGGCGAGCTCGGCCCAGTTGTAGCGCTTGTGGTCGCCCGCGGTCGACACCATGGTCAGCGAGTCGCCTGGCAGGATCTCGACGATCTGGCCGAGCACCATGCCGCCGCTCTTGAGGTTGACGACGTCGCGCACGGCGGTGGCGGCCGCGGTGGGTGCCGGCGCGAAGGCGTGGGCATGGACAGGAAGCCCGCCGAAGGTGAGCGGGAGCACGAGAACGGCAAAGACGGACGACGGCCGTGACATGGTCGGCATGATGTACCGCGCTCCGGGTGGGCCCTGCGAACCGTCGCGAGCGCGTGGCCCAGCTCTTCCGCCGACTGCGTGCGGTCCTCGGGCTCGAGCGCGAGGGCTGCGAACAACACGCGCTCGCGGCTCATCGAGCTGACGCCCGTGTGCCACCACCCGGCCCGGCGCGCTTGACGCGCCTTCGCTCTCCGTCGTATGGTTGCCCGATTTAGTAACGCCCATGTCAAACCAAGAAGAGATCCGACGCGCTCGAAGTGCTGCATTTTCCGTGCGCCGTTGCATGGCACCCGAACAGACAAAAAATGACTGTTCACCGCAAATTGTCAACGCACACCTAATCCAACGCCGCGGGCTCGGGCTAAAGACTATCGCGCAGAACGACAAGATTCTTACGCCAGTCTACAAGAAGGACGGAATCTTTATACTTCGGAAGGTGTCAACCGCCAGCGCTTCAACATTTACCGGGTTTTGCCAGCATCACGACACTGCGTTGTTTAGACCCCTCGAGACGGAGCTGCTGCTTCCTACCGATGAGCAAATTTTTCTGCAGACGTACCGTTCTACCTGCAACGAGCTTTACATGAAGGGCGGCGCGAGCGTATTCAGCACCGAACTCGAAACTAGCCTTATCCCCGAATCCAACAGGGTCGGCCCTTACGCTGCGGGCGTCAAAAGAGGCCTGGTCGACGCACATCGCTACAAGAGTGCATTGGACACGCTGCTTGTCAGCGGAAATCTGAGCAGACTGCATTATATTGCCTATCTGTTCGACAAGCCCCCGCAGGTGTTTTGCAGCACGGGGGTGCTTATCGACTATGGGTTTCAGGGGCAAATCCTGCAGCGCTGGGTTGCCGGCACTGATGCCTATGCTGTCACATTTTCTATGATGGCCAGAGAGGGCGGAGGGGTTGCATTTTTTGCCTGGGTCGATGATGTGCCAGCCACAAGAGCGTTCGCCCGTTCTTTGCTGCGGGTGCCGACCAATGCGGTCCCTTCAATGCTGGTGCATTACGCCTTCGAATACTCCGAAAATGTCTACCTCTCTCCGCAGTGGGAGCTCGGTTTGGCGGTTCGTGATAGAGAAATTTTGTTGTCCAGGTGTCGGTCCGGTGTTCCTGGAACAGGACGATCGAGAAATTGCATGACAATGCTATCCGAACTAGACACAGATTGGCGGGTCATCGAATTGAGAACCAAGGGACTCGCGCGTGCTGGCGAGCCTAAAGGCTGACGATCGGCACGGCCTCGTCCGCCGCGGAAAGACCTTCTCCGAACCCCCGCACGCACTTCAGCGCGTTCAAGCGGACGAGGGCAGCGAGGACTTCGACGACCTCAACCTTGAGGAGCCTACCCCGGTGTGAGCGAGCGCGACGTGGGCTACCTCTTCGTCGCGCACCCTGACGAGGCTCCCGAGGCGCTGTAGGGCCCGGCGTGCTCGCCGGCATCGACCGAAGACTGTCAAGGGTCGGGCAGCCCCCGCCGACCGCGGGGACGCGGTGTTGTCCATGCTGGTGGCGCCATCAATGCGGCGCAGCGGGGACGGCTGCTGAACGCGCGTTGGTCAGAAGACGAGATCAGCCGTCTGCCCGCTGTGGACGGGCTTACTTACGACGATGTCCAGAAATTCCGGTCAGCGCTTCGAACCATGGGAAACCGGCTCATCCAGTTCGCCAAGGACCAGGCGAGCCCAGACAAGACTTCGGCACCGTGACGCTAAAACTGGTCCCGTCCTGGCCCGCGCCCCGCATCCTCGAACTCGCGCCGGCCGGCTGGCTGCACCGGCTCCGGGAGCGCGTGACGCAGGTCGAGCCCCGCCGGCCTGCGGGTCCGCTCGATCAGGACTCGTCGATCTTGATCGCGGCTGGGTAGAGGGCGTCGTCGGTGGGCGGGGCCTCGAGTTCGGCAGCAAGCTCGGCGGATGGCGCGGCACCAACGAGCTTGCGCGTCCACTGCCCGTCGTTGAAGTCGATCAGTTCGGTACGACATGGTCGGCATGAAAACCTCGATGGATGTGGGGGGGGGGGGGGAGCGACTAAAAATTAAAGTTTGAAGCTGAGCTGCTCGCCGCTGGCGAGCTTGGTGCGTGCGGCGATCTGGGCGACGCAAAGACCGAGCTCGCCCCTCGCCTCGTGCCCGCCGAACCGGATCAAGGTTTTCCCGCTCGGGTTGGCCCTGACGGTGATCGTCGACCGCGAGAACGGGACCAGCGGCTTGCAGCGGTTGATCGCGCGGCGGACCTCGGAGACTCGCGGATCGTCGTCCTGTCGGCCCTTGCTGCCGGTCTTCGACACGGTCGGTGTTGACTTCGGCGCCACCGGGACGGCAGGGGGTGACAAGTTTGGTGCGGTCGGTGGCGGAGCTGGGTGGCGGATCACGGCGGCTTCGCTTCCTGGTAGTGCGGCCGAGTTCATCGCCTGATCGGCCGAGAGACCGCCGCCGCCCAGCGCCGCACCCACCTGCCACAACGCGGCCACCGCGATCACACACAAGACCAGGCCGACGCCCAGGCCGACGGCGACCGGCGTGCGCGTGGCGACCTGGTGAGTCACGTCACCGAGGAATGCCGGGGCTAATTCGGTCGAAGGCGCGTGCGTCGGCTCTACGGCGGCCACGACCGCCGCCGGTAGCTCCTGGGTCACTTCGATCGTAGCGACCGGAATGATGGGCGCCGCGGTCGCGGATGGCGTCGCTTTGGGGAGGTCGATCACCATGGCCGTGAGGTCCGACTGCGCGAGCGCCTCGCCGATCGCCTGCGCCATGGCGGCGGCGGTCGGATAGCGATCGTCGACGTCACTGAGCGCCCGCATCACTATCACGTCGATCGCGTGCGGGATGCGTGCGCCGGGGGCCATGACGCTCGGCGCAGGGACACCAAGCTCCTCGGGCGCGAGGCTGATGTCGGGCACCTGTCGCGTCGTCAGCAGGCAGTACATGAGCGCCCCGACCGAGTAGAGGTCGGCGCGGCCGTCGGGGTCGAGGCCGGCGAGGCGCTCGGGCGCGATGAAGCCGGCGGTTCCGTGGATCTCCGCGGGCGGCTCCGCGGCCTGCGTGAGCCGGCTACATCCGCGGGCGCTGGCGAAGCCCAGATCGATGACCTTGGCGAAGTCGTGGCCGAGGGTCGTCTGCTGAACGATGACGTTCTCGGGCTGCATATCGCCGTGAATGACGCCCTCCGCGTGGAGCTTGGCGAGCGCGTCGAGCACCTGCATGACGATGGTAGCGAGGCGCCGCCACGGCATCGGCCGCATCGCCGCGACCTGGCTGAGCGACGTGCCCGGCACCAGCTCGAAGACGATGAAGGGCTTGCCGCGCAGCTTGCCGTAGTAGTGGGCGCGCAGCAGATGCGGGTGGACGATCCGCGCCGCGAGCTTGCCCTCCTGGGCGAAGTAGCGGAGGGCCTCGGCGTCCTTGCGCAGGCTCTTGTAGAGGATCTTGACCGCGACCTCGCTCTTGGTCTCGAGGTCGAGCGCCCGATACACGGCGGCGGTCGCCCCGAAGCCGATCGACGCGATCAGCTCGAAGCGCTTGCACAACACCTGGCCCGTATCGTTCTCGACGCGCGCGTCCGTCATGTACGCGGTGCGGATGTTGGGATCGGCCTTGGCCTTGGGCGGGGTCCACAGGACATCCATGTCAAAACTCCAGGCGCAGCCGTATGCCGATGGTGGCCCCGAGGGTGGGTGCGAACGCGAGGCGGTGATGCTTGCGGCGGCGGTGACCGTCGACGGCGAGCAGCGTGATGCCGGTGAGCAACGAAGCGCCCGAGAGGCTGCCCGCCACGATGGCGCGGCGGTTGGCGGCGTCGCCGATCGCGACCAACCGCTCTACCTGCCGAAGTTGATCGTCCGGCACCGGCGCCGGCACCGAATCAAGGATGGCGTCACGGCTGCGCTGATTCAGCTCGCCGATCGCCAGCTCGGCCGCGCTCCAGGCCCCGAGCCCGAGTCCCACCGCGAACAACGTCCAGCCCGAGGCACGCAGCCCGCCGCGCACCTTCAGCGGCGGTGCAGGCGGTGTGACCGCGACTACCGGAGCTGCAAGCGGTGCCTGGTCCGCTTCGGGCGCTGGTTCCGGTTCGGGCTCCGAGACGGGCTCGGGCTCGGGCTCCTTTACCTTGCAGCTCCGGCCGGCGAGGTCGCTGCGGGCGGCGTCCAGGAGTTCCTGGGCGTCCTTGCGATCGGCGGGGCGCTTCGGCGCGGGGTAGTGCTGATCGAGATAGTCGAGGAAGCGAATGAAGAGGCGGATCTCGTCGCAAAGGTGCTTGACCTCGCCGGTCTGGACGTAGGCGTCGCGAAACGAGTAGTGCGCGTCGAAGGCCATCACGGACCTGGCCTCCATGGCCTCGGGCAGGTCCGGGAGGGCGTTATACGCGGCGAGGCAGTGCTCGGCGGCGAGGGCGTGCTCCTTCGCCTCGCGGTGCTTGAGGCAGACGGCTTGCTCGCGAAACGAGAGCTGCTCCGGCCCGGCGAGCGCTCGCGTCGATGCGGCCCCGATGCCGACGAACGCAGCGACGGTCAGGACATGGCGGAGAACGAGGGGGGGCCCGTTCATAGGCAGTCAACCTACCGGGAGTCGCCGAAGTTGCCAAGGCATGTACACAGAAATTCGCGTGACAGCAGGCCAACAGCGGCGTAGCCTGGCGTTATGAGAGTCCGGGGTACCCAAAGGCGTCAGAACAGCTTCGGCGAAATCGGGATCCTCGCGGTGTTCGCGCTGCCCGCGTGCTTCTACGAGACGCCCTACCCCGAGTGCTGGGTCTACTCGCCCGAGTGCGTGTACGAGAGCGCCGACGAGGGCGGCTCCGGCGATGGAACATCGTCCCTGCCGACGAGCGAGCCGTTTCCGGCCGGAAGTACCGAGACCGGCGGCGACGACAACGGGGCCAGCTCGGGCGACGTGGGAGCCAGCTCGGGCGAGAGCAGCGCGGGGACGACGGGCCCAGAGATGCAGGCGCAGCCGGTGATCGTCGGCATGAGCCTGACCCCCGGTCCGGGCACGCCGGGATCGTGCGTCCTCTACTCGGCCGGACCCGTGAGCGTGACGGTCCAGGTCGAGGACGCCATGGAGGTCTGGATCAACGTCGACGACGGCGAGGCGGTCGCGCTCGAGCCGGTCGGTGACGACGGCACGGAGTTCGTCGGCGAGATCGCCGTGCTCGGCGAGTCGTGGAACGGGTCGCATACGGTCTGGGCCATCGCCGAGAGCGGCGAGCTGACGAGTGCGCCCTGGGGTGACATGTTCACCGTGGTGGCGCCGGAAGCGGGGTCCGAGGCGTGGAAGAAGAAGAGTGCGATCACGCCGAGCAAGGGGAACGCGGTCGCCGTCGACGCCCAGGGCGAGGTCTACGAGCTGTTTACCGAGTGGAGTCAGCAGGGCGCGCGCTGCCACGTCCGGCGCCGCGATCCGCAGGGCGAGCCGGTGTGGCTGCAAGATGCGGTGGCGCTCGCGCCTGGCGTGAGCTGCGGGGGCGAGGACATCAAGGTCGCACCGGACGGCACGATCTGGGCGCTGACCAACACCGTGGTCGACGGGGTCAACCGCTGGCAGCTTTTCCACCTCGACCCGGACGGCGCCGAGCTGGGCGAGCCGGAGGTCAGTGACTTTCAGGAATTTGGGCGCGGCCTCGACGTGAACACGGAGGGCGACCTACTTCTGTGTGGAGAGCGGCCGGCGATCGATGGTCAGGACGCATGGGTCAAGCTGTCGCCGCCAGTCGGTGACGGGTGGACGGTGCCGTGGGCGTACGAGGTTGGCAATGAGGACTTCGACGAGCGGACGAGGGACTGTGCGTTCGTGGAGGATCGCATCGTGGTCGTCGGCGAGGTGTTTGGTATCCAAAGCCAGAACGAGGTCGAACCATCGAGCCGCGGGTTTGTCGCGGAGTACAGCGCCAGCGGCAGCCTTGTTGGCCAAGACGTGGCGACGGCCGTGGTGTGGCAGGGGGGCCACGAGGCCGTCACCCCGGACGGTCATGGCGGGTACGTGACCGTCGGCTACACCTGCGATGCGAAGGTGGTGCCCTGCACGCCGATGAAAGGCGTTATCAAGTGGTTTTCGCCGGGTCCCACCTTGACCAAGGAGCAGCCAGTCAAGGGGGCGTTGAGGCTATGGGACGTAGCGACGAGCCCCGCCGGCCACGTGGTCATGGCTGTAGAGGCATTAGAAAAGCAGAAGGGGTTTCTGGTGCAAGCATGGGTGTCCGGTGACACTGCGCCCCTCTGGCAGTACCAGGGAACCCCCGGGACGCTGCAGGTGGCCACTGGCCTTGCGCTCAACCCCTACGGGTCGGTCTACGCGGGCGGCTATTTCCTCGACGGCGACGTGCTTGCTGCCGGGCTGGTCAAGTTGCATCCCTACTAAAAACTATCCCGGCACGAACGAGGTGCAGGCGTCCAAGGCGAGCACCGCGGCCTTATCGAAGGCATCCCCGAAGTTCTCGAGGGTCAGGTGCTCGAGGATGCTGTTAGGAAATGACGGGATGAGGTTACACAGCCGGTAGTCGGGATCGATGTTCGGCTTGCAGCCGTCGCCGCTGATGATGCCGAGCGCGACGATCGCGTTGAGATCGCCGTGCTTGGCGTCCACGACCGCCTGCCTCCACTCTTGCCAGGTCCCCTTGGATTTGGCGATGTTGTTGTCCTCGGGCCCGATCATCGTCAGGACGAGGAGCGCGTCGTCCCGCAAGAAGCCCGCGTTACAGCCTCCGGGGGCGTTGAGCTGAGGGCTCATGGCGGCGACGAGCGCGTCGCCCATCAAGTTGCGGCCCCACACACCGACGCGCGCGATGCACTCGAAGGCCGCTTGGAACTCGGGCGTGTCCTTGGTGATGTAGCGGTGCTCGCCGAGGTCGCAGGGGACGTTCGGGGCGTCGGGCCCGGCGTTGAAGACCGTGCCGGCGCCCATCGTTGTGTCACACGGCGGCGGATCGATGAAGCAGGGGTATTTCGGCGCGATGTCGCAGGGTGCCGGGCACTGATCGTCACAGTCATCGACCCACCACTTTTCTTCGCTGTCCACGACCATGATGTGGAGGTCGAAGTCGTCGAATTGTGACTGGATGGTGTTGATGAAATTCGGCGCGGCTGCGACGAGCTTGTCCTGCGAGGGTCCCATGAGCCCGGAGCGCGAGATGACGAACAGGAAGTCGATCTTGCCCTTGCAGCCCATCGGCGGGCCTCCGAAGTCGGGCATGATGCCCATGTCCGGGAACGCAGCGTCCGTGGTCGATGATGAGCCCGTGCTTCCGTCCGCGGAGCCGCTCCCGGTCGAACTGCTGGTGCTCGACGTACTCGACGAGCTACCGCTAGTCGAAGTCGAATCCCCGGCGCTGGTGTCAGCCGGGCGAGTGGTCACGCCCGGCGTGGTGAAGCCCGTTGACGAATCGGCGGGGCCGTTGCAGGCGAGGAGGAGGCAAACAGCGGCGACGAGGCGTGCCGGGGGCATAGCAGCGCAGCCTAGCGCGGAGCCGCGCCGATGCCAAGTTTGGCTCATCGAGCGCCCTCCAGGCCGGAGGGAGAGTCGTGGTCAGGGCCCTCAAAACCGGCGCTCGCTTCCAACACGATCGCCGGGGTCGCTCCGCCGGCAGCGGCACGGCCACAAGACTCCGGGTTGCAGGCGAGCACCCCGGCGCGCGCGGCTAGAGGGGTATGGTACGCTGACCTCACCGCGCTCAAGGTTAGCGTAGTTCGGCCCCTGAGCCAAGCGGCCGTGATGCGGCAACCAGGCGTTCGAGGAGTTCACGGACCTCTGCGTGCCACTCCGTTTGCTCGCCGTTTTCCTCCCATAGCTCGCGGAGTTCCGAATCCCGGAACACCCGCTCCACGGCCCTCCGCGCCCGCTCGGCCCCGATGGCCCGCGCTGCATGAACATGGTCTTTCAGCCAGGTGAGTGCTTCCTGCGGGAGCCGGTCCTCGCCGCCCCCGAGCGCCGCGGCTACGAGCTCGGCGGCTGCCAAGGCGGCCGAGCTCTCATCCACCTCCAGGTAGTCGTCGGCTGCCGCAGAGCCCACGCGATCCAGCGCCTCGGCGAGCAGCGCGGGCCCGCCATGGACGAGCGCGGACAGCCAGTCCAAGGCCGAGTCGTTGGCGAAACTCTCGTGTCCCCACGCGCCCACGTCAGGATCTCCTCGCTTCGACGTTGTTTCCCTTCGCCTCGAAAAACTCAGGCGGTTTGACCTTCATCGACTCGGCGAAGATGCTGGGTCGCCCTTCAAAGTGGGCCCGCAGTCGCTCCTCGACATGCATGTCACTCCAGACGGCCGCACACTCGAGCCCCTCTGCCTCGTCGGCCGTGGCCGGGACTTCCTCGGCGCCGGTCAAGGTCTTGTGGATCCTGCCGTTGATTGAGTCCTGCTTGAAGAACCATAGTGGCTTGAGCGAGTGCTCGGGGACGGGCATATGGCCCAGGCAAGGCCATTTACCGCTGGTTACGGCGCTCTTCATCACCCAGATCCTGAATGCGATCGGGCTCCGCACAATAGCGTCGACGGGCGGGAAGTCACCAGCTCGGCATCGGCGGTCGAAGAACGCGACCAGCGGCGAGTTGAGGACCCAAGCGAAGCCGAACCGGTCCTCGCCAAGAGGGACCGCGAGGACATTCCCGACCTTGTCGCGGATCCTGGTCGTGCGCTTTCCTCCCGTCATTCCCCAAACTCCTGCTTCGCAGCGGCTGTGTAGCTCGGTCCTTTGGGGTTGCGGGGGGAGATTCCGTTGATGCGGTTGCCCGAAGTGCCGCCCGATCTTTGGGCGCCGCCGTGCTTCTTAATGAGAAACTGCTCGCGACCACGGATCGCGTCTCCGTTCCTCGAGGACTTGTCCAGTACGGCAGGGCCGTAGCCTTGTTCGTTCATGTGGTGACTCGACTCGCGCTTGCCGATGTTCTGCGCTGGGGTGCCCGTGCCATGTGTGCGACCGGAGTATACTTGGCCGGTAGCCGGGTTCGTGCGGATGTACGTCTGGTGCGTGACCTCGTCGCTGTTCTCGACGGCCTTGGCCGCATCAGAGACCTCCCTGCGCTCAGCGCGCCTGACGGCGTCCGCGGCCTTGTCGCTGCCGCGGAACCAGCGGTAGCCGTCCTTGATGTCGCCGATGCTGACCGGCAAGTACTCGGTGCCGAGGGAGACGGCCGAGAGGACGCGAGCGCCGAAGCCCGCTTCGGGGCTGAGGACGACCGAGATGTCCTCGACGGCGCTGGCGACCTCGCCCGCCTTGTCCGCGCCCTTGTAGAGCCGAGCGCCGGCCTTGATGACCCACGAGATCCAGCCGTGGCCGCTCGGATCGATGTGCTGGACCGGGTTGTTGCCGGCGTAGCGGTAGAGGTTGCGCTCGCCGGGGCGCTCGAGGTTGGCGCCGGGGTTGAGGAGGTAGTACGGGTCTGGGGCGGTCCAGCGGCCCAACGCGGGCAGGTAGTGGCGGGCGCCGAGCACGACGGCGCCGGAGCGCGGGGTGTCCTCGGCGCCGGTGAAGCGGTAGTCCGGGCCGCGCTCGCCTTCGGCGCGCCAGGCGAGCGCGGGGGCGCCGTAGGGGTCGTGGGCGTCGCGCGCGATGGGCTTGCCCTGGTGATCGAGGACGAGGGCGGCGCTGCCGAGACGGTCGCTGACGTGGTAGCGCGTGTGCTCGTCGGGGAGCAGCGGGTTGGCGGCGTCGCCGGACTGGCAGCTCACCGAGGCGAAGACGAACAGCGCGAGCTGGCCGGCGAAGCGCAAGGGTCGGTCCATGCGGGGCCAAGACCATGCGACGTGGCGGCGGCGAAGCAGCGCGAGGGCGACGACGAGGAGCGCGCCCAGGGCGGCGGCAGAGAGCGGCTGCGGGGGGTATCCGGCCTCGGGGAGTTTCGCGGCGCTCTCGGCGATGCGCTCGCCGTTCCACAAGATCCAGCGGACGAGCTGGCCGTCGCGGACCTCGACCTGCTTTGAAAAGTAGAGGGTCTCGTGCTCGAGGGCACCGCTCGCGGTGTACTCGCGGCGGATCGCCTCGGTGCCGGCGTGATCGTAGATGTGCTCGGTGCGGTCGCCGCTCGCGGCGGTGAACGACTCGACGCGGCCTTGCGGGTTGGTGCGCCAGGTGCCCGCGGGGACCGGCCCCTTGCCCGCGACGGCGGCGAGGTTGCCGGCGGCGTCGTAGGTGAAGCTCTGGCCGCGCGCGCCGGTGACGGCGTGCGGCTGCGGGCCCGCGTAGCTGTACGAGGCTTCGCCGCTGCGCGTGATGTTGTCGTCGTCGGAGTAGGCCCAGGTCTGGACGCCGTAGGAGCCTTGCGCGCGCGTGAGACGGCGAAGATCGTCGTACGCGAAGCGCTGCGACTGGTCGGCGGCGCGGTGGTCCTGGGTCTGTGCGAGCAGGCCGGCGGCGTCGTAGGTGTGTGTGAAGTTGAGGAGGTCGACAGTGCCCTGCGTGACGCGGTGAGCCTGCAAGCGGCCGGTGTAGTCGAGCGCGCGGGTCGTGCGGACGCCGCTGGCGAGCTCGCGGGCGGTCCAGCGGCCGCGCGGGTCGTAGGTGGCAGCGGCGAGCCAGCCGGCGAGCGGCGTCTCGAGGCCGCGGGCCGTGTAGTCGCGCGCTAGAGCGGTGCCGTCGGGGAAGATTTCGCGGAGGATGCGGCCCTGGGCGTCGTATTCGGTGCTCTGCGAGAGGGTGACGGGACCGGCATGCGCGGCGAATTGACGGGCCATGCGGACGATGCGGCCGCGGATGTCGTGGTCGAAGTCGACGCGCCCGGCCGCGTCCTCGACGGCGGTGAGCTTGCCGCGGCTGTAGGTCGCGGCGGGGTCCTGGCCGCGATCGTAGGTGTAGCGGGCCTCGCCGAGCTGTTTGCCGGCGGGGTCATGGGCACGCTCGGTGAGCACGCGGCCGAGGCGGTCGTGGGTCCAGGTGACGCGCGCGCCGGTGGCGTCGCGGCGCTCGGTGATCTGGCCGGTGGCGTCGAAGGATTGTCGTATGGTGCCGGCGTCGGGGGCGTCGATGCGGAGCAGGCGGCCAGCGCCGTCGTAGGTGTAACGGCTCGCGTGGCCGGCGGGATCGATGTGCGCGCGCAGGCGGCCGGCTGCGTCGTGCTCGTAGCGGTGTGTGATGCTGCGGTCGGGGAGGATGGTCGACTGGGCGATCACGTGGCCGAGGCCGTCGTATTCGCGGCGCTCCGGGGTGGTGCTGTAGGGCGGCGCGGGGTGGATATCTTCGTTGTCGAATTCATCCTGTGCGAGCGGGCTGTAGCGGGTCAGGGCGTCGAAGCCGTCGGCGTCGCGCGTCGCGGTGACGCGGCCCAGCGCGTCGCGCCAGGTCTGGGTGCGCGGCGCACTGGGCAGCGCGACGTGGATCCCAGGCGTGAGCGCAGCGACGGGGAGCGGCACACCCTCGGTCTTTTCGGCGACGGTGCCGGCGGCGTCGTAAAACAGGCCCTCGGCGAGCACGGCGGCGGTGCCGGCGTCGTCCGGTGTGACGCGGGCTTGCGGGCGGCCGAGGCCGTCGAGCTGCGTGACCTCGATGTCGACGTCGTCCTGGCCGCTGATGCGGCGCCGCTCGGTGAGGATCGCTGGGCGCTCCGTGCTGCCGTCGAGAAAATAGCGGTAGCGCATCGTTGGGCGCTCGGCGCTGTCGCCAGGCTGGATCTCGGCGGTGAGGCGGCCAAGGCCGTCATAGAGGGCCTGCGCGGTCGCGCCGTTCGGCGTGGTGACGATGCGCGGGTGGCCGTGTGCGGGGTCCCAGGTGGCCGTGGTGACGAGGGCGCCGTCGTCCAGCACGAGGCGCTCCTCGACGGGAAATAGGCCGGCGGCGTCGTAGCGGCGCTCGAGGGTGCCGTCCCTGGCGTCGCGGATGCGGGTGGTGTTGCCGTGCGCGTCGTGGGTCTGGCGCAGGGATGCGAGCCAAGTGTGGCCGTCGGTCCAGGTCTCGGCGCGCGCGACCAGGCCGCGGCGGGCGGCCTGTCCGAGCGTGAGTCCTTTTTCGGCCTCGCCGTCGTAGTAGGTGCGCGTGGCGGAGACCTGCACGCCGTCGCCGTCGGTCACAATGATCTCGGCGGCGAGGTTGCGCGGGCCGCTGGGGTCGATCGGCTCGGCGTAGGTGGTCGTGGTGATGCGTTCGTCGCCCGGAAGGTCGACCCCGGATTTTGTGTCGACGCGGCCCAGCGCGCGCTCCTCGGTGACGTTGCCGGCGGCGTCGTGATCCCATTCTGTGCGCACGCGGGCGGCGGCCTCGTCGGGGCCGGCTTCGATGTGAAATGTGTCGGTGGCGATCCGCCGCGTGGTGCGGACGCCCGGCACCAGATCTTCGGCCTCGAGCGTGTGCAGCTCGCGGACCAGGGCGCCACTCGGGCCGGACGTGATTTCTTCGCGGAGCTGGAGGCCGTAGGCCTCGTCCTGGCTGCCGAGATCGTAGCGGCGGGTGACGGTCGAGGCGCTGCTGTAGTTGTCGCCGTCGCGGGTGTGGGCGTGCTCGGCGAAGCCGCGCAGCTCGCCGCGCTCGGGGTCGTGCCAGCCGTCGCGCGGGTGGTAGTTCGTGGTCCGCGTCCACTCGCCGCCGTCGCTCTCGACGGTGGCGACCAGCACCGGCGCGGGCTCGGGCGGGGTGCTGGACCAGGGAGCGCCTGCGGCTGCGTCGGCGGCGGCGAGCTGCGCGGCCGGTTGGTATTGCATGGTCACGCGGTAACCGAGGCCGTTTTCCTGCGCCTGCAGGAGGCCGGGGCGCTGCACGATCGGCGACCAGTAGCGCCAGGGCTGCGAGCCGTCAGTGTCGACGCGCAGCAGATCGACGGTGCCGCTGCCGTCGACGTCGCTCAAAATCACGATCTCGTCGGCCTCCAGCTCGGGCCAGTCATGCGCGCCGCCGGGCGCAAAGATGCCGCCCTGTTGATTGACCCACAGGCCGACCTCGCGGTGGCCGATCCGCACGAGGTCCGCGGCGCCGTCTCCATTGACGTCGGCGATTTCCCAGCGATCGGTCTCCGACATTTTCGGGACGCCGGCCATTTCGGTAGCGTCGTCGAAGAAGCCCAGGCCGGCGCTCGGGGCCACGAGGATGCGGGCCTCGGTCGGCAGGATGCGCACGAGGTCCGGGAGGCGGTCGCCGTCCATGTCCGCGAGTTGCACGCCCGGCTCGCCCAGGCGCAGGCCGGCGGGCGGCGGCGGGACGGGCTCGGCGGGGTGAAATCCCGGGCCATCCCAGCGTTGCAGCCAGATCCAGCCGTCGCCGTCGTCGTGGCGCAGGATGTCGATCCGGCCGTCGAGGTTGAGATCGACGAGCGCGAGGCGGGGATCGCCGAGATCGAAGCTGACGTCCAGCGGCAGCGTGACTTCTTTTTCAAAGGGGGCCGCGCCGCCGCCGAGGAAGGCGTAGGCGTTGCTCTCCCCCGGCCGGTCGAGCAGGTCCTGCACGCCGTCGCCGGTCACGTCGGCAAAGCGCGCGGTGGGTCCGATCGCGGCGGCGGGCGCATTTTTTAGAGTGATCCAGGGGCCGAGGGACTGGCCGCCGATGTTTTTGCGGTGGCGCCAGGCGCCGGGCTGGCCCTCGAGCAGGTCAGGCAGCGCGTCGCCGTCCACGTCGACCCAGGCGCGGCCCTCGGCGGTGGGGTCGAGCGCGGGCCCGTCGGCGAGGTCGAAGCGCTCCAGGCTGGGTTCGGGGGCCGTGTACGCGAAGCGCAGGACCGGGAGGGCAGTGTCATCGGCGGCGATCGTGGCGATCTCGGCGAGCTGACTGCTCGGGACCGTGGGCGAGGTGATGTAGCGGAGCTGGGTAGTGCGCACATGCGCGCCCGCAGCCTCGGTGCGGATGGCGGCGAGGCGATGGCCGAGCTCGACGCGAAAGCCGGGCGCGCGGGTGATTACGGGGTCGGGGCGCGGCTCGTAGTCGAAATGCACCGCGGCGGCGCCGTCGTTCCAGATGATGCTGGCGAGCAGCGGGGCGTCGCTGCCGGCCTGCTGCGCGCGGGTAAAGTCGATGCGGTTGCCGTGCGGATCGACGATCGCGGACAGCTCCAGGCGGAAAATATCCCCGCCGCGCGCCAGACGGGCGGCCGCCGTGAGGCCGAAATGATATTCGGCGCCGTCGACCGTGCGGGCGACCATGCTGCCGTCTGGCATTTCTTTAATTTCGACCGGCGGCCCCTGTTCGATCCGCTGGCGAAAAATGCCGGGCGCCACGGAAACGAGTTCTTCGCCGTCGCCGAGATTTTTCAGGGTCCAGGTGTCGGCCCCGTCGTAGCGCGGGAGGCCGAGTCGGAGCGAGCGCTCGATCGCGGGCAGGCGCAGCGACCAGCCGAGGCCGAGCACGTCCGAGCCCGCGCCGGGGTGGTAGTGCAGCCCCAGCTCCGGCGCGAGGCCGGCGCGGCCGGGCGGGACCTCCAGCGCGAAGGACATGCCAGGGAGGCCGCTCGCGGGGCTGACCTCGTAGCCGGCGCCGAAGCCCTCGATCGAGGCGGGGCCGCGCGGAAGATTAATCGCGGTGGCCAACGTCGCGCTGGTGTCGGCGCGGGCGGAGATCGGGGCGCCCAACATGAGCGCGGCGAGCAGGAGGCGTGAAAATGATGTGTGCTGCATGGGGATTGACGGGCCAGGGGCCTGTCGCGCGGCGCGAAAGATCGCGGCGAGCGAGCGGAACGAGGGGGCGCGGTCACGCCGCGGTAGCGGCGAGCAGATGCCGGCGCCATACGGCGAGCGGCAGATGTCGCGTGCACCGGGATCGAAGTCCCGGGCAGGCGAAGTAAAGTCGGCGACATGTCCGGCGGCAGGCAGAAGATGTCGCGGGCACAAAGACCAAAGTCTTCCGAGGGGGGCAGAAAGCCGGCCGACATCTTCGCCGGGGTCCCTGAAAGTCTCACCCGACCCACCCGACCCACCCGACCCACCCGACCCACCCGACCCACCCGACCCACCCGACAGCCGGGCACGCGTGCGCGCGCGACGAGTCCGCGCTGTGATGGCCGGGCGCGATCCGGAGGTGGTGGGGTCGTCGGACTGCAAGGGGTGTCCTCGGTCGGGCGCGCTCAGGCGGCGCCGCTGATGTGGGGTGGACGCGGGCGCCGCCGCGCGGTCGCCTCGATGCTGCCGACCATGGTCCGCGCTGAGAGCGTGATCATGTCGCCGGAGGTGAACGCGACGTTCACGACCCCGTGGGGTCGCAACTCGACCATGAACACGCGGCTGCGGATCGTTCGCCGCCCGGGGAGCGTGACGACGATCGTCTCCAGGCCCGGCCGCAACGCGGAAGCAGGGATGATGCGTGGCGTGGCCATCACGTCACCCGCAGCTCGGGGTGAAGGTGCCCTGACCCGCAGGCTCGATCGTGCCGGCGCGGTGATGCAGGCGCAGCACCACGTCGGAGACGTGGGCGAGGTCGAGATCGAGGTTGGCGGGGGCCTGTTCGGCGGCCGGGATCGTCAGCGTCCATTGCTCGCCATGCACGGGCCAGGCGGCGTAGCCTGCGTTCGGCCCGGCGGTGCCCCAGTCGTTGACGCCGGCCTGAATAACGAGCTGCTCGCGCTCGAAGCTGTAAGCCACGTAGGTCGACCACTGCGGGAGGTCGGCCCCGTCGCAGCGACGTACGCCTGCGAGGCCCTGGCGGGTCAGCCACACCTCGGCCTCCTTGTCGCCGAGGTAGTCGCCGACGAGCTTGACCTCAATCTTGTCGATCCGATCGTCGCACAGCGCCGTCGAGAACTGCGCGTTCTCGAAGGCCGAGAGCGCGAAGGGCAGCGCGACGGAGCCGTCGGCGTGGCCGTGCAGGGGGTCTTGCAGCAGCGCGGCAAATTGCTCGGCCGGGGTCGCGGGGGTGCCGTCGATGTCCGGGATGTCGGTGGTCATGCCGAAGATGTCGGCGCGCAGGCTGACCTCGGTGACGTAAGGCTGGCTGTAGCCGTGCTCGAGGCGATAGTCCTCCGCGATCCCGGAGAGGCAGGTCATCAGGCCCGTGATGTCCTCGGGCGAGCGCGCCGCTGCCAGCGTGTCGCGCAGCGCCGGCAGCTCCTGATTCAGCTCATATTCGAGGGCACGCAGCGCGAGGTACACCCGGCGGATCGTCCGCTCGCGCGCCGGCAGGACGCGGCTCGCGGCCTCGAGGCGGGCTTGCAGGAAATGCGGGCGCGTCAGGGCGTTGTCGGGGCTGTCCTCGATCATCATGCCCAGCGTGCGGGCCTGGTCCTGGACGAGCGCGGCGGCCTCCTTGTAGGCGCTCCACATGCTGGTGGTGGCGGTGCTCTGCGCCAGTTCGGCCTCCTCGGTCTCGATCATTAACAGCAGGCCCTCGGCACGGATGTTCTTGATGAGAGCGACCGACGCGGCGCGCTGGACCTCGAGATCGCTGGTGCGGATCGCGGCGTCGATCTCGGCGTTGATCGTCATGATCTCCTGATCCTCGCCGCGCTGGAGCTCGTCGCGCGCGCTCTGTAGGCCCGCCTGCCCGAGCACGCTCTTGCACTGGTTCGTGGTGGTCGTCTCCAGGCTCGCTTTCTTGGCGTCGCACTCTGCCCCGGCGGCGATGAGGCCGGCGATGTTGGGGATCGTGACGCCGAAGATCGTCGGACCCGAGGTGAACTGGGCGACCAGTTGGCTGTCACAACCGGCCTGGAGCGCCTCGGCCTCGGCAAGGCTGTTTTCGCGGATGCGACCGCACTCCGCCAGGGCCTCGGCCTGCTCGACGGCGGAGCGCTGCTCGCCGTACTGGTCCTTGACCTGGAAGATGCGACCGTGGGCCGCCGCGATCTCTGCGCCGAGATCGAGCTGGATCTCGAGGACACGTGCGAAACGCTCCTCCTCGACCGCGACCGCGTACAGGTTGTTCTCGGCGGCCTGGGCGGCGTGGCGGATGCGCAGGCCGGCGGCCTTGGCTGTCGCACGGAGTTCGGCGATCTGACCGCCCTGATCGCCACAGGTCGCCAGGGCCGGCGTCGTCTTGCCCGGGAGGCTGCCACACAGCGCGCGCAGCTTGGCGTTGTATTCGGTCGAGATCTGTAACTCGGTGGCCGCGAGCGCGTGGGTCTTCAGCTCATAGTCGCGGGCCTTTTGCCAGGCGTCCGCGGCGACCTGCGCGAACTGTGTGATCTCGTCGGCGGCGAGCGCCTGGACGGCATCGAAGTTGCTGCGATTATGGGCGATGTCCTCCGGGCCGAGCGCGAGCGGGACGTAGGCCGTCGGGTAGCCGAAGGGGGCCGTGTCCGGTGCGAGCTCATCCTGGATCGAGGCGAGCAGCTCCAGCGCCGGGCCGAGCGCGTGCAGGCCCGGCGCGGCAGCGGGGTTGGCCGCGAGGCGTGCGTGCAGCTCGGCGCCCGCGGCGTGGACGGCGATCATTGCCAGCCGCACGGCGGCCCGCACGTCGTCGGGGTTCTGGCCCGCACGGTGGGCCAGCCGGGCCCACTGCGCGGTGGTCCGCGCGTAGTCGGCGGTGAGCTGCAAGGGCGCGAGGTGGGCGTTGGCCGTGGGCTGATCAAGGTCGGAGTCCTCGATCCACGTGAGGGCGTCGACGTAGGCAGGCGCGAGCGTCGGGGCCAGCGCGGCGGCAAGGCGCTCGCGATCTGCGGTGAGGATCGCCAGCTCGCGCGCGAACGCATTCTCGAGCGGCTCGCCGACCTCGTCCTTGAACGCGAACGCGGTGTCGACCTGGGCCTCGGTCGCCAGGAGATCGGCGGCGAGGGCCTCGTCCGCGGCGAATACGGCCGCGAGGCTACGAAACAGGTCGCCCACGGGACCGGGCTTCTGGGCGGGCCCACGACGGACCAGCGCGTGGGCGCAGTGCAGCGCGGCGATGTCCAGGCAGGCCCGGCCCTCGTCGTCGTAGTCGGGGACCTGCGCGGCGCAGTCGTCCCAGGTCCACGACCCGGTCGGAGGCTTCACATCGCCGCTGCCATGCAATGCGGCGAGCACGGGCGGTAGGTTGTAACCGGCGGCCCGCAGTGCCGTACCGCATGCATACATATCGTCGGCCGTGCAGATGCCGTCCATGCACTTGTTGCACGCGAGGGAGGGCTTGATCAGCTTCGTCGCGGTGCCGAAGTCGACGCCGAGGTCGTCACACGCCTCCGCGTCGAGATCAGGAGGTGCGAGCCAGGTCGGCGCCGTCGCGTCCTTGGGGGTGAAGTCGGGTGCGTGGACGATGCCCGTGAGCGGGCCGCGGTGATGCAGTGAAAAGGTGCCCTCGATCGCAACCGGTGTGGCGCGCAGGCCCGTGATCGTCTCCGTCACGGTGCCCGCGAGGGCGGTGGCGGTGCGCTTGCCGGTCAACACGAGCTCGCGGCCAAGCTCGCGCGCGAGCGGGCTGTGGCGCCAGCTATCGGCCGGCAGGCGGTCGCGCAGCACGATCGAGACATCGCCGGCGGTGTTCCAGGTGCCAGTCAGCGCCAGCGGTTGCGGCCACAGCAGGCTCGCATCGTCGTCGTTGCGGCCGACGATCGTGCCGTCGTCGCGAAATTCGAGGTCGAGGGCGAGGGCGCTGCTCCCCAGGCTGAAGCCGTCGATGTCGAAGTCACGGCGCCTCGGAAGTTGCCGGCCGCGAGCCATGTGTCGAGCGTGAGCGCCCACAAGATGGCCCCGCCGCTGGTGATGATCTGGACTGGCAGCACGCGATCGGCCGGCGCGGGCGCGGCGAGATCGACGTCCGCGACCAGCTCGACTTCTTCGCCCGGCGCGAGCGTGGCCGATGCGGTGTCCAGCATCACCGCAGCATTCTCGGCGGCGAGGCGGTACTTCAGTGCCTCCGTGCCCTCATTGCGGAGGATGGTGCGCGCCTGGGTCTCGCCGAACGCGAGGACGGTCCAACGATCGGCGAGCACCGGCGCACCGGCGTGCTGGCCCTCCAGGACCTCGCCCTCGGTGGCGACGCAGCGACCATGCGGGTCGCAGACTTCGTCGGCGTCGCACAGGGCCGCGACAGGACAGCCGGCGACACAGACCCGCAGCTCGCAGAAGTTGTCTGAGCCGCAGTCGGCGTCGAGCAGGCACGCGGCGCCGGGCGAGCCCGGGCTTTCGTCGGATGGTGGCGACGGCGGTAGATCGGGCTCGGGCGTGGGGTCAGGAGCGGGCTCGGGCTCCGGTGTGGGGTCAGGAGCGGGCACCGTCGAACCATCGACGGCGACGGCGTCGGGGGAACAGGCGAGCGAGAACAACAGGACCGACGCGGCGGCCCGGAACATCAACGTTCGTTTCACGGCAAATTCCTCCTGTGGCGCTCACCGAGCGCGGTGCAGCAATCTGTGAAGTACAGGCGCCGCCAGTCAGACGGCCGCAAGGAATAAGGGGACTGTTTAGGGCGAAGGCGCGCCGCGCGGGACCCCGTAGGAGAGGGCCTGTGGCGCCGATTCGGGCCGTTGAGTGGGTCGCAGCAGAGCCAGCGCCGCGTCGCTGGGGCTTCCCGGTTGCGAGAAGACATGCACCGCGCCGCCTAGCTCGAAGGTCCACAGCTCGCCACGGAGGTGCAATTTGTGGGCGATGCCCGCGGCGCCGTCGTCCCTTTGATCCTCCGGCACCCCTCGGACCCGGCGCAGCGCGACTCCCAGGGCCACCATCGAGGGAAAGGTCCCGTGATAGTTGCCGCGGTGGCGATAGCAGACCAACGGCGCGGGCAAGCCCTGGGAGTCTTCCCACCGGCCGTTACGCTGGCTCCTCAGGTTGATCCGCGCGTCATTGAGCCGGCGGTATGCAGCGCGGCTCGCCGCGATCGTATCTTCGACACGCTGACACAGATTTTCGGGGTCGGTCGCGGTATCCCGGGCGATGCGTCGAAGCCCGACGACAAGAGCTGCTGCAACCACGTAATGATCGCGCTCAATCTCCGCGCGGCGGGCTGCGTGGCGTTCGGTCACAGGGTCCCCTCCAGATGGCGTCCGCTCCGCTGCCCCACCCCCCGACGCCCCGCCCTGTTCGCGGCCTCACCGAGGAGCTCGAGCACGTCGTCCTCGACGACGCTGGGGTCGCAGTCTGGCGGGAGGTCGTCCTCTCGCTGCAAGGTCGCCGGTTGACCCGGTGCTCGCACGAGGTACACCGCCCCGTCCTCGGCGACGAAGTACGTGCGGGTTCGGTTCGTGTAGAAGCCTGCTTCACGCGGGGGCGCGTCGATCACGACGAGATCCACGTCCTCCTCGGGCGACTCGCGGGCAGACTTGTACACCATCATCAGCGATAGTAATGAAACCCCTTTGTAACCTGGTCAAGTAAATTGTTCGGGACGTCGCGGGCGATTGCGCGCCTCGGATACCTGGCGTGCTCAGAGGCTCCGCTGTAGTCTCCTGGCGCTCCTCGGTGCGCTGAGATAGGCTCCCGGGCCGTGGGAGTGAAGAGAGCGAAGTCGCCGAAGAGGGCGAGCCGGAAGAAAAAGCCGCGGATCTTCTGCTACACGCGAGATCTGACCGAGGTCCTCGAGGTGACCCGGCGGACCGTCTACAAGTACGTGCAGGAGGGCCTCTTGCCGGCCCCGATCCTGTACTCCGACGGCCGAAGCGGCGTCCAATGCCGCTGGACGCAGGCCGCCATGGATCACGCGCACTTCATCAACGAGCAGAAGGCGATCGGCTACAACATCCCCGAGATCAAAGCCATGATCGCCGCCCGCTGGGGCACCCAGGAGCGGCCGCCGGTCAAGGCAGCGCGGAAGCCGCAGAGTGTGGCACCCACTGGGAACTCGTCAGACGACGGACCCCCTTGCGCGTGATCGTGGCTGGCGCTGGACGGCGGTCTGCCCTAACATCCCGGCCCGTGGCAGCGAAGAAACCCACCAAGAAGGTGACCAAGCGGCGCAAGAAGCCGCCCGCGCCCCGACTGCCCTTCTGCTACACGGCCGATCTGGTGGACGCGCTCGGCGTCTCCCGCAAGACCCTGCACAAGTACGTCCACATGAGGCTCCTGCCGGCGCCGGTTTACGTGTCCGACGGTAAGTCCGGCGTGCGGTGCCGATGGACGCTGATCGCCCTCGACCACGTGGCCTTCATCCTCGAGCAGCAGGAAATCGGCCACACGCTCAACGAGATCGCCGCCATGGTCGCCGCGCGTTGGGGCCTCCTGGACAAGGTGCCGCTGAAGACCGAGGCTAACAAGCCCGCAGAACCGGGCCCCGGCGGGCTCACCTGACAGCCCCGCCCGCGGGCGGGGGCCGTCGTGGTTGACGCGGAGCGCACGCGATGGGTCTGGGCCGCGGCGAGGGTGTGGGACAGGATTCGGCGGGGTCGTTGGGAGGGCGAAGTCCAGCGCGAGCTGGGGCGGTGGTGCGGCGGGCCTGGGGATGACGTGCTTGCGGAGGTGTTGACGACGGTCAGGATCCGCAGCGCAGCGCCGACGCGGTCTGGCGGCGACAGGTGCTCAACTGAAGATCGTGCGACGGGCCCCGCGGCGGCGAGGCCGATTCCCCGTCAAGTTTTCGGTGGAATCGGGCCGTCGGTGACCAGGCAATGCAGGACGTAGGCATCTGGGTAGCGAGCGGAATCGTCGTCCCTTGACGGTTTTTCGATGCGGTGCTGATCTGGCTGCATGTCCGGGACAAGTGCAGGCGATGACATCCAGATTCGCGCCGACCATGAGGCAGGCCATTTTGTGGCTGCGCATATCTTAGGCTATCCCCAGATTCACCTCTGGGTCACCATCGAGGATGGCGTGCCAGATCTGTTTGCGCCAGGGGTTAGATCAGGAGGCTCTTGCGGGATATCGTTTGACCCGGTTCTGATTCCCGATCAGCTCGCTCCCTATGTTCTCGCGGGTATGGCTGCGCAGGTTTGGGGCCAAGTGATACGCATCCTGCTGGCCGGAGGTCATTCCCTTCTGGACACAGAACACGTCAATGACGCTCTGAGTTCTGTGTTGACACAGGTCATCACGATGGCCGAAGGCGACCTGAAGTTGTTTCTTGAACTCTTCCCCGGGAGTTCAGATGCTTTCGCTCGTCATTTTCCCCCTGTCTTCGAGTTGGTGAAAACGAACTGGGGTTTAGTCGATGCGATTTCCAGGCAGCTTCGGCAGCACAAAACGCTATATCATACAGAAGCAAAGACAGAGCTGCTGTCCGTAGCAGAAAGCAGGGTTCTCTATAGTATGACGTTGGGTCTGTACCGCCGGCTTCGGAAAGAAGCTGAGCCTGATCCTGAGCTCCTAAAAGGCTTCGTTGCAGACTATCCGCACCTCCCATGGTACGAGTCGCCGGAAGAGTGGTTGGCGCGGGAGGGCCAGGATGAAGGGGAGTCTTACGAAGACTGGTACAACCGCAAGCATGCGGAGTGCAGGTCCAAGGGCTTGATTCCAGACGTTGAGGATCCCCAGGCTGGCAGCGGATGGTGAGCCGTCGGCGGCGTTGGGGTCTCGAGCGACGAGAATAGCAGTCAAGGGAGCGTTCATGCCTTGATCCCGCTGGGGTTCACCGGCTGGCAGCTCGGGTGCTCGCCCTCGAGTCCAGGAGGGGTCCGCGTCGACCCGGCAGAGGACAGTACAGATCCCTGCTCAGCGAAATGGCGGACCGGCCGCTAGGTTTCCTCGAGAGATCTCCAAAAAAGAGTGAAAACGCCCTGTGTCTTTCATCCGAAAATCGTTCTTGGATTCGTGGCTAAAATCTTCTCCGAAGCCTTGCAATGGGTCTTGGAACGCTGTACGAAGGACATTCGACTTATCTTTGGAGTCGTTATTTTTTGGTTGACGCCCAGCTCATGAGAGCGGATTTTTATCAGCTCGATGTAGACGGTCAGAGGCATTCACGCATGCGAGACTCGCGCCTCAAACATCCGCGCAAGCCATCGACCCCGCCTTCCAGCCCCTCGTGATCCTTGGGGGCGTCGTGGTCGTCCTCGTGGTCGCCTTCCTGATCCTTGTCTGGAAGATCGTCGCCTTGGGGATGCGTCGGGAGCCCTCCCATCAGCAGGCCCTGTGCAAGCGCTTCGAGCTGCGCGCGCCGATCGGCTTCGGAGCGACGGCCGCCGTGTACCGAGCGCTCGACCGCGATACCAAGAGCGAGGTCGCGGTCAAGATCCTCTACAAGAGCCTGCGCGGCGACGCCGAGGCCGTCCGCTACTTCGCGCAGGAGGGCAAGCTCGCCGCCCGCATCATCCACCCGCACCTGCTACGCGCGCACTACTACGGCCAGCGCCGCAACGCACCCTTTATAGTCTTCGAGCTGGTCCCCGGCATGTCACTGAGCCAGGTCGCGGCCATGCGCCCGCTGCCATGGCGGCGCCTCGCGGTCATCGTTTTGCAGGTGCTCGATGCGCTCGCCAAGCTCCACGAGGAGGGTGTCATCCATGGCGATATTCAACCGGAAAATGTGATCGTCCAGCAGACGACTCTCGGCCAGGATTTTGCGAAGGTCATCGATCTGGGCTTCGCCAGCGCTCGCGGCTGTACCCGCCTTACACAGGCCGCGGAGCCACCCGCGGAGGTGCATGGCACTCCCGGCTTCATCGCCCCCGAGCGCCTCGCCGGCCTCGATCCCGACGGCCGCGCCGACCTCTACTCCGTCGGGGCACTCATGTACTTCCTGCTGACCACGCGCCCGGTCCCGGACATCAGCCTCGCGCCCGAGGAACTGGGCGTGCCGGCGCCGAGCGTCATGGCCCCCGGCGCACGCATCCCCCACACGATCGACGTGATCGTGATGCGGGCGCTCAGCGACGTGGACGACCGCTTTCTGACGGCCGCGGACATGGCCCACGCGCTCCGTGAGGCGCTCGCGCAGCCGGACCACCTCGCCACCGTAGTCCCCGTTTCCGAGACGACGCCGCTCGCGGCGTCCGTCGTCCCGCTCGGTGCGATCGAAGTGCCCGACGCAGAGCTGCCGCACGCGCAGGCGACGGAACCATCTCCGCCATTCTTCGGTGACGTGACGCAGCGGGTCGCCACCCGCACGCCGGTCGCCGTGGGCCTGGGCGTCGGTCTGGTCCTGTGTGTGGTCGCTGTAGCCGCGTTGTGGCAGGTCGGCGCGGCGCTGGGCGGCGGGCAGCCCATCGCTGAGCAGGCGATGAACTCCGCCGCGCTCCCAGGGACCGAAGCCACCGTGATCCGCCACCCAGCTCCGGCACCGGCGGTACCAAATCTATTACCTCCTGCCGTCCCGGCAGCGCCGGAGTCGACATCCATCGTATCCAAGGCCGGCAGAAAGAGCCGGCAAGACGACGATCCGCGAGTCTCCGAGGTCCGCCGCGCGATCAACCGGTGCAAGCCGCTGGTCCCGTTCTCGCGCTCGACGATCACCGTCAAGGCCGACCCGAGCGGGGAGACCTTGATCCGCTTCGGCGGGCATGAGGCAAGGGGCGAGCTCGGTCTCTGCGTCGCCCAGATCGCCGCCCGCACCAAGCTCGCCACGGGCGAGCAGCTCAGCTTCAAACTCTAAATTAGCTTCTTCTCCGCCCCCCACCTCCCGACAGCAAGGATATTTGTTCCATGCCGATCCACCGACGGCGTAGCCACTGCTTTTGCCTAACCGCAATCCTCGCGCTCGCGTGTGAAACGCCGCCCTCGACCGCCACGCAGCGGCTCGTCAAGCCGCCTCCGAGGCCGGTGGAGCGGCAGGCAAAACGCGGGCCGCCTGGCACTTATAACCTCCGCGGGACTCCGCTCCAGGGGCACACGCGCCGCACAGCGTTGAGCTTTGAGCTTGAGGCGGCGCAGCTCACCGCCAAGGCGGGTCCCTACACCTTCACGGGCACGATGACCCTGAGCGGACAGACCACGGACGAGCTCGAGATTCATGTCGTCGAGGAGGGCCTGATCCGCAGCGGCCGCCTGAGCCACGTGCTCGACAAGACGACCTCCACGATGCGCATGAACCTCCCGGACGGCACCGTCGAGACGGAGACCGAGGAAGAATTCGGCGAGCTACACGGCCGCACCGAGATCATCGACTTCACAGCCGGACGGTGGACGCGGAAGCTCGTCGGTGCCTCGCCGTCCGCCGAGCTGGCCGGTGACCTCGAGGAGGCGCCGATCGAAGACGCGAGCTACCCCGCGGCCATCAAGCTCGGCGAGTCATGGATGGTGACCGGACCCGAGTTACGCCGCTGGCTTGGTAGCGGGTTCACGGCGACCACCGGCCAGATCATGAGCACGTTGACGAAGGTCGAAGCGTTCCCCGCAGAGACGATCGTCACGATCGAATCCGCCGGCGAGTTCGGCGGGACGATGCGCGACGAGAACGGTGACCTGGCCTTTACGATGAAGCTCAAGGTCACCGAGCGCCGCTCACTCGAGCGCGCCCTGGAGATCGAAGGATCCGGCCAGGGCACGCTCGAGATCTCCGGCGCCTACGTCGAGGACCGGCTGCCCACGTCGCTGTCGATGGCCGGTCCGATCACCATCAAGACAAAGGGCGCTCTTTACTGATCGCCGATCGCAGTTCTCTCCACCCCCTCACATCAAGGATTTTTCATGCCGACCAAGTCACGGCGCTGCTACGCATTTGCCGTTCTCGTGCTCCCGCTCGCCTTTGGCGGGCTTCCTGTCCAGGCCCACGCCTTCGCGCCGGGCCCCACGGCGGCCGCCCCCGCCGTGCGCGACGTCGTCAACCTCAAGAACGGCGGGATGGTGCTCGGCCAGATCGTCGAGATCCTGCCAGACGACTCGCTGACCATGGTGTCCACCGCGGGCGACCGCAAGCGTTTCGCCTGGGCCGAGCTCGCCAGCTACGAGCGCAACGGCGTGAGGACCGAGGTGCCGGCAGTGCCGGCCGCGCCGGCCGTGGCTGCCAATCCGGATGACCCGCCGGAGCCGGTCCAACTCCGCCCCGGTGCGCCGCGCCTGCACATCGAGCTGACACGCCCCGCCGATCTGAAGCTGTACGAGGTCACGGGCGAGTTCTCCGGGTTCAACTATCGCGGATTTAGCAGCGGCACGACATCACGGCCGGTCTGCGTGTCGCCGTGCGACCAAGTCATCGACGGGCGCCAGGGCCAGTCGTTCTTTTTCAACGGTGACGGCGTCGTCAAGTCGCGGGATTTCTCGCTCTCCGACTACGGCGGCGACGTGGTCGCCCGGGTCACGCCAGGCAGTTCGGGACTGCGTGTCGGCGGCATCGTTGTCATGTCACTCGGCGGCGGGGGCCTCGCCACCGGGGCGTTCTTATTGCTGACCGCCAAGAACGGCATTCGCCAGGAGTATGACGACATGAACCAGCCACTGCCGCTCGCGCAGCCGAACTACGTGCCCGCGACGGCGCTCCTGATCTCGGGCGCGCTCGTCGTGGCGGGCGGCCTGGCCATGCTCCTGCTCAGCCGCACCCGGGTCCGCTGGTCGCAGCGTACGACCGCGGCCAAGCGGCGCCTCGGCCTCGGCTGACCGTCCCCGGCCCGCGAACGTCCGGCCTATCGCAGGGCGCGGAAATAGGTTGTTCGCGCCCGCGGTAGTTCGTGGCCCATGTCGTCGTACACCAGAATGATTGAGTGGCCCGGTATGATCATCCTGGCATCTGGCCTCGTGAGCTGCGGGTCCGAGCCGATCGAGCCTGCCGAGTTCGGCGAGGTCTGTGGTGTGAAGGGGCCGGTTCGTCTGGTCGCGTTGGAGCCGGACCAAGTGGTGCGGGGCGGCCTCTACGGCTTCGAGGAACGGGTGCTCTACACGACCGCGCATGCGCACATCGAAGCCGACGTGGTCACGTACAGCGACACCGTCCTGTGGTCGACCGGGCCCTGCGGTGAGTCTCCGCGCCGCATCGCCGACGATGTCATCAATGTCTTCACCGACGACCGCTGGCCTGGGGTGTTGCTTGGCTGTCGCACGGAGTTGCGTGACATCGTCAGCATCGACCCCTCGGGCGACGAGCCCCCGCACGTCGTCTATGCCGATGTCGACTGCTTCTCACGCAACACCCCGCAGGGGCTCGTCTCGATCGACGCGGAGGGCGATGGCCCCGCCGCGCTGACCCTGCACCCGCACCCCGACGACGCCCGCACCGAGACCTCGGAGCCGGTCGGGTTGCTGGACCCGGACGTCACCCCGGAGTACCCGATCACGGCCAAGTCGAGGGTGCGCGCGCGCGGGGATCTGGTGTTCGTCCTCACCACCGATGGCACCCTCTTGCGGATCGAACTGCCGAGCGGCGCGGCGACGGTCGAGCAGACCGAGGTTCGCGAGTTCGATATCTCGAAAGATGGTCGCTACCTCCTCTGGCAACGCGCCGAGAGGACGGACCAAGATAGCGAGTTTCCCGAGGGCCTGGTGCTCCTGCGCGACCGGGAGAGCGGCGACGACGTGCCTCTTACCACGACCTGGCTGGACCCCTTCGACTCGCCGCTCGCCTGGGTCGAATTGGGCCTTGTTCCGCTGATGCTGAGCGGTGGCCCGCTGCGGATCTATTTCCTCCCCACGCTGGGTTTCCTCGAGGTTTACGACAATGTGTACCCACTCGAGCAACTCGCCGATGGCCGCTGGTTGTTGCAGCGGTGGTGGCGTGGACCGATCTACCTCGGCGACCTGCGAGAAGGGGGCTCGGCGACGCCAGTTTTCCACAACGGCGCGATCGTCGGGCGCGAGCCCGACGGGCTCATGCTGCTGGAGGTGCCGCCCGACTCGACACCGGGTCCGCTTTTGTTCGCGCCCTTCGACGGCTCGCCGCCCTCGCGCCTCGCCGATCGCGTCACCCCGTACTACCGACTGACCGAAGGGCGGGTGCTCTCCGCGATCAACGTCGACGACGACGGCCTCGGCGACTTCATCCTCGCGGACTTCGAGACGCGCGAGGAGCGGTTGATCGACCGCCAAGTCGTCGACACGTCCGTCTGGTCCACCTGGGATCTGGGCGACGACATCGTCCGCTATGCGGTCGTCGACGGAGAGCGCTCGGGCGTGTGGATGGTGCGCCTGCCGTCGGCGCCGTGAGCGGCATCGCCGACCACAGCGCGGCCGGCTGGCCGGGGTGTATTTCCCCGCGCCACCCGGAAGCGCTCCCCGGAGCCACCACCGCGGCCGGGCGCGAGCAACAGCTCGCGGACCCGAGCAACGCCGCGGCCCGCCGATGCCGCGCTCCCCGGAGCCACCGCCGCTGCCGGGCGCGAGCAACAGCCGCGTACTGAGCAACAGTTCGCGAGCGCGAGCAACAGCCGCGTGCTGAGCAACAGTTCGCGGTCCCAAGAGCCACCGCCGCGGCCGGGCGCGAGCACAGCCCGCGTGCCGAGCAACAGCTCGCCGACCCGAGCAATGGCCCGCCGGTGCCGCGCGCTCCCAGAGCGACCGCTCGCGCAAGCCGACCCGAGCAACGCCGCCCGCCGATGCCGCGCTCCCCCGAGCAAAAGCCCGCATGTCGAGCAACAGGTCGCGGCCCCGTGCAGCGCTGTCGCGCGCTCCGAGAGCCACGGATCGCGCAACAAGCGCGAGCAACAGCTCGCGGACCTGAGCAACGCCGCGGCCCGCCGATGCCGCACGCTCCCAGAGCCACCGCTCGCGCAACACCGGGCGCGAGCAACAGCCCGCGCGTCGTGCCGATGCCGCGCTCCCCGGAGCGACCTCCGCGGCCGGGCGCGAGCAACAGCCCGCGGGCCGAGCAACAGATCCTCGCCTCCTGCGGCGTGTCGGAGTCGACGAGCGGCAGCTACACCGATGGCCGGCGGCTCGAAGCTCCCGCGCGCTCGGTGAGCGAGCTGCGGGGGCCGGCGAACATGTCCGGCGCCCCGACGCTCCCGCGAGGTGGCCGAGCGGGGGGCCCGACGCTGTTACCGATCAGAAACGCAACGCACGGCCCGACCTGCGAACGCTGAGCCGGGCGCTGCGGGCGTCACTGCGCAAAGTCGAGCCAATTCCGATGGCGCAGTTATGTCGGAGGCATGGAGGAGGCATGGTGGAGGCATGGTGGAGGCATGGCCCAATTAACTCGGAGGCATGGCCCAATTAACGCGGAGGCATGGCCCAATTAGCTCGGAGGCATGGCCCAATTAGCTCGGAGGCATGGCCCAATTAACTCGGAGGCAGCTGCCCTCGTCATGGTGTAGAAGCCGGCCTCGAGGATCACCAGCGTCACGCTGCGGGCGACCCGCTCGCGGAGCTCGTCCGGGTTCAGTGCTCGCTCGCCCGCGGCGGACTAGTACTGCCGGCCCGAAGTTCTCCAAGGGTGTGCCGTTCCTGGATCCACGCGCAGGGCGGCCTGCGCAGCTGGGAATAAAGGAAGTGCGAAAACGATCTCATCGACATGCCCGCGC
>Ga0105045_10000300_pt1 | contig 33862 bp, 13 predicted proteins | sample MAT02_FD_78089 | JGI IMG/M metagenome (GOLD analysis project Ga0105045, IMG submission 78089) | Freshwater microbial communities from Lake Fryxell liftoff mats and glacier meltwater in Antarctica - MAT-02 (megahit assembly) | ecosystem: Environmental > Aquatic > Freshwater > Ice > Liftoff...
CCGCAGCACCGCAGCACCGCAGCACCACACGTCAGAAGAAATAGCGTCGCCAGCCCGTGACGTCCCTGCGGCGCATGCGCCACATGATCGCAAGCCCCGTGACCGTCAGCGTGATGAGCGACAGTGCCCAGAGCATTGCGCCAACGAGTCCGCCGTCGCCGAAAAACTCACCGCTGTGGAGCCGGCGCAGGAAGGGCTTGTCCACGTACGGTTCGGTGCGGATGACAGTCCCTGTCTTGAGGCTGACCACGAACTTCCGGTCCTCGCCGCCATTGGGCTTGCCGGTGAAGACGGCGACGGTCGGTTCGTCGCCCTTGAGCTGGATCTCGACCTTGTCCACGGGGGCACCTGCCGACTGCACCGCGACGGCGGCGAGCGCACGGGTGACAGGCTCGGTGACCTGCGCCGGAGCGGCCAGCGTAAAGGCGCTGACAGAGCCACGCGTGGCCTCGCGCAGCGCCTCCTCATCCCCGAAGAACTCGGTGATCGCGAGGAGCAGGCCGGTGGTGGAGGCAAAGAGCAGGAACAGGGCCGCCGGCAGTCCGATCCAGCGATGCCAGCGGCGCCAGAAGGCGGGGGTCATGGACGTGATGTGGAGGTGGACGAATCAGGCAGCGTAGGGTTGGCTGCGATGATGGCGGTCGTGGCGTGGGGGATGACGATGCAATGCCGCCGCGGGGGCGAAGCGAAGCCCTCCAGCCGGATCAGGGCACCTTCAGCAGCAGCGACGTGCCGCTGTAGCGCTGCGGCCGCACGTTCGCGACGCGCACGACGCGCCGCGTTCCGCGTGCCGGCCAGGTGACCTCGACGTCGACCGGCCCCATCGCGGCGAGCCCGAAGTGGACCGGCATGTCATTCTGTGCGTTGTACCCTGAGCCGGTGTCGACGATCTGCGTGCCGAGCAGGGTGCGCGTACCAGCGACGTACACGCGCACCTCGGCGCCCGCGCGCGTGGCGCGACCGCGGCCATTCACGACGCGCACGAAGAGCGACCGTCGCGCCGCTGCCGAATCGAGGTCGTTGCGGAGCACCAGATGCATGCCGGCGGCCTGCGCACCGGTCAGGGCAAGGTCGAGGTCACCGTCACGGTCGACGTCGAACCAGAGCACACCATGGTCGGCCTGCAGCGCCTTCAGGTTGGCCGGAGTGACGTCGTCGAATCGGGTGCCGGCGTTGCGGTAAAGGAAGTCGGGATAGCTGGTGCCGCCGGTGACCGTACCGTTGACGTAGAGATCGAGGGCGCCGTCGTGGTCGATGTCGGCGAAGGCGCAGGCGTCGAAGCGGCCATCGGTGGCGACGGCCCATGCCGCCGACACGTCGCGGAACGTGGTGCCGCGTTTGACCAGCATGCCGTTCGGGCCGTAGTTGGCGAAGAACAGGTCGAGGCGGCCGTCGTGGTCGACATCAGCCGCGCAGGGCCGCACGGTGCCGTTGGTGGCCAGGCGCGGCGTGCGGCCGCCCCACGAGACACCCATACTGTCGGCAACGTCGGTAAAATGCGCGCCATCATTGCGAAACAGTGCGTTCGCGTCGCCGTCCTGATTGGCGACGAGATGGTCGAGGTCACCATCCTCGTCGGCGTCCAGCCAGAGCGCGCCCACGCTCTTGCGCGGATCGGCGAGGCCGACGCGCTCCGCCATCTCGGCGAAGGTGCCACCGGTGTTGCGAAAGAGCATGTTCGCGCGATCGCGAAAGGCGATGCTGAGATCGAGATCGTCATCGCCATCGACATCGACGAAGCTGACCTGGCGCACGCCACCGGTGGCGACCGTCAATCCGGCGATGGCCGTGACGTCGGTGAAGATGCCGCGGTCGTTTCGGTACAGGACCAGGACCGCCGACGGCCCCGGTGCGAACCCGACGAGCAGGTCGGGATCACCGTCGGCGTCGTAGTCCGCCCAGGCGGCCGAGCGAACCGCGCGCGGTGCCGCGACCCCCGCCGCCGCGCCGACATCCATCAACACGCCGCGGTCATTGCGATAAAGTCGGTTCGGCATGCCACTGAAGCCGACGAAGAGGTCGAGATCTCCATCGCCATCGTAGTCGGCGACGGCATTGGTGACGCTCGTGCCCATGCCCAGCAGTTCCGGCTGCAGCGCCGTGAATTGCGGCGGATCAGGGGCGAGGGCCACGGGCAGCAGGAACAAGGGTGCAAGCAGGGCGACGCGCAATGTCATGGCGGCTGGAGGCTGGGAAGCGGGCGCGGCGATCACTGCTTGATCGTGGACGCGGCCGACGCGGCCACCTTCTCGACCGCCTCCATCACGCGCAGCAGGTTGCCGCCCCAGACCTTCGCGATCTGCGCTTCGGTGTAGCCGCGTCGGACGAGTTCGAGCGTGACGTTGAACGTCTCGGTGGCGTTGCGCCAGCCGTCGACACCGCCGCCGCCGTCGAAATCGGAGGAGACGCCGACATGGTCGATGCCGATCAGCTTCACCACATAATCGATGTGATCGACGTAGTCGCTGACCGTTGCCGGCGTATCGCCGAGCGTGCGGCGCGAGACGATCTCCTCCTGCCTGGCAAGGTAGGCGTTCTTGCGATCGGTCGGCAGCGCATCGATCTGCGCGCGCGCCTGCGCCGGTGCGGTGGCGGTAATGCCGAATTCCGTGCGTAGCGCTGCGATGGCATCGGTGCGGATCTGATTCCGCTCGGCATCCTTCGTCGGGTCACACTTCACGTAGCTGTTGAAGGCGACGAGCTGGATCACGCCACCGTTCCGGCCCATCGCGCGGATCTGCTCGTCGTCCATGTTGCGGCTGTGGTTGCAGATCGCGCGCACGCCGCTGTGGCTGGCGATGATCGGTGCGCGGGAGAGCTCGACGGTCTGCATCATGCTCGCCTTGGACGGATGCGAGATGTCGATCATCATGCCGAGGCGGTTCATCTCACCGATCACCTGCCGTCCGAGCGGCGACAGGCCGTTCCAGCGCCAGACGCCATCACGTTCGCCGGTGTTGGAGTCGGAGAGCTGGCTGTGCCCGTTGTGGGCGAGCGACATGTAGCGACCGCCCATCTCGTAGAACTTGCGGACGTTCGTGATGTCCGCGCCGATCGGGAAGCCGTTCTCGACGCCGATGAAGACGACCTTGCGGCCGCTGGCGTCAATGGCGCGCGCCTCGGCGGCCGTGGTGGCAAGTCCAACGCGGGACGGGGCGAGCTGCTGGGCAAAGCGGTGCACGGCGGCGAACTTTTCGAGTGCCTGCGCATTGGCGCGGGCGAAGGCGGCACTGTCCAGCTCCGCCGTCTGGCCGACGTAGACGATGAGGAAGGCGCCGTCGAGCCCACCCTCTTCCATCTTCACCAGGTCGACCTGCGTGCGCGGCAGGCGTGCGGCGTAGTTGAGCGTATCGGCGCGGAAGTTGGCCGGCGCGATGTCGACGTGCGTGTCGATGGTGAGCACACGCTCGTGGATGCCGCGGGCATGGGCGATCATCGCCGCGTCGAAGGCAGGCCGCGTGGCGGTGCGAGCATGGGCACACCCGGCCAAGCCGGCAATCGCGATGAGGCGCTGGAGTGAGGCGCGACGGGACATGTGGACGCGAGGTGGGGAGACGGGCGTGGCGAGCGTGGCGGGCGTGGCGGGCGTGGCGGGCGTGGAGGGCACCGGAATCTGCATCGATAGCGCAGTCGCCGGCGAGAGTGTTGGCCGATTGGCGGCCTGCGCGCTCCCGGGCGGCTCCCAATAGCTTCGAGGGCTTCCCTCCATCCCGGAACGCCGAATGCACCGCACCCTCGAAGTTCCGCTCGACTCGCTGGACGCCGCCCTCCTCGCCGCGCCTGTTGCTGACCGGCTGGAGCTCTGCGACGATCTGTCGAGCGAGGGGTGGACGCCGCCGATGTCACTGATCCGCGCCGTTCGCGAGTCGATCGATACCTCGCGGACTGAAATCGTGAGCATGATCCGCCCGCGCAGCGCGAGCAACAGCGCCGCGCTCGATGTGGCGGCGTTCACGACCACGCCACGCATCCTGACGGACTGCTTGCACGAGATCGAGGCGAGCGCGAAGGCGGGGGCGCACTCGGTGGCGATCGGGCTCCTGACGCCCGACGGCCACGTCGACATGGAGGCGTGCGGCCGGATGGCGGCGCTGGGACGGGAGTGCGGCATGGTGATCGCCTTCCTGCGCACCTTCGACCTGCTGGTCGACCGTCAGCGTGGCATGGACGATCTGACGTCCCTCGGCATGAGGCGGGTGGTGACGGCGGGCGTGCCGGGGTGGGACGCGTCGGTGCGCACGCTGGCGGAACGGCTGCAGGTGCTGTCGACGGACACGAGGCATGCGGCCGCGGCCGCGGCGCGCCTCGGGGGGACGCCGGTGGAGGTGGTGCCGGGAGGCGGCGTGCGCGCCTCGAACGCGGCGGAGTTTTTGACCGTTTCGCCGCATCTCCACGCCTCGTGCCGGCGCGATGGGGCCATCTCGACCGCGGAACTGTCGGCGCTGCGCGGGGTCCTCGACGGCGGGTGAGCCGGCGCCATGCGGACACCGTCTGCCCTTCCCTGCCGTTCGTCGGTAGCGTTCCAGTACGTCACCGGCCGGTGCCGGTGGCCGAGTCAATCTTTCAGGGAGTTGTCACGTGATGAAGAAGCTGTTGCTGACCGTTGCGATGAGCCTCACGGCGCTGACCAGCGCTGCCGCGCAGTCGGTGGCCGGTGAGTGGGATGCGTCGATGAACACGCCCGGCGGTCCGCGTCCGTTCAAGATCATGTTCGTGCAGACCGGCGAGCAGTTGACGGGCACCGTCAAGCGCGCCACCGGTGATGTGCCGCTCGAGGGCACGATTGAGGGTACCGCAGTGAAGTTCCGCTACGCGATCATCTACAACGGCGGACCGCTGACGATGGAAGTGACGTCGACGCTGGTGGGCAACGAGCTGAAGGGCTCGATCATTGCGGGGCAGATGCAGGAGGAGTTCGCGGCGCGCCGCGCCGTCGCTTCGCGTCCGCCCGACGAGCAGCAGCGGGACTGACCGAGGCGGACGTTCCCAGTCTCCCGCGGCACGCCGCGCACGTCAGACCTGACGCCCCCGATACTGCCTCCTGACGCCCCGGTGCCTCTCGCACCGGGGCGTTTCGCGTCCAGATCTTACCGAACGCAGAACAGACGAGACTGCCAGCGGCCTGCTGGTATTCGGATTGGCATGTCGGAATTCATCGCAGGCACGCGAGAGCAGGTGTGCGCATCGGTGACGTCGCGGTGGCTTCGGTGCCGGGAGTCGGGCGCCACCGGCACTCTGGCGGTCCCGCACGCGTGCTCGTATGGTTATTCCACGTGCCCCCGCGGCTGGCAGAATCCGCCACGGCTGCTTCCCTCGCCCCCTGATCGTGCACGAACATCCGTCGCCCGCCCCGTTCGGGATCCCCGGAGACCGGTTCGTCATCGAGCGCGAGCTGGGGCGCGGCGGCATGTCGACAGTGTACCTCGCGCATGACCTGAAGCATGACCGCCGCGTGGCGGTAAAGCTGCTCAGTGACGATGCGCATGCGGCGATCGGCGCGCAGCGGTTCACCCAGGAAATCCGCGTCACGGCGCAGTTGCAGCATCCGCACATCCTGCCGCTGCTCGACTCCGACCAGGCCGGCGGGCACACGTACTACGTGATGCCATTCGTCGAGGGCGAATCCCTGCGAGACCGCCTCACACGGGAAGGAGCGCTGGCGCAGCGGGATGCGCTGATCATCGCGCGTGAAGTGGCTGATGCCCTCGCCTACGCGCACGGCCGCGACGTGGTGCACCGCGACATCAAGCCCGAGAACATCCTGCTTTCTGGGGGCCATGCGATCGTTGCGGACTTCGGTATCGCGCGGGCCGCGTCGGTTCGTGGTGCGCCTGCGCTGCGCCTGACGCAATCGGGGCTGGCCGTGGGCACGCCGGCCTACATGAGCCCGGAGCAGGCACTCGACGAGGGCGTCGACGGACGCACCGACCTCTATGCGCTGGGCTGCCTGCTGTTCGAGATGCTCACCGGCGCGTTGCCGTTCACGGGGGCGACCGCGGTCGCAATGCTGGCGCACAAGCTCTCGGGCGCGGGGCCGGTCTTCCCCTCGGCAGCGGCAGCGATTCCGGTCGAGGTCACGGCGCTCATCACCCGGCTGCTCGCGCTCGAGGTGCATGATCGACCGTCGACGGCGGGCGAAGTGGTGGCGGTGCTGGACGGCGTGCTGCGCGGGGCCTCGGCGCTGAGATCCACCGCCCCCGTCGTGACGCAGAACGCGATTGCCGTGCTCGCGTTCACGAGCATGAGTCCGGACCCGAACGACGAGTATCTCGCCGACGGCATCAGTGAGGCGCTCACGCATGAACTCGGCCGGGTGGCGGGGCTGCGTGTGATTGCGCGGACGTCGGCCTTCGTGTTCAAGGGGTCGACGCTGGACACGCGCACGATCGGCACACGCCTCGGCGTGCGTCGGCTGGTGGAGGGGAGTGTGCGTCGCTCAGGTGACCGGCTGCGCGTGACGGCAAAACTCGTCGAGGCCAGCACGGGGGCAGAGCTCTGGGCACAACGCTTCGATGGCATGGCGTCCGATGTGTTCGCGATCGAGGACGAGCTCGCGCTCGCGGTCACGCGACATCTCACGTCAGTCGTGCTGACGGAGGAGGGCACGAAGCTGATGACGCACGTGGTGAGCGCCCCACCCACGTCGAGCGTCGCGGCATACGAGCAGTATCTGAAGGGGCGCTACTGGTGGGGCATGCGTACCGAGGTGACGATGCGCCGCAGCCTCGAGCATCTCGAGCAGGCGCTGCACCTGGATCCGGAGTTCGTGCTCGCCGCGGCAGCGATGGCCGAGACACTCGCGACGATGGGTCTGTACGGTCTGGCGGCGCCGCAGGAGGTGATGCCGCTGGCGCGGCGTGCGGCCGAGCGGGCGCTCACGCTCGATGCCACGTGCGCCGAGGCGCTGTGTGCCCGCGCCTGCGTGCTGGCGGTATACGACTGTGACTGGGTCGGGGCCACGCGCGACTTCGAGGCGGCGATTGCCGCCAATCCGCAGTATCCGACATCGTACCAATGGCTGGCGAGCACGGTGCATGTGCCGCACGGCCGCTGGGACGAGGCACACCGCGCGCTCGCGACGGCGCGCGCCCTGGATCCGCTCTCGAGGTCGATCGTGGTGAGCAGCGCGGCTACGCACTATTACCAGCGCAACATCGACGCAGCCATTGCCGACAGCCGAGAGGCGCTGCAACTCGACGACCGCTTCGCGATGGGGCACTTTTTCCTTGGGCTCGCGCTCGAGTTGCGCGGCGATCTGGCGCGCGCACGCGCGGCACTCGAGCAGGCCGAGCTGCTGTCGCCGACCGACGAGATCCTGACGGCCCTCGGCCGGCTGTATGCCGCGACGGGGGACGTGGCGCGCGCGTCGGTGTACCGGCAGCGCCTCGCCACGGAGGCTGCGCAGCGGTACCAGTCGCCCGTGCTCGCGGCACAGCTCGCGACGGCGCTTGGCGACGGCGACGAGGCGGTGCGCCTGCTGCAGGATGCCCGGGCGAGCCGCGCTGCCGATCTGATCTGGATCGGCGTTCGCCCGGCCTTTGACGCCCTGCGCGCGAGACCGGCGTTTGCCGAACTACGAGATGCGTTGCAACTCCCGCTGGTCGAGCAGTACCCGATGGCGACATTCACGGAACACGACCGCATGGCACACACATGAGCGAACGGATCCACACTCTGTTCATGACGAAGGTGCGCGCCGCACGCGCCACGCAGTCGACGACTGCGCCCGCATCGAAGGCGCCGCTCGACCTCGAAGCGTTGAAGCCAGAGGGCATGACCTGGCATGACTACCTGATCCTGCTGCTGCAGATCGGGGCGGAACTGGAGCACTGCCTGATGGTGCAGTACCTGTACGCAGGGTACTCGCTGGGTGGGCCGCGAGTACTGCCCGAACATCGGCCCGCGGTGCGCAAATGGCAGGAGGCGATTCTGACGATCGCGCGCGAGGAGATGGGGCACCTGCTGGCGGTGCAGAACATGCTGGTGCTGCTGGGTGGCCCCATCAACCTGGCGCGACAGGATGCGCCGTGGGACTCGCCGTTCTACCCATGCCCGTTCGAGCTCGAGCCGGTGTCGCTCGATTCACTGGCCTGCTACCTCTGGGCGGAAATGCCGCCGGAGGTTCCGGCGACGCCGAAGTACGCAGAGTTTCATGCAGTCGATCTCGCGCTCATCAGGGCAGCGGTCGCGAAGCGATCTGCGCCGACCGTGACGGCGCATCACGTGGATGAGATCTACGAGTCGATCATCGCCATCGTCTCCGATCCGCGGAAGATTCCGGACAGCGCGTTCAATGCAGACACCTGGGACCGGCAGCTGTCCTGGGACGAGTTTGCGAAGGGGTACGGTCCACAGCATGCCACGCCACGTCCCGCCGACAGCGAGGGCACGCAGCGCGCGTCGACATGGCCGGCCCGCGTGATCGTCCCGCAGATGGCGACTCGCACGATGATGATCGACGCGCTCCGCGACATCGCGGGGCAGGGCGAGTCACCCCACCTTGGCGATGACACCCTGGAGCCATCGCACTTCGACCGGTTCCTCGAAGTGTATCAGGAGTTGCGTCGCCTGGGTGCGGCAACGATCACGCACGACATCGTGACGAACCCGACCACCGTGCCGTCGCGCGAGGGCGACGCGACCTACCTCCGCAATCCGCGGGCGCGCAGCTGGGCCGCGTTGGCGAACATGCGGTACCGCCTGCTGCTCGCATACCTCACGCACCTGTATCATCTGCCGATCACGGCTGAGTCGCATCGGCCCGGCACGCGCCCGGGCACGATGCACCGCATCTTCAGCGAGATGTACAACCTGAAAGCGCTGTGCGGACTGCTCGCCCATGTACCGGCGCACGGCGACGGTGACGGACCGTTCACCGGCGCGCCGTTCGAGGTGCCGTACGTGCTGAACCTGCCCGACGGGGAGCGCAACCGTTGGCGTGCGCACCGTGATACGCACCAGGCCAGCATCGCGATCTGTGATGAACTGTTGGTGGACGAACCGACGCTCGAGGGACAGAAGTACCTCACGGCATTGCGTGAACTCGACCGGCAGTCGCTGGCATGGCTCGAGCAGATGCTGGGCATTCCGGTCTCGACACCCCGAGTGACGACATGACGATCCGCGCGCTGCGTATTCTGCCACCGCTGGTCATCGGCCGCCTCGGCGGTGCGCCGGAGCCGGTCGTGAACTACACGCTCGAGGATGACCCGAACAATCCGCTCGGTTTCCGGCGCCTCGTCGCACAGCCGACGTTTCAGGTCGATCCTGACTCGGGCGTCATCAGTTCGGCCTATCTTCCGGACCGCGTCGATTTCACATCGGGGCCTCTGATCCGGCCCGTCGCACCGTTTCTCGAGGTGTTTGCCGAGACGAGTGACGACCGACTCGAGCCGCTGACCATCGGGCTGCTGGCCGCACATGGGCTCACACCAGCCGATGTGCAGTGGCGGGGCCGCTTTGCGAACCGCAAGGTGGTTCGCCGCACGACTGACGAATCCGATGCGGTGCTGGCCGACACGGGGTGGTTCACCGACCACGCGCTGCAATCGTTGTCGGGCTGCTGTGCGAACTTCATCACACCCGAGGCACGGATCGAATTCGGCGGCGTGCGCTACATCGCCCCGACCGAGGCGTTCCCGGAGATCCGGCTGCGCTTCACGCCGGCGAAGGGGCTGATCTACGGTCCCGCCGCGGTGGTCGACGATCCTGATTCGGCGGGCATCGTGGCGCCGATTCCGGAGGATCGCCGCATCTACGACCCGGCGAAGGGATGGTACAAGTACGAGATCCCGGTGGCCATCGACAACGATGACCCGGACTACACCGGTCCGTTCTCCAACGAGACCCTGCCGGCCTCGCTGTTCGCCATCGTCCCGCCGGCGCCGTCCTGGCTGCACGGCAACACGGCCATCAGTCGCGGCTACCTCGACGACGCCTGTGACGGCATCGTGGACGTCGCGCTGACGCTGGCGAATGGCACGCGGCTGGAGGCGAGTGCACGTGTCACGAGCGGCCCGCCGGCAATCGTCCCCGACTCGCTGTTCGTGCGCACGCTGGCCGACGATCTCGAGCAGGCGCTGCTCGGCCCCGCGATCGGCTCCGACGTCAGCGACGATGTCATTCGTCAGCAGGCCGAGGACATCGTGCGCCGTGCCCACGAGACGGTCCGGTTCCTGAACGTGACGGTGATGAACGGCAACGTGGTGAAGGGCCGCCCACCGCTGTCACTGGATACGATGCCCGCCGAGGAGGCGTACGACACGGAGCGGCTCGAACGTCCGATCATGAAGCCCGGCGGCGTCGACACGCTGGCGGTGATGGCGTTGCATCAGCAGGTGTACACCGCGCTGCGGGCCGGGACGGCGCCGTGGTTCGTGCGCATGCTGCGGCAGCCGGCCGACGCAGGTGACTTCACCGACGCCGGCCGCCGCAGAATGCCCGCACTGATGTGCGGGGCCGACAACAACTACCTCGCCCTGACGCACCGGCAGATCGACACGATCCGCGCCGCGGCCGAGGCGGCGCCGTTCATGGACACCCGTCCGGCCGCGGCGGGACCGGTCACGACGACGCCTACCCTCACCCCGCGCAACCTCTCCGCACAACTGCACTATCGCGCCGCCGGCAATCCGCAGAGCACGCACATCGCGCAGTCGGTCGCGAACTGCACGCCTGGGCTCGAGGTCGACATGCGCGCCGCGTGGCGCCGACTGTTCGAGGGGATCACGCTGCGAGAGTACGACAACCTCGTGGTCGCCGTGGACGCCGACGTCAGCGACCCGCGGGTGCAGGCGCTCGCCGGCCATCGGCTCCTGCGCGTGAACGGGATCCCGATGCAGACGGTGAAGTACGGGCCATCACCGGCGGATCCGGATGACCGTGTCGTCCTGTCCACGGAGGACAACCCGGGCGGCATCGCGCCGCTGGAGTGGTCGAATGCGCTCGCGCACGTGCTCGCACAGTGTGCGGGGAAGTCGGCCACCTGCGACTTCAGCACGGAGCCGGTATGGCTGCATCAGGTGCCGATTGCCGACACCGGCATGAAGTTCCTCACACTCGATCTCGCCGTCCGCCCGTTCTTCACGCCTGGCACGGTGACGATCTCCGAGACACTCGCGATCCCCGGCGAGCTCACGCAAGGGCTCTGCTCCCCGTGGCAGAACGACTACCGCGAGTGCTCCTGCTACTACTGGGCATCGGCACGCCCCGACTACGTGAACGTGCAGACGGGGCAGGACGGGGCGAGTCAGGGCGACAACTGGCTGCAGAAGGAACGCACCGGCGAGTATGTGCCCGACGACTATGCCGACTCACGACTGATTCTCTACGACGACCTGTTCGAGGGATGGGAGCGTCTGCTCCGGTTCCAGGTGCGTGGCCGCGACTTGCAGGGCGATGGCGTTCCCGTGGAGCCACCGGCGACGCCTCCGCTGCTGGTCGAGCGTCCCGCGAGGGACGCCGCGAGGGACGCCGCGACGGACACCGCGACGGACACCGCGACGAACACCGCGACGACATGAGCGCTCGGTCACGCGTGCTGCCCGTGGTGTCACCCGTCGTCGGCGATGGCGATGCGGGCGATGCTCGCCGCGCACCTCGCGACGGCCGTCGCGAGCGACTGGTGGCCGCCGCGGCAGCGTTCATGCGCGCCGCCGCTCCCGAATCGCCGGCGGTGCACCTGCTCGAGAGCGGCGAGGGGACGCATCTCTTCCTGCCGGATGGCAGTCGCCTCTTCGACATCGACGCCGCCACCGCCGCTGCGCTGCGTGCCTCCATTGCGAGTGGCAGCCTCACGACGCTGCTCGACGGCCTCGGTTTCGTCGGAGCGCCGTGGGTCGACGATACACCGCTGGTGGCCCCGCCGCTGCACGCGATCTCGCTCGCCGTCGCGCAGAAGTGCAACCTGGGATGCACGTACTGCTATGCGCAGCAGGGCGGGTTCGGCGCACCCGCGATGCAGATGGCAGAGTCGCAGGCGCTGCAGGCCATCGACCTCCTGATCGATGGCGCCGAGCCGGGGAGCCGCCTCAACATCGCGTTTCTTGGCGGTGAGCCGCTCGCCAATCGTGCCGTGCTACGCGCCGCCACGCTGCACGCCGCAGCGCGCGCACCGGAGCGGAATGTTCATGTCGGCTTCTCGATCACCACCAATGGCACACTCCTCACGGCGGCTGACGGAGCATTCTTCGAGGAGCATGGGTTTGCGGTGACCGTCAGTCTCGACGGGTCACGTGAGGTGCACGATGCGCAGCGGCCGACGAAGGGTGGGCGCGGGAGCTTCGACCGGATCATGCGCAACGTCGCTCCGCTGCTGCGCGCCCAGCGGCAGATGCAGGTCACGGCGCGCGTGACGGTGACGCCTGGCAACCTCGCGCTGCGTGAGGCGCTCGACCTCTTCGTGGACGCCGGCTTTCACAGTGTGGGCTTCGCGCCGATGCTGTCATCACCCAGCGGCCAGGGCGAGATGCAGCGCGAAGATCTCGAGGTCATGCTCGGCGAAATGATCGATTGCGGACGCGAGTACGAACGGCGAGTCACTGCCGGGCAGCGATACCCGTTCGCGAACATGGCGAACGCGATGCGCGAGATCGCACGCGGCACGCACCGTCCCTACCCCTGCGGCGCCGGCGCCGGCTACCTCGGCGTTGCCGCCGACGGCGCGCTGTCGGCGTGCCACCGGTTCGTGGGCGACGAGGCGGGCGCGATGGGATCGGTTCAGGACGGCATCGACCGCACTCGGCAAGGGGCATGGCTGGCGGATCGGCACGTGCACCGCCAGTCGCCGTGCACGGCGTGCTGGGCGCGGTATCTGTGTGGCGGCGGGTGTCATCACGAGGTCATCGCGCGTGGTCGTCCGGCGTGCGACTACATCCGCGGCTGGCTGCATTACTGCATCGGCGCTTTCCTGCGGCTGCAGCCCGCCGTGGAGCCGCGCGCTCATGTTGACTGAACCGGGTATCCGGCCACGAAGCCGTGGCGCCGACGTTGCCGTCGATGTCTGCGTGATCGGTGGTGGACCGGCTGGCGCGGTGCACGCCATCCGGCTGGCACAGCTCGGCCGGCGGGTGTGCCTGGTCGAACGGCGGCCGTTTCCGCGTCTGCAGCTCGGTGAATCACTCAGTCCGGGGGTTCGTCCGTTGCTGGTCAGCATCGGAGCGGCGTGGATCCTCGATGCCGCGGGGGCGGCGCCGGTGCAGAGCGTGATGCGGCATTGGGGCGCGTCGGACACCACGCGCGCCGATCCACGTGCCGAGGGGTGCGTGATCGATCGCGGGCGCTTCGATGCCCTGTTGCTCGCGCAGGCGCGTGCGCACGGCGTCCAGGTGTTGCAGCCGGCGTCGCTGTGCCACCACGAGCGCAACGGGTCGGCGGGTTGGTCGCTCACCGTCGAGACGGCGCAGGATGGCATCTGGCAGATGACGGCGCGGCTGCTGGCATTCGCGACGGGGCGCACCGGCGGCGGCGCGTCGCGCACGCCGGCGAGCGCCACCCTGCCGCGGACGATGGCCCTGCACGCGTACTGGTCGGGATCGTCGCTGCCTCGCGAGCCGCGGATCGAGTCGGTGCAGGATGGGTGGTGCTGGGGTGTGCCGATTCCCGGAGTCGGATACAACGCGCTCGTGTTCGTGGATGCAGCAGTGGTGCGAGGCGGTCGTGGTGCCCTCGATACCGTGTACTCGGAGCTGCTGGCGCAGTCGCCGCTGGTCCGACCCTGCTCGCGCAGCGCGCGTCTGTCGCCCACGCTCGCGTGCGACGCGACGCCGTCACGCGCGATCACGTGTATCGCGCCCGACATGATTCGCATCGGCGACGCCGCGCTCGCCCTCGACCCGCTGAGTTCGAGCGGCGTGCAGAAGGCCATTCAGAGCGCGCTCTCCGGGGCGATCGTGGTCAACACGCTGCTCGAGCATCCCGACCGCGCCGACGTGGCGATGGCAGCATTCCGTCGGCAGATCGACGACACGGCGTCGCGGCATGGACGCTGGTCGTCGGGACATTATGCAGCGGTCGCGTCGGACGCAGCGGCCACGCCGGCGCGGCCGTTCTGGACGGAGCGCAGTCGTGACGCGGTCGCCGAGGTCCCACCTCCCGCCCCGGATCCGACGCTCACGCCGGCCACTCCGCTCGTGCTCTCGCCGCTGGCCACGATCTGCGAGACCGGCTGCTACGGTGCGGAGTTCGTGATGGAACGACGCGCCGTGCAGCATCCGTCGCTCGAGGCGCCGGTGGCCTTCGTCAGCGGGCACGACGTGGTGGCGCTGCTCGATACGCTTTCCGCGGCGCCCTCGGCTCAAGCGCTGGTGGAGCGCTGGCCTCTGCCGATGCGCGAGGGTCGCGCGGTGGCGCGATGGCTCGTGCAGCACGGCATACTCGTCGCGCAGCCGAGCGCACGGGGTATCTGAGCGATGAGCGCCCTGCGAGCGTGGCTCCGCACCATCGGCATGGAGCAGCATGCCGATCTGCTGGAGGCCAACGAGGTCGATCTCGAGACGCTCCGCATCCTGAGTGACTCGGACCTGCAGGAGCTCGGCATTCCGTTCGGTCCGCGCAAGCGGCTGCGGCACGCCCTGCACGGCAGCGAGCCGACGAGTGCGCCAGCGGCGTCACTCACGCCGGCATCGGACCGCGACGACGCCGGCGAGCGTCGTCAGCTGACGGTGCTCTTCTGCGACATGGTCGGGTTCACCGAGCTCGCGTCGCGCATCGACCCCGAGGTGCTGCAGGACATCGTGCGGCGATACGAAGAGGTCTGCACGCTGTGCATCACCCGTTACGACGGCTACGTCTTCCAGCGACTGGGTGACGGCGTGGTGGCATTCTTCGGCTTCCCGATTGCGCACGAGGATGAGGCCGAGCGCGCCGTGCGCGCCGCGCTCGACATGGTAGCGGCACTGGCGCGCACGGAAGTGCCGGAGGTCGGTCGGCTGCGCGTGCGCATCGGCTTGGCCAGCGGCGTCGTGGTGATCTCGTCCAGCGAGCGGAGCGCCGTCGGTGAGACGATGAACCTTGCGTCGCGACTGCAGGGGCTGGCCAACCCTGGCGAGATCGTGATCAGCGAGCGGGTCTACCGATTGGCCGGCGGGGCGCTGGAGTGCAGCGACCTTGGCGAGCAGGCGCTGAAAGGCATCGCGGCGACGGCGCGGGCGTGGCGGGTGCATGGCGTCAAGGCAGGGACGACCCGCTTCGAGGCGGCCACACGGCAGGGTGTGACGCAATTGGTCGGTCGCGGCGAGGAACTGGACGCGCTGCTGGCCCGCTGGGAGCGCGCGAAGCTTGGGCATGGGCAGGTGGCGCGGCTGTCCGGCGAACCCGGCGTGGGCAAGAGCCGGCTCGTCCTCGGGCTGCTGCAGGCGCTGGAGCGCGACGGCGTGCGCGCGCTGCGGATGCAGTGTTCGCCGTTTCAGGGGAACAGCGCCCTCTTTCCCTTCATCGACCATCTGAGCCGCTCGCTCTCTGCAGGCCGTGAAGACAGCCCCAGCGCGCGACTCGACTGGATTCACACGCTGGTGGTCGGGCAGCGCGGCTGGAGGCAGGAGGACGCGGCGTACCTTGCCGGGCTCTTCGGCCTGCCATGGCGCGACCGATATTCCGTGCCGCCGATCTCGCCACGTCGTCTGAAGGACGAAGGGACACGCGTGCTGATCGAGCTGTTCGCGACGGCATCGCTCGTGGCGCCGACCGTGCTGCTCGTCGAGGACGTGCACTGGGCTGATCCATCCACACTCGACGTGCTCGCCGTGCTGGTGGCACGCGCCGCAACGGCACAGTTGCTGGTCGTGCTCACGCATCGCCCGGAGTTTCAGCCGGCGTGGCCTGAGCCGACGCATGTGCTGTCCGTGGAGCTTCGGCGCCTCGACGCCAGCGAGAGCCGCGCGCTCGTTCTGCGGATCGCGGGCCGCGCCATGCCCGAGAGCCTGGTGAAAGGGATCGTCACCCGCTCGGATGGCATTCCGCTCTTCATCGAGGAGCTGACGCGCGCCGTGCTCGAGACCGATCTCAGTCGCGGCACGGGTGAGCGACCGGCGCTCGTCGGCATGTCGGGAGAAGTGGTGCTGCCCGCGACGCTGCGCGACTCGCTGATGGCGCGCCTGGACCGTGTCACCGCCGTCAAGGAGATCGCGCAGATCGGCGCCGTGATCGGGCGCGAGTTCAGTCGTGATCTGCTGGCGACCGTGGCCCGCATCGACCCTGATGCCCTCACGCAGGCGCTCAGGGCACTCACCGAGTCGGGCCTGGCGTACACGACCGGCACCGGGCAGTACACGTTCAAGCACGCGCTCGTGCACGACGTGGCCTACGACTCGATGCTCCGCTCGCGACGGCAGGAGTTGCACCGGGCGATTGCGGCCCGACTCGATCGCCGCAGCAGCGGGCTGCGCGAGATGCAACCGGAGCTGCTGGCGCGACACTACGGCGAGGGCGGGATGGATGCCGAGGCGATTCCCCTCTGGCGCCACGCCGGCGAGCTCGCGATGCAACGGCTGGCGCTGCCCGAGGCGATCGCCTTTCTGCGCCACGCCCTGTCGCGCGTGGTGACGCTCCCCGACGGTGCTTCGCGCGATCGGCTCGAACTCGACGTCCGCACCCTGCTCGGTCCGGCGATCGTCGCACATCGTGGCTGGGCCGCACCGGAGGTGAGCAACACGCTCGAACCAGCGTGGCAGCTGAATCAGGCGCTCGGCGATCGAGACGCCAGCATCCCGGTCCTGCATGGGATCTGGGTGCACTTCATGACCTGCGCCAAGCTTGCGACGTCGCTTCACTGGGCGGAGCTGATGCTCGAGCAGGGGCGCGCCACCGACGACGAACGGCTGATGATCTGCGGGCACCGCGCGGCCATGACCACGTACTTCTGGATGGGCCGCTTTTACGAGGCGAAGCGGCATGGCGACGAGGTGCTCGCGCGCTACGATCCCGTCCGGCATGGGCAGATCGCACAGCGCACCAACAGCGACCCCCTCACCGGTGACGGCATCTACCGCGCCCACTACCTCTGGATGCTCGGCCACCCCGATCAGGCGCGGGCGGTGAGCGAGCGGGCGGCGGAGCATGCCCGGCAGTGCCAACATCCGTTCGACATCGCGTTCGTCCTCACTCTTGGTGCGCAGGCATACGAGTATTGTGGCGATGCCGACCGACTGCACGCCTGTGCCGACGAAGCGATGCGGATCGGGCGCGAGTTCGGCGTGCCGCTGATGTCGGAGATGATGGCGGAGATCAGCCGCGGTGCCGCCTGCCTGCTCCGCGGTGAGTACGACGACGGCATCGCGGAGTCGGAGGCGTCGATTGCACGGCTGGAACGCACCGGGCACCGCGTCTGGATCGCATACCTGTACGCCCGCCTCGGCATGGCCATCGCACAGCATGGTGACCCGGCACGCGGTCTGCTGCTGATCGAGGCGAGCCTGGCGCGCGACGACTGTCGCGAGGAGCGTGCGTTCCTGGCCGAAATGCACCGACTGCGCGGCGTCGTGCTGACGTCGATGGGGCGGACCGACGAGGGTGAGCAGGCGCTGCGCGAGGCGCTCGCCGTGGCGCAGGCACAAGGGGCGCGTGGGTGGGAACTCCGCGCCGCCACATCGCTGGCACGCCTGCTGCGCGCGTCACGGCGGACCGGAGATGCCGTGGCCGTCCTCACGCCGGTGCTGGCGTGGTTCGACGAAGGGCATGACACTCGCGACGTACGATCCGCCACCGCCCTCCTGCGCGAACTCGGGGACGGCACCTTGCGCGTCGACCTCACCGAACCGGTCAGCGCGCCACCATTCACCACTCGGGAGCACCAGACATGACCAGACATTCCCAGGCGTCCGACCACACTGCACTGGAGCGACTCAACGAGCAGTGGGCGGCCTGCGCGACCAACGGTGACGTGGAGGGCGTCGTCGCGCTCTACACGACCGATGGCACGCTGGTCTGGCCCGATGCCGAGGCGGTGCATGGCACCGACGCGATCCGCATCGCCTGGACCGGTATGCTCGCCGCGCCCGGCGTCTGGATCAGATTCGTTCCGACGACGGTGACCTTCTCCGAGAGCGAAGACCTCGCCGTCGATTTCGGTGTCGTCGAACTCCGCATGCCGCCGACCGCGCCGATGCAGACGGCGAAGTACCTGGTGGTCTGGAAGAGGGTGGACGGGGGCTGGAAGGTGCTCTATGACGCATGGAACCCGAACGCGCCGACAGCGCCGGCGGCAGTGTCCTGATGGTGCGTGTCGCTGCCGATGGCGTGCACCATGGCGCCACCGGCAGCGTGTTCGGTGCGCGGCTCGGCGAGATATCCCTGTAGCCCGGGCACGAGAGTGTCCACGGCCGCGGGTGCAAACACGGCAAAGTGGTCACCTGGCACCATGATCATGTCGAGATGCGCGATCCACTCCCCCCAGCCATAGTCGGGTGGCAGGTCGCAGCCCTCGATCTCGGCTGACGACTTCACCAGCAGCGCCTCACGCAACCGGACCTGCGGTGCGTAGTCCACGAGCAGCTCCTGATGCAGCTCGTTCAGGAAGAATGCGCGGTCCTCGAGCTCGGTCAGCGTCCCGTTGCTCCACGCCGCGCTGCAGCGGCGCACCCTTTCCCGGTGGACGAGATCATCGGAGCGCCGCGACGCAATGCGCCCCACGATCTTGCCACAGCGCACCGGCAGCGGGTCAGCACGGAAGCGGTTCCATGCCACGACGATGCGCCGCCAGAAACCGTGGCGATGCTCGGCAGTGGTGACGGGGTTGGCCGAGTCGAAGATCACGAGCTTCGCGACATGGCCGAGCGACTGCAGCCGCGATGCGATCTCGTACGCGACGATGCCGCCGAACGAGTAGCCGCCGATACGGTACGGGCCGTCCGGCTGCCTGGTGCGGATCATCGTCAGGTACTGCGTCACCAGCGTGTCGAGGTCCGGCACATCGAGGTCGCGCCGGTTGAGCGACGGCGACTCGATGGCATACACCGGGCAGTCGATCCCCACCAGCCTCGCAACGAGTGCATGGTAGAACATGACGCCGCCGTCACCGCCGTGGATGAGATACACGGGCGTGTCGTTGCCCTCGGCGCGCAGCGTCGCAAGGAGATCGTCGGTCGGCGATGGCACGGTAGCCACCGCGGGCTCGGCAGGCGTCGAAGTCCGGTCGATCTCGGCGGCCAGTGTGCGGATCGTCGGATGCTGAAACAGCACCGCCAGCGGCCGGACGAAGCCGAAGGCGGTCTCGAGACGGTTGAAGAGCCGCAGCCCGAGCAGCGAGTGGCCACCGAGATCGAAGAAGCTGTCGGTCACACAGAAGCGCGCACGTCCCAGCAGCTCGCTCCAGATGTGGTACAGCGCCTGCTCGGTCGCGGTGGCTGGCGGCTCGGATGACGCTGCGTGGGTGCGCGCGTCGCCGACGCGGTCGTGCTGCGCCAGCAACGCGCGGGTGTCGACCTTGCCGGTCGGCGAAAGCGGGAAGTGATCCACGAACACCAGCGACGACGGGTGCAGGTGCGTCGGCAGCGCCGCTGTCACCGCGTCGACCACGCCGGCACGCACGGCGGGATCACCGATGCAGAATGCCACCAGCGTCTTCCCGGCCGACTCGTCGGTGTGCACCACCACGCGCGCCGCAGTCACGCCCGGCTGTGCAACGATCACCGCCTCGAGCTCACCTGGCTCGATGCGGAATCCGCGGATCTTGACCTGCTGATCGATTCGACCGAGGAACTCGATCGGACCGTCGGGCAGTACCCGACACCGATCACCGGTGCGGTACAGCGTCGGCGCGGACGCATCACCGGTGGGATTGACAATGAACGATTCCGCCGTGAGCTCCGGACGGTTCATGTAGCCGAGCGCGACGCCGGCGCCGCCGGTGCAGAGTTCGCCGGCGACACCGGGCGGCACAGGGCGCCGCAGCTCGTCGAGGATCACGACCGTCGTGCCGGGTATGGGACGGCCGATCGGAATCGAGGCGCGCTCGAGATCGGCCCCGGTGATCTCGTGGAGCGTGGTGAACGTGGTGTTCTCGGTGGGACCGTAGCAATTCAGCAGGCGCACGTGCGGCAACCGCCGGAGCGCCGTGGCGACGTGGCGCATGCTCAGGACTTCGCCGCCAGGGAGCAGGATGCGCAGCGATGCCAGCGCATCGGGGCGCTCATCGAGCATTGCCTGAAACAGCGCTGTCGTGAGAAACAGAATGCTCACGTCGTGCCGCAGCAGGTGCACGGCAATGTCGTGGATCGTCAGCGCGCCGCGCGCCGGAATCACGAGTGACCCACCGGTGAGCAGCGCCCCCCAGATCTCCAGCGTCGACGCATCGAACGAGAGCGGTGACGCGAGCAGGAAGACGTCCTGCGCCGTGATGTCGATGCAGCCGGGGCCGTGCACCAGGCGTGCGATGCCACGATGCGGCACCAGCACGCCTTTCGGCCGCCCGGTGGAGCCGGAGGTGAACATCACGTACGCGAGCGTCTCCGGCGTGACGTGGTCGCGACCGGCGGGGGCCGTCACGTCCGGCTCGAGTCCGGCCAGCAGCGTCGCGAGCGACGCGTCGTCGAGTGTCAGCGACGGCTGCGCATCGTCACGCAGCACGCGCTTGCGGTCCTCCGGATACGCCGGGTCGATCGGCACGTACGCCGCGCCGCACTTGAGGATCGCGAGCAGTGCGATGACGAACTCCGGTGAGCGCTCGACCTCGAGCATCACGCGTGCGCCGGCCGTCACTCCCGCGCGCACGAGTCGGTGTGCGACGGCATTGGCGAGACCGTTCAGCCGCGCATACGACACGGTGGCGTCGTCAGTGCGGAGCGCGATCGCCTCAGGCGTGTGGGCCGCCTGCGCCTCGAACAGCGTCACGACATCGCTGGTCGTGGGCACGACGGCGGCCACCGGCACCGGCGCGATGCCCGCCAGCGGCAGCTCGGCCAGGCGCGTCGCGACCGACGTGCGCATCACCGCCCCCAGCCAGGCGATCACCAGGTCGAGCCAACCCTCCACCTGCTCCGGGCTGAAGCGCGCACTGGCGGCGGTGGCGAGCAGGGAGAACCGGCCATGGTCATCGGTGGCGTAGAGGCTCAGGTCGAACGTCGAGGAGCGCTTGGCGTTGACCTGCAGGGTGGCCGCGATGTCCTCACCATGCCACGACGGCGAGGTCGTCTCGAGCGTGAACGTCGCCGCCACCCGCGGCAAACGCGCGCCGCCCGGCATCGCGCGCAGGATCCGCGAGAGCGTCGTCGCCTGGTGGTCGAGCGAGTCGAGAATCAGCTCGCGATTCTCGGCCAGATAGTCCGCAACGGTGGCGTCCGGCGTGGCCGTGCATGGCAGCGGCAGGAAGTGCACACCATGCCCGACGAGGCCCGGCAGTCCCGCCGACGCCTGACTCGCCACGGGCGTGCCGATGCAGAACGACGGCTGCGACGACAGGCGCGCCAGCACGTCGCGGAAAGCGGCGAAGAAGAGGGTGTAGGGCGTGAGGCGCTGCTCGCGGCAGAACAGGAGCATCGCCTCGCACAGCGCGGGGCTGAGCGCGCGGGTGACGGCCAGGCACTCGAGCGACGCCGCCGATCCGCGCCGGTCAGCAGGCAGCGCCAGCGTCGGCGGCAGCGTTGCCAGGCGACCGGCCCAGTACTCGGTATCCGCGACACGCCCCTGCACCTCGTCGGCGTGCAACTGACGGTCGACGAACTCGCGGAACGGCGTCACCGCAGGCAGCGTACCGGACACGCCCGTCTCCCGCCGGTAGTGCGCGAGCAGATCCTCGTACACCACGCCGAACGACCAGCCGTCACACACCCCGTGATGCGCGACGATCAGCAGTTCGTGGACTGCCTCGCCGAGCACCAGCAGGTGAAACCGGCAAAGCAGCCCCTCGTGCAGCCGGAAGACCTCGCCGATCACGCCATCGCGGTACGCAGTCACCGCCTCAGCCGTCGCAGTTCGCAGGTCGGCCTCGATGATCGTCACCTCACAGCGACTCGCCGGCACGAATCGCTGCGCACTGCCATCACGCTCGAACACGGCACGCAGTGACTCATGACGAGCCACCACGGCACGGACTGCCGTATCGAGCGCACGACGGTCGAGGGCCCCATCGAAGCGGATGGAGATCGACTCGTTGAACGCGCGGGAATGCCCCTCGCTCATCGCCGAGGTGACGATCAGCTCTTCCTGCTCCGGCGTGACCGGTACCCGCTCGCCGTCGCTGCCGCCCGGGAAGAAGCCGCCCGCCTGCAGTGCCGAGATGCTCTCGCGGAAGGCTGCCAGCACGCCGGCGACATCGTCGTCGGAATGCGCGATCGAGAGGAAACTCGGGCGCGTCTCCCAGATGTGCACGCCTCGGAGGCGCATGTGGTAGAAGAAGAGCGACGCGTACCTGAGGCCGGGGGCGAAGTTCAGCATGAACATCGAGCTGAACCGCGTCACCTTGAGCGGGACACCTGCCTCGTCGGCAGAAGCGTTCATCGCATCCACCAGCGCGGCGGTGCGCGCGTCGAGCGTCTCCTGCAGCGCCGGACCGCGCGCCTTCAGTTCGGTGAGAACGGCGCGGGCCGCCGCGAGAACCAGCGGATGGCGCACGAACGTGCCGGCGAAGAAGGTCACGCTGGCATCCGGACCGGAATCATCGCCGAAGTTCCACGCGCCACCATCGAGCGCATCCATGTACTTCTTGCGTCCGGCGAGCGCTCCGATCGGCATGCCACCGCCCAGCACCTTGCCGTAGGTCACCAGATCGGCGTCGATACCGAACACCGCCTGGGCTCCCTTCGGATGGCACCGGAATCCAGTCACCACTTCATCGAAGACCAGCGCGATGTCATGCGCCGCCGTGAGTGCGCGCAGCTCGTGCAGGAACTCGCGCGGCTGCAGGTCGGGACGACGGCTCTGCACCGGCTCCACCAGCACCGCCGCGAGCTCGTCGGCGTATCGGCGGATGAACGTCAGCGACTCGGGGTTGCCGTACTCGAGGATCAGGATGTTCGCGAGCGAATCGTCGGTGATGCCCGGTGCAATCGGTGCGGACGTCAGCTCTCCGTTGCGCACGACAGGACGGCCCAGCACCTCGTCGAAGATGCCGTGATACGAGCCCTGGAACACCGCGATCCTGTCGCGCTGGCTGACGGTGCGCGCGATGCGGATCGCGGCGGTGACGGCCTCGGAACCGGTGTCGCAGAACGTCGCGCGGTCCTTGCCCGACACCTCGCAGAGCAGCGCTGCCACCTCGCCCGCCAGTGGCGACGACGGCCCGATCTCGAAACCGGTCGCCAGCTGCTCGGCCACCGCGTTCACCACCACGTCGGGACGATGGCCGAGCAGGCCGAGTCCGAAGCCGAGCGTGACGTCGATCCAGCGGTTGCCATCGAGGTCCCACAGATGCGCGCCCTTCGAGGCCGTGGCAACGACGGGATAGACCATCTCCTTCCACAGCTTGTTGAAACCGGCGCCTGCGCGCGGATCGGCCAGCTGCGCGCGGCTCGCTGCGGTGTTGGCCTTCGACTTCGGCGTGCGGGCCGTGTAGGCGCTGATGAGCGCATCGAGGTGTGCCTGCTGCTGCGCGGTGAGCGCATGCGCTGCGGCCGTCCCCGTCGACACCGGGCGAAACGGGCCGAAGGTGATCGGCGCGTTGCCTGCCGTGTGCAGCTCACCGGACGCAAAGCCTGGCCGCGAGGCGACCGATACCGATGCGGCGGGAGTCGAGGCGATGGCCGGCACCGGTGCACCTGGCATCAGCTGCTGCAACAGTACCTCGAGGCGTGCCACACGATCATCGAGCGAGCCGTCATGGGCCGGCATCACCTGTCCAAACAGTGGCGCCACGACGACAGCCACGGGTGGCGCCGGCTGAAAGCGTGACGGCTCCAGCGCGCCGTCGAGGAACGTCGCCAGCTTCAGCACCGTGTCATGGTCGTGCATCAGGTGCTTGAACGTGATGCGCGTGCCGAAGTGGCGGCTGAGCGTGACCGCCGCCTGCCCGATCAGCAGCGAATCGAGCCCGAGGTCGAGGAACGTCGTACCTGAAGCAATCGCGTCGAAGCCGGTGATGCGCTGGATCTGGTCGCGCACCTCGTCGACGAGTCGCTCGGCTCGAGCGAGCACCCGGGCCACCGGAACCTGCGTCGGTGACTGATGCAGTTCCGGGTGCGGGTGCGGGTGCGGTTCCGGGTGCGACCGGGGGTGCAGTGTCGGTGGCGGTGACGTCGCAGGGAGCAGTGATGATGCCGTGGGACTGGCGGCAGGCCCGGCCTGTGTCGTGGCCATCTGTCGTGCAGCAAGAGGAAGCACGAGCGTCCGCGCTCTGGGCCAGTGTCGCGTACGCTCGAATGGATAAGTCGGCAACGGCACTCGGCAGCGCGTCTGGCCGGCGAAGTACGCGATCCAGTCAATGCGGCCGCCAGCACACCAGAGCGCGCCGACGGTGTCGAGGAACGACGCGCTGGCACCGTCCTTCGGCAGTGACGTGATGAGCGGATAGTCCGCTCCATCGGCGATCGACTGGCGCGCGAAGGTGATGCAGCTGCGTCCGGGTCCGACCTCGAGCAGCGCCAGCGTCCGATCGGCCGCGAGGCAACGCACCCCATCCTCGAAGCGGACGGTCTGTCGGATGTGACCTGCCCAGTAGTCAGGCGAAGCCACGCTCGCATCGGTCACCCATCTGCCGGTGACGTTCGAAACGAACGGCACCCGTGGCGAGGCGAAGGTCACCTGCGCCACCTCATCACGGAACGGCGCCACCACCGGCACCATCATCGCGGAGTGGAAGGCATGCGAGGTCCGCAGGTCGCGATGCGGGATCTCATCACGCAGCAGTCGCGCCGCCAGCGCCGCAATCGTCGCGTCGGGCCCCGAGACCACGGTCATCACCGGCGAATTGATCGCCGCGATCTCGACTCCGTCCGTCAACAGCGGTCGCACCGCGTCGGCCGAGCGGCGGATGGAAAGCATCGAGCCACCCGGCAGCGCGTCGACCATGCGGCCGCGCGTCGCGATGAGGCGCAGTGCGGCCTCCAGCGGAAGCGCGCCAGCCAGGCAGGCCGCGCAGTACTCGCCGACGCTATGCCCGATCATCGACGCCGGCTGCACCCCGTGCGCCTTCCACAGCTGCGCCAGGGCATACGACACCACGAACAACGCCGGCTGCGTGAACCGCGTCTGATTCAGCACCGAGTCGGCGTCGGCCGCCTCGTCGAACATCAGCGTGCGGATGTCGGCACCGATCATCGGCGTCAGTATCGCTGCACATTCGTCGACCACACGACGGAACACCGGCTCCGCCTCGTACAGTTGCGCACCCATGCCGCTGAACTGCGCCCCCTGCCCCGGGAACAGGAATGCAACCGGCAGATCACTCAGGCGCGACATGTGCGCATGCACGTCGGCTGACCGCAGCTTCGCGATGGCCTCTGGTACCGAGCTCACCGAGATGGCAAACCGGTGCGCGAACAGTTCGCGACCCGTGGCGAGCGTGAACGCCATATCGGCGAGCGAGACATCCGCGGTCTCCTCGAGGTGCGCCGCCAGCGCCTCGCGCATCCGCCCGAGTGCCGCTGCCGATTTTGCGGAGAGCAGCAGAAGCTGCTCCTGGCGTGGCGAGGGTGATCCGGTGCGCTGTGCCGGCGCCTGCTCCAGCACCACGTGCGTGTTGGTGCCACCGACACCGAACGAACTGACACCGGCGCGACGCGGGGCGCCGTCGGGCGTCGTCCAGACCTCGTTGCGCGACACGACGCGAAACGGCGACTGCTCGATGCGCAACGCGGGATGCGGACGCTCGAAGTGCAGTGTGGCCGGGATCACGCCGTGGCGCAGCGCCAGTGCGGCCTTGATGAACCCGGCCATGCCGGCCGCCGCATCGAGATGGCCCACGTTCGACTTGACCGAGCCGAGCCCAGCGAACTGCACCGCGTCGGTCTGCGCGCGCCAGGCCGATACCAGCGCCTGAAACTCGATCGGATCGCCGAGTGCAGTGGCCGTGCCATGTGCCTCGACGTAGCCGATGGACTCGGGCGACACCCCTGCCTGCTCGTACGCTTCGCGGACGGCACCAGCCTGCCCCGCAACGCTCGGCGCCGTGAAGCTGACCTTGTCCGATCCGTCGTTGTTCATGCCCACGCCCTTTACCACGGCGTAGACCGTGTCACCATCGGCTATGGCCTGATCCAGCGGCTTCAGCACGACGGCGGCGAGGCCGTTGCCGAAGACCGTGCCGGCAGCGCTGGCATCGAACGGGCGACAGTGGCCGTCGGGCGACGTGATGCCGCCCTCCTCGTGGTAGTAGCCGCGGTTCTGCGGGAAGGTGACCGACACCGCGCCGGCGATCGCCATCTCGCAGCGCCCCTCACGCAGCGCGTAGATCGCCTCGGCCATCGCGACGAGCGCCGTAGAACAGGCCGTGTAGATGTTCAGCGCCGGCCCGTTCAGGTCGAGCTTGTACGCCGTCCGCGTGGCCAGGTAGTCCTTCTCGTTGCCCATCATCACGACCAGGTCGCCCAGCTGCTCCCGCAGCGTGCTGTCGGCCTGCACGTACTGCTCATAGAACGTGTTGTTGCTCATCCCGGCGAACACGCCCACGCGGCCGTCCACGCGCGATGGCGCATAGCCGGCATCCTCGAGCGCCGACCAGGCGGTCTCGAGGAAGAGGCGCTGCTGCGGATCGGTGGCTGCGGCTTCGTTCGGCGACATGCCGAAGAAGGCGGCATCGAAGCAGTCTGGATTCGTCAGCTGGCCGCGGCGTTGCACGTAGAGGCCTGCCGCGCGCATCGCCACGGGATCGAGTCCTTCACGCTGCAACTCGTCATCCGTGAACGTGACGATCGACTCGACATTGTTGACGAGGTTCTGCCAGAATTCCGTCACCGATTCGGCACCGGGAAAGCGTCCGCTCATGCCGATGACGGCGATGTCGTCGGTCGCCGCTCGCCTCCGCACGACCCGCGGTGCGCCCGGCACGCCGAACGTGGCGACCTCCGGCTGCAGCGCCGCCGCGAGCTTGCGGATCGTCGGATTGCCGAACACCTCCACCACCGACAGCTCACGCTCCAGCGCACGCGTGAGCAGACCATGCACCCGCATGAGCAGCAACGAGTGTCCGCCCAGGTCGAAGAAGTTGTCGTCGATCCCGATGTCGGTGACGCCGAACGCACGTTCCCAGACCCGCGCGATCTGCTTCTGCAGCGGCGTGACCGGAGGATGGTTCACCGCCCCGCGGCTCACCGTCAGCGGCGTCGGCGCGGCGACCTGCGGCAGGTCCAGTGTCGCCTGACACTGCGCGACAGTCAGTCCGGGCAGCGCAGCCACCTGCCGCAATGCGGAGCAGAGCGCCTCGAGCAGCTGCGCGGCATGGGAGTCGTCGAACCGTCCTGCCTGATGGATCAGGTCGATCTCGAGCAGATCCAGTCCGGGACGAACCACCAGCGTGAGCGGGTAGTTCGTGCGCACCGGGGAGGTGAAATCGCGGATGGCCACGTCGTCAGTCCACCGCATCGCACTCTCGTCGATGCCGTAGTTCTGGAACACGAGCAACGACTCGAAGAGCTGGCAGCGCAGCGGGACGTCGCTGAGCTCCTGGATCTCCCGCAGCGGCAGGTGCTGATGCTCGCCCAGTGCGATGGCATCCTCATGCAACGACGTCGCAAGCCACTCGAACGTGGCATCGGCCAGCAGCCGCACACGCACCGGAAGGTTGTTCACGAACGCGCCGACGATGGATTCCACGCCCGGCAGCTCGGCAGGACGACCGGAGAACGTCGCACCGAATACCACATCGTCGCTGCCAGCCCGCCGCGAGAGCACGATCGCCCAAGCCGCCTGAACGAGCGCATTGAGCGGGCATTGCAGGCGCCGGGCGATCGATTGCAGCTGCGCCGTGATGGCGTCGTCGAGCGTGGCCGTGCGCTCGCCGAACGCAGCACTGCCGCGCGCCTGCGCCGCGATCGGCGTCGGCTGCGTGAATCCAGCCAGATATCGCTGCCAGAAGATCCGGGACGGTGCGAGATCGATCGACTGCGACCACTCCAGATAGTCACGAATCGAGGCACCACGATGGAACGCAGGCGGCTCACCCTGCACGATGGCACGATACGCCGCCGAGACCTCCGCCAGCAGCACCGGCCACGACCAGCCGTCGAGCTGCAGGTGATGGTGGGTCCAGATCAGGCGCGACGGTGCGCCGTCGCAGTGCACGAGCGTGAGGCGCATCAGCGGCGCCTGATCGATGCGCAGGCCGTTCGCGAGATCGCTGGCCAGCACCGCATCGAAATCTGCAGCGCTGGCGATCCGCACCACGTCCAACGGCACCGCGATGTGCGGCCGCACGACCTGGACCGGCTCGACCAGACCAGCGCCATGAAAATCGGTACGGAGGCCGGCATGCACCGACACGGCGTGGTCGAACGCCGCGCGCAGCGCTCCCGCATCCACGTCACCGGTGAGCGTCCAGTGCCACTGGTCCACGGCCGAGCCGGGGCGTGCCGTCTCGATGGTGTAGTAGAGCTGCTGGACAGGCGTCAGGGGCAGCACATCCTCGATCGGTGCACCGAGGCGCAGCAGATCGCCGTCACGCAGGCGCGCGAGCGGGAAGTCGCCCGCGATCCACGCCATCGTCGCGTCCGCCGCGGTCGCGTCCGTCGCCAGCGTCCGCAGCGTGTCGGCACATGTCGCCGCCATCCCGGCCACCAACTCACGCGGCACCGCGGCGAAGGACCAGGTGAACTCGAGGCAGCCGTCGGTGATCCAGCAGTTGATCTCGAGCAGGTGCGATCGCGACGAGCGCGCATCGTACCAGGATGCAGTGTCGTCCTTCGCCAAGGCGAACAGCGCACTGTCCGCGGTCACCTGATCGAATCGGCCCAGATAGTTGAACAGGACGTCACGACCCGCATCAGCGACATCCAGCAGCCCGAACGCGAATCCGCGCTCCGGCACGTTACGCATTGCCCGCTTGACCGTCGCCACCTGCGATGCAAAAGCTGAAGCAGCGTCCGGCTTCAGTGCCAGCGGATACATCGCCGTGAACCACCCCACCGTGCGCGACAGGTCGAGCGACGATGCCTCGCGCCGTCCATGCCCTTCGAGATCGAGCGCGAGTTCGCTGACTCCGAGCCGTGCCGCGATCGAGCCGGCCACGCTCGCCACCAGCACCTCATCGAGCTGCGCTCGCAAGGCGGGCGCGGCGACTGCCGTGAGCCGCTCCGTCTCGCTCCGCGTCAGCCGCACGCGTATCGACTGCGCCTCGCCAGCCGTCGTGGTGACGACCGGCGCCTCGGGCTGCAGCCGGAACGGACGCGAGTGCGCGGCCCAGTGCGCGCGCTGCGCGACGATCGCCGCGTCGCTGGCCAGTGATGTGAGCTGGTGCGCCCAGTTCACGAACGGCGTCGGCACCGGGTCGGCCGCTCTGCCATCGAGCAGCGCTTCAAGGTCCTCGAGCAGGATTCGCCACGAGACGCCATCCACCGCGAGGTGGTGGATCGCGAGGTAGAGCTGCCTGCGCGCCGCGAAATGCACGGCCGAAAGCATCACGCCGCTGTCCACTCGCAGCGCTCGCTGCGCCTGCAGGCCGTACTCCTGCAGCGCATCATCACTGACCGCGCCATCGACGGCACGCAACACGAATTCGGGCGTCGTTTGCACCTCCTGCAGGCCGCCACGGAACGCCGTGCGCAGCGCCGCATGGTGGCGCACCAGCTCGCGAAGAGCGTGCTCGAGCCGCTGCGGATCGAGCGACGACTGCAGATCGAACAGGAACGCCTGCGTCCAGTGATTCGGATCGGGGAGGTCGTGCCGGAAGAACCAGCGCTGGATCGGCGTCAGTGGCGCCGGACCGGCGATCGCCTCGATGCGCGCCTGCGGCAGCGTGACCAGCGTGCCCGCTGCGGCTGCGAGGCGCTCGATGGTGCGTCGCTCGAACAGATCGCGCGGCGTGAGCCGGATCCCCACGCGGCGCGCTTGCGAGACGATCTGGATGCTGAGGATCGAGTCGCCACCGAGCTCGAAGAAGTCCTCGTCCCGGCCGACTCGCTCCAACTTGAGCGCTCGCGTCCAGATCTGCGCCAGCGTGCACTCGACGTGGCCCTGCGGCGGCCGGTGCACGCTCGAGCCACGCGCGCGCGTCGCATCGTCCGGTGCCGGCAAGGCCTTGCGGTCGATCTTGCCGTTGTTCGTGAGCGGGAAGCGGTCCATATACACGATCGCCGCCGGGATCATGTAGGGCGGCATCGACGCGCCGGCAAACTCACGCAGCGCGCTCAGCGTACCTGCCTCCCGGTCGCCGACGAGCCATGCGACGATGCGCTTGTCGTTGCCTGTGCCGAGCACCGCGACGCACGCGTCGCGCACCGACGGATGGCGCATCAGCACCGACTGGATCTCGCCGAGTTCGATGCGGAACCCGCGGATCTTGACCTGATCGTCGCAGCGGCCGAGGTACTCCAGTTCCTGCGTGGGCAGGAATCGCGCGACGTCACCGGTACGGTAGAGCGTTTCACCGGTACGGAACGGGTGTGGCAGAAAGCGTGACGCCGTCAGCTCCGGTCGGTTCAGGTACCCCGCCGTGACACCTGCACCGCCGACGTAAATCTCGCCCGGCACGCCGACCGGCACGGCATGGCCATGCGCGTCGAGCAGATGGATCTCGAGATCGGGAATCTGCCGGCCGATCACGCTTCCGCTGGCGAGGTCGTTCCTCGTGATCGGCCGATACGTGACGTGGACCGTCGTCTCGGTGATGCCGTACATGTTGATCAACTGCGGACACTGGTCGCCATGCCGCGCGAACCAGGGCCGCAGACTCTCCAGCTCCAGCGCCTCGCCGCCGAAGATCACGGTGCGCAACGCCAACGCATCCACTGCCAGCCCGGTGCGCTCCTCGGCCGCGATCAGCTGGCGGAATGCCGACGGCGTCTGGTTCAGCACCGTCACGCGTTCACGCGCCAGCAACGCGAGGAAGTCGTCGGGGGACCGTGTCACGTCGTACGGCACCACCACCAGGCGGCCACCATACAGCAATGCGCCCCAGATCTCCCACACCGAGAAATCGAACGCGAACGAGTGGAACAGCGTCCAGACGTCGTGCTCGTCGAAGTGATAGTACGCCTCGGTGGCGGTCATCAGGCGCGCGACGTTCCGGTTGGTGACACGACACCCCTTCGGCTTGCCGGTGGAGCCGGAGGTGAAGATCACGTACGCGAGGTCATCCGGATCGCTCGTGACCACGGGGGCCGTCACAGGTAGCCCACTGGCACCGGCAATCGCCTCGAAGGTGATCACGGTGGCCGTGGTCGCGGGCAGCTGCGCCACGAGCGCTGCCTGCGTGAGCAGCACGCCACTCGCCGCATCCTCCAGCATCCACTGCAGTCGCTCGGCCGGGTAGGCCAGATCGATCGGCACGTATGCGGCGCCCGTCTTCAGGATGCCGAGGATGCCGATCACGATCTCGGCCGACCGGTCAACGCACATCGCGACGATGTCGCCGCGCTGCACGCCGTGGGCGTCGATCAGCGCGTGTGCGACGCGGTTGGCCGCCGTGTCGAGTTCGCGATACGTCCACGTGCGCGCTTCGTACGACAGCGCCGGGTGATGCGGTGTTGCCGCCGCCTGCGTCTCGAACCACGAAGCGAGGGTGCCCGGTACCGGGAACGTCGTGGGGGTCGCCCACGCGTCGTGCAGCTCGCGCCGCTCCTGCGGTGTGGTGAGATGGAACGTGCGCAGCAGCGCCTCGGGCGACGTCACGAACTGCGCCAGCAGCGACTGCAGATGCCCAAGCATGCGACGGACCGTCGCGGCGCTGAACCGTGCCGGGTCGAACTCGATCTTGATCCGCAGGTGCTCCGCACCGTGGTACGCGGCGACCGTGATGGGAAAGTTGGTGCGTTCGTACAGCGTCACGTCGCGACGCAGCCAATCGCCACCGCGCGCCTGCATCACCTCGCCGAGATCGAAGGTCTCGAAGACGAGGATGCTGTCGAACAGCGACTGTCCCTTCTCGATGTCACTCCACGCCTGCACGCGACTGAGTGGCGTGTGCTCATGGTCCCGCATCGCCACCCACTGCTCGCGCAACGCACACAGGAGTGCCGGCAACGGCGTGTCAGCATCCACCGACGCACGCACCGGCAGCGTGTTGATGAACAGGCCGACGGCATCCTCCACACCCGGAATCGACGACTTGCGGCACGCGCGCGTCCCGCCGAACACCACGTCGGACGTCGACGAATAGCGCGACAGCAGCAACGCCCACGCCGCCTGGACGAGTGTGTGCATGGTGACACACTGCGCTGCGGCGAGCGCGTCCAGCGCCAGTGTCTCGATCGCTGAGCAGCTCACTTCCTGTTGCCACGTCAGCGGGTCACGTCCGCTGTCGGGAAGGCCGTCGACCGTGAGTGCCGTCGGCGCCGTGAAGCCGTGCAGGCGCTCGCGCCAGAACGCCCGCGAGCGCGACTCGTGGTCCTGCGCCACACTCCAGTCGGCGAACTCCCGGAAGGGCATCCGCGGTGTCGGCGGCGCGGGCGTACACCCACGATGAAATTCGGCGTAACAGCGAAAGAGGTCGTCCAGCAGGAGCGCGAACGAGCGGCCGTCGACGATCGCGTGGTGGATCGACAGGAGGATGCGCGTGTCGTCCACCGCATACCGGACGAGCGAGGCGCGAATGAGCGGTGCATCCGACAGCGGAATCCCCTCGGTGCGGTCGTCGAGCAGCACCTGCCGGAAGTCGAGTGCCCTGTCGTCGTGCGGGACCGTCGTCCGGTCCATGACTCGGACGGCAGGCACTGCGTCGTCCACGATCTCCTGGGACGGCTCCTCGTCCGAGTCCCACACGAATCGTGTGCGAAGGACCGGATGGATCAGCACCAGTTCGAGCAATGCCTGCGTGAACGTGGCGGCGTCGATCGGCTCGTCGGTGCGACAGACGATCTGCTCGATGTCGACGCCGCGGATGCCGTCGATCTCGTGGAACAGCATCCCGCTCTGGAGCGACGTGAGCGGATAGCCGGCAGCCAGATCGGCGGTGGCAGTCGCGCGCATGTCGCTCAGTTGGATGCGGCCGTCGAGATCGGGAGCCATCGTGTCGGAGATGCAGGAGGTGCGGGGTCGGGCGGGCTGCCTGTGTCGGACAGAGGGAGTGTCGGCCCGGAGTCACGACCCGGTCAGCGCCACCGGCGGGTGAGGGATCGTCGGCGTCCAACGGAGACGCGTCCGGGGCACGGAGTGGTCTGAAGCGGGCCGTGTCGTAGTGGGACGAGGCGGGTGTGCCCGGCGGCACACCTCGGTCTCAGGCCCTGGCGGCGCATCGGCATCGATGGCACACGCAGCGGCAACACGGCATCGTGTCGCGTCGTCCGGTCGCCGACCGGTCCCTGACATCCAGGACCGGCAGGAGAGCGGCAGTGATCGTGGCGCTGCGCTCGCACGCTCGCCAACGTGGCATCGGCACACCGACGCCGGGTTGGATCACCGATGCTGCAACTTAACTGCGCACGGTCCCAGGCAGAAACGGGCGAAGACGGGTCGATCTGGCCGCCATCGAACGGTATTTCGCGCGACGCGCCGTGCGTTTACATTCTCGCCCGGTTCTGGGCTGTTCTGGGCTGTTCTGGGCTGTTCTGGGCTGTTCTGCGCTGCGGCGCGCGGCCGTCACGCCCCCGCGCCGAAAGTGTCGTGCTGCTTTCTCCGACGGAAGTGGGTCTGCCCGTCTGCAGCACGATGGGGACGGGTATCTTCGACGTCTGGGTGAGATCCGCGCTGCTGCTGCGGCCGCATGTTCGCACGCCAGCCAGCGACCGCGCCCTCGCCCTCGCGTTCCGGCTCGGGCTGTCGCTGGACATCCTCGGCGGCGGTCTGCGCAACCATCTTCATCGTCGCGCTCTTGCTGGCGCTGGCCGGTCATCCACTCATCCCCATCGCG
>Ga0105045_10000301_pt1 | contig 33847 bp, 25 predicted proteins | sample MAT02_FD_78089 | JGI IMG/M metagenome (GOLD analysis project Ga0105045, IMG submission 78089) | Freshwater microbial communities from Lake Fryxell liftoff mats and glacier meltwater in Antarctica - MAT-02 (megahit assembly) | ecosystem: Environmental > Aquatic > Freshwater > Ice > Liftoff...
AAAAACTGAGGTTCTTCGCTCTGATAAACAGCAGTCAGCAATGCGAGAATGTTGTATGTACCGTCAGAGATCAGGTCTTTCGTGAAGTATTCTTTCAGCGATTCTTCAAACCAATGTAACTCGTTCCGGTCATCAACTTCTACGGTTTTGAAACCTGGCACAAAAAGCTCAAGCCATTCAAATATTTCGTCTTTGATTACATAGTTTTGAAGAATGCGTTTCAAAACAGGTTCAAGGTTGTCTGCGTCTAAAGCAATCCTATTATCTCCTTTGTAAGGTAACTTCACTTTACCATTTCTGACAAACAACCTCGTGAAGTATCCGAAAAATTGTTGATAATCCGGGCGATTCTGTTGATTGGCTGACGTTACGTTATCAAAAGTGAACAGAGGTACTTTCATCTTTTGTTGCCGCTCGCTTGAGAAATAGCTACTCTCTTTCTCGGAAAAATCTCCAAAATCGACTTCAAATTCAAATAGTGGATTATTGGACTTTCGATTAAACAAAGAGCGATTTCCACCGAATAAATCAACCGCTTGTTCAGGTATATGCCTTGAAAGGTTTACAAACTCCAACGCTTCGAAAATATTCGATTTACCCGACCCGTTGGGGCCGACAAAGACCGTGAACGGATTGGGTTCTATTAACTCAATCCGTTCAATGGACTTGAAATTTTCGATGACTAAGCGGTTGATTTTCATTCCGTCTTGGCTGACGCATAAAAGACGCAAGGTGTTGCGTCTTTACGCGTATCGTCAATAATCCGTGACGCCGATTGATAGGGGCAGACCGTTCAGGGCCTGCGTGAGTTGCTCCGCGTTGGGGGCGGTGCCGTGCCATTTGTAGTTGCCCACCATGTACTCAACGCCGAAGCCCATTTCGGTGTGCATCAGAATCATTGTGGGTACGTCGGGGTTTTCCTGCGCTTTCTTCAGTGTCCGAATCACATCTTCCATGTCGTTGCCTTCCATTTCCTCTACAAACCAGCCGAAGGCGCGGTATTTGTCGGCCAGACTCCGGTTGTCGTTCACGTTGTCGGTGGTGCCGTCGATTTGGGCGTGGTTGAGGTCGATGATGGCCGTGAGGTTGCCAAGTTTTTTGTTGGGCGCAAACTGCGCACCTTCCCAAACCTGCCCTTCCTGCTGCTCACCGTCGCCCATGAGTACATAGACGTGTTTGGTATCGCCGTTGAGTTTCTTGGCGTAGGCCGTGCCAGCCGCTACCGATAAACCCTGCCCCAGCGAACCCGACGCAATCCTGACGCCCGGAATGTGTTCGGCAGTCGCGGGGTGGCCCTGCAACCGGCTGTCTAACTTACGAAACGTGGCCAGCTCTTCGACTGGGAAATAGCCCGCCCGCGCCAGCACCGAGTACCAGACCGGCGAGATGTGGCCGTTGGAGAGGAAGAAAATGTCTTCGTCGGTGCCATTCATGTCGAAGATGGGATTGCCGTCCTCGTCTTTTTTGCGGTCCATAATTTCAAAGTAGAGCGCCACAAAGAAATCGGTGCACCCCAGCGAGCCGCCGGGGTGGCCGGAGTTAACAGCGGCAACCATGCGAAGAATATCACGCCGAACGGCGGTAGCAATGTGTTCGAGTTTTTCCTGTTCCATAAATTTAGTTTTGTATAAAGTCCGCACCGGAGAACCGGCAACATTGTACGGCTTGTGATTAAATGGTTCACTCAATGACACGCCTTGTTGCTGACGCGGGTGAGCCGCAACTATGCGTCTCTACGTTAAAATCTGTTCGGCGTGTTTTTTGGTATCAACCTTGCCGATAACGCTGGTAATGATACCGTTTTCGTCAATTAAAAAGGTGGTGCGGGCCGTACCCATATATTTACGGCCATACATCGACTTCTCCTGCCAGACGCCGTAAGCTTCCACTACGCTCTTATCGGTATCGGCTACAAGTGCAAACGGCAGTTCATACTTATTGATAAACTTCTGATGGGAGCTTTGGTTATCCACGCTCACGCCCAGCACCTCATAGCCAGCCGTGCGGAGGTCATCGTAGTTGTCGCGCAGACTACACGCCTGTGCCGTACAGCCCGACGTATCGTCTTTCGGATAAAAGTACAGCACTACTTTTTTGCCCCGGTAATCTGACAATTTAATGGAATTGCCGGACTGATTGGTACTGGTGAAGTCGGGGGCGGGGTCGCCAATGTTCAGGGTCATAGTTTTCAGGGTTTATCGTTTTCTTCGTTTTGCCGGGACGGCTTTCCGACGCACCGGCGCGCGGGGTTCTTCAATAGTCGTTCTGTCGGAGCCAATGTTGCCCACGTTGTCTTTCACCTGCACAATTACCTCCGAACCAGCGTTAAAAGGCGTGTCGGGGTCAAGTTTGTCGGACCAGAGCAGGGTACGTTTGTAGTCGTACTGCATCAGCACCCACTCGCCATTAACCAACGCCCGGAACTCAGCAATGCCCGACAGATCATCCTTGATTTTAGCCGTAATTCCTTTCGGCGTTGCGCTGATGATCTGCACCGTGGGCGGCAGGGCGTCAGTCAGGAGTTTAAACTGCCCCAGCTGCCGGGTTTTAAACTCGATACGTCCGTTGCGCCAGACACCGCCGAGGTAACTCTCGCGTTGGCCATTTATCCAGTACGCCCTGGTGCGGGCCGTGTCAATGGCAATGGGGTAATTCGGCACGTACTGCACCGTCATAGTTTCATTGATTGGAATAATCGACTGATTTATTTCCACCCCCCCGCCTGGCAATGGCCGCACGGCTAAGTGTAGCGTATCGAACAGCGTTTTTGCCCCAAAACCCAGCTGCACGGCACCCGCCAGCACGGTTTCGGCCTGACCTGGCACCATCCGTTTCACAAAGTTGGTCCTGATCAAACTACCGCCAATCTGTATTTGAGCAGGCATTGACTGTCGCAAATCTATGATATAAACGGCCGTATTGCCCTGTATGTAGCTGACGGATTGCTCAGTAACCGAGTTTCCGGAGATGAGTTTGGCAACCGGCGGATTGGTCAGCGATACGTTCCGAACCGTCAGTTTTAAGACGTTTTCATCGGTTACGACCGTAGTAATCGGCGAGCCGGAAATAGGCGTGTCGGCAGTTTGTTCGTCGCCCAATATGGCTTCATTTTCGTGCGTGTCAACCCCGGTCAAGTCCAAAGCATCCGGGCGGGTAGTCTGGGGTTCGGGCTGGATGGTAAAGGTCAGATGCGTGGCGTGGTTGGCCACGTCGTAGATCGTTACTTTAACTTCGTGGGGTTGCCCGTCCAGCAGGGGTAAACGCCCCCGGTATTGTGCGTTGGTGGCTATTGTGTAGAGGTTTAGAATATTACCATCGGCAATGTACCCCCGGTGGTAGCGTTGACCGCTGACCTGCTCGACCTCGTAATTTTCGTGGACGTTCATGTAGCGCGACTGCTCATGTGGGTAACTGCTCATGTTGTAGGCAAATACTTCGCGCCCGTCGAGCCGGATTTCCAGACAGCTGATGCCGTTTTTATAGGGCGACCCGCTGGTTTTGTCGTGGGCCAGTGCCTCCACGCCAATCAGCCCCGCTGCCGTAATGGGTTTGGCAATGACGTATGTGCCATCGGACCGGCGCACGGGCGTGTAACTAATCCGCTGATATTCGCCATTGATGCGGGCCGTTGGCGTCATGGTTTTCAGCGCGATCCGCTCAAAATAAGGCGGTACGTCATCGCGAATTTCTGAGAAGTTGTACAGCAGCGGATTGATGATGTTGTCTTTGGCGTCGCGGATTTCGAAGTGCAGGTGCGGCCCACCCGACCCGCCCGTGTTGCCCGATGCCGCCATAATGTCGCCCTTTTGGACCGGAAACTGGTTTGGCGCGGGCCGCAGGTCAATCTCGAACGTTTTGCGGGCGTATTGCTGCGCTTTGAGGTAGGTGCCGAGCGTATCGTTCAGGTTGCGCAGGTGGCCATACACGGTGGTCATGCCATTAGGGTGCTTCACGAACAGGACGTTGCCGTAGCCACCCGTAAACACCGCAATGCGCGAAATGTACCCGTCGGCAGCGGCATGCACGGGCAACCCTTCGCGACCGCCCGTGCGGATGTCCAACCCCGCGTGGAAATGGTTGCCCCGCAAATCACCCATACCCCCCGACAGTGAATTTTGCTGCCCCGGCTGGATGGGAAACAAAAAATAATTTGGTACTACTGTACCGGGTTTCAGGTTGCCGGTAGTAACGGACACCGCTTGGGGAGAAGCCGTTTGAGCAAGTGCCACTGTAACCGCGAGCAGGCTTGTTACGCCAATTTTTACAAATGTCTTAACCAATGAATAAAGCTAAAGTAAGCTGGTTTTTTTGTCACCCCAACCGGTCCGCCGATGCGGGAGGAGGGATCTCAAATTATCTCCGGCTATGTGTTAAAAATCAGTGCGATCCCTCCTCTCGCATCGGTCGGGATGATAAAGAAACTCACTTCACGGCAATCTCCAGCATCTTTCGATCTTCCAGATAGGCCGTGAGTGTATCGCCAACCTGCACAGGGCCAACGCCTTTTGGTGTACCCGTGAAAATGACGTCGCCCTGTTGCAGCATGAAATACCGCGACACGAACGAAATCAGGTAGTCAATTTTGAACAGCATCAGGCTGGTGTTGCCCTGCTGCCGGGTTTCGCCATTGACCTCGAGCCGGAAATTGAGGTTCTGCAAATCGGCAAATTCACTTTTGGAGACAAACCCTGACATGGGGGCTGAGCCGTTAAAGGCTTTGGCCAGTTCCCAGGGCAGTCCCTTTGCTTTTAGTTTGCTCTGTACATCACGGGCCGTGAAGTCGAGACCAATGCCAATTTCGTCGTAGTACTTATGGGCAAACTTTTCCTCGATGTTCTTACCCACCCGGTTGATTTTCACCAGCACCTCAACTTCGTGGTGTACATCCTGCGAAAAGTCGGGGTAAAAAAACGGTTCGTTTTTGAGCGGAATAGCGGTTTCGGGTTTCAGAAAAATGACCGGATCGTCGGGCTGCTCGTTATTGAGTTCGTGGATATGATCGACGTAGTTGCGGCCAACACAAATGATTTTCATGCAACAGAGCGGGGATAACCCGCCGGTTAGTTTTGTCGGATACTGGTTTTGTACCCGCCTTACGTTAAACAAACTGGACAGTCGCAAATCTAAGCCTTAAAGCGGGGCTGACCACGCCAACGGGCCAAAATCTGAACAAACGCGGCCTGTTGACAGTCATACACCGTTAGAATCTCATCAAACACAACAGCGTTTATGAAAAAGACAGTTTTGACAATGCTGGCCTTTGTGGGGCTAATTACTGCCTGTTCGCGGGTACCCATATCGGGCCGCAGTCAGATTCTGCTCGTGCCAAACGGCGAAGTACTCGCCCTGAGCAGCCAGCAATACCGACAATTTCTCGACACCAGCCGGGTCGTCAACAACAGTGCCGCAGCCGAGCAGGTTAAGCGGGTTGGTGTTCGGATCAGACAGGCTGTTGAACAGTATATGAACGCCAATGGCCTTGGTAGTCGGCTCGAAGGTTTTAACTGGGAATACAACCTTGTGCAAAGCCCGCAGGTTAACGCCTGGTGTATGCCCGGCGGTAAAATAGTGGTCTATTCCGGTATTCTGCCCATCACCCAAACCGAAGCTGGTCTGGCCACGGTCATGGGGCACGAGGTTGCCCACGCGGTTGCCGAACATGGCCGCGAGCGCATGAGCGAAAGCCTGGTTGCCAACGGCCTTATCTCGGTTGGTCAGGCCTACACGGGTTCCCGGGCGCAACAGGATCGGTCCACATCCGGTGCATTGCTGATGCAGGCCATTGGGGCTTCGTTGCCCGTTGCCTATCAGGTAGGGCGTGTCCTGCCCCACGGACGGGCGCAGGAGTCGGAAGCCGATCATCTGGGGATCATTTTTATGGCCATTGCGGGCTACAATCCGCAGGAATCTACCGATTTCTGGCAGCGTATGGCCAAAGCAAGCGGTGGCAAATCGCAGCCCGCATTCCTGGCGAGCCACCCCTCCGACCAACGCCGGATTGCCGATTTAAGAAAACTGATGCCCGAAGCCATGACGTATTACCAGCGGTCTGCCGCTGGCCGCTGAGAATGATGATAACCAAACCAAAAAAGCCGGAGCAGATGCTCCGGCTTTTTTATTGATACGGTTCAGTATGAAAGTCCCGAGCAGTATTACAACGCTGCAACTACCTGCCGTACTTTCTCGGCGGCTTCTTTGAGCAACACCGCCGACTGTACTTTCAGGCCCGACTCGTCAATAATACGTGCCCCTTCTTCGGCGTTGGTACCCTGCAACCGCACGATAATTGGCACCGGAATGTCGCCAATGGCTTTGTAGGCTTCTACCACGCCCGTTGCCACGCGGTCGCAGCGGACGATACCGCCGAAAATGTTGATCAGGATAGCTTTTACGTTCGGGTCTTTCAGGATAATACGGAACCCGGCCTCAACGGTTTTGGCGTTGGCTCCGCCCCCCACGTCGAGGAAGTTGGCCGGTTCGCCACCCGACAGCTTGATGATGTCCATTGTGGCCATGGCCAAACCCGCACCGTTGACCATACAGCCCACGTTACCGTCGAGTTTTACGTAGTTGAGGTCATTGGCCGAGGCTTCGACTTCGAGCGGATCTTCTTCCGAAACGTCGCGCAGGTTGGCCAGATCAGGATGCCGATACAGAGCGTTGTCGTCAATGTCAACTTTGGCATCAACGGCGATAATTTTATCGTCCGACGTTTTCAGCACCGGATTGATCTCGAACATCGACGCATCGCTCCCGATATACGCATTGTAAAGGGCGGTCACGAACTTCACCATTTCTTTGAACGCATTACCCGTCAGGCCGAGTCCGAACGCTATTTTGCGGGCCTGAAATGGCTGCAATCCAACGGCGGGATCAATCCACTCTTTCACGATTTTCTCGGGTGTGTGTTCTGCCACCTCTTCAATATCCATACCGCCTTCGGTACTCGCCATGATGACGTTACAGGCTTTGTTGCGGTCAAGCAGAATGCCGAGGTACATTTCTTTCGGCTCCGATTCACCGGGGTAAAACACGTCCTGAGCCACCAGAATCTTGTTTACCTTCTTACCTTCCGGCCCGGTCTGATGCGTTACGAGTACATTACCAATGAGGTTTTCGGCGATTTCGCGCACCTGCTCAATCGACTTGGCTACGGCCACGCCCCGCTGTTCAGAACCCACAATCTTGCCTTTGCCACGACCACCGGCGTGAATCTGCGACTTGATCACTACGTACTTGGAGCCGGTCTGCGCCATAATCTGCTTGGCAGCTTCCACGGCTTTGTCGGGCGATTCGGCTACAATGCCTTCCTGAATGGCTACACCGTATTTCTTGAGAATTTCTTTACCCTGATATTCGTGAATATTCATACAATCAGCACGAAAGCGTTTAAAATCGTAGTTTTGGCGGCAAGATACTAAAGGGAGTTATGAGTTATGAATTATGAGTTATGAATTATGCTGACGCCAACTCGTAACTCATAGCTTATAACCGCACCGGCGCACCGGTCATGACTCATAACTCAGAATAATGTTACTACAAGCCGCCGACCTCCGCCGAAATTACGGCGAATTACCCGTTTTAAAAGGTATTAATCTGAACATTGAGCCGGGCGAGGTGGTATCCATCGTGGGGGCGTCCGGCGCAGGAAAAACCACGCTGCTGCAGATTCTGGGTACGCTCGACCGGCCCGATACCGGTACGCTGCACATTGCCGGGCAGAGCGTTTTTACCCTTAATGACCGCGAACTGGCCCGGTTTCGTAATGAACAGATTGGCTTCGTATTTCAGTTTAACAACCTGCTGCCGGAGTTTACGGCCCTCGAAAACGTGTGTTTGCCCGGTTTCATTGCCGGTAAGCCTGAACGCACCGTGCGCGAAAGGGCCGCGTTGCTGCTTGGTACGTTACGGCTGTCTGAACGGCAAAGTCATTTCCCATCGCAGTTGTCTGGGGGAGAGCAGCAACGGGTGGCGGTAGCACGGGCATTAATCAACGAACCCGCCATTGTTTTTGCCGATGAACCAAGCGGCAATCTCGATTCGCGCAATGCCGAAGAACTCCACCATCTGTTTTTCCGGTTGCGCGATGAATTGGGGCAGACATTTATCATTGTAACCCACAATGAAGCCCTCGCAGCCCTCGCCGATCGTACTGTGACGATACGAGACGGGGTGATAAGTTGAGTAATTGTACTTAACTTATTATGTGAATAATAAGTTAATCAACAAATAAGTCTCTGTAAATCAGAGACTTATTTGTTGATTTAGATTTTTTTAGGTTAAAGAATCAATTTTCCTTATTTTTGTTCTATTATTGTGTCAAAAAGAAAAGTTTTTCATAACGTTGAGTAAATCAGAAAGCCAAGGGGGTGTCTCGCTTGGCTTTTTTGTGCGCTATACTTTTGGGAGTCAGATCACTCCGACGAACCGGCTCACAAAAGCCAGTTTTTTTAATAATTCAGCCTCGCTCTAAACTCCGAAGACCCAGCCGGTCGGTTACTGAAGTTGCCCGAACGAATCGCTTTGGGTAACCTGAAGCGGAAGAAAAATCATAGTGTCAGGCTGGAACCGGGTTGGCCGGACGCGGACGTACTGCCTTGCCACAGAAACACCGGGACAGTACAATCAGAACTGCGCATTGACCCCAAGCATGGGCCAGAAACCAAATTTCGTCGGTGTCTGACTCCGATAATTCGACAGCTCAAGTTGCAAACCAACGGGTCCCAGGACCCGGTAAGACGCTCCGACGTTGTATTTCAGCCGGACATTGGAAGTCTCGGTACCCGGCAGGCCAGTGCGCCAGCCGTAGCCAACTCCACCGCCAAAAAACAGGGTCATTCGTTTTTCCTGATAGCTATAGGAAACTCTGGGGCCAAGCACCGTTTCGCTGACTTTTGGGTCGCCAGATCGAACATAGGTGGCAAAGGCTCCCACCGTTAGCCCCCGTTCCGTGTTTTTCAGTCGGTAGTCGTACGACAGGTTAGCCATATAGAAGGCGTCTGCCCCCTCCGTTCGAATGTTAAGCGGATACACGCCGAGTGCCAGCCGCTGTCTCGGCACGTATTGCCCGAAGCAGGTAATAACCTGAACGTTTACGAGCGCAAGGAGAATAATTTTAGCTGATTTGTTCATGTAAGTTCAGTATAGTAGCCTCTACAGATTGTTCATTGGGGTCGCGCCTGCATCGTCCTCATCTCGCGTTCGATGCTTTGCCGGTACGGGTGAAAATCGACTTGCAGAGTGTGCCGGGCCGACTGCTGGTACCGCCTGCGTACTTTGGCCGTCTCGGCGTCGATAGACTGCAACATGGTAACCCGGTTGGGCAGACAGACTTCGTCTTTGATGAGTTTGGCCAGCCAGACCGCCTGTATCTCGGCCAGCGGCATGATTGCTCCCAGCGGCTGTACCAGCCCTACGAAATACAAGCCCGTAAAATCGGGATGTACCACGCGCCGGTATAACTGCAAATCATTCGTCTGTTCGACGTTGAAAAAGTCATCCCTGAAAAACGGAAACGTGACTTTGTAGCCAGTAGCATAGACAATCATGTCGAAGCTGTCACGGGTACCGTCAGTAAATACCACGTCGTGGCCCTCGAAACGCTCAATATTGGGCTTGAAGCCAATCAGCCCGCGCCCGGCCATGTTCAGCAAATCCTGCGAAATGGTGGGATGTTCCATCAGCAGAGGGCGGTTGGGGCGCGGCACGCCGTAATTTTCCTGATTGCCATGAGCCAGTCGGAGCGATACCTTCAGCAACAGCCGTTGTAGTGGCATCGGTAGTTTGGCCGTGAGCGGACTCGCCAATGAATCGAACGGCATGCCCATGAGCCAGTTGGGCAGAATATACGCCCCACTGCGGCTTGACATCGTGACGGAGCCGGCATGCTGCCGGGCGGCTTCGCAGGCAATATCAACTGCCGAGTTCCCCATGCCTACTACCAGCAGCCGTTTGCCCCGGATCTGTTCGGGTTCTTTGTAATCGTGCGAATGTATGGTTTCGCCCGCAAATTGGCCGGGAAACGGCGGGTCGGGCAGGCGCGGGTTCCAGTGGTGTCCGTTGGCAACGATCAGGTGCGTATAGGTGCGCTCGTCGGTTTTGCCCGTGTTGACAGCGCGGGTTTTGACACGATACGTCTGCCCGCTCTTACCATCGTCTTCCCGGCGAACGTCCGTTACTTCGGTCTGAAAGGTGATTGTATCGCGAAACCCGAAATGGTCAACGTAGCTGTCGAAATACCGGATAATCTGGCTGTGGTGCGGAAACATCGGGTAACTCTGGGGCATAGGGTAGTCGCTGTACGCCATAACTATACGATTGGTGTTGATGTGCAGCGAGCGATACGCTGATGACATGCCATTGTCATTGTTGTACCGCCAGTTACCGCCAATGCCCGACCCCCGCTCGAAACAATCGAACGCAATGCCATATTGGTGCAGCGTTTTGGCCACCGCAATGCCCGACGCCCCCGCGCCAATGATGCAAACTGATGTGTTCATGTACCTGGTCAATTTATGCCCGCCCGATGGTGTTCGACAGGCAGGTTTTCGTGACCAAGTTAACCAGAAGAAACGGCAATGTGTATGCGCATGTACACCGCACAAATTATTGGTTCAGCCAGTATTTGAGCGCATCGGCACGGTCGCGGCTTACGAAGATGTCGTCAGAAGCGGGCGGAGACAGGTCGAGTTTGAGCCGACCGTTGAAGTGTTTGTGGATGGCCGAGATACCACCTACGCTGACAATACACTGGCGGCTGGCCCGGAAAAACTGCGCGGGGTCGAGTTGGTCACTGAGCTGGTCCAGCGTTTCGGGCAGGGCGAGGGTGGTGCCGTCGGGGCAAATGAGCCGGGTGATTTTGTGTTCGGAAAAGAAATACGCCACGTCGCGGGTGGCAATGGCGCGGTAGGTGTCGCGGTATGAAATCAGGAACCGCTGCCGGTAGCTGCGCTGCACCGTACCGAGGGCCTGCGCCAGCAAGCCGTAGTCGATGCCGGGCAGAGCCGGTGGCCGTTGCGTTTGTCGGAATTTGGCCAAAGCAGCCGATAGTTCGCGGGCCAAAATGGGCTTTAGCAGATAATCGAGCGAGTTGAGTTTAAATGCCTGAATCGCGTATTCGTCGTAGGCGGTGGTGAACACCAGCGGGCAGTGCGGGGTCACCTGTCGGAATATCTCAAAACTCAGGCCGTCGGACAGTTGAACATCGCTGAAAATCAGATCGATGGCCGGTTTCTGGCGTAGATACGCTACGGTGTCGACTATGCTGCCTGTGGTTTCGGCAACGACAATAGCGGAGTCGATATCATGCAACAGTGCCACGAGCCGGAGGGCTGCCGGGCGTTCGTCTTCAATAATGAGCGTGTTCATAGCGTAGGGAGTAACAACGGTAACTGCACCACAAACTGCCCGTTGGTTTCACTGACAGTCGGTTCAACGCCCGCCGTGAGCTGGTAGCGATGCCGGATGTTCTGCAGACCAATACCCGTTTTGACCGCGCTGTCAACCGCTTTTCGGTTCAGTGAGTTTTCGACCAGCAACGCGCCGTTTTTATTGAGCCGGATACCGATAGTAAGCGGGTGTTTTGCGTCCACGATGTTATGTTTAATGGCATTTTCGATCAGCAGTTGCAGCGTCAGGGGCGGTAGTTGCCGGGTTCGCTGGTCGGGCGGAATGTCGATACACACCTGAAGGGCCTCGCCGAATCGTTCGCGCAGCAGAGCCAGATACGCATCGGCCAGCGTGAGTTCGTCGGCAAGGGAAACCAGTGGTTTATCGCGGCTCTGAAGTATATAGCGGTACACCAGCGACAGGTTCTCAACGAAGGTGCTGGCGGGTAGATTATCGGTAACGAGGTACAGCAGCGTGTTGAGGTTGTTGAACAGAAAATGCGGATCCAACTGGCTTTTGAGGGCTTCATAACGCGCTTCTGCCGACTCGCGCCGGAGCCGTTCGGCATCGAGCAGGGCCGTTCGCCAGCGAATAAGAAAGTACTCTCCGGTATAGACCGCGTTGATAAACAGAGCCATCAGACTGCCGAGGGCAATTGTCTGCCGAATACTGATGCGTTCGGTAGGCGTGTACTCATAACCGGGTAATTCGAGTTCGGTAATAAACCAAATCAACACTTCAAGTACGGCGATGCTCAGCAGCGTCAGGGCCAGCGTCTGCACCCCCAGGCGGAGCAGGGGCTGACGTTCCCAGGAGAGCCACCGATTCAGCACCCGGTCGAGCCAGAGACTGCTTTCGGAAAGCAGAATGGCCCCAGCCGTAAATTCCACCAGATCGAGCAGCAGATAATACTCTCTTCCCGTGTACTGCCGGGTAAAAACTGAGTTGGGGTCAATGAAGCAGAAAATCAAATACAGTAACACCCCCAGTAGCGGTACGCCCGCCACCCGAAACCACGTGCTGAATGTCCAGTTGGTTGTTGTCATTTAGTCAATACCCGTTGCGCATTCCCGGTCGATATGAGCCGTAAGTAAATCATAAATGGCCTGAATTCCGTTAGACTGCGATTGACGCAGGGCCAGTTCGGCTCCGGTTAGGTCAGCACGCGCGGCCACGCCCTGCCGGTAACGGTCGCGGGTAAGGGCATAGCTGCGGCTGGCGGCCTGCACCAAGCGGGTTTGGTTCTGAATGCGTTCCTGAGCTTCGAGTTCGGCATTGAGGGCCGTTATCACGTCGTTGGTAATCATCTGTTTGGTGTAGCGTAATTGCTCCTGCGTCTGGAAATAGCCGATGCGGGCCTGCTGGATTTTAGCGTCGTTGATGGGGTTGAACAGCGGCACCGAAAGCTGCAACCCCACGTAAAGACTAACCGGCCAGCGGCTGTTGGCAAACCGAAAATCGTTGAGCTGACTTTGCGTATTAAGCTGCCCCATAAGCCCCAGCGTAGGCAACCGGCGTACCCGCGCGGCTTCGATTTGTAGCTGCGCCTGACTTAAATTCAGCGTAAGCTGCCGCAAATCAGGCCGTTGTCGCATAGCCTGGTCAATGGCCGTTTCGGGCGTTGTTGGCATCGTGCTGACCGGTGGCAACGCCAGCGAATCGGTCAGCACCAGCGGGGTGTCGGGGGCATAGTCCATGAGCAGGTTTAATCGGCGAATTACCAAGTCATAATCGCGGGTGGTTTTGGACAGGCCGGGGAGCAGGTTTTCTGCATCGACGTAGGCCCGGAGCGTATCGGCATCGGTGGCGAGTTGCTGTTGGTAGCGGTTGCGGGCTTCGACCAGCAGACTCGTGGCCCGGTCCAGACTGGCCAGCAGCAGCCGTTGCTGTTCGCGCAGGAGCAGGGCATTCAGATATGTTTTCTTGACTTCCGCTACCTGTTGGTTTACTACAGCACGGCTGTTTTCGGTGGCGATTTGCCGGGTCGTCTCAGCCTGTTTCCGGGCAATTTTCAGGTCGGGCTGCAACACCGGCATAGCCAGGTTCACGGCACCCAGATACCCGTGTTTCAAAGCCGCGTTGACGGGCATGAGCTGGGTTTCGTTGATGGAAAAACCACCCGTTGCGGGGTTAATCTCGAAGGTAGGAAAGAAAAACACCGGCGGCCTGATGTTGTACTGGTACGATGCCACCCCGTTGACCGTAGGCCACCACGACCGCCTGACTTCGTTGAGTTGAGTATTGGCCCGCTGTCCGTCAAACCGCGCCACCCGCACCGCGCCGTTGTGCTGCCTCACCCGCCCGGCGGCTTCGGCGAGGGAGAGCGGTACCTGTGCCATCGCGCCATATCCCGACAACAGCATCAACACCCCCGAAACAACGCTGGCCAGTTGCGGCTTGCCAGGCGAGAAGCGGGCTATCTGGCGGCTGACCCAGTTGCTGAACCGGGCGGCATACAGATACACCACCGGCACAAACACCAGTGTCAGGAACATGGAACTACTCAGCCCACCCACCAACGCCCAGGCCAGACCCGATTTGAGTTCCGCGCCGGGGCCAGTAGCCAGCGCAATGGGCAGCATCCCGATAACCATTGCCAGCGTGGTCATCAGAATAGGCCGCAGCCGGGTTTGGCCCGCGTTGAGAAGTGCGTCGGTAACGAACTGGCCGGATTCGCGGTTTTGCCCGGTTTTCTCGACCAGCAGAATGGCGTTTTTGGCCACCAGCCCCAGCATCATAATCATGCCCAGAATCGTGAAGATGTTCAGCGAATTTTGGGTCAGGGCCAGAGCCAATAACGCGCCGATAATGGCCACCGGGATGGAAAACAGCACCACGAACGGGAACAGCCACGAGTTATACAGGGCCACCATAATCAGGTACATGAACAGGATTGCCGCGCCAAACGCCAGCCCCAGCTTACCAAACGAATCGTCCTGAAGTTCGAGGTCGCCCCCGTACAGCACCCGCACCGACGGGTCGATATTAAGACTGGTCACTGCCGCCTGAATATCGGTGCCGATGTCGCCCACAGGCCGCCCAATGGCCTGCGCCGAAATTGTGACGGCGTTGTTGCGATCTTTACGCTCCAGCACGGCAGGTTTGGCGGTTTGCCGGAGTGTGGCCACCTGCCGCAACTCAATGGACTCGTCCCGGTCGTTGACTACCGACAGCCACCCAACCTGGTCGGTGCGGTTGCGGTCGGCATTGTCGTAGCGAACGCGGACAGTGGTGCTGATATCGTTCTGCTGAATTTTCAGGTCGTCGTACCCGGCCAGAGCCGTGCGGACAGCCGTGCCTACCTGTTCGGTGGTGAGGCCGTAGCGGGCCAGTTTCTCGCGGTCGGTATCGATGTCGAGTTCGGGTTTGCGGGCCGTGCCGGATGCCCGCACGTCGGCGGTGCCGGAAATGCGCTGCATGACGGTAACGATGCGGCTGGCCTCAGCGCGGACACGGTTACGGTCAGAGCCACTCACAATCAGGACGATAGGCGTGGCTCCATCATTGCCCAGAATACCGATTGGATAAGTCTGAATCCTGACGCCGGGCAGTTTAGCAGCTTGTTCTTTCACGGTGCGGGTGAGCGTAGCGAGGTCTTTTTGGCGTTCATTGGCAGGCGAAAATGTAATGGAAAACTCGACCGAATGGCTGGCCGGGGTCACACCGAAGCCTTCGGGGTTAGACCCGACGCTGGTGAAAATGCGCCTGACTTCGGGAAGCTGCCGCAGCGATTGCTCAAACTGCCGGGCCAGCGTGTCGGTCTGTTCGATGCGCTGGCCTTCGGCGAACTGCAACGTAACACTCAACTCGCCCTTGTCGGTCGGGGGCGTGAACTCAGCCCCGACAAAGCCGCCAGCGGGTAGAAACAAGGCCAGGCCAAACAGTAACCCCACCAATGCGATGGTGGTTTTCCGGTAGTGCAACGCCCCTGCCAGCAACCGCCCGTAACTTGCCGACAGCCAGGCAAAGACCCGCTCGAACCATAGCCCAAACTTTCCCGATAAGGTATTGGCCGAAAGATGTTCGACCTGCCCAAAGCGTGAGGCAATCATGGGTGTGAGCGTAAACGATACCAGCAGACTGAACAGCGTGGACACGACCACCACCAGCGAAAACTCGCGCAGGATGTCACCCACCAGCCCCGGCAGCACCGACAACGGCAGAAATACGACCACATCGACCAGCGTAATGGCCAGGGCCGCAAACCCGATGTCGGCGCGACCATTAACAGCAGCGGTGCGTTTATCGTCGCCTTTTTCGAGGAACTGATAAATGCTTTCCAGCACCACAATCGAATCATCGACCAGAATCCCGATGACCAGCGAGAGAGCCAGCAACGTGAGCAAATTGAGCGTAAAACCCAGCACGAACATGACCAGAAACGTGGACAGCAGCGAGGCCGGAATAGCCACCATCACAATCAGAGACGAGCGCAGACTGTGCAGAAATACGAACATGACCAGAGCCACCAGTCCGATGGCTACTACCAAATCGTGCTGAACGCCCCCGGCAGCCGCCAGCGTAAACTCCGACGCATCCTGCGCCACCCGGAACCGGAGTCCGTCGGCCCGGTATTCCTGTTCCAACTCCGCCAGCAACGCGCGAATAGCCTCGCTCAAAACCACGTTGTTGGCGTTGGTTTGCTTACTGATGGTGATGCCAACGGTGTTGCGACTGACTGACAGTGGATCGGCGCGGGACCAGAACCGATTGACCTTTTCGACGGGCTGGGGGGCAGCAGCAATCGTGGCTACGTCGCCCAGTTGGATTTGCTGACCCGCCCTTCCCGGTACCACCACAGTCTGGCGCAGTTGCTCCAGCACGTCGGTTTTGCCCACCACCCTCACGGCATACACCGCATCAACATCTCGCACCTGCCCGGACGGGATGTTGAGGTTGGAAGCCCGCAGCGCTTCGGTAATCTGCAATACGGACAGGTTCAGTGTTCGGAGTCGGCGGGCGTTGAGTTGCACCTGCACCTCGGTTTCGGCCAGGCCGATGAACGTAATCTGCCCCACGCCCGCCACCTGCAACAGCCGGGGCCGGATACGCTCACTCAGCAGCCGCCCAAACTCAGCCGCCGGCAACGTACTGCTTGCAGCCAGCCGAAGCACTGGCAAATCGGCCAGCGAATAGCGCGACAACACCGGCGCTTTGCTATCGGCGGGCAGGGTGGGCAACACGCCATTTACGAGACGCTGCGCTTCCTGCAACGCCTGATTATCGTCGGTATCGGGCTGGTATTCGATGGTGACGAACGACACGTTTTCGAGCGATTGACTTGTGATGTGCTTCACCTTGCTGGCCGACGATACCACCGCTTCGATGGGTTTGGTCAGGCCGTTTTCAACGTCGGTGGGCGAGGCTCCGGGGTAAAACGTCATGATAGTAACAAAGGGCGTGGCAATGTTGGGCAGCAGTTCGTAGCGTAGTTGGCTGTAGCCAAACAGGCCCAGAATACCCAGCACCAGAAACAGCACGATGATGAGAATAGGCCGCTGAATGGAAAGTTTGGTCAGGTTCATGGGTAGATAAATGAATAGTGTAGAATGAATAGTGCAGGACGAATTGATATAACAGTCTGAAAATGAGTGGAAAAACATTTTACATTCTCCATTTTACATTATTCACTCCTTTGTACTCTCATGTTAGGTTTGAGGTTGGCGGTGCCGCTCACGACTACCTGCTCGCCGAGTTGCAGGCCGCTAAGTATAGCCACATCGGTGCCACGTTGGGGGCCGGGCGTTACGGGCCGTAGCTGCACGGTCTGGCCAGTCAGGACATAGACCGAGACTATATCAGCTCCCAAAACAAGGGCTACACGCGGCACCACAACGGCTTGTTTAGCTGCCGTTTCGCTCCGCCGGATGTGGGCCGACATACCCACCCGCAGGGGCGAAGCGGGCCGGTTGTTCACCACCCGGATTTCGACCGGAAAGCGGTTGGCATTGTCGGCTTTCAGGCCGATATGATGCACCGTACCGTTGAAGGTTTGCCCCTGGTATCCATCGAACCGGACGGGTACGGTTATGCCGGTGGGCCAGTTGCGCAGGTCGGTTTCGGGAATGAACGTCAGGACTTTTATGGTCGACACATCGGTGATGGTAGCCAGCGGGGTACCGGGCGCGATGAACATACCGGCTTCGATGGGTTTTTCGGTGATGGTACCGCCGGTGGGTGCTTTCACCACGGCGTCGGCCAGTTGTTTGCGGAGCGTAACAACCTGTAATCGGGCATTATGCTGCTGCATCCGGGCAGCTTCTACCTCGGTGGCGGTGGCGTTGTTACTGGCTTGCAGCGTTTCGTAGCGGGCCAAATCGCGGGTTGTTTTGGCGAGGACTGCTTCGGCAACGGTCAGCGAGGCCCGGTTCAGGTCGGTATCAACCGCGAGCAGCGTTTGCCCGGCCCGCACGGTACCGTTGAGCCGGTAGTTTATTGACCGCACAATACCCTGCGTGGTGGCTGTCATCGGCACCTCGCGCCAGAATGTAGTCGTGCCGGGGTAATCAATTTCGGTAGTGAGCGATTGCTGCCGGGCCGCTGCTACCGACACCGTTACGGGCAGCGGGCGGGCCAACCCTACCGTTTTTTCGGTTTGTTTCTCCTGGTTTCGGACCAGCCATGCTCCCGTAATAAGCAACAGCAATAGCCCCGCAATAATCCAGATTAGTTTCTTCATAATGTTTGGCTGCGTTGATTGACAGCACAAACATGGCCTGCCTTATCGGGCAGCGTATCGGGAATCAGACCGACCCGTCGAAATTGGCGGCTGAGTCGTAAATGCAGCCGCTTCGACCAGCAGGAGCCAGCCGGTCGGGTTAGGTGGAACGTCTGAAGAAAAGCGGTTAGGGTAGTTCGGTCAGTTCGATGTTGCGGTACGACGCTTCGGCTTTACCGCCCCCGTGGATTTGCAGGCCAATCAGGCCCGTTTGCGGAATGGCTGGGTCGGGTTCGGTATAATTGACGGTCTGTTTGCCGTTGAGGTAAAGCCGAATTCGGCGGCCCTCGCAGCGAATCCGGTAGTCGTTCCAGTCGTCGGGTTTAAGCGTTTTCGCGATCAGCATCGAATCGGCCAGCACAAGCACTTTATTTCGGCGCGATTCATCATACAAACTCGCCCAGTAGCCTTTGCCGAGGTCGGCCTGATAACCGGCCATTTCGTAATCCGGCTTTGTAGTCCGCTGACTTCTGAACTGTACCCCCGCATTCACAAAGCCCGTTCCGACAAGTTTGAACTGGAGTCGCAAATCAAAATCACCGTAGGCTTTGGTGGTGGTCAGAAACTCATTGTGCGGCACCAGCCGGGCCGTCGAGCCACCCACCAGCGCGTCATTCTCGATGCGCCACGTCTGAACCGTATCGCCCTGCCAGCCGGCAAAGGTTCGCCCGTCGAAAAGCATGACTGGGTTCAGGTACAGATATAACGCAAGCAGGGCAGCACCGCTCAGCCATTCGGTAGTTTTGGCAATAACGTTCATCATATAAATTTGGATTGGCCCTAAAAATAGTCAACTAAATGGGGTAATATTGGTTTTTAGCCTGTTTCCGATGCCAATGAACGTTGTTTTTATCACGGGATGCGCCAACGGCATTGGCCGCCATCTGGCCACAACCTTTTATGAACGGGGCGATGCCGTAATCGTCACCGATATTGACGAAGCGGGTATCCTCGACCTGACCGCAACCTGGGACCCTGACCGGGTGCTGGTAGCCCGACTGGACGTGCGCAACCAACCCAACTGGCAGCAGGTAATTGACCAGGCCCTGAACCGCTGGGGCCGCATCAACATTGGCCTGAACGTGGCCGGGGTATTACGCACGGGCTACGTTGCCGAGTTCAACCCCGCCGATATTGATTTCATCTTCGACATCAACGTAAAGGGGGTTTTGCTCGGCTCGCGGCTATTGACAGAACAGATGGTACAGCAGGGTAGCGGACACCTCATCAACGTGGCGTCACTGGCGGGGTTGTCGCCAGTGGTGGGTATGAGCCTGTACTCGGCCAGCAAATTTGCGGTGCGGGCCTTCACGCTGGCGGCAGCGGGCGAGTTGCGGCACCAGGGCGTTCGGGTATCGGTCATCTGCCCGGATTTAGTTGATACCGATATGCTGACTCAGCAGATTGACCGCCCCGAAGCTGCATTGTCGTTCTCAGGCCCACGTACCCTGACGGTGGCCGACGTAACGCGGGCGGTGCTGCACGACGCGCTGACACTAAACCGGGTAGAGGTGATTATTCCAGCAAGTCGGGGCTGGCTTGGTAAACTGGGCAACCTGTTTCCGAGTCTGACGTTCCGCATCACCGATTCGCTCATTAAAAAAGGGCGGAAAAAGCAACACGAATACGCCGGACGCACCAAACCTTAACTCACCGTACCACCGTTCCAGACGCCGTCGCCGGGTTGGAGCAGGGCCAGTTTGCCGTCGCGGTCTTCGGCCATCAGAATCATGCCCTGCGATTCGTGGCCCATCATTTTGCGCGGAGCGAGGTTGGCCAGAAACGTAACCTGCTTTCCAATCAATTCTTCGGGCGTGAAGTGTTTGGCAATGCCGCTCAGAATCTGCCGCCCGCCCAGGCCATCGTCCACGCGGAGTTTCAGCAGTTTGTCGCTTTTAGGTACGCGCTTGGCTTCGGTGATGGTACCGATGCGCATGTCCATCTTCGCGAAGTCGTCGTAGGTGATTTGATCGCGCAGGGGCGGTACGGTTTTGGTTTCTAACTCGTTCATTCGTTTGGCGTTCAGCAGTTTCTGGATTTGAGTGTTGATTTCGTCGTCTTCGATTTTGGCGAACAGCAGCGCACTCTCACCCAGTTCGTGACCTGCCACGAGCAAATCGGCGCGACCCGCGTTCTGCCAGTCGAGCCGGTCGATGATCTGCAACTGATCGCAGAGTTTTTGGGCGGTAAACGGCAAAAAGGGCTCACCTACAATAGCGAGGTTGGCCGAGATTTGCAGGGCAATGTTCAGAATCGTGTTGGTGCGGGCCTGGTCGGTTTTGATGGTTTTCCAGGGTTCCGTTTCAGCTAAGTACTTGTTACCCAGCCGCGCCAGGTCTATCAGATGTGCCAGAGCTTCGCGGAATCGATACGCTTCTATTGACTGCGCAATTCGGTCGGGAAACAAGGCGAGTTCGTCCAGAACCTGTTTATCGTAGTCGGTCAAATCGCCCCGGACGGGTACGCGGTTGTCGCAAAATTTCTGGGTCAGGACCACCGCCCGGTTCACGAAGTTACCAAAGATACCCACCAGTTCGGCGTTGTTACGGGTCTGAAAATCTTTCCAGGTAAACTCACTGTCTTTGGTTTCGGGGGCGTTGGCGGCCAGCACGTAGCGCAAGACATCCTGCTTGCCGGGCATCTCTTCGAGGTACTCGTGCAGCCACACGGCCCAGTTGCGTGAGGTACTGATTTTGTCGCCTTCGAGGTTCATAAACTCGTTGGCCGGTACGTTGTCGGCGGTGATGAAGCTCCCCTCGGCCATGAGCATCGCCGGGAAAATAATGCAGTGGAACACGATGTTGTCCTTGCCGATGAAATGCACCAGCTTGGTTTTATCGTCGCACCAGTAGCGTTTCCAGTCGTGACCCTGCTCCGTAGCCCATTCTTTGGTCATGGAAATGTACCCAATGGGTGCGTCGAACCAAACGTACAGCACTTTACCGTCGGCATCGGGCAGTGGTACGGGAATGCCCCAGTCCAGGTCGCGGGTCATGGCGCGGGGTTTCAGGCCTTCCTGAAGCCACGACCGGCACTGCCCCAGCACGTTGGTTTTCCATTCGGGATGGCTGTTGACGTACTGCTGGATTTTCGGCTGCATTCGGTCCAGCGGCAGAAACCAGTTTTTGGTCGAGCGCATCACGGGTTTGGCCCCGGAGAGGGTGGAGTGCGGGTCGATGAGTTCGGTGGGGCTGAGCGCGGTGCCGCAACGTTCGCACTGATCGCCGTAGGCATTTGGATTGCCGCAAACGGGGCAGGTGCCCACAATATACCGGTCGGCCAGAAACTGCTCCGCCACCTCGTCGTAATACTGTTCGGTTACTTCCTCGTCAAAGTCGCCCTTCTCGTATAAGTTCGTAAAGAAATCCTGCGACGTTTCGTAATGAACCGGGCTGGACGTGCGCGAATACATATCGAACGAGATACCGAAATCGCTGAACGCCTGCTTGATCTGCCCGTAATATTTATCGACCACCTGCCGGGGGGTGATGCCTTCTTTTTTGGCTTTGATGGTAATGGGTACGCCGTGTTCGTCGGTGCCGCTGATGAAGGCCACGTCTTTGCCCGTTGAGCGGAGGTAGCGCACGTAGATGTCGGCGGGCAGGTAGCAACCGGCGAGGTGGCCGATATGGATGGGGCCGTTGGCGTAGATCAGGGCCGCCGTAACAGTGTATCGCTGAGGATTTTCGAGCATGAGTGGGGTTTAAAAAAGAGCTGGGATCGCATCGGCGCACCGACAGAGATACGCGAAGGGTACACAGAGATTCACGGAGGTTTTTGAGGGCAAAAAGAGACTTTCTTTGTGACTCTCCGTACATCCACGTGTTCCAACTTTTCCACAAAATTAGCAATTCAGAGCCGAACGGCGTTATGTTTACGAATAGAGCAACACCGAACTGCAATGGACAACACCGCCCCCGAACCGAATAATTTCCTGAACTGGGTTGACATCAAAAACTTCAAGTCAATCAAGGACCTGCACCTTGATTGTAAGCGCGTCAACGTCTTCATCGGCAAACCCAACGTCGGCAAATCAAATATTCTGGAAGGGCTGGGGTTGCTGGGCGCGGGCTTCGATAATGGCAAACTCCTAAAAAACGCAGTTCGTTATCAGGATATCCGGCACTTGTTCAGGGACAATGATGTGGGAACCATGATAGAAGTAGTGACTGATAAACTCAAAGCTTCTATTTACCCATTACCTACACTTAGTGCCGTACTGGAAGATGGGAAAATAGCAAAAGGAGTAGCTAATTACCATGTAGGAAACAAAGATGCTAAGCGTAGAATAGATGAATTTGGACAGTCAAATCGAGCGACACCTGATAATATTGAAATTAGGGAAAAGTTTGATGATCTGTTCAGAATTATCAAAAAGTATGAATTTAAAAATTTGACAGAATTCAATAATATATTTCCAAATTATCTGATACCTCCAAACGGGTATAACCTTTATGCAATAGTCAGAAGGAATGAGGAATTATGGGCTGAATTTTCCAAGCTGTTTGATGAACAGAAATTAGAATTTGTGTTATATGATGAAAAGCAGGAGTTTGTGCTTCAAAAGAAAAATGGACCTTTTGTCGTTCAATACCCGTTTTTCTCTGTTGCTGATACGTTTCGGCGGTATATGTTTTATATCACGGCCATTGAATCCAATAAAAACTCGGTCATAGTTTTCGAGGAGCCGGAAGTGCATTCGTTTCCGCCTTACGTGAAAGCGATGGCGCATCGGATGGTGAGCAGCGACACAAATCAGTTCTTTGTCTCAACGCATAGCCCGTATCTGCTGCAAACGCTGATTAACGAACTGGACGAATCAGAACTGGCTGTGTATATTACCTACTACCACGATTATCAGACGCACGTTCGTCAACTCACCGCCAACGAATTGCAGGAAGCGCAGGATTTAGGTATCGACCTGTTTTATAACCTTAGTCGATACGAACCCAATGCCTGACCGCCCCACGCTGTTTTTGCCCGAATGCCATGCCGATACTGCGCTGATTCGGTTTATGTTTCCTGACCCACGGCTGACTGTTCATACGACCGGTTGCCCGGATGTTGCCCGTACCATGAAGTCGCCCCGAGCTGATGACTACCGGTTAGTTGGTATTGTGGATAACGACAAAAAACTGATGGTCCACTGTAAGGGATTTTTTGGTTACTTCGTCGTAATCGAAGAACTGGACAGGCTATCTGTCAGAAAAAATCCGGCAACGGCGCAGCATATTATCGTTATTGACAAAGCAATTGAAACTTTTTTGCTTTGGAACGCCAGTCAAATCAATCTCGACATTACTTTATTTGGCTTCGCTACAGACGTGAAGAAACTTGGCAACCAACTTAAAACACCGGCCATAGAAACCGACCCTGATTACCAAAAATTACTCGCCGAATTATTCGATAAAAAAGCACCAGGCTTCACTTCACTTCACCGCGTTCTAACTGAACTTATGAGTGAGTAATTGCCAACAGGTTTATAAACTGTCGTACTGTTTCACCAGCGCGGCAGCGTCGGCTTCGGCCCGTAAATCAAGCGTATCGGCCATTGGTTTCAGCGCGTCGCGTTTGTCGGCGAGGGCATCGAGCAGGGATTTTTTGGTTAGCTTTATCCGTGTCAGGGTTTGATCGGGTTTGAGCAGGTAATAGCTGGTGGCATTGTTGAAACTGTCGAACCGGGCGCCGTTGGAATAGCCACCCTTATAATCGGCCCCCTGAATGGTTTTGGCTACGCGCTTGAGTAGCGCAGTTTTGCCTTCGTAAAGCACCATAAAATACCCATCGGCTACGTCTTTCTCACTGAACTTCGCGCCCGGATACCGCCGGAACAGATACGACTCGCCGAGTTTGTTTTCGAGCTGAAACCCCAGCACCGTGGGCCGGTCGATGATGATGGAGTCGTTGCCCTGTTTGGGTCGCAGTAAAATCAGAGCCTGCCGGTACGCATCAAACTTGACGGGTACATTGGTGTAGGTTTTGCCCCCCAGCATCATAATCTGTCCGTTCAACCATTCGGGCGAGAAATACGGCGACCCAACCAGCCCTTCGTACCGGTTGTCTATGGTCATGATGAACGAATTGGGGTTCAGCACCTGCAACGAGTTGGCCCGCAGGTTTGCTTCAGGACTTTCAATTGCCTGTCGGCGGGTGGTGTCGGTTGTCTGCGCCGTTGCGGTCAACAGCGGCAGACTTAGCAGAATGGTCAGGATTTGGTAGTGCATAGCTTTACTTGTTCCATGTTCAACGTTGTGGTCATCATTCATGTATCAAAACAACGTTGAACATGGAACCTTAGACAAGACTAATATTCGTGCGGCAGGGGAATGTCAATGCGTTCCTGCACGGGCAGACCCTGTTTGTTCATTTGTTCGATGAATGGGTCGGGGTCGAGTTCTTCGCAGTTCCAGACGCCGGGCTTCATCCAGACGCCGGTCAGCATGAGCATGGCTCCAATCATGGCCGGAACGCCCGTGGTGTAGCTGACGGCCTGTCCGCGTACTTCTTTATACGTTTCGGCATGGTCGCAGTTGTTCCAGATGTAGTAGGTCCGGTCTTGCCCATCTTTCATGCCTTTGATCTGGCAGCCGATGCTGGTTTGGCCTGTGTAGTTTTCGCCGAGCGAGTCGGGGGCGGGCAAGACGGCCTTCAGGAATTCGAGCGGTATAATGTCCATGCCCTGAAATTTTACCGGGTCAATGCGGGTCATGCCCACGTTTTGCAGTACGTCGAGGTGGGTGATATACGCCAGCCCGAAGGTCATCCAGAACCGCGCCCGTTTCAGCGTCGGAAAGTTTTTGACCAGCGATTCGAGTTCTTCGTGGTACAGCACGTAAGACTCGCGCGTGCCGATTTCGGGGTAGTCAATGGGTTTGTGAATACTCATGGCCGGAATCTCGATCCACTCGCCGTTTTCCCAATAGCGACCCGGCTGCGTAATCTCGCGGATGTTGATTTCGGGGTTGAAGTTGGTGGCAAACGCCTTGCCGTGGTCGCCCCCGTTGCAGTCCACAATGTCGAGGTAATCCATCCGGTCAAAGTGGTGCTTGTTGGCATAGGCCGTAAATACCTGCGTGGCACCGGGGTCGAAACCACAGCCGAGGAGGGCCATCAGCCCAGCCTGTTCAAACCGTTCTTTGTACGCCCATTGCCAGCTGTACTCAAATTTGGCTACGTCTTTCGGTTCGTAATTGGCCGTGTCCATGTAGTGAACGACCGTTTCGAGACAGGCATCCATAATAGTCAAATCCTGGTAGGGCAGGGCCACGTTGATAACCAGCTTGGGCTGAAACGACCGGATCAACGCGACCATGTCGGGAACTACGTCGGCATCGACCTGGGCGGTTTGTATCGTTACACCGTGCATCTGTTTCACCTCGCCGGCAATACGGTCGCACTTGCTTTTGGTACGGCTGGCCAGCATGATTTTCGTAAAAACAGGGCTGTTCATGGCGCACTTGTGTGCCACCACGCTACCCACGCCACCGGCTCCAATGATGAGCACGTTTGCCATAATTTGTCAGATTTAGTATGAGCGCAAAGATAAGGACTTCAAACATGGGTAACAGACCGTTTTGCTGGCAGACGTATCTTTGTCGGTGTATTCTACCTCCAAATCCGGTGTTCAATAATGGTAAGACGACTGCGTCTATTGCCCGTTTTCTTTATTTTTACAGCGTTCGCGGCCCACGCCCAGATTAGTGGCCGCGTTCTCGACAAAGCCACCAGCCAGCCCGTTCCCTACGTTAGTGTGGCCCTTTACAAACAAACCGATACCGTAACTGCCGTCAGCGGGGCCATTGCCGACTCGGCGGGGCGGTACATCATTGCTGGTGTAAAACCGGGTGTTTACACGCTGAAAACGTTTTTTATCGGCTACAAACCCACCGGCCAATCCATCACCGTAATGCGGGGGCAGGCGGTCGATGCCGGTACGCTACTGCTCGAAGCCGACTCTAAACTCCTCGATGAGGTGCGGGTGTCGGGGCAGCGGGCCGACGTGATTGTGCAGGCCGACCGGCAAACGTTCCGGGCGGCTCAGTTTCAGTCGGCAACGGGCGGTACCGCTACCGATGTTCTGCGCAACCTGCCCGGCCTGACCATCAACGCCGAGGGCGACGTGAGCCTGCGGGGCAGCAACGGCTTTCTGGTGCTGCTGAATGGCAAACCCGTACAGGCCAACCTCGGTACGCTGCTGAATCAGTTGCCCGCCAACACCATCGAATCCATCGAAGTCATTACTACGCCCAACGCCCGCTACGACCCCGACGGGAAGGCCGGAATTATTGCCATCATCACCAAAACCGGGGCCGACGCGGGCTGGTCGGCGCAGGCAAACGGCATGGTGGGACTGCCCAGCACAAACGATTTCGACAATGCCCGCCCCTCGCGTCGATACAGTGGTGATGTGACGCTGAACTACCGCGCCAACCGCTGGGACGTGACGCTGGCATCGGCCTACATCCGCAACGATGTTGCCGGGCGAAGGGAGGGTGATGTAAACACCACGATTGGCAATCGGTTTACGCGCTTTCCGTCGCTGGGCGAGCGCAGTTTCGACCGCTATACGTTTACGAATCGGTTTGCCGTAGCCTACGTACCCAACAAAGCCAATGTCTGGAATCTGGGCCTGTACCAGAGCCGGCGGATTGAAGAACGACTGGCCGATATTTTCTACGACAACACCAAAACCAACCTCAGCACCGGACAAACCATTGGCCGGATTGCCTATTTCAACAGCAATCTCGTACGCAAAGGCGGTAAATTTTACACCGCCAATCTCGATTATACCCATACGTTTCTGAGCAAAGCCACTGTAAGCGCGGGGGCATTGTATGAGTATGACCTCATCGACGGGTTTACGAGCAACCGCAACCTGAACCGTTCCAACTACCGCGACACGCTGCAATACACGCTCTCGACCACCGACCGGCCTATCCAGAACTTCCGGGCCAATCTCGACGCGGCCATTCCGGTGGGGGGCGGCAAACTTGAAGCGGGCTATCAGTACAGATATCAGGACGACGCGGGCGATTATCGTTACCGGCAACAGGACGGCAATGGGCTACCGCTGGCGCCAATTCCGGGCTTTACGGGCCGAACCAACATCAGAAGCCATATCCACAGCCTGTACACGCAATTTGGGGAGGTGCGAAAAAAACTGGATTATACCCTCGGTCTGCGCTACGAATATGCCCTCCGCGACGTGCTGACGTTGCCGCAAAACCAAACGTTCGGCCTGACGCTGAACAACCTTTTTCCGTCGTTCAACCTGCTTTACAAAGCCAGGCCAGGTTTAAGCTGGCGGGCGGGGTTTAGCCGCCGGGTGCAGCGCAACAGCAACCTCGCCCTGAACCCCCTGCCCGAACGCGAACACTCCGAAACCCTTGAGCAGGGCGACCCTAACCTACTGCCCGAATTCGTAAACTTAGCGGAGGTGGGCATTTCCAAAGAATTGGGGCGCAGTACGCTGCTCGTTACGGCCTACTATCAGGGGATTCAAAACGTTATTAACCGCGTAAACCGGGTATATGCCGATACCATTCTGAGCCGGATTTATACGAATGCCGGCCTGGCGCAGCGATTGGGTGTAGAAGTAGCCGCCGATTTGAAACTGACCAAAGCCTGGAAAATCTACGCCGGAGGAACGGTCTATCGCTACACGCAGGCGGGGCAGTTGTTTCAGAACGAAGTTGTGTTTGACCGGGCTGCGTGGGTCTATTCGGTCAATGTGAACAGCACGGTACAGGCTACGCCTACGTTGTCAGTTCAGGTCAACGTCAATTATCTCTCGCGACGGATTACCGCGCAGGGCGAAGACTCGCGGTTTCTAACGCCAAACCTATCGGTCAAGAAAAGCCTGCTGAATAACCGGCTGACGATTCTGGCGCAGTGGCAGAACATCGGGCTGGGGTTGCTGCCTACCAATGAACAGCGTATTACAACACGAGGCACCTCCATGCCGGGAAAAGACTTCTTCACCACTACCAACTACATTCAGGAGAAAGACATTTTCCTTGTCAACGTCAGCTATACGTTCCGGCAACTGAGCAAACGGGCCAAACTGCCCAACGCTGAGGGGGAGAAGGAATTTTAAACAACACTACAATCCCCTGATAAATCGGCGGATGGCGTCGTCCAGCACCTGATCGAACCAGTCAATGGCATCCGCCTGCGTGTCGTTGCGGGTGAGGGAGATGAAGCCCTGCATGAGCGCGAACCAGTTCACAAATACCGATTCCATATCGTCTTTGGTAAGTTGTCCCAGCGCAACTTTAACCCGTTCCATGCCCTCGGTGGCTTCGTTGGCGGCATCGCTCCGGCACATGGCCCCGTCGAGGTTAAACATCAGCGCGTACAGATCGTGGTTGGCGCGGGCAAACGTCAGCATAGCCCGCGACGCGGCTTTTAGTTGTCGCTTCGGTTTGGTTTCGCCCGATACGGCACTGATCAGCATCTCGCACAACTGGCGGAAACCATCGTGCTGCAACTCGATCAGAACAGCGTCTTTACTACCGAAGTAATGGTAAATGGCGATAGTACTGGTGTGGAGCCGGTTCGCAATTTTGCGCGTCGATACGCCGGGCCAGCCCGTTTCCTGAGCCAGTTCGAGGGTGTGGCGCACGATGTCGGCTTTTACGCTATCCTGATTGGCAGTTGTGGTAGTCATGACTTTGTAACGCTGTTATAATCAGAATGTTCAGCGGGCTGCAACCAGTCATTTCAACACGTTGTTATCAAGTGCATGCTTATTCAATACTGCTCCGATCTGCACCTGGAGTTCACCGACAATGCCCGCTACGTAGCACAACAGCCAATTGAACCCGTTGGTGAGGTGCTGATTTTGGCGGGCGATATCACCACCCTGTCGTTGCTTGACGCACACCGGGCGGCACCACCGTTCTTCAAAATGCTCTCGAAGCAGTTCAAACGGGTGTTCTGGATTTGCGGGAATCACGAGTTTTACCAGTCCTGGGATGCGTCGGTGCTGGACAAACCACTGTGTCAGGCCATACTCCCAAACGTGTTTCTGCTCAACAATACAGCTTTGGAGTACGGGGGCGTCCGCTTCATTTTTACGACACTCTGGTCGGCCATTGGCGATCTGGAAAGCATTCAGATTCAGCCGAACATGTCGGATTTTCAGCTGATCCGCTACCGGGGCCGAACGCTGACAACGGGCATGTACACCAACCGGCTGCACAACCCGTCGGTCGCGTTTCTGGATGTGCAGTTCGCTCAGCCCACCAGTTTGCCGACCGTAATGGTATCTCATCATCTGCCATCGCTGCAATGCGTACACGCCCGTCACCGGGGCAGCAGCCTGAATCCTGCCTTCGCCACCGATCTTGACATCAATATTGAACGATGGCAACCCAGCTACTGGATTTATGGCCACAGTCACGCTAACATGCCGCCCATTTCCATTGGAAAAACGCAGTTGATCACTAATCAGCTGGGATACGTGTCGTATTCCGAAATGGACTTGTACCGCCCCAATGCCACGATCACGGTCTGAGGGTTTCGTTGGGCAATTTCATAGTCTCGCTCAACGTAGCAGGTATGAACGTTGCTGAATTCTTACCATTGATCGAAAGGTTTTGCCTCAGAGCAGGGGTTTCAATACGCTCCACACCGTATTGGCCACAATTTTATGACCCGCTGGTGTGGGGTGAATGCCGTCGGGCTGGTTGAGTTTGGCGACACCACCCACGTTTTCGAGCAGGAACGGAATCAGTACGGCGCTGTTTTTATCGGCCACCTCTTTGAATAACTCCCGGAACTCGCGGGTATATTCGGTGCCGAGGTTAGGCGGTATCTGCATCCCGGCCAGTACGATTCTGGCGTCTGGGCTTTTTTTACGTACCGTGTCGATAATGGCCTGTAAATTCTGGCGGGTCTGCGCCAGAGGTAGTCCGCGCAGGCCATCGTTGCCGCCCAGTTCCAGCACGAATACGGACACGGATTGCCGCATGACCCAGCTAATGCGGCTTTTGCCCCCGGCAGTAGTTTCGCCACTTAACCCGGCGTTTACTACGGTATAGTCCAGCCCCGCCGAGTCGATTTTTTCGCCTACCAGAGCCGGAAATGCTTCCGACTGCTCCACGCCGTAGCCCGCCGTTAGGCTGTTGCCGTAAAACAGAACCACTTTTTTGCCCGCTGGTGCCGATTCTATTGTAGCCGTTGTAGATGATTGAGCTGTGGTAGCTGACTGTTCGTTACTCGTCTTCTTATCGGAATTGCAACTCCATACCATTGTCAGCAACAGCAGACCGCTTATCAAAGAAACCGGCATCCGGGTGATTTTCAGAAACTTCATGGTTTATCTGGTCGTTTGATTGGCTAAACGCATTTTCAAACGCAAAGGGCGCAAATAGCGCAGAATTTTTGTCATCCCGACGAAGGAGGGACCTCATTGTAGCTGACAAACTGACTCAATTGGACGTGCGATCCCTCCTTCGTCGGGATGACAAAAATCCTGTGCTAAAAATCACTCATGAGTATTCTTAAAGTTGAAAACCTGACTAAGTCATACCAGAGCGGGGGGCGTGAGCTTACCGTGTTGCAGGGCGTGAACTTCACTCTTGAACCGGGCGATACCTTTGCCATTGTGGGACCGAGTGGCAGCGGCAAAACGACCCTGCTTGGTCTATGCGCCGGGCTGGACCGAGCCTCTTTGGGTAGTGTGTATCTGAATGACATCCGGCTCGACACGCTCAGCGAAGACGAACGCGCGGCTATCCGCAACCAGTACGTCGGGTTTATTTTCCAGAATTTCCAGCTGCTACCCACCCTTACAGCCCTCGAAAACGTGATGGTGCCGCTCGAACTGCGGGGCGAACGCGGGGCAAGACAAGCCGCGCAAAACCTGCTCGACCGCGTTGGTCTCGGCGACCGGGGCCACCATTACCCAACCCAGCTAAGCGGGGGCGAGCAGCAGCGCGTATCCCTGGCGCGGGCATTTGCCAACCGACCCAAGCTGCTCTTCGCCGACGAACCCACCGGTAACCTCGATACCGACACCAGCGACACCGTGGTGGATTTACTCTTCGAACTCAACCGCGAAGCCGGTACCACCCTCGTCCTCGTTACGCACGACCTCGACCTGGCCGCCCGTACCCAGCGCATGATTCGCATCAAAGGCGGACGGGTGGTGGAGGATACTGATTCAATTGTGAATGAGCGAATGATAGAATAAGTGAATATGGCTGGCGCGGGAAGCTTCCAGCGATAGCTCCTTCGCGTCAGCAACTATTCACTCATTCTATTATTCAAAATTCTATCATTAAATATGACGTGGCTTCTACAAATGGCCTGGCGCGACAGCCGCCGGAGCCGACAACGACTCCTGCTATTTATGTCGGCCATTGTGCTGGGCATTGCGGCTTTGGTGGCGATCAATTCCTTCGGTGACAACCTCGCCCGTAGCATCGACGGGCAGGCCCGCGAGTTGCTCGGTGCCGATCTGACGCTGTCGTGGAACCGCCCGCCATCCCAAAAGGTCAAGAAACTGGCGCAGCGCATCGGGCAGGACCGGGCGTTTGAGGTGTCGTTCGCGTCGCTCGTCAGCATTCCGCGCACGGGGGGCGTCCGGCTGGCGCAGGTGAAAGGACTCGAAGGTCGTTTTCCGTACTACGGCGACTGGGAAGTGCAGCCCGTATCGGCCATTGCCCGGTTTCGGCAGGCTGATAACCACGTAGCACTTGTGGACGATGCGCTGCTGGTGCAACTTGGTGCGCAGGTGGGCGATTCGGTAAAGGTGGGTAATCTGTCGTTTCTGATTGCCGGGCGGGTCATGAAAACGCCGGGTCAGGCGGCCATTGCGAGTACCGTTGCGCCCACGGTTTTCGTACCCAAAGGATACTTGGCCAATACGGGTTTACTGGAGCGCGGCAGTCGGGTAGCGTACAAGTATTACTACCAGTTCGCGCCCGGTACCGACGTTGGTAAATACCTGAAAACGATTTCGCCCCTGCTCGACCGCGAGGGTGTGAACACCGATACCGTAGCCGCACGCAAGCAACAGACGGGCCGTTCTTTTGCCGACTTGACCAACTACCTGAGCCTGGTGGCGTTTGTGGCTTTGCTGCTGGGCTGCGTAGGCGTGGCGAGTTCGGTGCAGCTGTACGTGAAAGAGAAGATTGCGTCGGTGGCTATTTTACGGACGCTGGGCGCGAGTGGCAAACAGGCGTTGCTGATTTATCTGATCCAGACCGCGCTGATGGGTTTGATTGGCGCAACCATCGGGGCGGTGCTGGGGTCGGGGGTGCAACTGCTGCTGCCGCGCGTGTTCAGCGATTTTCTACCCGTTACGGTCGAAACGGCGCTGTCGGGACCGGCCATTCTGAGCGGTATCGGTACGGGGCTGCTGATTTCGGTGCTGTTCTCACTGCTGCCGCTGCTGGCCATTCGGAACGTGTCGCCGTTGCGGACGCTGCGTAGTAGTTACGAAGACGATTTGTCGGGGCGCGACCCGCTGCGGTGGCTGGTGTATCTGCTGGTGCTTGGGTTCATTATTGGCTTCTCGTACTGGCAAACACGGAGCTGGACATCGGCCCTGAGTTTTGCAGGTGGACTGGCCGTTGCGTTTGGTGCGCTGACGTTGTTGGGGCTGGGGCTGATCTGGCTCGTGCGCCGGTTCTTTCCAACCTCCTGGAGTTACGTCTGGCGGCAGAGTCTGGCCAATCTGTACCGACCCAACAACCAAACGCTTGTTCTGGTCACGTCCATTGGTCTGGGCGCGTTTCTGATTGCCACACTCACGCTGATGCAGGGCCTTTTGCTGAACCAGGTCGAACTGTCGGCGAGTGGCAACCAGCCAAACATGGTCCTGTTCGATATTCAGAACGAGCAACTGGCGGGCGTTCGGACGCTGGTGCAACAGCAGAAACTACCCATTCTGGAGCAGGTGCCGGTCGTGACGATGCGCCTGACCGAGATAAACGGGCGGTCGATGGCGGCCATCAAAAAAGACACGACGCTGAAAATTCCCGACTGGGCCATGACCCGCGAGTACCGCGTTACGTACCGCGATACACTCATCGGCTCCGAAAAACTCACGGCGGGCAAAGCACCGTACATGGCCAATGGACTGTCGTACATTTCCATCGAACAGGCGTATCTGGACCGGCTGCACCTGAAACTTGGCGATACGCTGACCTTCAACGTGCAGGGCGCGCCGGTACAGACTGTAGTGGGCGGTACCCGCGAGATCGAGTGGAACCGCGTACAGCCGAATTTCCTGGTCATTTTTCCGTCGGGGGTGCTGGAACAGGCTCCGCAATTTCACGTGCTGATGACCCGCGTGGCCGACAATCAGGCGTCGGCGGTGTTACAGCGGGCATTGGTGACCGATTTTCCGAACGTCTCGGCCATCGACCTCGGGCTGATTCTGAAAACGATTGACGAGATTCTGGGGCAGATTTCGTTCGTCATCCGGTTTATGGCCCTATTTAGTATCCTGACGGGGTTGCTGGTGCTGGCGAGTTCGGTAGTCATCAGCAAATTTCAGCGGCTGCGCGAAAGTGTTTTGCTACGGACGCTGGGTGCGAGCCGCAACCAGATTTTGCGCATCACCGCGCTGGAATACGGCTTGCTGGGCCTGCTATCGGCCCTGTCGGGGATATTGCTGTCGCTGATTGGCACGTGGGCGTTGGCATACTACGTCTTCGAGGTACCGTACCGCCCCGACGCCGTACCGCTGCTGATTGTGGCGGGCGTGGTAACGGGGCTAACCGTTCT